>Ga0105047_10017285_pt1 | contig 11251 bp, 9 predicted proteins | sample MAT04_FD_78384 | JGI IMG/M metagenome (GOLD analysis project Ga0105047, IMG submission 78384) | Freshwater microbial communities from Lake Fryxell liftoff mats and glacier meltwater in Antarctica - MAT-04 (megahit assembly) | ecosystem: Environmental > Aquatic > Freshwater > Ice > Liftoff... | reverse complement strand
GCTAAGCCAGACAAACCAGTGGCAGTAAAAGCACACTATCTCGCTGCAGCGAGTTCCGGACGACCAGCTGGGCTCGCCATAAAAACAAACGGATCAGCATTCAATGAGTCAAGCGGCTTGGTTTCAACCTGCCGATCCTCAAGCATGCAGTGTGCCGCGGTAACGCCGGACATCAGCACCATCGGCACGCCAGGCCCCGGGTTGGCGGAGCCACCTGCAAGGTACAGCCGCCCCACACTACGCGAGCGATTGTTGGGTTTAAACCCGCCGTGGAGCCGGCCATGCGATGCCAATCCGTAAATTGCGCCACCTTCGGCGTTGTACATCGTGTCAATCAAGCCGGGGTGGAGATGCCGCTCCACGCGAATGTGCTGCTCAATGTCAGGCATGCGCCCGCAACCCTTGAGCTTGGCCATGATGGTCGGGCGGTATTGCGCGAAGAGTCCATCAGGGCCTTCCCACCTCTGTCCTGGGCGCAAATATGGCGTGTGAATGAGCACGTAGAGCGACTCGCAACCCGCTGGGGCCTGCGATGAATCCGTGCGAGATGGCGCGGCGAGGTAAAGCGTGGGGTCTCGCGCTGGCACGCCCTTGGTGTAAATGTCGTCAAACTCCGCCGCGGAATCACTGCTGAACAGAAAGTTGTGATGGGCAAGGTGCTCGTACTGTCGATCTAGTCCCAGATAGAGGACTACGCCGGAGCACGCGGGCTTGTAGCGGCTGGCGATTTTGGCTTGCTCGGCCTGGGCGCCAGGTACTGAGTTTCCTACCAAGTCGCGCATGGTCCGCTGCACATCGCAGTTGGAGACCACATCACTGCAAGCGATGCGTGAGCCATCGTCAAGCAGAACGCCTGCGACATCGCCGCTTGAATGCGTTTCGATGCGCTCGATGCGGCGGCCGGTGATAATTCTCACGCCCTGCTCTCTCGCGACGCGTTCCAGAGCAGCCGCAACGTTGCGGGTGCCCCCCATGGGGTACCAGCAGCCATGATCTACTTGTGCCGCGGCGATGAGGGACAGGATTGCCGGCGCCATAAATGGCGAGGAGCCGACGTACTGCAGGAAGTGCTCGGCAATCTGGCGACTGTGCGGCTCAGGCAGCATCTTGTGCAAGGTACCCGCCACCGTGCTGTGCAATCGCATGGCAAGCACATCGCCAAGCAACTTCGGGTCACCCAAGGGGCTCGCGCGCATCATGTCCGCGATGCCACCGAGATCCTTGTAAAAGAAAACCTTGTCGCTGAGGTTGTACATCCGCCGCGAGAAGGTGATAAATCGCTTCCAACCCTCGCCGGCTTGTTGACCGGGGAACTGCCGGTCGAGCGCGGCAGACATCACCACATCGCGCTCCAGTAGATTGACGACGGAGCCATCTTCAAACATGCAGCGCCATTGCGGATCAAGGCGCCGCAGGTCGATGTACTCCTCGGGCTGGCGCCCGCTCCGCGAAATGATGCCGCGGAGCACCTGGGGCAGCGTGATGATGGTGGGCCCCATGTCGAAGGTGAATCCACCCTCGCTGAGCACATTCATTTTGCCGCCGAGGTGCTCATTTTTCTCGATGAGCGTCACTTGATCGCCGCCGAGGTGCGTCGCAAGCTCAACGGCGCTCGCAAGCCCCGCAAGTCCGCCACCAATAACCACCACGCCGTTATTCGGCCCGGCCATACGTCTAGCTCCGATCGGAAAATGTAGCTTGTTTCACTCTGCGTTTGGCACAAACATAACCAAAGCCAGCTTCTGGGCGCGGTCAAGCCGCGGCCTTAAGCTGCATCCAAGCGTAGTCGCATGTGGTGCGACCGTGCCACATTCCCGCAATCGTGAGTCAGAAAGCCGGCGCAGCGGCCCCCAAGCACAAACCCCGGTCCACGGGGTGGACCGGGGTTTGCGAGATGTAATAGAAGTTCGAAGCAAAGTCCGTGGCGGGTATCAGGCCTGGGCGGACTCAGTCATGGCCTTGTTGAACTCCTCGACCGAAACCTCGGTGATGCTCGCCTTGGCCAGAATCGCGTCCAGGGTCTTGTGTTCACGAACTTGCATGAACAGCGAGTTGACCTGGTTGCTGGCAACCAGCTCGTCACGCAGCTGCTCGGGCTTGACGCCTCGCTCGCGCGCCATTTGCGTGATGCGGCCCATCACTTCCTGATCGGTAACCTTGACGCCAAGCTTCTCTGCGGCCTGCTCGATGATGAACATGCTCTTGAGACTGACGATGGCCTCAGCGGATGACTGGCGACGCAGCTGGGCGACCCGCTCTTCAACCTGCATCGGGCCGAAGCCGCGGTACATCAGCTCCATCCGGTGACGCTGCAGATTGCGACCTGCCTGGTCGCTGGTCAGACGCTCCGGCAGCGGCATCTCAGTCTTCTCGATGAGGTGCTTCATCGCCTGTCCACGCATTGCCGCAGATTGGTCGATCTGCACGCGCTGCGAGAGCCGCTCACGCACGGCGTTCGTAAACGCCGCGGCATCGGCAAAGCCCACTCGAGCGGCGAGGTCTTCAACCTTTGCCGCAATGATGCGATCAACGCGCGCCGGCGTGTACTCGATGGTCACATCGGCATTGCGAAGCAACTCGTTCTCGTGATTCTCCGGGCCTTTGGTCTCGATTGTGATCTTGTTGCCGACCTTGACGGAGCCCATTTGCTTGGCCAGATCATCGACGACGATACCGACGATCATGCCCTTGCCCTCAGCGGAAGTGGGGGGCAATTGCACCACAATGCCATCGGAGTCAAAGTGGGGCTTCTCATGGCCCTTGGTCAGCAGCTTGGCGTGGCCGGTGAGGTAGTCGCCTTCCGCAGGGGTCTCGCGCTCTTCCAGCGTGCCTTCAGTCAGACAGATCTTGTCAACTTCCTTGTTCACCATTTCGTCGGTCACGTCGAGCAGCGGCTTCTTGACGGTGATCCCCTCAAGCGCGGGCAGCGTGAACTCTGGCACAACCTCGACATCCACCTCAAAGATGAGGGGCTTGCCGGCTTCCGGCTCAACCTTGGCCAGATCTTCGGCCAGCGGAGAGCCGACCAGACGCAGCTTGTGCTCGGTCACCGCGGCGTTGAACGCCTCGCCAACCAGCGTCTCCTTGGCTTGCTTACGGATCATGCTGCCGAATTTCTTCTCCACAAGCCGCTTGGGCGCGCGGCCCGGGCGGAATCCCGGGAGCTCGGCTTGGGCCAGCAGACCATCGAGCGTGCTGCCGAGATTCTGCTCAACCACATCCGCGGGAATCTCAATACGAATTTTCTTCCGGCAGGGGCCCGAATCAGAAACTTGGACCTTGTTGGGAGACTTCGTGTCAGTTGTCATGGCAAAACTCCGGGGACCGGGATAGCCGTGCAACGATGCACCGCTATCCCCCGCCCGTGTGCGAAAGGCCGCAACGTTAGCAGCGCGGCGGGATGCGATCGGCCCTTGGCAGACATGGGATAAGCACACAGTAAGAATCGCCGGAGTATGCGAACGCTATGCATAATCTATTTAATTTTTCCCATTTTGCTTGCGGGTGTTGCCGTATCGGTTACGTTATTACCGTAGAGGGCCAGCTTACTTTCCTCATTCGCGAACGCGGTCGCCTTCTAACCTCTCTAAAGGCCTTGACATGAGCCCACACAAGCTTTCGTCCAATCGTCTCAGCGTTTCCCTCTGCTCCAGCACCAATCCGATGCATTTTGCTCGAATCGCCGCGGCATCGGTTGCGCTGGCACTTCCAGCGATGGCTGTGGCTCAGCCGAGCATTAATTGGTACACGATTGATGGTGGTGGCGGAACGTCAACCGGAGGCAGTTTCACGATTTCAGGCACGATTGGTCAGCCGGATGCAGGTGCGCCAATGACCGGCGGTTCCTTCACCCTCACCGGTGGCTTCTGGGCGGGGATAACAACAGTTGCCTTGGCGTGTAGTCTGGCTGACTTGGTTGGCGGTGATGGAAATCCCCCAGCCGATGGCTCGCTTGACGGCAACGACTTCCAGGCCTTCCTCAACGCCTTCGGTGCGGGCGATTCCCTTGCCGACATCGTTGGTGGTGATGGCAACCCGCCAGGCGGTGACGGTGCCGACGGCAACGACTTCCAGGCCTTCCTGAATGCCTTTGGCGCTGGCTGCTAGACGCCGATCTGTAAATCTGGTCGTAGTGCTTGCCAGCGATCGAGCCGGTACGCTTTGACATGCTCAGACTGGCTTTGGCACCACTCAATCCGACGGTTGGTCAGATTCTATCGAACTCATCGCTGGTTGTGTCCGCCGCGGCAAGGGCTGTCGCTGCCCGCGCGGATGTGCTGGTGCTGCCGGAGCTTGCCATTTGCGGCTATCCACCCAAGGACTTACTCTTGGCTGAAGGGTTCGTGCAGGCCTGTGTGCAGGCATGCCAACGGATCGCCGAAGAAGTCGACCCTGCTCTCACGGTGATTCTGGGCACGCCCTGGCCACAGGGCGAAGCGAGGGCAGTCGGCGCGGCGGGCGCGGCAGATGAATCGCGATCCACGCCCCTAAGTAACGCCCTCGTGGTGCTGCGCGGGGGAAAAGTGGCCCATGTCTATCGCAAACAGCTACTGCCAACGTATGACGTTTTCGATGAAGATCGGTACTTCAAGCCCGGCCACGAATCTCTGATCGTGCCGATTACGCTGGGCGGCAAGCCCAACGCACTGAGCCCGGGAGTGGCCCATATCGGCCTGACAGTGTGTGAAGATCTATGGCATGGTCAGGATGCTGGTGCGGCCTGGCGATATGCCGCCGTTGCCAGCCCGCTTGGGCAGTTGCTCATTCAAGCCAGTAGGCAGGGAATCGTGCTCGATGCCATCGTGAACGCCTCTGCAAGCCCGTTTGCACTCGGCAAATCGATGAAGCAGTACGAGATCGTTCAGCGCGCGGCGCGCGAGGGCGGGGTGAGTGTGGCATGTGTGAATCAGCTCGGCGGCAACGATGAGCTGATCTTCGCTGGCGATGCATTCGCGATCGATGGCAGGGGTGCGCTGCTTGGGCAGTCGCAGCGATTCTCTGGAGAGATGCTCCTCGTCGACTGTCCAGTTGCGGGCAGCTCGGCCAGCGAAAGTGTGAGCGCTGTCCGCTCCGTCGCGTCGGGTCAAGATTCTGTCGCCGCTCTCTTCTCTGCACTGCGGCTCGGCATCGCTGACTATTGCCGCAAGACAGGTTTTGCCTCAATGTTGCTGGGGCTGTCTGGTGGTATTGACTCAGCGGTGTGCGCGGTTCTTGCCGCAGCGGCAGTGGCCGACCCTGCCCGCGTGCTGGGTGTGAGCATGCCGAGTCGGTATTCATCTGATGGCTCGCGCACCGATGCTGCGGAGCTTGCCCATCGGCTGGGCATCGGCTATCGAACTATCGAGATCGAGCACCCGTTCGTGGCGTTGTTGGATGTGCTTGCGCCGGCTCTTGCCGGAACGGAGCCGGATGTAACCGAAGAGAACTTGCAATCTCGCGCCCGGGGCACGATTCTGATGGCCCTCTCAAACAAGTTCAACCACTTGCTGCTGACGACGGGCAACAAAAGCGAGCTGGCAGTGGGTTACTGCACGCTGTATGGCGATATGAACGGGGGATTGGCAGTTTTGAGCGATGTGAGCAAGCTGCGGGTGTATGAGCTTGCCCGTTACATGAACGCCAACTGGCAAGAGCTTGGTTGCCTTGCACTCACTGGCCCACCAATACCTGAAAGCACGATTGCAAAGCCGCCATCGGCAGAGTTGCGCCCGAACCAGACTGACCAGGACTCGCTGCCGCCATATGAAGTGCTTGATGAAATCATCGACCGCTACGTTGAGCGGCGGCAGTCCGTCAGCTCGATTTGTGCAGAGGCCGGCTTGCCGCGGGTTGTCGTGCAGCGGATTTGCCAGATGATTGATCGAGCGGAGTTCAAGCGAAAGCAGTCGCCGGTTGGTTTGAAGGTGACACCAGTCGCCTTTGGCTCGGGGCGGCGGGTACCGATTGTGCAGCGATGGAGTAGCCCGTGACGACTCCGAGCGAGCTGGGCGAAGTGCTCAGCAGGTACGCCGCAGCCCATGGTGGCGAGCTGGCGTGGGCACTTGAGTATTCCAGTAAAACTCGATTTCAAGTGCTGGTAAGGGTGTTTGCGCCCGACCGCGTTCGCTTGCCTCGGCCCGGCAATTGGCAGGAAAACTCGTTGGGCACGCCCAGCTCCGAACTCACCTTTCGCACTGATGCCGAATACTTCTACCCGGCGAGCATGGTGAAGGTGCCTGTTGCGATGGCTGCAATGCGCTCGATCAAGGAGTTGGCAAGCGAAGCTGGGGCCGAAATCACGCCTGACACGCCGTTTCGGCTCTTTGATCGAGCGGGTAAGTACGTGAGCCCGTCGGGGAGCCGGGTCGAGGGTGAGCTAGCCAGCGATGCGCCGGGAGCTGCCGTCTGGCAGCCCGGCCACGATTGCTTCAGCGGCTTTGGTGATGATGTTGAGCGATCACTCATCATCTCGGACAACCCGGCAAGCAATCGCTTGCACGAGCTGGCAGGCGCACGGCGCTTGGCCGCGCTGGCTCAACAGGGCATCATAATCAACCATCGCCTGAGCGACTTTCGGCCAGCGGAGTTGCAACGTGAGTTTTTGGGCGTTGAGTTTTTGAGGCGCGAAACAAGTGGCCCGAACGATCAAGTGCTGCTGGCCGTTCCCCCGCATACTGGCGAGCTGCCAAGGTCTGCAGCCGATCAGACCGTTGGCCTGCGAGTCGGCCGGGCGTATATCGACCCGCTGACCGGCGAGCGGGTTGACGGGCCCTTTGACTTCGCGCTGAAAAACCGATGCACGCTGCGAGATCTCCTGACGAGCATTGAGCATGCATCACTGATTGCCGCTGCCCCGAATGCAAGCGATTGGTCGGCGATCATTGCGCAGAGCATGGCAGCAAGTTCTCATCTTGGCCGGCGCCTTCGGTTCGATCAGCGGCTTTTCCCGGCAGAGCACTACAAGTGGATCGGCAGCGAGATCGGCGCCCACCTAGCGACTTACTCTAATAAGGTCGGGAGAGCGTACGGATTCTCAACCGAAGCAGCGGTGTTTGTGCCCAAGGAGAGCTCGCTTCCGATTGTTTCGCTTGCCGCCACGATGTTGACGTGTGACGGTGGCGTACTCAACGCCGATGAATATGAGTATGACCGGGCGGATGCGGTCTTCACTCAGCTCGGCCGGTGTGTCGCTGCGCACTTATGGGCATGAAGGTGACGAGCGTTGGCGTGACCATCGCGATGCAACCTCCGATGCGAAAGCGGGCGTGACGTGACGGCGGGTGCGCAACAGCGCAAGAAAATGCTACAAGCTGATCTCGTCTCGCGCTGGGCATCACCCCGCTGAAAGAGACCATGGCCTGCGTGAGCACGGTGTGGAGTACAGGCGTGTCTAGCGCGGCAAGATCGACAGTCGGCCAGCAGAGTGACCCATCGGCGCTAATGGTCGCTCGCTTGCGCACTTGTCTGGCCTGGCGGCCGATCATGCGGTGCAACTGGCGCTGAAGCGCGGCGAACTCAACGAGACGATCCATCGGTTGTGTGTTGAGCTTGCCGAGCGCGGCCATGAGAACGTGCCGCGTATAAGTGCGGGCGGCATCGATGTTGGCGTTGGTCGCGTCGATGCAAAAACTGAGGTTGCACGCTTCGCAGAGTTCCTCGCTCTCGATGCGTGTGGTGGCAAGCATGGGCCGAGCCAGATAGATTAATGGCGTGCCCGTACTCAACTGGCGCAGTGGCAGCATGCCGCGCAGGCCTCGAGTTGAAGCCCCGCGCAGCAATGCCAGCAGCACACTCTCGGCCTGATCATTTTTGGTGTGACCAGTCAATACAACATCGAACTGAGATTCAACGGCGATGGTTGCAAGCGCATCGTACCGGCAGCGGCGTGCGTTTGCCTCCTGGTTTCCGGCCAGCTGCCGCACCGCAACTGAGCGCATCTCGCACGGGCCAAGCCCCGCCGCCTCGCTTAGCGAACTGGTTGCCCGCGCATCCTGCTCGCACTCCTGGGGCGACCGCAGATCATGCACGATGTGGGCTACGCCGGGCCGGTGGTGACGTGAGGAAAGCGTGCCCAGTGCCAGCACAAGCGCTGAGGAATCCGCGCCGCCGGAGCATGCAATCAGTGGCCGCGGCGGCCGTCCCAAGCGCACCGCAAGGCGATCAGAAGTACTGTACCACGCGGTCAGGATCTCGCGCACCGTGCGATGAGACTTTGCAGGCAGCACAATGGCGGGTGAGGGGGCGATGGGTGAGGCGGGAGGGGTGAGGCTGGAGGGGTGAGGGGGGACGAGAGGGCAAGATTAGAGTGGCTGCGGGTCGGGTAGCAAAAAAGATAGAGGCCGCACCAAGTGGTGCGGCCTCTGTGGAGGAGAAAAGTCACGCGTCAACTCGATGAGACGGTTGACTTAGCAGCCAGCGCCAAAGGAGTTCAGGAAGGCGGAGAAGTCGTTGCCATCCACGCTGCCATCCGCTGGCGGGTTGCCATCACCACCGACGATGTCAGCGATGACATCGCCAGCACCGAAGGCATTGAGGAACGCCGAGAAGTCATTACCATCGACGCTGCCATCGGCTGGCGGGTTGCCATCGCCGCCGACGAGGTCAGCAAGGCAAACCGGAGCTGGCACTGGCGTGGGGATGCTGGCCGAGGCGGTCAGCGTCTGGCCGGTTGGCGTGGTCATCGTCAATGTGCCATTGGTCAGCGGGGCCTGGTTTGAAGTAAACCAGAACGTGTACATGTTGCCATAACGAATGGCGTTGCCCTTGGTAGCAACCGTTGGCTTGTACCAATTCACCGTAGCAGGCGCGGTTGGCATGGCGTAAACCAACGACTGACTGTCCGGCTGAGCATTGGTCCAAGCGGCGGTGTCGAAAGCCGGATCGTTAATCCGCGGCTGGCGGAAGCTGACGCCCGAGAGCGTGCTGCCACCGGTCGGGATGGAGATCGATGCCACGCCACCATCATGGTCCACGTTCAGCACGTTGTACTCGTAGCGGTACGAGCCGTTGCCGTTGTCCACGACGCGGCTGGCCACATAGACGGAGCCATCTACTGTCGGCGTGGCCAACTGCTGCTGATCGCCCCACGCGAACATGACCGGCCCGAACGTGTGGCGGCCCGCGAACGAGAACTGGCTGACACTTGGTGTCCCGGTCGAGTAAGTCGAGCTGAACGCACGGAACGCAAAGTTGTTGAGCTTATTTACATCACCGTTGACGACGTAATACGACTCAAGGTACATTCGTCCGGAAGCACCCAAGGCCGTTGTGGCGACATCGCCGCGCGCAAACGTTGCCAGCTTGTTGCCCTGTGCGGTACCGCCGCCGGTGTAGTTTCGGGATGCGTTGTTGGCACCGGTAGTGGCGAGAACATCAGTGTCACCTGCACCGCCGCTGTTGACGTTGTCGAGAAAGCTGCTGCGTAGTGCGAAGCCGGGGGCCGCTGCGGAGCCACGAGCAGAAATCTCAGAACGAGGGCCTATGTAGAAGCGGTCGGAGTTGTGACCGGCGTTGTAAGTGTCGGCGCAGTTCGCGCCAAGCTGGTTGTCATTTGGCGAGCCGCCGGGGCAGCTACCGGCGCCGCAGGCATCCTGGCCGTTCGCGCCAGCGATTGCGCCTTGCGAAGAGGATGCGGCGAACCAGCCGTGCTTTGTCCACGATGCGGCGAGCTGCTCAAGGCGACCGGCGGCATTCAGCCGATAAACGTTTGTGTTGATGTACGGGTGCTTGGCGCCACTTACCTCGCCACCTTCGAACGGCGCGTACCAGTCAGCCAGAATGTATGGTGCGGAGTTGGTGGGCTGAACGTTGCATGAGGTCGTGGAAACGGAGATTGCCATATCGGTTGCGGAAACACCTGTTCCGCTGGTGAAAATGGAGAAGGCCTTTGAGCCGCCGGTGGTTGCGGCTACCGCTGAGACGGAGATGTCAATTCCGGCCATGAAGGGGGTTGGAGCGCGCGGGACGCTAATAACCGAAAGCGCGGCGCCGGCCATCATCGCCACGGTTGCGGCACCGAAGAGCACGGGTTTGACGAAGTTCTTTGTTTTTGCAGCGGTACTTGTTTGCGAAACCATCTTTACACGAGCTCCTTTATCTAGACTTCGAGTCAAAACACTTGGGCAACGGGTGGCAAGAACCGGATTACGCCGCACAGACGCGTTCAAAATTCTGGATAGCGTTCGTTGAGTGAACCTCAGGGCGACGGCGGGGAGATGTTCACACTGAACATACCACGCAACCCCAAACTCACAAGGCGAATCTGAAACTTCCATCACCATTCGGACCGGCTGAGCTCAGCCGAACGTCCGGGAATGGAAGCCCTTTCACAAAACAAAGACGCAGGCGGCGAAATCGGTCCTTTAACAACAATGGGCTGTTATCCCCGACAGAACGCCGGGGGGATGTAATCTGTTCCGATTTTGGTCTATTCGGGTTGCACATACAAAGGAAAAACCGGGGAAACCATTTTTTGGATATGCTTAGAATATGCGTACAGACTTCTCCGTTCGGCTCTCCAATCATCCACTATGTTCCGAACGTTGACAAAGTTTGCCGCGCTCTCATTTGCCTTCGGCGCCGGATGCGCTTCATCACCCACGACCGATGCTAAACCTGCAATCGTCAAGGAGATGCAGCCGGGCGGATTCGTCATTGAACTGCAGGTGACGCTCACAAACCCAAATACTGAGCCGCTGCCGCTTCGCGAGGTTGAGTACACCGTTGAACTGCCGGGTATCTCCGGAGCCGTTTTCCGCGGCGTTCGCTCTGCCGAGGGCACGCTGCCAGCTGGCGGAACGCACACGCTGCTGCTTCCCGCAAGTTTTGCGACAAACTCTAACGTCATCGGCGAAAGCTACCGCATCTCCGGTTCCGTTGGCTACCTCTCCCCCGGGCAGGTAGCCGCAGTGCTCTACGATTATCGAGTGGTGCGGCCCAGCGTGTCCTTCGCTTCAGCGGGCACGGTGCAGACGGGCGATGTTCGCTCAGCAACAGGAACGGGCGGCAAGCTGCCATGAGCATGGAGGGTGTGAACCTAAACGCGAATCGCTTGGTTGGCCAGAAGCTGGCCGTCGCGGTAACGATGGGCGATCAGCTTGGTATTGGCCCGGAAATCACTGTTAAAGCGCTTACAACTTGGGTAGGCCGCCATGAGTGCGATGTGTATATTCATGGAGGTGAAGAAGTTTTGCTCGCCGCGGCGAACGCGGCCGGAGTTTCACCATTTTGGCTCAAAGCTACCCATGTCGGGGGTAGTGACCGAAATGCGGTT
>Ga0105047_10017283_pt1 | contig 11251 bp, 12 predicted proteins | sample MAT04_FD_78384 | JGI IMG/M metagenome (GOLD analysis project Ga0105047, IMG submission 78384) | Freshwater microbial communities from Lake Fryxell liftoff mats and glacier meltwater in Antarctica - MAT-04 (megahit assembly) | ecosystem: Environmental > Aquatic > Freshwater > Ice > Liftoff... | reverse complement strand
GCAGAAAAATTTGTGGTATTTTGCATCCCTTGATTATCGCTTTACCTGCTTGCAAGAAACCATGATTAATTGAAAACTTTGTAGATGATAGGTTTGGTTGTCTTCCGATTATTTTGCCTCCAAATTTGCCTACCAAATTGATGAGACTTATAGAAGTATTTAACAATAGCGCTAGAAATATTTCGCCCAATCCTTTAATAGTACCCACGGCAAGCTCATAAAGTTTTGAAATAGTGACAACAACTGGACCGACTGAATGTGAATAGACAGTTCCAATCACTCGATATTTTTCATGATTATTGGCATTGATAAAATGTCTTTGAACAGCATTAATATCTGGATCTCTGGTTTGTACACTAGAATTTATCATTACATAGCCCCTGTTTAAAATATAATTTGTTGATTTTGACTTGTTTTAATGCAAAAAAATTTATTACCAGTTTTAGATAAAAATAAAAATAAGGTCAATCAAATAAAATAATTTCTTTACCACGAAAGGCTTAAGCTAATCGGCTCCATCGAAGATATTGGGCTAGACACTGTCGATTTTTCTTAAATCCCGATAAACGATAGCAGAAAATTACAACTCCGATTTGATATAAGCTCAATTAAAACCTGGCTAATATGACAGGAATCCTTTTCAAAAATCATTTCTTTTTCTATACTAATTTTAACCTCGACTTTGCAAATTTTTTTGGCATCTTCCGGGAAAGCTTTCCTTCGGCTAATTAGATGTCTGGGACGTGGTAAAATCCCTCTTCCGCGGAAAATTAAGACGTCGGAGTTTAGTTTTCTTGCGAATATCCACTCAAAAATTTGCAAAGTTCAGTCAACTTTTCTTAGAAAAATTTTTTAGGAAGAGAGCTTGTATGTTTTTTTTAACATTATATTAAGGAGAAGGCACAAATGCCGACTATTCAACAACTTGTTCGTAAACCACGGGTTCCGAAGAAGCGACGCAGCAAATCCCCGGCACTTCAAAGTTGTCCCCAACGCCGCGGTGTTTGTTTGCAAGTAAAAACTAAAACACCTAAGAAGCCAAACTCGGCGTTGCGTAAAGTAGCTTGGGTTCGCCTTTCAACCGGCCAAGAAGTGATTGCCTACATTGGTGGTGAAGGCCACAACTTACAAGAGCATAGTATTGTTCTCGTAAGAGGCGGTCGTGTAAAAGACTTACCGGGTGTGCGTTATCACATCGTCCGAGGAACATTAGATTGTGCGGCTGTAAAAGACCGTAGGCAAGGAAGATCGAAATACGGGGCAAAACGTCCTAAGAAGTAACGCTGGGATATTGCATTTATCAATATCCTGGTTCGCGATTTGCGTTTTTATTAAAAACGTAAATCACGCACAGGTGTCTAAAGGAATTTTTATATTCCTGATTCAGGTGAATCATTGAGATCTCCTAATATCTAAAATAGATTAACACTCATTTGAGGAAGTCATGTCAAGAAGACATAGTGCAGAAAAAAGACAAATAGATCCAGACCCATTGTACGGGAGCACGATATTAGCAAAATTTATCAATAAAGTGATGGAGCAGGGTAAAAAGTCTGTTGCTCGTCGTATCGTTTATAATGCGATTGAAAAATTTGCTAAGAAAATTAAAGCGGAAAATCCTTTAGAAGCTTTTGAACAAGCTTTAGAGAATGCTAAGCCTGCTTTGGAAGTAAAATCCAGACGTATCGGTGGCGCAACTTATCAAGTTCCCATTGAGATTCCACCTAATCGCCGAGCTTCTATGGCTATGCGTTGGATTATAAACCATTCACGTTCGAAGCCTGGACGTTCTATGGAAGATGCTTTAGCCGGTGAATTCATTGATTGTTACAACAATCAAGGAACAACGATTAAGAAAAAAGATGATACTCATCGTATGGCTGAAGCTAACAAAGCTTATGCTCATTATAAGTGGTAACAAGGAGAAAATTTTATGGCAAGACCTCCTAAAGAGCATTTAAAAAATGTTCGTAATATCGGGATCATGGCTCACATCGATGCTGGTAAGACGACCACAACCGAGCGTATTCTTTTTTATAGCGGACGTTCTCACAAGATCGGGGAAGTGCATGAAGGTGCTGCGACGATGGACTGGATGGTTCAAGAGCAAGAGCGCGGGATTACGATCACATCGGCTGCAACGACCATTTATTGGGGCGATTCAAAAATCAATATCATCGATACTCCGGGTCACGTCGACTTCACAATTGAAGTTGAACGTTCATTAAGGGTTCTCGATGGTGCTGTCGCTGTTTTCTGCTCAGTGTCAGGCGTTGAGCCGCAATCTGAAACAGTTTGGCGTCAAGCCGATAAATATGGCGTTCCCCGAATTGCATTCGTCAATAAGATGGATCGCATGGGCGCAGACTTTTTTGACGCTGTTCATACAATGCGTGATAAGTTACATGCTAATGCAATTCCGGTTCAGTGTCCGATCGGAGCTGAAGCTGATTTCAAAGGAATGGTTGACTTAGTCAAGATGAGGGCTTACCTCTTCCATGATGAAACCTTAGGGGCGGATTGGGATGAGACTGAAGTACCGGCAGATTTATTGGAAAAATGTCTAGAAATGCGTGCCGAATTGTTAGAAGAATTAGCAACTTTGGACGATGACAATGAATCTTTCATGCAGAAAGTACTTGAAAATCCAGAGTCTTTAACAGTAGAAGAAATTAATGCCGCTATTCGTAAAGGAGTATGCGAAAATAAATTTAATCCTGTACTTTGCGGGTCGGCTTTCAAGAACAAGGGCGTACAACAGCTTTTAGATGCAGTTGTTGCATGGATGCCTTCACCAATTGATCGTGGAGTAATCAAAGCTCACGATATAGATTCGGATGAAGAAATCTTGCTTACGCCGGCAGATGATCAGCCTTTGGCTGCCTTAGCATTCAAAATCATGACAGATCCTTATGTAGGTCGCTTAACCTATGTTCGTATTTATAGTGGAACCCTGGTAAAAGGCGTTCCTTTATTAAATACAACTAAAGGGGAAGAGGAAAGGGTTTCTCGTTTATTGGAAATGCATGCGAATAAACGCGAAGAAAGAGATGAGTTTTATACAGGTGATATCGCTGCTTGTATTGGTTTGAAAAAGGCGACGACGGGAGACACCCTTTGTTCGCTAAAAAGACCGATTATTCTTGAGAAAATGGAATTTCCCGAAGCTGTGATTTCTATGGCGATTGAGCCGAAATCAAAAAATGATCGTGAGAAGCTGGCTGTAGCACTTCAGTCCTTGGCACTTGAAGATCCGACTTTCCGCGTTTCAACGAACGAGGAAACGGGTCAAACAATCATTGCAGGAATGGGAGAGTTGCATTTAGAGATTTTGCACGATCGGATGAAGCGTGAATTTCACGTTGAAGCGAATGTCGGAAAACCTCAAGTAGCTTATAAAGAAACTATTACAATTCAGGGTTCTAGCCAAACTAAGTTTGTTAAGCAATCTGGTGGACGTGGACAATATGCTCACGTTGAATTGGAAATCCGACCGAATGAAAAAGGTAAAGGAAACGAAGTTGTAAGTAAGATCGTAGGAGGTTCGATTCCTCGTGAATTTATTGCGCCTACAATCAAAGGGATTGAAGAGGGTCTAGCGACCGGTGTTTTAGCTGGATTTAACTTAGTCGACGTAGTTGTAGAAATTGTATTCGGTTCCTACCATGACGTGGATTCTAATGAAATGGCCTTTAAAATCTGCGGATCGATGGCGATCAAAGACGCGGCACGTAAATCCAAGCCTGTGGTCTTAGAGCCGATCATGAAGGTCGATGTGACAACTCCTGAAGCTAATATGGGAGATGTAATCGGCGATTTAAATCGAAGACGCGGTCAGATTTTAGGTCAAGAGAACCATAAAGGGGCAGTAATCATTCATGCTGAAGTTCCTTTAAGTGAAATGTTCGGATATTCGACATTGCTACGTTCTCTTTCATCAGGACGTGCGACATACGTGATGGAACCAAGCCATTTTGAGCGTGTTCCAACAAAGATTCAAGAAGAAATCATTAAGAAATAAGAGTGAAAAAGTATTATGGCAAAACAAGACAAGCAGCAGCCTAAGGCTCCGGCGAAACAAAGAATACGTATTCGTCTGAAAGGATATGATCAACGTCTTCTCGATAGATCGACGGCTGATATTGTTGAGACAGCAAAACGTACGGGAGCGGCAATTGCCGGCCCGATTCCACTTCCTACAAGTTGTGAGAAATTTACGGTATTGCGTTCTCCTAATATCGATCGTAAATCACGCGAACAGTTTGAAATTCGCACTCACCGACGTTTGATCGATATTTTAAATCCGACAAGCAAAACAATTGAAGCATTAAAGACATTGACACTTCCTGCAGGAGTGGACATCAAGATCAAAGCAGCTTAATAAGCAGTATTGTCGGATTAAAAGTGTTTTTGAAAAGTGATCGGGCAGTTTGTTACCCATGCTCTCGAAAGCTTGAAGAAAACCGTTTAACCACAGAGATCACAAAGACTACAGAGGAATAGGATAAGCCATTCTTTTCTGTACTCTACGTGGTCTCTGTGGTTTAATTTTTTAGTCAGATTCTAACCGGTTTTGATATTTTACATTTTTTAATCTTGATAAACGAAAATAAGATCTATAGCAAAATTCATTGTTCTGATAGCATTGAAAAATAACAAAAAATTAAGAGGTTGTTTGATATTCATTACACTTTAAAATGCGAATTTCCGTCGCTTCGAAGCCTCCGATATGCCATGATTAAAATTGAGCCTTGCTATAATTTGAAACCAATTTTAACGGTTGATTCACTAGAGCGTTCTCGTTGTTTAAATTCGGATTCTAAAGTCTAATGAGTATAAAACTTCGAATAGGAATTCGAAGCTTTAAGACTCCCTCTTAAGCTATATTAGAGAATTCCATGAGCAAAAAAGTACTCGACTCGAGCAATCACATTTTTTATATTTTAAAGCGCTTCCTACTTCTCACCCTTTTATTAGGATTTCTTACCGGATGTCAATCTCACAGGATTATTGTAAATGGACTAGATGAGAAAGATGCAAACGAAATATTGGTTTTTCTTTCTAATAAAGGAATTAATGCAACTAAGGTGCAAGCTATCGCTCCATCCGGAGGTGCCGCAAAAGCCGTTTTATGGAATATCAGCGTAGATGAATCCCGGGCGAGTGAAGCCATGGCTCTTTTGAATCAAGTCGGATTGCCTCGACGTTCTAGCCAAAGCCTTTTAAGTCTTTTTAGCAACGTAGGCTTAGTTCCCACGGGTATGCAAGACAAAATCCGTTTTCAGGAAGGTCTGGCTGAACAAATTGCCAGCACGATACGTAAAATCGATGGTGTCCTTGATGCCGAAGTACGCATTTCATTTCCGGAAGAAGATCCTCTGAACCCCAATGCACCTAAACAAAAAATTACAGCATCTGTCTTCGTCAAACATAATGGTGTCTTAGACGACCCGAACTCGCATCTTCAGACCCGGATTAGAAAATTGGTTGCTAGTAGTGTGAATGGGCTCGATTATGATAATGTCACCGTCGTAGGCGATCGTGCTAAATATGGTGATCTTGCAAGTAGTTTTCAGACAAATATCGGTGAAAGTGAGCAAAAATTGATGCATGTTTGGTCGATTATCATTGCAAAAGATTCCTTGACGCGTTTTCGCATAATTTTTTTCTCATTCATCTTATCACTATTACTTTTAACTTTGATGCTGACTTGGTTTTTGTGGAAGTTTTTACCTGTGATTAAAGAGACTAAAAAAATTAAACAGCTTTTTACTTTTCATCAAATCCAGTTAACCGATTTAATGGGATCAACTTCAACGGTAGAACAATCCAGAAAAAAAGATGAGGATGAATCAGATGAATCCGATTCTGATTCCGATGAAACTTAGTTTGATTAGGGTAAATAACTTATGAGTTTAAGAGAGGCAAGAATCCTTAAAACATTGTTGAATCGTTATGATCAAAAAGACCAAGAAAAGCTTCTTAGCTTTTTGCAAGTCGAAGATAAACAAACGATTACTTCACAAGAAATCAATTCTTATGAAATTGCCCCTCTTTTATTTCAACATCAGCATATTTTGGAAAGATTGCATTATTCCTGGTTAAAACCGATATTAAAGCAACTACCGAATGAATTAATGCATTTATTTGTTAGCTCTCTTTCTCCTAGTCAAGTTGAAGGGTTGAAAACTCGACAACTTCCTAATATTCATCTTTCGTCACAAATAAAATTATTTATGAGAAGTCAAGTTTTCCGGTATTTAGATATCGATGATTTGCTTCCTGTAGAGTTTTTACCCCCTAGCGAGTTTTCCTATCTGCTTAATATGGAAAAGACGGAGATGATGACTCTTTTTGATTTCCTAGGATTACATGATTTGGCTGCAGAAGTCCGTAGAATGGTCAATCCGGTACACTTAAAAAATATCTATACGAGTTTAACCCCTAAACAATTCCATTACTTAAAAATTTGCATCAATCAAAAAGAGAAGTTAGTTTCACCTCCTTTAGGAATCGATGTTTCAATGAATGACAGTACTCTACTTAAGCAGTTAATCCATAAACGCGGGCTTATTAGGTTAGGAAAAGCGCTTTGCGGTCAACATAAAGATTTTATCTGGTATGTTGCCCACACTTTAGATACGGGACGAGGAAAAATTTTATTAAATCAGTATCAACCGATTGCAATATCTACCATTACTTCTTTTCTTCAGCTGCAAGTGATCAATGTTATAAATTTTCTAAAAAAAGAGTAAAATGTGGCTAAAAAATTATTTACTTTGATTCACGGAGATGAAATTCGAATAGCTCCTAAGAAAAAGATCATTCCTGCAAGCGAATTTTCCACTTTGATGAATGCTTCTGAAATTGTTGAACACGCAAAAATTGATGTTAAAAATTATCATCAGAAAATTGCCTCGGATTGTGAGTTGATTAAAGAAAATGCATTTAAAGAGGGTTATGAAGAAGGATATAAACAATGGGCTGGGCATTTAGAAAAGCTTGAAGAAGAAATTGCTAAAGCCCATAGTCATCTTGAGCAGATGGTTTTACCTATTGCTTTAAAAGCCGCTCAGAAAATAATCGGTCGAGAAGTAGAGCTTAATCAAGAAACAATCGTAGACATTATAGTTGCTAACATTAAGTCGATAGCTCAACATAAAAAAGTCATTATTTTTGTAAATAAAAATGACTGGGAAGTGGTTGAAAAGAACAAACATCGCATTAAAGAGCTTTTCGAAGATTTGCAAAGTTTATCGATACGCCCAAGAGACGATGTCGAGCCTGCCGGATGTGTAATTGAAACTGAAATTGGAATCATTAATGCACAAATGACGCATCGTTGGAATATTTTAGCTAAAGCATTTGAAAAATTAATAAAGTCTTCCCCTGAATCCTTAAAAAGTAGTCACTGATCATGGTAATGACAAAAATATTTTCGATGAAAATGGCATTAATTGCTTTAGCATTATTAGCGATTCTTTGGATGCTTCCTGAAAGTTTGAGTTCGCTGCAGACAGTTCCTTCCGGTCAGAATCAAGTGAGCGCAATCCATCAATCCCTTCCTAAAATTACTCCGAATCGGCATCAACAGCTTGTAGCTGCTGATAATACAAAACCTTTAGCCCCACGTAAATCTTATTTGCCTTCCGAAAAAAAACTGGCTAATCTTAATCAAGTGGAGACCGCTTCTCCTCAGATTCCTGAAGGCCTGAGCAATGTTAAAAAACCTTCAATGGTGACTCAAGGGATTCTCTTATCTTTGCTGTCGCTTATGCCTTTCATCATAATGGTTTTAACTTCTTTTTTGAAAATAGTCGTGGTATTGGGACTTTTAAGAACGGCATTAGGAGTTCAGGCAGCTCCTCCTAACCAAGTGATTAACGGGGTAGCTTTCATGTTGAGTTTGTTTATTATGTATCCGACGGCAGCTAAAATGTATGATGCGACTAAACCCATTACAGCGCAAACGCAAGTGCCGGATTCCTTACTTTCTCCGGATTCTTCGACTTATGTGATTGCAATGGCGCAGGCAGCGGTTGAGCCGTTAAGAGAGTTTTTTTTACGTAATAGCTCTCCTAAGCATCAAGCTATTTTTTATCGCTTAGCTTATCGAGGGTTACCAGAAGAGTACCGAGACGCTTTAAAGCCGACGGATTTGATTGTCATGGTTCCAACGTACATTACCGGGCAATTGAAAGAGGCTTTTGAAATCGGGGTTTTAATCTATATTCCTTTCTTTGTAATCGACCTGGTGACTTCTAATATCTTGTTGGCGATGGGGATGATGATGCTCTCTCCTGTAACAATTTCAATGCCGTTAAAACTATTTTTATTAGTGATGCTTGATGGATGGACGATCTTGATTGAAGGGTTAGTCAAAACATTTCAATAGAGTTGTAAAGGGAGAAAAAAAACATGTTTCAATCACAAGCGGTCCAATTGGCTTATCAAGGCATGTTGTTGATCTTGATCCTTTCGGCACCCCCTATTTTGGTGAGTATGTTCTTTGGAATTATTGTAGCCATTTTTCAAGCCGCTACTCAAATTCAAGAGCAAACTTTATCTTTTACTATTAAATTAGTAGCCGTGACTTTAACATTGATGTTTTTAGGAGGATGGCTTGGGGCTCAAATTATGTCATTTGCCACGGATATTTTTGTCAATTTCCCTCAGTGGACCATGTTGATTAAACAATGAGGATATCGGATCAAAAATCATGACTGACAATTATGTCGACCTTTATCAAAATTTAGCATTTTCTCAAGGCGATCCTGTTGCTTTTTTATCCTTACTGATTCTATTTTTGGCCCGAATGCTTCCGATTATTGCCTTATCGCCGTTTTTCGGAGCAAAAATTCTTCCTCATAGCGTTAAAGTGGCTTTAGCACTTTGTATTTTTGCGATTTTTCTTCCCCAACTTGCTTCCACTACTCCGGCAAATCTGAGTTTTAATTTTGAAATGCTTATCATTTTTTTTAAAGAAATATTGGTCGGATTTTTAATGGGTTATTTTGTAAGCATCCCTTTTGTCATCGTTCAAAATACAGGCGCTTTGATTGATCATCAAAGAGGGGCATCGAGTTTGATGGTAAGCGATCCCACTACGCAAACGCAAACTTCGCCCTTGGGAACACTTTATAACCTGTTATTAATCTATTTATTTTATTTAATTAACGGGCCTTTTACTTTTATCGAAATGATCTCCACATCTTATACCATTTTACCTCCCACACAATTTTTGAATGCCGCTTTTTTTGCTAATAATCAGGGATTTTTTTCAGAAATTACTCGATTAATGGGACAAGTAATGATTTTAAGTACTCAGCTAGCAGCACCAGCTTTGATTATGATTTTGATGACCGACTTTTTCTTGGGAATTGCCAATAGACTTGCTCCGCAGGTACAAATCACATTTTTAGGAATGCCTTTAAAATCTCTTTTGGCTCTTACCATTCTATTTTTTGGATGGCAACTATTTATGGAGCAAATCGTTAAAGAAAGCTATAAATGGATGACTTACGTTTCCTCTCTCATTAAACTTTTTAATCTAGCAGGCTGAGCGACGATAAATGACGATAAAAGTTAAGTTTTTTTTCTGATTTTGACCTGTTTATTGTTTTCTCTTTATGGACAGGAAAGCGAAGATCTTAAAAAAAAAACGAAAAAAAATCGGAACGTGCTTTTACCAGTAATTTTGTCTTAATTTCGAATTATCGTTCTAGGGGAATTTCACAGACAATGAGTCAGCCTGCTGTGCAAGGTGAATTTAGATATACGCACCCATCCCGATTTTATGCAAAAACGTGGGCATCTAATGTAGACGGGACGGGAAATTTTATCAATAATGGGAGTCTGGAGAGTGGGACTTTTATTTAGGTTATCACCGGATAATCCCCTAAACAGCGTTTGAAATCGATGCAGGTTTTGAATTTTATTGGTGTCCCAGAGCAGAAGCTTTTGTGCGTAGCCGTAACTCTTTAATACGTTAGGGTACTACCTTCAAATTACCTACGCAAAATTCAATTGTGTATTTCATTAAACGCTTACAGATTATTTTGGCACTAATTCAAGTAATCCTTCTATAAATTGGAGTACAAATCGCGTGGTGCGTCTAAATGGCTCTTCAATCGGCTCCTTTTATTGTGAATTCAATTGGGAAATCGCTCTTTACAAAAAAACTGCATTGACTTTGCGTGCAGGCTATCAAAGTGTCTCGCATTATCCCCAACTCAGTTATTTTGATTGCTTAATCATGCTTACGTATCAATTTGAGTGGTTTGAAGCCAATTTGTGTTTTGTGGGAACAAATGCTAAAAGAGACTTTTATGACCTTCCGAATCATGCCTATCATTCGTATGAGCGTATCCATCTTGGAAATCCCAGTGTTAACTTACGATTCACTCACAAATTCTAATTGTTTTTTGAAAGTTTGCCGCGTCGTATCCTTGATATAATAATGACATGAGAAAGCGGAATCAGAGAATCAACAAGTGTTAATTGTGTTATTCAGAGCGGTCGGTTCACCTAACACCATCATAGGAAATTGTGAAAAATGAAAAAGGCTGGGCCTGCGATTCTGAAAATGATCGGAGGCCTTTTTCATTTTCAAAAAAAAGAATCGAAGGTCCCGTCCCTTTCCGTTTTCACTCACACAGGCCTATTGTTTTTTAATTTTTATAAAGCCCTTTTTTTACTTACGCTAGGCTGTAATTTTTCCAATGATTTTCTAATTTTCCTTAATTCTCTCATCATACCTGCACCCTTATGAGCTTGCTCTATTTCCACGCTATCAATAAAGCTTTTCATTCCTTCAATCAAGGCCGGATCGAAGTCATAACTTTCCTTCTCTTTAGCTTCTGAAAGGTCATTTAAAATTCTATTAAAGATTTTTACTTCATCTTCTCGCCCCATTTGATTAGTTGCTAATGAAGATTCGCGTATTTTAATCAAAAATTCCAATGCTTGTTGATTATCAATACATTTAAATACAGCTGCTAGACTTCTAGTTCTTCCCTCTTTAAACCTCATACCTTCCAGAGCATTTAAAATTCTATTCTGTTTCAATAAAATCTTAAAACATCCCATTAATCTTCTTGAACTTGTAACTCCGGTTGTGTTATAAATTCAACTCCATCAATTTTTTCTATTAATTTTTTATTAAGCTGTTAACTCGACTTTGCAAAATTTTGGCATCCCCTTCGCGAGAGAGGCAAACTTCAGCGTAATGAATTTAGTAGGAAGAGGGTTT
>Ga0105047_10017282_pt1 | contig 11252 bp, 14 predicted proteins | sample MAT04_FD_78384 | JGI IMG/M metagenome (GOLD analysis project Ga0105047, IMG submission 78384) | Freshwater microbial communities from Lake Fryxell liftoff mats and glacier meltwater in Antarctica - MAT-04 (megahit assembly) | ecosystem: Environmental > Aquatic > Freshwater > Ice > Liftoff... | reverse complement strand
TTGCAAAAGAACGTGATGCAGTTTCCATACACAGGCAAAGGAGAACGCTCCGCCATGTAATAATCTGGATAATCGTTCCAAGCCCAGCCACTACCATAAGCCTTGGGTTTAAAATCGTTGTTTTTTATTTTTAAACGAGTATTAGCATTTTTTAAAAAATCGAAAACGGGTTGGCTTTTAAAATCTGGGTGCAACAATGTTGGGTCGCCTGTGGGAGTAATTATTATTGTGCTATCGGTTTTATAATATCTCATGCCTACTAAACTATCTCCCAAATACTTCATACCTGCATACAACGAAAACAATTTTACATTACTGCTGGGAATAAAATTTTTCTCAGCATCATGATTGTATAAATATTTTCCAGTAGCAGGCTCGTATATGCTTATACCTACGTGGCCCGTGGCAATTATGCTATCATTTAAAAAAGAATTTATTTGCTGTTGGGTAATTTGCCCAGTTAATTTGCATGAGCAGAAAAAAAAACAGCAGAAAAAAAATGAGCAGAAATGATTATGATTTTTCATATTGACTTTATTAATAGAAATTTCAGAAAAAATAAAACATTATTTTTTCACCCTTACAAATATAATTGCACTTAGCGCATTAATGGCTTGAATTTTGAAACAGAAAAACAAAACCTATTACATGACTTCATACCATCAATATAAAGTTTGCATAGATGGGTGCCTGCGCTGCGCTGCTATTTGTAATTATTGTGCGTCTGCATGTGCACACAGTGACGAAGCAAACATGCGTGCAGCTTGTATTCAATTAAATATGGAGTGTGCTGCACTTTGTTATGCTGCGGCACAACTAATGAGCTTGGGCAGCGAGCACATAAAAGAAATTTGTAAACTTTGTGCCGCCGCATGCGATGCTTGTGCGGAAGAGTGTAACAAACATGATGATGAACATTGTAGAGAAACTGCAGAGTGTTGCAGTAAATGTGCAGACCAATGTGAGGTGGTGTAATTGTTGGTTAGACAGTTGGTTGGTTAATCAGTTGAATAATTCTCATCAAAAAATCATAATTAATAATATCCTCTAAACTCTGTCATAAAATATTAATGCATCATTCGCTTATTTGTAGCAGCGAATTTTCTTTTCTGTTTTTTATTCGTGCTAATTCTTGCATTTGTGGCAAAACTTATATCTCCTTTAAAATTTCACCAATCAAATTAAACTCAAACCCCTTGCCAACTAAATAATTTTGTAACTTACTTTTTTTGGCAAAAATATTTGTCTCACTCTTTAGCGTACTTAATTTTTCTGCAGCAATTTTGCGTAAGGTTTTTAAATAATCCTCCTCCTCTATTTGTGCCAGCGCTTTTTTAATACTGTATTCACTTACCTGCCTCAATTTTAATTCGTATTTTATTTTTGTTTTGCCCCATTGTTTTATTCTAAATTTTCCGCCGGCAAAAGCAAAAGCAAATCGCTCTTCGTTTAAATAATTTTCTTCAATAAGCTGGCTCATTAAAAGTTCGACTTCATTTTTATACAGACCAAAACCGTACAGTTTTTTTTTAACCTCTGCATGGCTACGTTCCTGGTAAGCGCAATAATGCTTTATTTTTCCAAAAGCCTTTTCTGTTCCAATATTTTTAGTTTCAAATGCCATGTATTGGCAAAAATGTGAATTTATTCGTGGTAAATCATAAATATTTTCTGGTTCCATTCTTTTATCTTTGGCAATCTTAAAATAGTTATATGAAGTTTATCGTTTCTTCTTCAGCGCTGCTGAAACAATTACAACAAATAAGTGGTGTAATTAATGCCAATACCGTGCTGCCTATATTGGAAGATTTTTTGTTTGAAATAGAAACAAACAAACTTACCGTTACCGCTACCGACTTGGAAACGGTTATGAAAGTACATTTAGACATTGAAGCCAAAGAAAGTGGCCGTGTTTGTATTCCTGCAAAAATTTTGTTGGATTCGCTTAAAAATATTTCTGAGCAGCCGCTCACCTTTAATATAGATAAAAACTTTGCAGTAGAACTTACAAGCGATAACGGAAAGTATAAAGTAATGGGCGAAAACCCGGATAACTTTCCAAAAGAACCTCCTGCCGACGATGCAAACAGTTTTACAATGACCTCAACAGGATTGGTAACGGCCATCAACAAAACCATTTTTGCGGTCAGCAACGATGATCTTCGCCCTGCCATGACAGGTGTATTTTTTGAGCTGGATAAAACAGGAATCAGTTTTGTTGCCACTGATGCACACAGATTGGTAAAATATACCCGTACCGATGTTAGCTGTCCGCAAAAAGACACTTTTATCGTTCCAAAAAAACCACTTAATCTTTTAAAAAGTGCATTGCCAGATAATGAAGATGAATTGACAATTTCTTACAACAGCAATCATCTATTTGTGAAGCATGGCGGTACAGAATTGGTTTGTCGTTTAATAGATGCACGTTTCCCAGATTATAAAGTGGTAATACCGGTTGACAATCCTTACAAAATGAATGTGAGCCGCAGCGATTTTCAAAGTGCGCTTCGTCGTGTAAGTGTATTCAGTAACAAGAGCACAAACCAGGTTGCATTAACCATTAGCGGCAACGAATTACAGCTTGCGAGTCAGGATGTGGACTTCAGTTTTGAAGGCAACGAACGCATGGCCTGCACCTACGATGGCGAAGATTTACAAATAGCTTTCAATGCAAAATTTTTAATAGAAATGCTAAACGGTGCAGATACTTCCGAAATAAATATGGAGTTAAGCACAGCTACAAAAGCAGGTATTATAAAACCAAGCGAGCAGGAAGAAAACGAAGAATTGTTGATGCTGGTAATGCCATTGATGTTGAATAATTAATTTTAAGTCCTTCATAAAAATCCGCAGTTAATTTCTGCGGATTTTTTTTGTGTTTTAAATAATTGGGGGCTGTGTACTACATATCTTTTTCGGCATTTGTTCGGTCTCCTTTGCTGTACCGTACCCTTGTATATGCATAAGCGCCTATCGGCGCATGCACACACAAGGGCACATCGCTTCGTCCACCGCAGCCCTTGGACAGATGATCATTTTTCAGCTTTTACAAAAGCGGAGAAAAAGCAGGTTAAAATATTTGCTAAATAAGAAATTGATCTTATCAATCATCATGACATAACACCTAATATTTGTACCTTACAAGTATTAAATTTTAGATCATGCCACGCATTGCAGGAGTAGCAACACAAAAAAATACAAAGGGAGAAATTACACATCTTACTATTGATGTAAAAAAACACAAAGATATTGTTGCGCCGCTATTGGAGCAATTGGGTGCAAAGCCTACATCAAAGTTTGAGGAAGATTGGGAAAGAGGAATTACTTTAGAAGAAGCCAGAAAAAATTCTCATGACTTCATACGCAAAATGTGGAAAAAATAATTCTACTACCAGAAGTCATTTATAAATTGAACGAGCTAATAAATATTCTTTATGAAAAAGAATATTTTGGTTTTATAGAAAGTTCTTTTAAATATGTAAATGATATTTACGATTTTATTCACTCACTACCCACACTACATTATAAAGAAACCGCCAATAAAAAATTTGGTGAATATTATTGCAGCTACAAAGCAAATAGAAATACTACCTGGTACATAACTTTTGATAAAAAAGGCGATCGTTTTATTGTACAGTACATCACTAATAACCATACAGAAGAATATCCCTATTTTATTTCAAAAATACAGCAGTAAAATTTTCCTTCTTTCCAACTAACTTTAACTGAACTTACATAACTAAATCCAACACACATGTTTTTAATAATACTTGGTGTAATTATTTTCATTGCATCTACAGCGTTTTTATCAAGAAATGAACAGTTTGCAAAATTTAAAACCACCGGCAAAATATTTGGCTTGTTGTTTATCGTGCTTGGCATTATCACTTCTTGTTTTGTGCAGATTAATGCAGGTAATATCGGTGTAAAATCTCTTTTTGGAAACATAAAAAATGAAATACTTGGCAGCGGGTTGCACTTTGTGAACCCTTTGTACAACATACAAGAATTGGATGTAAAAACCCAAAACTATACCATGAGCGGCATAAACGACGAAGGTACTAAACAAGGCGACGATGCCATAAAAGTGTTAACAAGCGATGGGTTGGAAGTTACCATAGACCTTACTGTTTTATACAGAATAACTTCTGCAGATGCACCAAAATTATTACGGGAAACCGGCAACGATTACCGAGATAAAATTGTGCGCCCCATCACCCGTACAAAAATAAGAGACAACGCTGTGTATTATCAAGCCGTAGATTTATTTGGCACAAAAAGAGATGAGTTTCAACAACGCATTTATAAAACTATTGAAGCAGATTTTAAAAAACGTGGACTAATGCTCGAGCAACTATTGGTAAGAAATATTACGTTACCAAATTCAGTAAAAGCATCTATTGAATCTAAAATAAATGCCGAGCAGGATGCTAAGAAAATGGAGTTCGTTTTGTTGAAAGAAAAGCAAGAGGCTGAAAGAAAAAGAGTAGAAGCGCAAGGTATTGCAGATTACCAGCGTATTATAAACACTGGGCTTACTGACCAACAATTACAATACGAACAAATTAAAGCAATGAAAGAATTAGCGCTAAGTACCAACGCAAAAGTAATTGTAATGGGTAAGAGTGGGGCGCCAATAATATTAGATGCTAAATAAAATTACTCATCTTTACTTATGCAAACAACCGTACTCAAAACATTCGATAATTATTTTTCGGCAAATATTATCTTAGCTCGTATGCAGGATGCAGGAATTAATTGTTTTTTAAAAGACGAATTTAGCGCTACCGTGAATCCTGTTTTTAACAACGCCATTGGCGGAATAAAATTAATGGTATTTGAAAAAGATGCTGAAGAGGCTTTGGAATTACTTACCCATTTTGAAGAAGAGTATTTAAAAACGCTATCATGCCCCCAATGTAGAGAAACCGACATAGTAATGCTAACCGAAATCATAAAAGCAAACCCAATTGAAAATTTTTTATCATGGATTTTTCGAAGTAGCAATATAAAAGCAGAGCATGTTTACAGATGCAGCAATTGTGGATGGGAAAGTAAAACATTGCCACAAACTGTAATGGCAGATTAGATTTTTGTAGTACGATTTTACCTTTAAGTATTTTTTAAATGTACACTTAGTTTATAAATATGAAAACCATAGCTATGATACCGGCACGCTATGCTGCCACAAGGTTTCCTTATAAATTAATGCAGCCACTTGGTAGCAAAACCGTCATAAGGCATACATATGATAATACGGTAGCAACAGATTTATTTGATGATGTATACGTAGTAACTGATCATAGAATAATTTACGATGAAATAACTTCAAACGGTGGTAAAGCTATTATGAGTTTGCGTGAACACGAGAGCGGCAGTGATCGTATTGCAGAAGCTATTGCAGAGATGGATGTAGACATCGTTTTAAATGTGCAGGGCGATGAACCATTTGTAAATACGCACATGCTTAAAAAACTGTTGGATGTTTTTAAAGATGATGAGGATAAAAAAATAAAGGTTGCATCTCCTGTAAAAAAAATATTAAACCCAGCACATGCGGCCAATCACAATATTGTAAAAGTGGTGGTAGATAAACACATGAACAGTCTTCTCTTCAGCAGAAGTATTATTCCTTACTACCGTGACGAAACCATTATTCCTTTTTATTACGAACACATAGGTGTGTATGCTTTTAGAAAAGAAGCACTGCTTTTATTTACCGTGTGGGAAATGACACCGCTGGAAAAGGCAGAAAAAATTGAGTGCCTTCGTTATTTGGAACATGGCATACAACTACGCATGGTAGAAACTGAAGATGCAGGTGTAAAAATTGATATGCCCGAAGATCTTGCAAAAGCAGAAGCCTATTTAAAAAACATGATTTGATGCTTTTTAAATAGGCCACACTTAAAAAAAACTTATTCTACTTAAATTTTTCTTGCCAAAACTTTTTCAGCAGCAGCTACAATATGATCTGTATCTAAACCATATTTTACTAACAGATCTTCGGGTTTTCCACTTTCTCCAAAAGTATCGTTGGTACCAATATATTCCATTGGTATAGGGCAATCTTTTGCAGCAACTTGTGCAATACTGTCTCCTAAACCACCTATAATATTATGCTCTTCTGCAGTTACTGCACACTTTGTTTTTTTAATGGATGCAAGTATAGCTTCTGCATCTAATGGTTTAATGGTATGAATGTTTATAAGATCTACACTGATGCCTTTTGCTTCTAATATTTTAGCAGCTTCTACAGCTTTCCATACCATGTGGCCACATGCAAAAATAGAAATATCTTTTCCTTCATTTAAAATCTGCGCTTTACCAATTTTAAAATCTTCTTCTTTTGTAAAAATGGGCCATACCGGTCTTCCAAAACGAAGATAAACCGGACCTTCATAATTAGCTATTGCTTTAGTAGCGGCTTTTGTTTGGTTGTAATCGCAAGGAACAATTACCGTCATACCAGGTAGCATTTTCATCATACCAATATCTTCCAGTATTTGGTGTGTCGCACCATCTTCTCCCAATGTAAGCCCTGCATGGGATGCACAAATTTTTACATTTTTACCACTGTATGCAACACTTTGTCTTATCTGGTCATATACACGACCGGTACTAAAATTTGCAAAAGTGGTGGTGTAAGGAATTTTACCACCAATGGTAAGTCCGGCAGCAATGCCAATCATATTTGCTTCTGCAATGCCACATTGTATAAACCTCTCAGGAAAAGCTTTTATAAATGGACCAAGTTTTAACGAACCTGCAAGGTCTGCGGTAAGTGCTACTATATTTTCATTTTCTGTAGCTGCTTCCATGATGCCATCTCCAAAACCGCTTCTTGTATCTTTTTTACCTGTTACTTCTATATCGCTTAGCATGTTTAAGTTTATTTTGTTTGCAAAGTAAAGTATAAAATTTTTGTAATTAAAATTGGAACTAACTATACAGCTGTTTTATTATTCAATTTTAATTCCCATTGCCAGGCAGTTTTTACCATATCTTTTAATGTAAGTAAAGGTTGCCAGCCAAGTTCCTTTTGCGCTTTGCTGTTGTTGGCGTAAATAGCTATCACATCACCTTCTCTTCTCTGCCCAATAACATAATTTAATTGCACGTTGTTTTCTTTTTCAAAAGTTTTTATCACTTCTAAAACGGTATACCCATCACCTGTACCAAGGTTAAATATTTCGCACAAATTAGAGGCACTGTTTTTTTCTAAATATTGTAAAGCCAATGTATGAGCATGTGCTATATCGCTTACATGTATAAAATCTCTTACACAACTGCCGTCTCTTGTATCATAATCGGTGCCATACACTGTCATTTGAGGCAATTTACCAATAGCAGTTTGTGTTATAGCCGGTATTAAATTTTGTGGAGTTCCAATGGGTAACTCGCCAATAGCATTGGAAGCATGTGCTCCCACAGGATTAAAGTACCGCAACAATACTGCATTAGTATTGCATTTAGGCACAATGTTTTCAACTATACTTTCCCCTATTTGTTTGGTAAGTCCATAAGGCGATGCTGCTTTTTTTTGTGGTGTATTTTCGGTAACCTGCATCTCATCCGGATTGCCATACACCGTACAGGATGAGGAAAAAACAAAATGGGGCACATTCATGTCCTGTGCACATTTCAAAATATTAATGAGAGAGTTTATATTATTGTCAAAGTACATCATAGGGTTCTCTACAGATTCTCCTACAGCTTTATAGGCGGCAAAATGTATAATGCCTTCTATGGTTGGGTTTTCTTGAAATACTGCATATACATCATCATATATGCATAAGTTAACCTTGTAATTCTTTACCTTTTTTCCGGTTATTTTCTCAACACCATCAAGAATATTCTCATTGCTGCGGCTATTGTTATCGATGCTAATAACATCATAGCCATTTTGTAAGAGGTCTACTATGGTATGCGAACCTATATACCCACAACCACCTGTAACTAATATTATTTTCATTTAGCAAAGAAAGTGAAATTTATGCTGTTTGATACTCGAAAATGTACATTAAACTTATATTCCTATAGCACGAATGATGTAATATATAATGGCAGCAAGTCCGGCGCTTACCGGTATGGTAAGTATCCATGCCCATAATAAATTTATAGTAACTCCCCATCGCACCGCACTAAGTCTTTTTGTAGCGCCAACGCCTATTATTGATCCTGTAATAGTATGCGTGGTACTCACCGGTATTTTAAGCATTTCGGTAATAAATAAAGTTAATGCACCCGCAGATTCTGCAGCCACTCCTTCAAAAGGGGTAACTTTTGTAATACGTGTACCCATTGTTTTTATGATCTTCCAGCCGCCACTCAATGTACCAAGAGATATGGCAGTATAACAAGCCAGAGGCACCCAGTTAGGCATATCGCTAAACTTGGCAATATTGCCATTGCTTAATAAAGCCACTGTTATAATACCCATTACTTTCTGCGCATCGTTACCGCCATGGCCAATGCTAAATGCTGCGGAAGAAGCCAACTGCATTTTCTTAAACCATTTTTCCGACTGAGAATAATTTAAACTGCTTAAAAAAAGTGAGAATACGCTCAAAGAAATTAATATAAAACCTACCAGCAGCCATTTAAAATTTTGTGAATAGAAAAGTACTTTCAAAAAATAACTTTCATAATGGGTCGTCATTAACCTGGGATCTGTGATAATAACTTTTGATAATAAAAAAAACGTAAAACCAATAACAATTAGTGCCACAATTTTTGGTATTATTCCTTTTCTAAAAGAGTTTAAGAACCAGATAGAAATAACAAATGCCATTAACATACCCAGCAAAGGTGCAAGTACAATAAAGCCAACAATTTTTAGCATAACCGGGCTGTTAATTACCCCGAAACTACCGGCCGCGGCTACAGCAGCACCAGTAAAACCACCTATCAATGTGTGCGATGAACTCGAAGGAATACCGTACCACCAAGTAATAAGGTTCCATATAATGGCAGCAATAAGCCCGCAAAGAATAACCTGTAAACTTATGGTTCCATTCACTGTTTTTGCAATGGTTTCACCCACGCCATGATCTTTAAAAATAAAATAGGCAACAAAATTAAAAAATGCAGCCCAGGTTACTGCTTGTAACGGTGTAAGTACTTTTGTAGATACAACAGTGGCTATAGCATTGGCAGCATCATGAAATCCATTTATAAAATCAAATATTATTGCAAGTACTATAATTAATATGAGTAGTAGCGGAAAATCAGGCATTAAGAATTATTTAAAAAATTAGTTAACTGTTTGTTCCCTATTTAAGAATATTTTACAATAATGCTTTCTATTACATTGGCAGCATCTTCACATTTATCAGTTACTATCTCCATTACCTGATAAATTTCTCGTTTTTTTATTACTTCTTTTGCGTCAGGTTCAGTAGCAAATAATCTTTCAATACTCATGTCAAAAATGTCGTCGCCCTGGTTTTCTATACTGTTTATGGCCACCAAGGCATCTGTAATCTGGCGCATATTTTTCATATTGCGAAGCTCCGTAACGGCTTTATATACCTGTGTACAGCCAAGGGCTATAAGATCACCAAATTTTCTAATGCCAATATCGTCCGGATTTACCCTATAAAAATTTATTTTTTTTGCAGATGCGTAAATATAATCTGCTATATCATCTAACGCAGATGCTAAGTAGTGAATATCTTCTCTATCAAAAGGTGTTATAAAATTTTTGCCAAGTTCTGTAAATATTTGATGGGTATAATCATCGTTTACGTGCTCCATATCTTCTACCTCTTTTATCAGTTTTGCACGTTTTTCAAAATCGGGTTCGTTTACAACCTCTTTTAACTTATCGCCCATCTTTACCAACACACCTGCTACATTTTCAAATAACTGGTAAAATATTCTGTCTTTAGGTAGAAAAATCTTTAGAATAGAGTTAAAAGCCATGGTTTTAAAATTTTATCGGCAAAAGTAATGTTATAGCCCTTTGATAGTAATTGTTTACAATTGGTAATAATTTCTTAACATTAAGTTCATTTAATAATGTTATTTGCTAAAGGTAAGTTTCTTTAAAATCAATATTTTCTAATTCTTTATCGTAATATTGCAATATTAAAATAAAACTATGGGAGCTTCTAAAACAGTCCATTTTACTAAAAACCAAAATGACATTGCTACGCTGGCAAAGGCGCTTGCACATCCGGCACGTATTGCTATAATAGAATATTTGCTAAAAGTAGATGACTGTATTTGTGGCGATATAGTAAATGAGATACCACTGGCTCAACCAACAGTATCCCAGCATTTAAAAGAATTAAAAAATGCAGGTCTTATAAAAGGCAATATAGAAGGTAATGCTATTTGTTATTGTATAAATGAGGATGCAGTAAAGCAACTGCAAAGTTATTTTGTTGATTTATTTAAAAAACTTAAAACTAAAAATTCAAATTGTTGTTAACCGCTTTAAAAAAAAATGTATGAAACTCTCTCAAATTAAAAATCACCTTGCTACAGCTGTTTCAGTAAATTTTAAATTGCCTGGGGGCGAATATGTTCCCGAACATTTTCATGTAACCGAAGTTGGGCTCGTTACCAAACATTTTATTGATTGTGGTGGGGTAGAGCGTTTAGAAAAACTAATAAATTTTCAGTTGTGGAATGCCAACGATACTGAACATAGACTAAAGCCACAAAAACTTGCAAACATTATTGCTTTATCTGAAAAAAAATTGGGTATAACAGATTTGGATATAGAAGTAGAATATCAATCTGACACAATCGGTAAGTACGATTTGGATTTTGACGGCACCGATTTTTTACTTATGCCCAAACAAACTGCCTGCCTTGCGCAAAATGTATGTGGTATTGATGGCAAACTGCAAAAAGTTCCTGCTGGCATTTTACAGGCTTTTGATAATGCTTGCTGCACACCTGGTGATGGTTGCTGCTAATGATTAAAAAATTTATACAATGAAAATTGCACTATTCAGTGATATACATGCAAACCTGCCTGCACTGCAAGCTTTTTTTACAGATGCAGATAGCCGAAATTATGACGCAATTTATTGCCTAGGCGATTTGGTTGGTTACAACATTTGGCCAAACGAAGTAGTAAACGAAATAAAGAAACGTAAAATACCCACCATTGCAGGTAACTATGATTTTGGCATAGGGCGCATGAGCAACGATTGCGGCTGTGCCTATAAAACAGATGAAGAAAAAGACAATGGAAAAATTTCAATTGAATTCACAAATACAATAATGAAAGA
>Ga0105047_10017281_pt1 | contig 11252 bp, 5 predicted proteins | sample MAT04_FD_78384 | JGI IMG/M metagenome (GOLD analysis project Ga0105047, IMG submission 78384) | Freshwater microbial communities from Lake Fryxell liftoff mats and glacier meltwater in Antarctica - MAT-04 (megahit assembly) | ecosystem: Environmental > Aquatic > Freshwater > Ice > Liftoff... | reverse complement strand
AGCGCGGCCAGGTAGCGGTCGACATCCTGTTCGTCGGCCAGCGCAACCTTGTCAAAGGTCACAGCCAGTTGCGCCGGTGTGATGTATTGGATGGGCAGTTCTACGATCACGGTTGGCGCAGGGGTGCTGTCGCCTCCTCCGTCCACCGGGTATTCCACCGGTCGCCGGGCTTCGTTCGACCAGGTGGCCATCTGGCGTAGCACCGATTGATATTCGATTTCGTCGAAGCGGCGCAGTGTGTCGCGCAGTACGGCGATCAGACCCTGGCGCGCCAGCGTACGTTGCAGCGCCGCAAAGGGCCGGCGCAACTGCGCTTCCTGGTCTGGCGCCAGATCGCCGAATTCGGCCATAGCGGCCAACCGCTCCCATCGGGCATCCAGCGCGAACAGCAGAGCGCCGCGCTCTTTCTCTACGGCGGCGGTCACTTTCACACGCAAGCTGTCCAGCAGCGTCTTCACCTGCGTCATGCGGTTGCCCTGGTAGCAAGCCGGATCGTCCAGGATCGTCTGGATTTGCTCGGCCTCGTCACCCTCTACATAGGCAAGATTTGCCTCCTGCGCCAGCAGGTATTGGCGGGCATCGCTGTAAATCTGTCTTGGCACACCGATCATAAAGCGGCGCACTGGATCGAGAATGCGTTCCTTGGCCGCGAACAGATCGTCCGCGTGGTCGCGCAGTTCGGTCAGGTAGAACGCATACGGCTGGCCGGTTACAGACTGGATCAGCACAGCGGGTTCCGCCACCACAGCCAGGAAAGGATAGGCGTCCACCTGCCCAACCAACAGGGCGATCTCCTGCGCCAATGCTTGAAACGCGCTCGCCGTCTCTTGCCCAAGCGCGCGCGCTTCGTTGGCCAGCGGCGGCCCGTCGAAGAAGTCGGCGTAGAAAATGCGGAGTTGATACATTTGCGCCGCCGTGAAGTCGATCTGCGGCTGTAGTAGCACATTGGCAAAGTCGCGGGTGTTGCGCAGGGCCTGCTCCAGCGCCTGGTCCTCGAGCAGCGTGCTGTCGCGGCGCGCCTCGATCTTGCCACGCGCGCCGAGCTTGGCCAACGTGCATTGAATCGCGGCCAGGTACCAGCCGTAGGGTTTGCGCTCAAAGCGCTGCACCAGCCCAAGCAAGGTTGTGCGCAGCCCGCTGCGGTTGTTGCTCTGCACAAAGGCGAGCATCTCCTGCTCGGCTTCGCTTGCGGTGGCGCCGTCGTCGCCGTACAAACCGGCCGGTGGGCGCAGGTGGCGGCCGATATCGGCTTCGATGTAATTGATGCCGCGCAACATGCGCAGGTTGGGGTAGGTGCGCACGAGCAGGGCATGGAAACCGCGCACAAGCCGCGTCTGCGGGTCGCTGCCGCCCACCTCAATATCCTGTCCATTGACCACCAGCGCGGCCTGTCCCACCTGGTCGGCTACCAGCTTGCGCAGTTCGGTGTAGCGCTCCTGGTTCTGGAACTGCTTATCGTTCAGGATGCGTTTGACGGCTTCCTGCTGGGTGATTGTGAGATTCTGGCGGATGTACTTCTCCGTGCGCTTGTACATCAGCAGATCGCGCATCAAGCGATCCGTGAGGGGCAGGATGACCAGGAGTTCATCACGCCCCATCGAATGTGCGCGTAGGATGGCGCTGTCGCTGGCGTGCTCGTGAAATGGGCTAATGACATGGATCGTCAGTTCGCTCTCGCGGCTCATCAGGTGGTCGTCAATCCGGCGCGCAAAGGCATAGTCCTGGCCGTTTTCGTCGTAACGCACCTTGCGGTCACGCAGCACGTTGTCGAAGATCAACTTGTCCAACTCGCTGGTCACCGCCTCGCTATCGACCTCGGTGTTCTTGATTTCCTGCTCAATGTCCTTTTCTTCGTTGGTCAGATACGCGTACAGGTCGCCGTTGCGCTGGATGTAGGTCTGCTGTTCGAGCAGATTCAGCGCCTCCTCGATGCGCCGGCGCAGCGCGGGCAGGTCGGCGTCCAGGCGGTCGAGCATCAACACGGTGAGGTTGCGCGCCGTCGCCTTGAACTCTTTCACGTACTTGACCAGGAAAAGCGCTTTGAGCACCTGCACGGCAAACGGATCGCCCAGGTTGCTCTCCGCGGTCAGGATTGCGCTCTGAATCTGCGTCTTGAGCGTCGACCGGATACCCTCGAACATCAGGTCGAAGGTCGCGAGTTGGCCGACCGCTCGTTTGTCCACCCGCACGGCGACAAGCTGAAACACTTCGAGCATGGATCGCTCACCCACCGAGCGATTTTTGCCTTCAAAGGCGTTATGCTGCGACAGGTTGCGGATGGCAGACTGAAAGAGCGAGAATTGGTAGGGGATAAAGGGGTAGCTGTGGATGAACTCGTCACGGCTGCGGAAATTGCGATAGGTCTGCGAGCCGTCGACAAAGTCAAAGAGCGTTTTGAAATTGTTCTGCTCGCGGGCGTAGAGTTCGGAAAGCTGGTCGATGCCGCGCTCATTCTTCAGGAGCAGGCGCCGGCGAATCACCTCGGCCACATCGGCGCTGGTGAGTTTCATACGGTTGGCAAAGCGCGCCTGAATCTTGGAGAAGTCATTGCTCTGCTTCTCGGTCATCTCGCCGATGACGTTGTCCATCTCCTCCTGCGCGGTGACCACCAGCCAGGCGCGCCCGCGGCTCTTGGTGGCCAGGCTCTCGGCAATCGTCTGCAGGTTCGTCATCAGCTTGACGTTGTCGGCAATGTACTGGCCGACCTCGTCTACAAAGAAATTGAGGCGAAAGTCAGGGCCTTGGCGATGGATGTAGTCGTCAACGGCGTTGGCAAAGTCCTCGATGGACATCTTGTACTGGGCGCGATATTTGTCCAAAACACCGCTGGCGCTCGCTTCCGGGACGCTGGTTGCCCGTGCGTAGGCCACGGCAATGTTGTGTCCTTCCAGCAACGCCTGTTCGCGGCCAGCCTCCCAGGTCAATCCCGACTGCGCCTGAAAGGCGGCTTTGAAGGCGGCGTATTGCCCGCGACGATCCAGGTCACGCTCAAACTGGGCGATGTGTCCTTGCTTGCCGTAGTAACCGCACATCTCGTCGAAGACCTTGACAAACACGGCCAGCAGCGCGTCGAGCTGCGTCTTGCTGATGACGTCGGCCTTCTGATCGATGTTGAAGAGAATGCTCTTGGACGGGATGGCCACGGCGCGTTTGAGGTCGCCGCGCAAAATTTCGTTGTCTTTGACTTCTGCTTTGGCCAGGAAGAGGTCCAGCACCGGCTCGCCATCGACCCGGTAGTTCTCCAGCAAGAGCGCCAGCATCTTGAGCAGATGTGATTTGCCGGAGCCGAAGAAGCCGGAGATCCACACACCGTTGGCATGTGTATAGCGGATGTATGCGCCCAGAAACTCTTCCAGGCGCTTGGCGACCTCGTTGGTCAGAACATATTCTTCGACCTCGACGCGCAGGCTGGCCGCATCGTCCGCTTTGATGACTCCTTCAATTGGGCGGTCGATGGGCTTGGCAAAGATGGTTGAGATGGACATGGAAGACTATACCTCAATGTGGAGGATATTGAAGGCGCGGTAGTATTTGTCGTCGTGCAGCCGGCCAAAGAGATCCAGCGACGCGCCGGACGTGGGCGACTGGATGTAGTCGCCGGGGAAGAACAGGACGGTCGGCTTGCTTTTGGCCGTGCTTTGTAGATTGTTGAGCACGTTGTGGGAGCGGATATAGGGAAAGACCTCACCGACACCGGTGAGGAACAGTACGTCGAACTCGCTGGCGCGCATGTGGGCGGCAATCGCCGGGATGATGTGGGTCTCCGGGTCGAGCACACCTTGCAGCAGTTCCTTGAGTTCGTCTTTGGAGACGCTCCCCTCCATCTGCAAGATCCGATCCCAGACGCCCCGCTTGTTCAGCAACTCGAAGGAGAGGTCGTAGAGATCGACCTCGCACACGCGCACGCCCTGCTGGCCGAGCCGGTTGACGAGTTGTTTTTGCGTGCGCTGCATTTCGACTGCCTCTTTGGGCGGGTAGGGGCAGATAAAGAAGGGCACTTCGTTGCCGAGTCCCTGCATGGTGAGAAAGCGCGGGCTGGCAATCAGCGCCAACAGGTGTTGGAAGCGTTCCTGCACTGTCAGCGGGCTGCTGCCGTTGCTCACCGGCGCCATCCCTTCACATCCAAAGCGGAGATCGGAAACAGGGCAAAGTGGGCTGGGTCATCGTGCCGGATGGCCTCGACCAGGCGCGGCGTCAGCAGGGCGGGCAGAATCCGGTTGTCGTGGGATGCCAGGTCAGCCTCGCGCAGCATCTTGAAGACAACCTGGCGCTGCTTCTCACGCGTGCTTGGCGCCACACCGGCCACCTCTGGATGCCAGTCTGCCTTGGCGTTGAAAAAAGCGTCATAGTCGGCGCGGGTGAGGGCAAAGTCCAGGTGCAGGTACTTTTCGCGGATGACCTCCACCGCGAACGCGTAGATAAAGCGGTAGCGCTTGCAGACCGCCAGCCACAGTACATACGCTTGCTCTTGGTACGGGGCATCGTGCACGATCGCCAACTCGATGGGCGTAAGTTGTTTGAGTCGGGAGATGACCTCGCGGCAAACGCGCACCGAAGCGTTGTGCGTGCGCATCTGGAGGCGGTTGTCCGCAATGACCTGATCGCGCGCGGCGTCCCAGTCGCCCACTTCATGATGGAGAACCGCGAGGACGACCGACTCGCGCAATAGCAGCGTCCCCGTCGTAAACGACATGCTGTAGCGTGGAGTTACCATTCAGCACCAGACTGCATAGGCGTCAACCTGACACAGGCAATTGACTTGTGGGACAACGGTTTAGGGACAAGCAGTACCGGTACAGTATATCACCGGAATCAAGAGATTGGGATTCCCGCCGAGAATAGAAGTATCCACCGGCTATTTCTGCCAAATCCTGGACGGTACCGGCGTCTACAAGGGCAAGCCTTACGACGGCATACAGATCAACCTACGCCCCGATCACATTGCCACCTTGCCGGACGAAGTGGGGGCAGGCTCGTGGAAGGACGGATGCGGCGCGCGATGCTCGCACCCGATGACTAACCGTTACGATTGCAAAAAGAAGACAGAACCCGTGCAAGCACAGAACAACGATGCACAGACCGAAGCGCCCGTGGTCGAGCCTGCTCCGCAGGCTACCCCGTAGGCTGTGGGTTGCAGATTCAATTGGTCATTGTTTGTCCGCACTGGTGCGGTGATCCGGCTTGGTGGGCGGCTGTTTGGCGAGCAGCGCTTCGATACCGATTTTCATCACATCCTCTACCGTCATCCATGCTTCTAGTATACGCTCACCCCCTTCGCTGTGGCAAGCCATGAGTAAAAACAATGTAACGCCAAAACGCCTACCGTGCTGTCGGTAGGCGTTTTGCGTTTGGGTGACCCTAGAATGAGGTGCGGGGCCGGCACGTGACTGGCTAATCACCGGTCACATGCCAGCCCATCGTGGCCTAGCGCCTGGGCAGATATGGCAGGAACGTCAGGTTTTTCGCATCTGGCAGCCATCCGCCGCCCTTGCCCCTGAGCGGCGCAAAGGGCATGTAGAGCTTTGTCGACTGCCCGCTCGTTGGTTCGGCAAACAAGCCGAACTCGCTCAGGTGAGTCAGTTGCATGGTCAGCGTGTGATTGTCCAGGTCGCGCGCCAGCACCGTGATGCCGTCCATCGACCAGGCGTTGCCGTTCCAGAAGTAGGGCATCAGCGTTTCCTCGCGCACGTCACCTAAGGAAGCCAGGCTATAGGCAAAGGTCACCTGCACCGGCTGGGCAAAGACGAAGTTATCGAGGTGTTGGTTGTTGAGATAGGCTTCGAGCGTGAACTGGAAGCCCGCAAAGACGAAGCCCGACGGCGGCTGGCTGGCATGTTCGGTCGGCGTGATGATCGGCGTGAAGACCAGGTAGAAGAGATCCTTCGGGCCGAGCGGGTCGGGATATGCACCAGCCGGCAGATCCACGGTCACCTGTACGTTCGAGCTTGTGAAGACGACCGTGGCCGGGGCCGCCGGGTTGACGGGCGCCACTTGCGGCGCGGCGTCGGTGACGGACTTGGCACTCACAATCACCGTGACCGTGGCCGTGTCGGTGCGGCCGTAGACGTCCTGCGCCGTGTAGGTGAAGCTGTCCGACCCGTGGAAGACTGCGTTGGGCGTGTAAGTAACCGTCTTGTCGCCGCTGTCGATCACGACCGTGCCGGCGCTGGGGGCACCCACTGCGACCACGATCAGCCCGTTAGCGGCCGGGTCCGCGTCGTTGTTCAGCACAGCAATTTGAACCGGGGTACCCTCTAGCGCCCCGGCGGCGTCGTTGACCGCTGTGGGCGGCGCATCCACGCGCTGGCTCATCTCCGGCGACATACTGCCGGCATAGGTGGCATCGCCATGATAGATGGCACGCACCGGGAAGACGCCGGCTGGCCAGTTGGCCTTGTCAAGGGTGGCTACGCCGCCCACCAGCGGCGGCTCGCCCAGCGCCGAACCGTTCTCATCCACGAAGAGAACAGTCCCGCTCGGCAGGGCGTCGATGCCCGCGGCGGCGGCGATCTGGTTGGCGGACACCGTGGCCGCCAGGCGCACGTTCTGCCCAACCGGAGACGGATTGGGCGTCAGCGTGAGGACTGTCTGCGAGCCATATTTGTCGACCAATTGGATAGACGGGCTGGAGACGCTGCCTTCGAAGATGGCGTCGCCGCTGTAGTGCGCCGTGATGCTGTGGGCGCCAATCGCCAGGTCGGCCTTGGTAAAGATGGCCAACCCGCTGGCGAGGTCGCGTGTGCCAAGTTCGCTAGTGCCGTCTTTGAAGGTCACTGTACCTGCAGGGGTGCCGGCGCCGGGCGGTAAGACCGTCACGGTGGCGGTAAAGGTGACCAATTCGCCAAAGGCCGACGGATTCGGTTGCGACGTGATCGCCACGGCAATCGAGGACTTGTTCACCGTGTGGGTATACGCCGGCGAGGTGCTGGTCGCATAGTTGACGTCGCCGCTGTATTGCGCCGTGATGTTCGTATGGACACCCGCGCTGAGGGTGGAATAGGCCAAGGTGGCCGTGCCGGCGGCGGAGAGCACACCAGAGCCAAGGGGGGCGCCGTTATCAAAGAAGCTCACGCTGCCCGTTGGCGGCGTTGCGCCTTGCGCCGGCGTCGTCACCATAGCCGTGAAGATCGTCTGTTGGCCGAAAGCCGTCGGCTGCGGGCTCGAGGTCACCGCGCTGGTAGTGGCCGCTTTGCTGACGGTGTAGGGAAGGTTGCTGGACACGCTGGCATCAAAGCCCGTGTCGCCGGCAAATACGGCGATGAGGTTATGCAGACCGGCGGCCAGGCTGGCCGTCGAGAAAGTCGCATGGCCAGCGGCATCGATGACGACAGGCGCGGCAAGCGGTGTGTTGCCATCATTGAAGGTCACGGTGCCGGCGGGCAGCATTCCCACAACCAACGGGCTAAGGATAACTGTAGCGGTCAGCGCGATCGCCTGGCCGTAGGTCGCCGAACTGGGCGTAACGGCGAGCGTGGTGAGCGTGGTGGCGGTGCCGCGGCTGTTGTTCGAGAGGGAGAACGCAACGGGCGCCGCGCCCAGCGTACTGGCGGTAACGTTGTAGACGCCGGACAGCGCGTTGGCGGTGGCGTTGACGGCGGCAATGCCGGCAGCCACAGTGACGGTGCTGCTGGGGGCCAGCGTAGCGCTCGGGCCAATGGCGGGATCGGGCGCCACGAAGGTAACCAGGCCGCCGTTGACCGGCTCGTTGTAGTTGTTGGTGACTGTAACGCCGAGCGGGACAATAAAGAGTGTGTTGATCGGCGTAACCTGGCCGTTGCCGCTGCGCACCGCCAACTGGAAGCCACGCGATTCAAAGGCGCCGATGTCGCAGGCGGCACTCTGTGGGCGCGTGACGCCGCGTTGGTCGGTGGGTGCGCAGGCGGCGCCGCTATCGAGGGCGACGCTGCCGGGGAGCAGCGGCACAGTGAGCAGCGGCAGCGAACCCGTGCCACCGCCGTAGTCGCCAAGCGGGCCGAGCAGAATCTTGTTGGAGACCGCGAAGTCCCCACCACAAGAATCCTCGTCGGCCAGGTTGTTGGCGCTGGCGTCTTCGTCAAAGGAGCCACCGGCCAGATCGCAGGCAGGGCTGGCAACGCTGCCGGCGATAATCGTGTTCTTGACCGCATGCGGATAGGTGGGCGGATCGCCAATTAGGAGCAAGGTGCCGCCCGTGGCGTTCGTCCCCGTCGCGTCATTGGCCGTAAACGTGCTGTTCTGCAGGCTGAGCACACCGCCGCTGATTTCGAGCGCACCGCCATCGCTGGTATTGCCGTTACTCATGTTGCCGATGCTTGTATTCGAGATAAAGGTGCTGTTAATGATATCCAGCGTCACCCCATAATTCTCGATGGCGCCGCCGTATTGGGCATGGTTCTGGCCGAAGGTGCTGGCCACAACAGTCGCAATTTCGGAATTATTGATGGCGCCGCCTTGGCCACCAAAGGCAGGATCAGCCTGATTGGTGGTGAAGGTCGAACTGATCACGCCAATCGTCCCACCATAATTCCAAATGGCGCCGCCATACAACGCCGAGTTGTTCGAGAAGACGGTCGAGGTCGCTGTGAAGGTGGCATCGGGTGAATTGTTGTTGAAGACGGCGCCGCCGCCGGTTGTGAGTGGGTAGAAACCGGAAAACAAAATGCGCGCCACGTTGTTGCTAAAGGTGCTGGTAAAGGCCGTCACTTGTCCCAGGTTGGTCAGCGCACCGCCGCCAGAGTCATTGTCGACAGGGGAAGTCGCCAGGTTGCCATCCAGGGTGCTGCCGCGGATCATCAAGACGGCATCGGTGTCGTTGTAGATGCCGCCGCCCGAGTCGGCGGTGTTCCGGTAGACTCGGCAGGCGAATAGCGTCAACTCACCTTGGTTATGGATGCCGCCACCCCGATCACCGGTGACAGAGCCATCACGGATCGTGAGACCGCTGATGGTAACCTTCACCGCCGGGTTGATCTGGAAGACGCGCTGGCTGGACTGCCCGCTAATGGCGAGCGTGCTGGCGCCAGGGCCGAGAATGGTGACCTTTTTGGTCACGATCAGTTCACTGGCCACATTGATCGCCGGTTGGACGCTGGCGTGGAAGATGATCGTGCCGCCGCGACAGACGTCAATCAGACCCTGGCGCAGCGACCCGGCGCCGCTGTCGTGGGTGTTGATGACGGTATAGATCTTGGGGCACGCCACCGTCACGATCGCCGTACTCTGGTTGTCCGTCGTGACTGACTCAGTCGACGTGGTGGTGATTTGCGCCGTATTGATGATGATGCCGCCAATCGCCAGACTGCCGCTCAAGGTGCCGGTAACCGTGATCACGCCACGCGTATTGGAGATCATGGTGCCGATGGTCCAGGCGTAGCGGTTGGCCCCCAATTCGGTGACGTTCGGATTGCTGGTGAAACTGGTGTTCGTCACCGTAATCGGGATAATGTCGGTGATCACGACATTCAGAGCCGGCAGATCGCCGGCGTTGACATAGCGCAGGGTGTAGGTGACCGGCTGGCCGGACTCCACGCTGGACGGCACAGCCATCTTCCTGATCTGCAGCGCGGCGACCGGCACCCGCGTATTGTTGAGGAAAACGCTGGTCTTGTTGGCGCCGGAGTCGGCGGTGGCGACGTCAGGCTTGCCGTTGCCGTCGAAGTCGGCCGCAGCCAAGAAGATCGGGGTATTGAGCGTGTGGAATTCCGTGGCCTCGACTGGATCCTCGAAGGTGCCGTCGCCATTGCCTGCCAGCAGGGCCAGGTTGTTTGAACCGAAAACAACGGCCAGGTCAAGCATGCCATCCAGGTTGAAGTCGGCCGTGATGATACCGCGCACGTCCGTCAAATCAAACTCCTCAATGTCGGTGCGCGTTGGGAATCCACCCGATCCGTTGTTGAGGAATATGCTGACCAAGCCGGTGTTGGCGGTGGCCACGTCGAGATAGGTATCAGCATTGAAGTACCCCACGGTGACGCCGCGCGTGCCGAGCGGAGCCGCCACGGGGGTGAATGTGCCGAAGGAGCCGTTGCCATCGCCGAGCAGCACACTGATGCTGCCGGCGGTTAGTGAGTTGTTGGCCGTAACCACGTCGAGAAGACCGTCGTTGTCAAAATCACCACTGGCGATACCGGTCGGCGTGGTGAGGTCGCCCGTTGGCACGGGTGGCTGAGGATCGAACACACCGTCGCCGTTGCCGAGCAGCACGCTCACGGTGTTGTCGTCGCCATTGGTGACGACCAGATCCAGAAGCGAATCGTTGTTGAAGTCGCCGCTGGTGATGCCACGCAGGCCGGCACCGACGGGATAGTTGACCGCGGCGGCAAAGATGCCGGCGCCGTCGTTGATGAAGACGCTGACGGTGCCGCTGCCATTGTTGGTGACGGCAAAGTCGTCATAGCCATCGCCATTGAAGTCGCCCGCCGCTACCCCCCACGGTGCGCTGCCCGCCGGATAGTTCACCCTAAGGTTGAAGATGCCGGTCCCCTTATTGATGAGGACACTGGCGGTGCCGGGGCTTCCATTGGTGAAATTGGCGGTGACGAGGTCAGGATACCCGTCGCGATTGAAGTCGCCCACAGCCACTGCATAGGGCGTCGTGCCGACGTTGTAGGACACAACCGGCGCAAAGGAGATGACGGGGCCGGCGGCATGCGCAACGGTCACCAGCACCAGGGACATCAAGACGAAGAAGATAAATGAGAAGAATACAAAACGCGTACGAATCAATAGTCGCGTTTCCATCAGTGCCTCCGACGGTATCGACCTATAAAAAGTGTTCTGACAATAAAGATTCATAAACTCTGCTCAACAGGAAGTCGCCTGCGGATCTAGCACAGGGTACAGGCCAGAGAGCGTACGAATGCCAGGCGGGTGGGGCGCCCACCTGGCATTCGGCCATGCGTGTATTACCGCGTTCTGACGCTAATCGCAGTCGACGGGGCCGATGTCAGCGTGAACGGGGCAGTTGGCGGCACCGTCGCAATGACCTGATACCAATACGTCGTCACGGTGGCCAAGCCTCGGTCGGTATAGGACGTCCCCGTAAACCCTATAGGCGTGACTGTGCTCCAAGTACCGGTCGCCCCGGTCGGGCTGCGCTGGAGTTGGTAGCCGGCGCCGGTCGCCGACGCATTCCAGGAAAGCGAGATCGAGTTGTTCGTGCGCGCCGTTTGGCGGAGGTTACCTGGCGCCGGCAAAGGCACCGACACCGAAGTCGCCACGGGAGGCGTCGACGACAGTGGTGGATTCGAGTTCCCGTTGACGGCGACCAGGGT
>Ga0105047_10017280_pt1 | contig 11252 bp, 14 predicted proteins | sample MAT04_FD_78384 | JGI IMG/M metagenome (GOLD analysis project Ga0105047, IMG submission 78384) | Freshwater microbial communities from Lake Fryxell liftoff mats and glacier meltwater in Antarctica - MAT-04 (megahit assembly) | ecosystem: Environmental > Aquatic > Freshwater > Ice > Liftoff... | reverse complement strand
TTGAGCTTGGTGAGCAGTTCGGGCTTGAGGACGCGGGCATTGGCAGCAGCCTCGTAAGCATTGTCCTCAAAAATGTCCCAGCCGCCGAAGACGAGTTGGTTGAGGCCTGCCAGAGGGAGGAAGTCCTTTATATAAGGCGTTCGGTTGTCGGTGCGCTTGCCGAGGCGGATGGTGCCGAGTTGGGTGAGGGAGCCGACGGGTGCGCCGAGGTCCTTCTTGACTGCTTCGACGCCGGCCATAAACGTGGTGGCCACTGCGCCCATGCCTGGCATGAGAATGCCGAGCTTGCCCTTGGCGGAATTGATTTTGAGGCTCATATGCGATTCCCAGCCTAGAGGGCGGGTGAGGCAAGCGTCAACTTTTGATGGGTTTTGTATATGCTATTTCATTATTGTAAAATGCTTTTGTATGTATTTAGAGCGACATCTGGCGGTTCCTTTGCGCCGCGCGGTGCAGGCGGAAGGGCTGGTAGTGCTGGAGGGGCCGAGGCGAGCGGGAAAGACGGCGATGCTTCGCAAGGAGTTTGCAGACAGTCTTTATGTAAGCCTGGATGACGCAGTAGACCGGCAACGGGCTCGTGAAGACCCCGAGCGGTTTTTGGTGCGCCTTCGCCGCGCGACGGTAATTGATGAGTTGCAGCGTGCGCCAGAGCTGGTGGATTATCTGCGGCGAGTGGAGGTAGAGTTGCCGCTTGTGTTTGCAAGCCCGGTGCGGTTGGGGTTGCCGCTCGGGCGGCTTGAATTGCATGGGCCGACGTTGGCGGAGAGGCAAAGACGGAATGCGTTATCGATTTCGATGATTGGCCGCTTTGTGCCGGCGAGGGTGAAGCGTGGCGTTGAAGATGTGGGGTGGGTTCGGGATCAGGGCTGGCCTGAGGCGGACTTACGAGGCCTGGTTCCAGTGCGCGATCTGGATCGCTTGATTTTATTTGCCGAAAAGGTAAGGGCGGCGAGTGGGACGGGGTTGCAGCAGCAGGAGTTGGCGCGGCAAGCGGGAGTGTCGCATCGAACGGCGGTGAGGTGGCTTGAGGCGCTGGAAGCCTGCTTTTTGATCGTGAAGTTGGAGCCGATAGCGGCGGATTTTGGAAGGAGGATTGTGAAACGGCCTAAGCTGCATTTTCTGATGGGAAGCGGGAATTTTGAGAGTGAGGTGGTTTCGGAGATCTACCGGAATGCATGTCATGCCGGTATCGAAGCCCGGTTGGGCTATTGGAGGGATTCTAATGGGCTTGAAGTTCCGTTGGTGCTTGAAGATGAGTGGGGTGGAGCCAGGATTGGAGTGGGCATCGCGGAGACACTGACGCCCGCAGTGGAAGGCAGCCTACTTCGCTGGATGCGCCTGTCGAAGGCGGAGCAAGCGGCGATGATCACGAAGGTGTTCCCAAAGACGGAAAGACGAGAGACGCGGGTATTGCGGTACGAGGCAGGGCAGCTTTGAAGAGTGTCGTTATAGAATGACATTGTTGTGTATAAATGTCTTGCTTGTGCTTTGCTGTGCTTAAGCGGAGCTTGGGCTCAATCGACGAAGGCGGAATTGCTTGGCGAGGTTCGCGACCCTGCCGGGCTCGCAGTGGGGTTGGCTCGAGTGGAAGTAGTGAACCTGGGAACGGGGCTCAATCTGTCGCAATTGAGTGGGGAGGACGGGGGCTTCCAGTTTCTGGGTTTGCCCGCTGGGGATTATCGCTTAGTGGTGATTAAGGCAAACTTTGCGCGGCTGGAGCGGGCCGGGATCCTGTTGCGAATTGGGGATCGCGTCGCGGTTGAACTGAAGCTGAGGTTGGGAGATGCGAGTCAGGGGCTGGAAGTGGATGCCTTGCCAGAACTCCTGCAGGCCAATCGCGGGACGGTGAGCTTTTTGGTGGAGCAGAAGAAGGTTGTGACACTGCCGCTTGATGGCAGGAATTTTGTTCCGTTGATTGCGCTTGCGCCGGGTGTGAATCTGCCGCCGGGGAGCTTACTTCCGCGTATTAACGGGAGCAGGCCGAGGGTGAGTGAGTACATCTATGACGGGATCAGCGTAATGCAGCCAGAGCCTGGGCAGGTAGCGTTTTACCCGATCATCGATGCAATTGAAGAGTTCCGGATCGATACCAACAGCTATTCGGCGGAGTACGGCAGATCCAATGGTGGTGTGGTGATGGTGAATCTGAAGTCCGGATCGAACGAGTTGCATGGGTCGATATTTGAGTTCTTCAGAAATGAGAAATTGAATGCGCGGAATCTGTTTGCGAGTGGCGGGGATAGGCCGCGATTCCGCCGTAACCAATTTGGCTTTGTGATGGGCGGGCCGACGCAGAAGAACAAGACTTTCTTTTTTGCCGATTGGCAGGGAACGAGACTCAATCCGGGTGTGGTGAGGCTGAGTACCGTGCCGACAGCGGCGCAAAAAATGGGTGTCTTCGCTAACTCAATTTTTGATCCGGCGACTGGAAGGACGATGCCTTTTGCTGGCAACGCCATCCCGTTGAGCCGCTTTGACCGGGCAGCGCTTGCTGTTGTAGAGCGCTATCCGAGCCCGAATGTGGCCGGTGCTACAGCCAACAATTACCGCCGGGTGGGGAATGACGATACGGTAGCTGGCCAATTTGATGGGCGATTGGATCGCTATTTTGGTCAGCGCCATCGAGTGTTTGGGCGCTATTCATTCTTACGTGACGACAGCAGGCCGACAACGCCTTTGCCCGATGGCAGCGGGAATCTAACGTCTGGTGTGATTGGCAATACTTTGACTCGGGCGGATAGCCTGGTGGGAGAGCATACGTGGAGCTTGAGGGCGAATGCGGTGAACCAGTTGCGGTTTGGATTTACAGGACGACGCTTTGAGAGAAGCTCGGCACGGCTTGGGAAGCCCGCTGGAGAGGTGGCTCAGATCCCGAATTTGCCAGTGTCTTCTTTTGCGGATGTCTTGCCGGCTTACGACATTGTGGGCTTCCAGCAGTTGGGTGGGCCGGCGAGTGCGAACTCGAATTTCACAACGTCGGTGACGCAGATTGTGGATAACTATTCTTGGGTAGGCGGTGGGCATAGTTTGAAAGTTGGGGCAGACTTGCGGTGGCAAAGCCTCGATGTGTTGCAGCCACCGAGCCCTACTGGGAACTTTCAATTCACGAGTATCTTTACCAGTGGTGCGATGGCAAATTCTGGCAACAGCTTTGCTTCCTTTCTGCTTGGGCAGGTGGGGCGCTTCAGTATCGATGCCCAGCAAGACGTACTTCAGCCGAGAGCCAAAATCGCAGAAGTGTTCTTGCAGGATGACTGGCGAGTGTCTCGGCGCCTAACGTGGAATCTTGGGGTTCGATACACGCTTAACTTTCCTTCGATCGTGGTGGGGGACAAGGGCGCGGTGTTTGATCTGGTATCGCAGAAGCTGAAGTATCTAGGCGTGGCTGATGAGTCGAGGGCTGCGCGGAATCTTGAGAAGAAGAATTTTGCGCCGCGCCTTGGGTTTGCTTTCAAGTTGCGGGAGTCGCTGGTGGTGAGGGCTGGCTATGGCCTGACGTGGATCGAACAAGCCGGCATCACTACGCCTTTTACTACGCCGCTATTTCCCTTTATTCAAACGCTGGGACAGCAGACGCTCGATAATATCAGCCCGGCTTTTGTGTTGTCCGATGGGCCGAGCGTCAGGGTTGTGCCACCGGGACCGGATGCTGGATTAGGGCAGGGAGTCTTTGGCGTTCAAAGGACGAATGGCAGTGGCTATGCGCAGCAATGGAATCTCAGTTTGCAGAAAACACTTGGGTTGAATTGGAGCTTTGAGGCCGGGTATCTTGGCTCAAAGCTGACGCGGTTGGGTGTGCCGGATGTGAATCTGAATCAGTTGACGGTGGAACAGTTGGCTCTTGGGGCCAAGCTAACGGAACAGGTTGCGAATCCGTATCTGGGTGCGGCAAGCATTTCGCGTGCACAATTACTGCGGCCCTATCCGCAGTTCACGACGGTTGCTCTGTACCGGAACAATGTCGGGCATTCGACATACCATTCGTTTCAATCGCGGATCGAGAAGCGGTTGTCGCATGGGTTAACGTTTAGCGTTGCCTATACGTTTTCAAAACTAATTGACGATGCGGGCGCGGTGTTTGATTCTGCGGTCTTGACAGGGCCCGTATCGAACTTTCAGGCGGCTGACAGCTTCAACAAGCGGCTCGAGAAGGATGTATCAACAGGCAATGTGCCGCACATTTTGTCCTCGGGGTTTGTGTATCAGCTCCCGTTTGCGGGATGGCAGATTGCCGGACTGCTGAGGGCACAGTCAGGGAGCCCGATTGCAGTAACTCAAGCGACGAACCTGAATGCGTTTGCAGGCTTTGGGGTGCAGCGGCCGAATCGATTGCGGGATTCCGCTTTGAGTGTAAATCAAAGGTCGACAGGGCAGTGGTTCGATACATCGGCGTTTGCGCAGGCTGGTCAATTCAGGATCGGGAACAGCTCTCGCAATCCGGTTGTTGGGCCAGGGTACAGGACGCTCGACCTTATGTTGGGTAAGACATTTCAATTGAGGGAGAAGCTGCGGATGGAGTTTCGCGCGGAGGCCTTCAATGTGACGAATACGCCACCGCTAGGGAACCCGAATGGTAGCTTTGGCTATGTGGGATTTGGGTCGATTACGACTGCGCTTGACCCGCGCGTATTCGAGCTTGTCGTGAAGTTTCATTTCTGAGGTGCGCATGGAGACAAGAATTCAGAATCAGTTGAGTGCGGTGAGGCGGGGCCGTGGCTTGGGGGCAGCAGATCTTGCGGCGCAAGTAGGAGTAAGCCGGCAGACGATTTATGCAATCGAAGCCGGGACCTATGTTCCGAATACGGAGGTGACGCTGAAGCTGGCGCGGGCCCTTGAGGTGCCGGTAGAGGAGTTGTTCTCGTTGAGCGATGAGATGGCGGTTGCGACGACGTCGCTTGCATCGGATGTGTTGAGTGCAACGCCCGTAGCGAAGGGGCAGGCGGTGAGGGTTTGCCAGGTGGGGAGCAAGCGGGTGAGCATCCCGGTGAATGCTTCGCCCTACTATTTGCCCGAAGCGGATGGGGTGATTTCGAAGCTGGGCCGGACGCAGGGCAAGGCCGGCCTGGTGGCCTTTGCCAAGGAGGAATCGAGCGCCAAGAAGTTGGTTCTCGCAGGTTGCGACCCGGCGATTGGCCTTGTGGCGCGGATGGCAGAGAAGTTGGGCGGGGTGGAGGTTGTGTCGGCTGCAGCTTCGAGCAAGCTGGCACTGCGGTGGCTTTACGAGGAAAAGGTGCACATTGCGGGCTCGCATCTTGAGGATCCCGAGTCTGGGGAGTTTAACTTGCCTTATCTGCGCAGTGAATTTCCAGATGAAGACTTTGCCGTGATCAGTTTTGCGCGCTGGGAAGAGGGCTTTGTTGTGGCGACCGGAAATCCGAAGGGGATCCGCAGGGCAGAAGATCTCACCAAACGGAAGGTACGCTTTGTGAATCGTGAGGCTGGGTCTGGAAGCCGGTTGTTGTTGGACCGGTTGCTGGGAGAGGCGGGTATACCGGCTGAGAAGGTGTCTGGCTATGAGCGTTTTGGCTATGGGCACCTGGCGGTAGCTTACATGGTGTTGACCGGGGATGCGGATTGTTGTCTTGCTACCCGGGCAGCCGCGCAAAGTTTCCAACTTGATTTTGTACCTTTGCAGGGCGAACGCTATGACTTTGTGATGAGGCGGAAGACGCTGGAGACGCCGGCTGCGCAGGCCTTTGTGGATGTCTTGCAACGCGCGAGTCTAAGGCGCAAGCTTGAGGTGTTGGCTGGCTACGATACGACGCGGACGGGAGCCGTGTTGGCCTGAGAGTTTACAATCAGGAACATGGCTCAAGTGACTCCTTTTCATATTGCGTTTCCGGTTCATGATCTTGCGGCGGCGCGGGATTTTTATGGCGGGTTGATGGGATGCCCGGAGGGGCGGTCGTCTGATGAGTGGATCGACTACGACCTCTTTGGTCACCAAGTGGTGGCGCATCTGAAGCCCGGATACGAGGCGAATCTGCATCACAATGCCGTGGACGCGCATGCCGTGCCGGTGCCGCATTTTGGGGTGATCCTTGAGATGGATCAATGGCATACTCTTGCCGAGCGGCTAAAAGCGGCTGGGGTGAAGTTCATCATCGAACCGTACATTCGCTTTCAAGGGCAGGTGGGAGAACAGGCGACGATGTTCTTTCTCGATCCGTCGGGGAACGCGCTTGAGTTCAAGGCATTTGCCGATATGTCCCAGATCTTTGCCAAATAGGGTGGAGTTGCTGTCTTGAAAAATATCCTGGCTGCCATGGCTGCTGTAGCGGTGGCTTTTGGTGTTGTCCTGGGTTTCGGCTTCTGGGTACACGACCGTGGCCTGGCAATGAATGATTCCACGTTTGGCCTATTGGCTGCGCTTGTGATTGCCGGGCTTGCACTTGGAATCTTCAGTTGGGTGACCGGGATTCGCTTCTGGCCGTTGCTCCGGTCTGTGGCTGCTTTGCCGTGTGTCCCGAGAGACTTGAGCGCTGCGGAGATTGCCTATCCGCTAGACCTGAACCTGACCGTAAGTTGCATTCACCTGGCACCGATCGAGAAGGCGATGCGGCTGGCTGGGATCGAAGTTCGCTACCAGGCTGATAATATCTATCGCCCGATTGTGCAGGCAAAGTGTCGAGTGAACCAGGCTGAACTCAAACGGGTGTTTGGCCTTTCGGACAATACCTTTTACAAGGAAGGCTATGAGCCCGAGCGGTCTGAGTTCGATAACCCGCGGGCAGATATCTTTTGTCTTGAGTGTCTCAAGACGGATCGCGCCAGGAGCACCATTGGAGTTTTGCACCCGGATGAGCAGAGACCGGAAACTGTTTGGTTTCCGGCTAGCTCCCTGTCACTTGACGCAGGAGATTGAAGAAGGCTTTCTTGCGCTCTGAGTTGATGCCCCAATTGACAGGCGGGCATTGGTAGCCATCGGAGTAATCGCTTGCGCCAGGGTCGAAGTAGCCCCAGGATGCATACTCGGAGATCGCGGACATCATGTTGTTCTCTGGCTTGTCGAAGTCGAAGTGATCATCTTCGTTGAAGAGAATGGGCATGGGTCTGTAGCCTTCGACTGCTCTGCTGAGACGGACCATTTCGGCGATGCGCTTGGGGTCTTTGACGCCGTTGCCGTGGATCAGGAGGAAGTCGGAGGTCTTGACCACGTTTGATTCGGGGATGCCGTTGCCGCCGTAAGATGTGCCGGTGAGTAGGCGGCGGCCTTTGCGATTCATGCCTTTGACGAGGTCTATCAATTCGTGGACGCGGGCGGGTTTGAGAATTTCGTGATCATAGGCTTTGACGTTGGTTTCATTGTCGACTTCGACGAGGATGTTGCGATAGTCCTGATCGAGGAGCCAGTTGGTGGCATTGACGACTGCGTTGCGGACGGCGGCTTCATCCTTGAGCACCTGATCCTGACCGAAGTAGAAGTAGCCGACGATGGGGACCATGCCGAGCTGGTCGGCGCGATCAAGAATACGCTTGAGGCGGGCCATGAAATCCGGGAGCAGTGACCCATCAGGGGCAATGCCGGAGGTGAACCAGGGTTGGGATTTAGAATAGCCCTCGGGGCTGCCGCCCTGGAGGTTGATCGTGAACGAGAGCAGGCCATGTTTGCGCCAGACGGGCATGGCAGCCAGGAACTCTTTGACGTTGCGTTCGGCATCCCACTTCTTTGTGTCCGGGTAAGCCCACTTTGCGACTGTGGCTGGATTCTTGTCGTCGAAGATGCCCTGGACCATACGGGAGTTCATGAGCAGGCCTTCGATCTTGTGGCCCTGGAAGGAGCGGCCCTTGTAGGTGGGTTGGCCGTTGATGAAGAACTGGTCTCTGCGGATTTCGACTCTGGTTTTGTTTGGAGCTGCGGTAAGAAGAGCCGGGGCGAATTGGAGTAAGGATCGTCTGGTCATGGTGTGAATCTGAACCTAATCCCAGATTCAATCACATTGGGCGGCCGGACGCTATTCAATGCTATCCACGAAGTTTTGCGGATGAGGTCCTTAATGGCTTTGATGGCTTTTAGCATTCGGGCGGGGATGCGGTCGAGTTCGCGGAGGACGGCGAGGTAGGCGCGGTCGGGTGTATTGAATTTGCCTTCGAGGAGGAACTGGTTAAAGATGTGTTCCATTTGGAGGAAGCGGAGCTGTAGGTGGATGAGTTGCTGGACGAGGATGTGTTCGGTAAGGGTTGCAGGCTGGCACTCTTCGAGCAGGTTTTGGACGGTGGTGGGGACGAGGCCTGGACTGCCGAGCAGGAGCGTGTAATTGCGCATGGAGTAGAGGCCATGTTGGAAGGCGTTGGAGGCGGAGCGGGCCCTGCCGGCGGCGGTGCGTGGGCCGGTGGATTTGCGGGCTTTTCTGCTGTTAGCTTCGAGGGCGGCTTCGGTCATGGTTTTCTTGCGTGGGGTCTCCACAGTCGATGGATTGTTGGCAATGTTCTGTTCTTCCTTCTGTTCATTGTTCATTGGATTTCTCCTGAGCAGAAATTTGCAGGCGGGGAGGCGGGCTTAATGTTTAAGAGAGGTGGATCTGGTGTGAGGTTATCTTGAATTTGGCCCATGGTGGGAGGAAGTGCCGGTGAGGCGATCTAGCCAAGATATTGTCAGGGTTGCAGGCGCTCGCTTCCGTTGCAGCGACCTGCGGCTCGCGCTTCAGAATCAGCCATTACAATATCGGAAGAGCGCTATATTTTTCAGAGTAACCAAAGGAGTAAGGTATGAGTCGGATGTTAAACTCCTTTCCATTCCTATCAGTGTGCTGTTACAATTCGATGCTGTTCGTGAATGGCAGGAATTGCAAGGATAAATCGCAATGTTAGTTGAAGAGGAGATCTTGGATTTCGAGCCGGCACTGCTGGAGGAGCCGGGCTTTCCCTGGCGGGGACTGGTGGGCTCACTCGTTGTCCACTCGATTATTGTGCCTTTGCTGGCAATCGGAATACAGCAGGTGAAGCGGCCGCAATTGACCGATGAGCAAATGCGGATCGCCTCGGTGCTGAAGCGGCAAGTCATTATTTTGAGGCTGCCGGCCGAGTTGATGAAGAAACGGATTTTGCCGAAAGAGCCCGAGCGCTTAAAGGTCGAGGTCAAGACGGCGCCGGTTGAACCGGCAAAGGCCGCGCGCAAGGTCGTGAAGGCTTTCCTGATGCCGGCAGCTAAGCCTCGACTGCAAACCAGCGCTGCCATGATCCTGCAGCCGCTCGTGCTGACCATGCAGCCTGCCAAGCTGCCTGAAATGGAGATGCCGACCATCACGATGGTGTCGCCCACACCGCCGAAAAAACGCATAGTGTTTGATGTCGGCTCGCTACAGCAGAAACCGTCGATGCCTAAGATTGTAGATCCTGGGACGTTACCCGAGCCACCCCAAATTATGGTTTCTTCCGCTCCGATCCGGCCGCTTTACACGGGTGTTGTGAATCCGAAGCTACCGGTTTATGTGGGGCCCCCCGTCGATGCAAACTATCGAGGTGAAAGACAAGAGTTCTTTTAGCGCCGGCGGGCCCATCGTGGAGGCGCCGACGAATGTGGTGATGATAAGTTCAAAGCCGGTTCCAGCCCGGGAAATAGTGACGGTTGCTGGCGTGATTGCCATGCCGAAGGGCGGCATCGGGACTGGGAACCTGGAAGATGGTGAAGGCCAACGAGCTAAAGGCTGGTACAGATGCGCGCAAGGGGTCCGCTAGCGGCACGGCGAAGCTGGAATCTGACGCTCGCGGTGGATCGGGTGCCATTTTGCCGGACTTCGCGAACCTGGTGCAGATCTTGCACCCGTCCAATGGCCGCAACGAAGTGATCATTGTTCAGAGCGGAGTCGATCACATCGTTCCGGCGGCGCGGAGTTTGCTCGAAGGCGATCCTGTCTACACTTTGTATCTGAACGTGGGGTGGACAAGAGAATGGGTGATGCACTTTTGCGTGCCCAGAGTTGCGCCCGTTGGGCCCAGGCAGGTGGGCGGCGTCGTCTCGCTGTCGAGCCCCCCGGAATTGAAGGCACCGTTTGCGATACTAACCAAGGTTCCACCACAGCGGCTGGTTCCGCCAGAAGTTATTGTGCCTGGGGCGCTCAAGCCCAAGCCGAGCCCGATGGTCTTCTACGGCTATCTGGATGAAAAAGGGAAATTTTCGCGAATGAAAAAGGATGGGGCGGATCCATCCGGTCTTGGAGATAAAGTTTTGAAGTCTCTCGACTTATGGGAGCTTCGGCCCGCCACGCGGGGTGGCGGGCCGACTCGAGTACAGATTATTTTGGTGGTTCCGGTCGACTAATACTAGCCGCGTGTCAGGACCACAATGATGAGCATCATGTTCCAGACTACGAGGGCGGCAAACCAGTAGTTGATCCAACGAATAATGCGATCACGGCCGGTCACAAGGCAGAAGCCGGCCAAGGAGAAGGCAAAGAGCTTGGACATCGCTACGGCGAGCCCCAGGCCGAGCGGTTCGATCAAAGGGCGGATGGTTGGGCTGGCCTCGGAGAGGCCCAGCCGCATGCCGATCATCGTTGTCAGGAAGTCGAGCAATTGTAGGTAAGCAAATGCTTGAAGGTATGCCGGCGGCATGAGTTCGAAAACCCGCTCGCCTTTGAGAACGTTTTGCATCATCACTGCCAATCTATCGATATGCCGATAACTTTAATAGAGTGTCGCAAAAAGAAATAAAAAAGTGCCCAGAGCGATTACCGCTCCGTGAGGCAGGCTGAGGCCTGCTCCGCTTGTTAGATCCAACTCCGGGTGATCCTGAAAAGGGGCGCGACCGCGAAAAGGACTCATGAGAATGTGTCCGAGATTCTTAAGCACCCGTCGTAATACTCCCCGGTAAAGAATGGTGCCGACTGCTATGGCACCTCCAATGAGGGCAGTCAGCACAAAGATTCGGAGCCAATTGCCGGGGCCAACTAAAGCTCCAACGGCCGCCATGAGTTTGACATCTCCGGCACCCATTCCTCTCAGCATAAAAAGTGGAAAGTAAATAAGAAGGGCGAGGCCGAAGCCCAGTCCTGCATTCTTTAGGCCCAGTTGGCCATAAAGAAAGATATTGAGAGAGAAGCCAATCAATATTCCGGCTGCGACTAGCCAATTCGGAATTCGACGTTCTTAAATGTCCGTGAATGCGGCGATTGCAGCGACCACAGCGAGGACTGCTGCCACGAATGGAGCAATGTTGAACATTCCTTCTTCTTCAGTATCTAACAAAATGCAGGAGGATTATCCGGGGGACCGCAAAATGGTTCCCGGTTGCTGAGCCTGAAGCCGTGGGT
>Ga0105047_10017278_pt1 | contig 11252 bp, 10 predicted proteins | sample MAT04_FD_78384 | JGI IMG/M metagenome (GOLD analysis project Ga0105047, IMG submission 78384) | Freshwater microbial communities from Lake Fryxell liftoff mats and glacier meltwater in Antarctica - MAT-04 (megahit assembly) | ecosystem: Environmental > Aquatic > Freshwater > Ice > Liftoff... | reverse complement strand
TTGAATATTTCAATTTGTTTTAATTATATCATTTATAATGATTTTCTCAATTAAGAATTTCCTTCTTTATAATTCCTATTTTAGCACACTTTATACTCCAAATATATGTGAAAACATTTTTCTTAAATTAAGTTATAACTTTGATTCTCTATTACTTTTCCCATTCAAAAGTTTTTTAATATACTGCTTTGTTTCTCTTCTATTTTTAAACACTATTATTTGTTTGACCTTACTTTTTTGAAGTCTATGTATATTTGCATGTCCTGAGGTCTTAGGAAAGTTCCAAATATATTTTATAAATTCAAAGTCAAACTTCTCAGGACAACCCTCTGGCATATCTGCTCTTACTTTACCTATATTTGTTATAACACGTTTAAAATAACTCAGCAAACATACCGTTCTACTTAATTTAAAACAAATTACTGTATCAGCTTTTTCAAGGCGAAGGTCCATAGTCCCACCATAATTACCATCAACTATCCATTCATAGCCTGATATTAAAAACTTTTGTTTTTTTACCCACTCTTCCCTTGGAGTTTCAATCCAGCCATTATTCCAAAATTCTTTATCAAGATGAATAAGTGGCAGACCCGTTATTTCTGTAAGTTTTCTTGAAAAAGTACTCTTACCACTTCCTGGTGAACCTACTACCATTATTCTTTTGCCTATGTTATTCATTTATACCCCCTCATTTTCGCTAGAGCAATGTCTCATAAAAATCAATTGCTCTATTCATGTATTTAACACAAAATTTAGTCCCATGTTAATCACACTCCAAAAACTGATTTACTAATTTAGAATGAACATACCCACTCATATCTACATTTTTGCCTATCCCCTAATTGATACATCTCGTTATCTGGCGGTAGCTGAGCTATCCCAACTAATCTTGCTCCTACATATTCACATGTCTTTCTTGATGCTATGTTATATGGGTTGCAAGTTATTATAATCCTGTCCATTTCATGAGCTAGAGCAATTTGTTTTATTAACCTGCATGCTTTTGCAGCATAATGATTACCTCTATATAATTCTTCAATCTCATATCCAATGTTCCCACCATAATAAGTATTTTTATTATATCCAATTCTAAGATCTATTTTTCCTATACTAACATCATCATTATGCAGCCTTACTTGGTATTTATATGCTGGCAGATATCTTTTAGGCTCATATGCAGGAGCCTTTACTTCAATAATAAGATCAATTTCTTCATCAGTCAAATAATCAAAATTCTTAAATTCGTACATAACCCATACCCCCTTCTTTATTATTGAATCTTCATTTTCATTAATAATTTCTACAGTTATTTCATTAACATTGGTTTTAAACGAATCATTTATATTTGTGATTTCATTAATTGCCATTACAAAATCTTCTTCATTATCAAAGCTTTCAAGTGTTATATGTAACATTATACCATATTTACATATAACTCACATGTTATCTTTTATAATTATATCCAGGCAATTTATTAATACAGTTACTAAGAATATGTATGAATATAGGCAAATAAAAAAGATAGGTACTTATAATCATTTACAGATTAAAATACCTAACTTTTAAGATTACATTTTGAAATTGTCACTTGAGACTTGCCACATGGGTGGAACCTTCCTATTCTCTATTTGAGATTAAAAGTCAACCTTTATACTTTTACCTATATGCTTCATATTAGCTATCTGCTTATTTACATTCAATTAATATAATGCTATTGTTGAACCACAATCCAATAAAAAGTATGATGCTTATATTTTTTAATTTTATAAACAAATACTAAAAGCAAATATAAGCTGTAGAGTGTACCTTTTATTAAAGGGGAGGAATCAATATGTTTAATCATATAAACAAACCCATTATTAAAAATATTTTTTTAATATTACTTGGAAGTTTGATATCTTCATTAGCAATCAATCTGTTTATATCTAAAGCGAAACTTTTAAGTGGTGGTGCTTCAGGCATCTCTTTAATTATCCAGTATTTATTTAATTTTCCTGCAGGGTACTCCATACTGCTAATAAATATTCCCTTATTAATTTTAAGTTATAAATGTCTTAACAAACGATTTACTATTTTTACATTCGTAGGTACCATCTCATTTTCACTGTTTTTAATTCTAACCTCTCCATTAAAAGGGTTGATTAACACAGATGATATATTACTTTTATGTTTATATGGTGGTGTACTAAATGGAATAGGCGTAGGACTCATGTTTAGTAACCACGGCTCCGCAGGAGGCCTCAATATTATTTCTGCTTTAATCAAAGTTAAACATGATAACTTTAATATTGGACAAATATCTTTTTGTATTAATGTATTAATTGTTTGCATTGCTACTTTCTTTTTTGGAATAACTAGCGCTTTATATACTATAGCTGCTATGTTTATAACGGCTGAAGTTACTGATAAAATAATAAATGGATTAAGCAAACAAAAATTAGTTCTTATTATTACTAAAAAAGAAAAAGAAATTTGTAGTGGAATCTTGTATAAGATGCATAGAGGGGTTACCTTTTTATATGGAGAAGGTGCATATACAGGTAAGCATGAAAAAATATTGTTTTGTACAATATCGCTCCATCAGATTCCTGAATTAAAATTAATTGTTAAAGAAATAGACAATGAGGCTTTTATGATATTCCTTGACGCATCTGAAGTTAAAGGCAAGGGTTTTATAAATGATTTAATATAATAATGTGGCACTTTACAGTCTATTTTTATCCTTCAAGCAATCTATTAACTATTATATTGTTTAGCAAGAGCATTTATTATGGCTCCACTAGCTATAAATAATAACCCAGTTTGCGGTGCAATCATTGTAAAATCAACGAATCCATGACCAATTATTACGGCTTGAATTCCCGCTAGCATTGGAACCATCCTACAGTTTTGTGCATAAAGTATCTTTAAAGCTCGGAATAGATTAATCTTCATATAAGCATATATAAACAGCCCAACAGCTCCAAGTGAGGTCATAATAGTAATCCATATATTATGACCATGATATATGGTTGCATAATAGTAACCTTTCATAAAATATTCTCCATGGTCGGTAATTCCCATAAGCCCCCAACCTGTAATAGGTTTAAGTTTCATCATTTTTAAACACCCACTCCATATTCCAAGACGACTAGTAAATGAATCACCGAACTTATGGCCAATTACATTTTCTAAAATCTGTGATGGCATAAACGTAAATACCAATGTAAGCAGAAAAATTGTTATAAACATCCACATATCTTTTTTATTACCTTTAAAAAGATAAAAAATAGAAAGTCCAAGTAATAGGCCAATAAAAGCACCCCGTGATCCAGTTAAATACAATGCAATACAAAATAAAACCGTTGCTGTTTGATAGAATAATTTTGTAGTTTTAGATGTAGTGCTGCAGAAATAAAGACCTAAGAAAATCATTATGGCAAACCAATTACCTGCTACGTTGGGGTTTCCAAAGGTACTATATATTCTATCATTAAATACTGGCTGAGAAGTAATTTCAAGAAATTTCGCCCAAATATTATAGTCGAAATACATATATATAGCTTTCTCAATAATTCCGAATATCGCTGATAACACTGAAAAACCCACCAAAAACTCACACATCTTTTCTATCTTATTTTCATTTTGAAAATAATTTTGCAAGAAAATACTAATGCATAAATAAATAAAGAAAGCAAAAGATACAGTAATTGATGTAAAACTATGATTTATAACACTTACTATCAAAGACCAGATAAATAATAAACAAAGCCCTATATTCCAGTAATTCTTGTATATGTTCACTTTTCTAAACAACACCATATACATCATGTATATGAATGGTATTATGCTCGTATAGGGGGAAATAACTATTAATAAAACTAAAACACCTATAATAAACCCCCCCTTCTTTTACTAAAAAAGCAAATAATTCTACTCAACATAAGGCGTAAAACTATACCTTAAACGTCAGTAGAATAATATACATACAGATTATTTATTAAATAGATGTGTCTATGCATATTCTCCTATTTAATATTATATATTTATGATTAAATAACTACAAGGATTTTTTATATTATAGGAACATGAGATTTTAATAAAGTTAATAATAATTATAATGAAATAGCACTAAATTTAATTATAACTAACAATACTATACCAACAATTATTCTATAAATAGCGAAAACCTTCATAGGTTTTTTCTTTAAATAAGAAACAAATTTTTCAACCACAATTAGTGCAACTAAAAAGGCAGTTACAAATCCAATAAATAAAGTAATGATTTCTCCACTACTAAAATTCATTCCGCTTTTAAATAAAGTTAATGCTGTAGCTCCAAGCATAGTTGGTATTGCTAAAAAAAATGAAAACTCAGTAGCTGCAATTGTTGAAACACCACAGACCCAAGCTCCCATTATGGTTGATGCTGACCTAGACATACCTGGCCATAATGCAAAGCACTGAAAACAGCCTATTTTAAATGCCTGTTTAATGCTTATTTTCTCTATACTTTTTGTTGTATGCTTATGCCTAAATTTATTTTCTATAAAGATCATTACTATTCCACCAACTACTAGCGCCAAAGCTACAGTGGTTGGATTAAATAGATATTCATCTATTTTATCATTAAAAATAAATCCTAAGATTGCAGCTGGTATAAATGCGACTATAATATTAGTCCAAAATTTTATACCTGAGGGTTCCCCCTTAAAAAACTCCTTAACAGAGGTCCATATTTTATTCCAATATAAAACTATAATTGCAAGAATAGCTCCTAATTGAATGACTACTTCAAACTGGTTAGCAAATGCACCTTTGAAATTTATAATATTTCCCACAATTATCATATGTCCAGTGGAGGAAATAGGAATAAATTCTGTTATCCCTTCTACTATAGCTATTATTATAGCTTTTAAAACTAATATAATGTTCAAATCCATATAATATACACTCCTTATAACAATAAATTATTATCTAAATCTACTAAAAATTTTAAATCACCGAACTTTTAATTTTATCCTTCTTCCACCTTTTTCTTTTAGATATTAGTAATCTCATGCTTTATATTATCTATTTATAAGATTAAAATCACATTAAAAAAGCGTTATTTTTAGATTAAGAATTATACTATAATTATATAAATTTCCAAATGGCCTATTCTCTTGTAAATATCTTTATTTAAAGACGGAGGACCTAAAAAAAGCCAAGCACTTCTAATCAATTTCTGATTAAAAATCCCTGACTCTTAAGATCACTTTTTAAACTTACCATGTGGATGGCGTTTTTTTCTTTTTTTCTATTCTACAGTTACTGATTTTGCTAAATTTCTTGGCTTGTCAACATCGCAACCCTTTTGAACTGCCATGTAGTAAGCTAATAATTGTAGTGGAATTACTGAAATTACTGGCGCTAATATATCCATGACTTTTGGTATATAAGTTACGGAATGAACTGATTTTTCAATTTCAGTGTGACCTTCTGGAGCGAAAGCAAATACTTTTGCTCCTCTAGTTGCTATTTCTTTTATATTACTTACCATCTTATCAAATATTACTTCTTGAGTAGCTAATGCTATAACTATAGTTCCCTCTTCCATAAGTGCTATAGGACCATGTTTTAGCTCTCCTGCTGGATAAGCATCTGAATGAATATATGATATCTCTTTAAGCTTTAATGAACCTTCGAGTGCTACTGCATAGTCAAGTCCTCTTCCTATGAAGAACATATCTTTGTTCATGTAAGTTTTTGCTGTGAATTTTTGCACAGTTTCTTTATTTTTTAGAACCTCTTCTGCTTTTTCTGGAAGTTCCATCATTGCTATTTTAATTTCTTCAATTTCTTCTTTGCTCAATGTTTCTTTGTTCTGAGCAAAAAATAATGCTATTATATACATTGCTATAAGTTGAGTTGCATAAGCTTTAGTAGATGCAACTGCTATTTCTGGTCCTGCCCAAGTATATAGTACATCATCTGCTTCTCTTGAAGCTGCGCTGCCTACAACATTAGTTACTGCTATAACTCTTGAACCTTTCGACTTTGCAAGCCTTAAAGCTGACATAGTGTCTGCAGTTTCTCCTGATTGACTGATAACTATCATAAGTGTGTTTTTATCCATTATTGGATCTCTATATTTAAACTCAGAAGCTATATCAAGTTCTACTGGTATTCTTGCCAGTTTTTCTATAACATATTTACCTACAACTCCCGCATTATATGCGGTTCCGCAAGCTACTATATATATTTTATTTAAATTTTTGATTTGATCTTTAGTTATATTTATATCATCTAGCGTAATAGGCTCTCCTAGAACTATTCTTGAAGTCATTGTATCTCTAATTGCCTTTGGCTGTTCATGAATTTCTTTTAGCATAAAGTTCTCATATCCACCTTTTTCAGCAGCTTCTGCATCCCAAGTTACGTGGAAAATTTCTTTGTTTATAGTTTGACCTTCTGCATCTAGAAGTTTTATTCCATCCTTAGAAATCACAACAAATTCTTTGTCTTCTAACAAATATACCTCTCTTGTATGATTTAATACTGCTGGTATATCTGAAGCTATATAATATTCATCTTTTCCAAGTCCTACTATTAATGGGCTGTCTTTTCTTACTGCTACTAATTTATCTGGTTCATCACTTGTAACTACAGCTATAGCATAACTACCTTCCATTTTAGTAATAGTCTTCATAACCGCATCAACTATATCTCCATCATAGTAAAAATCTATAAGATGTGGTATTACTTCTGAATCAGTTTCAGATGTGAATTTATATCCCTCTGCCATTAACCATTCTCGTAGGTGGATATAATTTTCTATAATTCCATTATGAACTACACTAATATTTCCTTTTTCATTAGTATGTGGATGAGAATTTTCATCTGATGGTTTACCATGAGTAGCCCATCTAGTATGACCTATTCCAACGTTTCCTTTAAGTGGTTCTTCTAACAATTGAGCTTCTAAATTTGCAAGTCTTCCCTTGCATTTAGTTACATTTAAATGCCCATTATCTATAATTGCAACTCCTGCTGAATCGTATCCTCTATATTCTAATTTTCTAAGACCTTCTATTAAAATTGATGATGCTTGTTTTTTTCCAAAATATCCAACTATTCCGCACATATTAATCTTCCTCTCAAATTTAAATTTTTGCACAAATTAATTAAGCATACTTTTAATCATTATTTTTCATAATTATTTTAAGAATAATATTTGCAGTTATATTACATATTTTTTTATGATGATTAACTGAAAATAGATGCTCTTAATAATCCAATGAAATATGCTAATTAATTAAACACCTAAGGGTGCTGTAATATTTATAAAGGTTTTAACACCAGATTGATATTGTTACGAAAATCACTTCTCGCTTTTATCAATCATTAACGGTAGTGCGCTACCGCGGGGCATCCGCCGAAGATTCGATACTCCCCATCCTCGTCAACTCATAGTGCATTATAATTACTAATACTCCTTATGAGTTCTGGCGCTTTAAAATCATAAAATACCTCTATCCTCCTTTACTGTAATATCAAACAAACTGAAAGCTTATGAACCTTTATCACAAGCTTTCAGTTCATTATATTCAATTTATATCATAAACGTCAATGCTTTTAATAATAAATTCATTAAATCGTTACTTTATTACTTCTATTTATTGGCTTTTTCTTCGATTAATTTTGCAAGAGAATGTGCCATTTCGTTTAATTCACTTTGCACTTTACCTTCCAGCATTACTCTCACTAAAGGCTCTGTACCTGAAGGTCTAATAAGTACTCTTCCACAGCCATTTAATTTTTTTTCTATTCTTTTAATTTCTTCCACTATTTCACTATCAGTTTCATGGATGTCGTTTTTATCATTAGGCACTGTTGCATTAACAAGTACTTGTGGAAGTTCTGTCATCATTGCCGCTAGCTGCGATAGTGACTTTCCTGATTCTTTAATTACAGTAGCTACTTGAAGTCCTGATACAAGTCCATCCCCTGTAGTATTAAAATCCAGGAAAATCACATGGCCTGATTGCTCTCCACCTAGACTATATCCTTCTTCTTGCATTTTCTCAAGAACATATCTATCTCCTACTTTAGTTTTCACTGTAGTTATACTTTCCTGCTTCATTGCAATATCAAGGCCTAAATTACTCATAACTGTTACTACTACTGTATCTTTAGTTAACTTTCCGGTGTCCTTTAGGTGTTTGGCACAAATAGCGATTATAAAATCTCCATTTATAAGGTTTCCTTTTTCATCCACAGCCAAACATCTGTCTGCGTCACCATCAAAGGCTAGTCCTAAATCACAATGATTTTCTTTAACAAAGGCCATTAGGTGCTCAGGATGAGTGGATCCACAGTCTTTGTTTATATTTACACCATCCGGATCATTGTTTATAACTAAAACTTCTGCTCCAAGTGATCTTATAGCTTTTACTGAAGTAATGTACGAAGCCCCATTAGCACAATCTAATGCTATCTTAAGTCCTCTTAAGTCTCCTGAAATAGTAGATTTAGCAAATTCTATGTAATCGTCAACTCCGCTTAGCTTAGCTGTTTTTTTACCTAAATCCCCTGCTATCGGTGATGGTACTTCTTTAAACCCATTTTCTATAACTGCTTGAATTGTATCCTCTAATTCATCGGACAATTTGAATCCCTTACTGTCGAAAAACTTTATTCCATTATACTCCACAGGGTTATGAGAAGCTGAAATAACAACTCCTGCATCTGCTCCATATTTTCTAGTTAAATATGCTACTGCTGGCGTAGGGACCACACCAAGACATATCGCCTCAGCTCCTACAGATAAAATTCCTGCCACTAGTGCCGATTCTAACATATCTCCTGAAACTCTCGTATCCATTCCTACTATAATTTTAGGTTTATGAGCTCCGTCTGTTAGTACAAACGCCCCTGATCTTCCTAAATTATATGCAAGTTCACTTGTTAATTCTGTATTTGCTATACCACGTACTCCATCTGTTCCGAATATTCTACTCATATTTTCTACCTCTTTCTCATTATATTATAGGTTTGTTACAGGGCATTTTAAAGAAAACACTAGTAAGTATGCTAGTATTTTATTTTTGAAACATATATTTTTCTCCCTTTATCCACATTAATTCAAGGCACAATCAAATAATTCACTGAACGCTATTGATCAAATAGCATTGCAATAATAATCATGTGTACTTTTTATAAAAAATTTTTCATTACTGTTTGTCTATTGTTTACACATATATTAAAACTCGCGTATGTAAATATATATACTCTAATTATAATATAGTTTGTATTATACTACAATAATATGTACTTGTAAAAAAATTCTAATATTTTGAAATGCTATCGTAAAAAAATAACTAGTCATTACGCTAGTTATTTTAAACACCTCTAAAATTCTAGATTTATTCTATAACAATCTCAACTGTATCTCCATCTCCAGTTTTTATATCAACAATTTTTCCACCAACGCCTCCATCTATGGCTTCTAATATTGTTTGAGTCATAGCATCCATATCTATGTCGTTCATGCCATTTACATTTACATTTGGAATTCTTCCAACGGTTTTTATCATACTACTTACAAATGCCAGTGGAAGGTTAATATTCACAATGTCATTCTCATTTGATCTTACTTTTATTCTGAGCATTTTTACTTTAAATTTGCTATTACTTTGCCCATTACTTGATGGTGATTTGTCTAAATTAACAATTTCTTTATTTTCTCCCTTTAGAGCTTCTATAAGCTGCATAGCTTTTTCAGAATCAATTTTACCTTCCTCAACCATTTTTAATATTCTTGAGATTTCTTCATTCATTATATATCCCCCTTTATTATAGCTAGAAATTCCCAATCCACAGATAATTTACTTACCCTTCAACATAATTAATGCTTCATCAGCAGTGATTTCACCTTTTTCTAACATATCTACTACATCTTTTTTATCAACAGATGGTTTTTGCTTTATAACAGCATACCCAAGGGTTGTAATAACCTCATCTAGTTTTGCTCTAACTGTTGGATATGATATACCAAGTTCTTTTTCCACGTCTTTAATATTTCCTCTAGACTTTAAAAACACCTCAATAAAATATAATTGCTCACTATTTAAGTAATCGAATTTTGATAATTCGAATTGATTTTCTATCACTGTTCCACAATCATCACATTTTAATGAAGTTACTTTTAGTTTAGCTCTACAAACTGGACATTTACACAATATTTTATAGGTCATTTTTACCACCGCCTTCTTTTATATTAATTATATTACCATTAATTAAAATAATCAATATGTAAATTGATTACTTCAATATTTTATTAATATATATTCAACTTCTTAATTTATATATTAATAATGTTAATATATATATATAGATTTCTTGTGGTTTTGTGCACTATATTTGTTTTTGTTCTCTGTTATGTTGTAAATAAAAAAATGTTAAATATACCAAATTTTCTAACAACTAAAAAAAGCTACTGGTTTTACCAGTAGCTTTTTCTTGATGTCCTTGATGCCTTCCCATTCTTGATTAGCTTCAAAGTTCAAGTAGCATAAAAAGTATATATTACGTAAACTTCATGTGAGCAAGCATTAGTAATGCTTAACATAATTTTAATGTTAGATGCGTTAAGAAAATTACATGTTTGAGCGGTAGCGAGTTTGTAATTTTTAGCATCTTTCATTAAAATTTGTTTAGAATTACTTAGCGAAGCGAACCGAAGTTGTAGTAATATATACTTTTTCATTTGTTACTTAATATAAGAAGATCCTATTTCTAGTGCCTTTTTGTTTATTTCAAAGAATTTTTCTTTACCATGAGCTTTCAAAGCACTTACTAATCTTTCCATAGATACTATTCCTGTTTTCTTTACTAAGGCTCCTAGAAGTACCATGTTAGCAATCTGTTTGCTTCCAATGTTCATAGCTTCTGTTTGAGCTGGAATACATATTACTTCAATATCATCTCTGTTTGGCATTCTGTCTACCAGGTCAGAATCTAATATTAATAGCCCACCTTTAACTAAGGTACTTTCAAACTTATCAAGTGAAGGTCTATTCATAACTATCAATGCGTTTGGATCGTTAATTATTGGTGAACCAACTGGTGCATCAGAAAGTATAACAGAGCAGTTAGCAGTACCTCCACGCATTTCTGGACCATAAGATGGCAACCATGAAACATTCATATCAGCATCCATACCTGCATATGCTAAAAATTTCCCCATTGAAAGTGTACCTTGACCACCAAATCCTGCAAATATAATTTCT
>Ga0105047_10017275_pt1 | contig 11253 bp, 4 predicted proteins | sample MAT04_FD_78384 | JGI IMG/M metagenome (GOLD analysis project Ga0105047, IMG submission 78384) | Freshwater microbial communities from Lake Fryxell liftoff mats and glacier meltwater in Antarctica - MAT-04 (megahit assembly) | ecosystem: Environmental > Aquatic > Freshwater > Ice > Liftoff... | reverse complement strand
GCCGGCCACTGGATGGTCGCCTACGGCTTCGACGATGAACGTGTCTTCCTCACCAATCACGGCACGATGAGTTGGGAAGAGTTTCGCAAAGGCTGGAGGGCGCTAGTGCCTCGATTGATCAGTATGAACCATCGTGGATTGGTGTCGCTGCGAGATGATGAGGCGTAGTTGGCAATTCAAGAGCCAGACCGGGCGGACTGGCCCCAGCATAGAAAGACTTCGACTCGAACTCAGGAAGGCCGGGCCGCTTGGCCTGGCCTTCCTGAGATATTTAGACCGTCGCTTCTTGGGGCGTCTGCGAAGCCGGAGCGATTCGCTTTTCCGCATGGCCTTCGCCGAAGGCCAGCAGCAGCGGACAGGCGACGTAGATCGACGAGTAGGTGCCGACCAAGACGCCCACGACCATGACGAAAGCGAACAGGTGTACGCCGTCGCCGCCGAACGCGTAGAGCACCATGACCACCAGCCACACCGTGGTCGATGTAAGGATGGTTCGGCTCAGGGTCTGATTCACGCTATCATTAATCATCTGCGGGGTGAGCAACGGGTTCTTGCCTCGCACCTCCCGGAGACGGGCAAAGTTCACGATGATCTCATTCACCGAGTAGCCGACGAGCGTCAGCAAGGCGGCCACCGCGGCGAAATCGATCTTGAAGTCCCGTAAGCCGAGCAAATTCCCAATCCAGGTATCGTGCAGGTAGTGGCTGAAGGCGATGGCCCCGATCGTGAAGCAAAGATCGTGGATCAGGCAGAGGACGGCGGCCAAACCGAACGTCCAGTTACCGAATCGGAACCAGAGATAAAGCAATAGTGCGATCCAGCTAGCGACGATGGCGACCATCGCCCGGTTGCGCATTTCACCAGCAAGGGTCGGGTCGAAGGTCTCCAACCGCTCGGGCTGCGGTCGCAAATTGTAATGCAACTGAGCCGCGTCGAGAACCTTGGCTCCGTAGTTGTTCTCAAGGCTCTTCTGTTGAGCTTCACGGGACAGAGTAACACGCATTTGCGAATAACGGCCGTCGACAGGTTTGTCAATGCCCTGAAGCCGGAAGGCCTCGACAATTCTGAACGACTTGTCGTCCTTCACTTCTTTGGGAAGATTATCGCGGAAGGCGCGTTCGAGCATCGGCTTGATGTAGGCTTCCGAGGCATATTGGGCGTTGTCTACCTTCTTCTCCGGGTCGGTGAACGAGACGATCCAGGAGAACGGCACGGCCGGATCGGGCACGTACGACATCTGAATCTTGGCGAGCTTCGATTTCTTATCTTCCGTGAACAGACGATCGATCGAGGCCTGAACCAAGTCCGGCTCTTTTTCGGTCGTGCGAATCGTGAAGTAACGGCTCTTGTCGCCCGATGACGACGAGAGGAAATTCTGTTCTATCGCCCAATCGGGTAGAACCGAAGCCCGGGCCTTCAAGTTCGCGAGTTTTTCTTCAGGCGTGTTGCCTTCGAGTCCGAGTGCGAGTTCGACGTCTCGTTCCTCGCCATCTTTGTACTTGAGCTTGTAGAACTCACGACCATCGGTCGACCCCTGATTCGAAATCTTCTCAACGGAATCAATGGCGAGGACGCTGGCTTGGCGTGAATCGCTGATATGCGAGCGAAGCGTGCTGATGTCCATATCGTCCTTCAACAACCCGCCGTACACAACGCCGCCGACGAAGTCGACGTTCAGGCTCTTCTCTCCACGGATCAGGAAGATGCCGAGGCCGATGATCGTCACGATGCCCGTGATGGGAAACATGATCTTGCGAAGCTTCATGAAGTCGATTTGCGGCTTCGTGAGGAAACGCATCATCTTCAGGTTCTTCAGCCAGTTGCGGTGCAACCAATAGTCGAAGAGCAAGTGCGTCATGAACAGCGAGGTGAACAAGCTGATGATGAGGCCGGCCGCGAGGCTGATGCCGAAGCCGCGAAGTTGGTCGTTGCCGACGGCGTAAAGCACGATGGCCGTAAAGATGGAACTCAAGTGCGTGTCGATAATCGTGCCGAAGGCACGGTCGTAGCCGTTGCGGATAGCCATCTGCAAGCTGGCCCCTCGGTCACGCTCTTCCCGGACACGTTCGTAGATCAAGATGTTGGCATCGACCGCCATGCCGAGCATGAGCACCAAGCCGGCCAGCCCCGGCAACGTGAAGGTCGCGTTGACGGAGACCATGAAGCCGATGGTCAACAACAAGTTCGCGAGCAACGCCGTGCAAGCGACGACACCGGCGAAGCGATAGTAAATCAGCATGAAGATCAACACGGCGACGTAAGCAAAGCCGACGGCTCGTGTCCCGCTCTTGATCGTCTCGGCGCCTAGGGTAGGCCCGATTGTGTTTTCGCTGACCGGCTTCTTTTTGAGCGTGGCTGGCAAGGCGCCGGAGCGAAGCTGGCTGACGATGAGATTGACGTATTCCTGGTCGAAGTTGCCTGTGATTTGCCCACGCTCGCCGATAACGGCCTGGATGTTCGCGTAGGAGACAAGCAAGCCGTTGATAACGATTCCAAGCTGACGGGTAAACCGATCGTTCTGCTCCGGCTTGTTGTCGCTCGTCATCTTGTAGAAGTCTTGGCCGCCCGCGTTGTTGAACTGAAACTCGATGCTCGGACGCAATTTCACGGGATCCATGCCCGCGGTGGCGGTTACCGTGACGCGTGAGCCGTCAACGACGACACGTTCGGAAACACGGGTGAGGACGTAATACTCGTATTTACGGTTTTCGATGTCTTCTTCAGGGAGAGTGGAATTCTGGCACTTTCGGCTACAGAGCAAGACAATACCGCTGCCCGTGTTCAACTCGACCACCTGATTCGGCTTGCGCTCGCCGGCCGGCACGCCATGATCTCGAGCGGCGGCCAGCTTCTTCCAAAGTTCCGATTGCTCGGCTTCGGGAGTCACTTCCGTGATAACCTTGCCGTTGGCGTCCTTCTGGATATTGCCGTTCGCATCTCTTTTCGGGCGATTTGTCTGGATGCTTTGACCGCCGAAATCCTGCCGGGTGATCGGCCCGAGCTCGACCCATGCATATTCCGCTTTCATCGGCTTCCCATCATGGACGATCATCCATGGGTTGCCTTCGGGCGCGGTGGGCGTCGGAGGGAGTTCGCCGTTGATGGCCAGTAAGTCCAGTTCTTCGGGCTTCGTGTTGGCAAAGAGTTCCTTCGCGGCCGTGAACGCTTCTTGATCGTCATTCGAGTTGGCCACGATGCGGAATTCGAGGCTGCCCACGTCTTCGATCTTCGATTTGATCGACTCCAGTTCCGCCGACTTCTTCGTACCGCCCGTGCGGACGGTCGGAATTACGATCTCGATGCGGTTGTCGCCGATCGGGCGCACCAAGATGTTCTGCACGTCGGCCGAGTCGATCCGGCGCTTGATGGCCTCCGCCAGGGCCTGACTCGTCTTGGCGCCGGAGAAGTCGCCGCCGCCGGTGTTCTTTTCCAGTGCGCGGCGCTGACGTTCGCGTTCTTGATCGACTTCGTAGATCAGGCTGGTGCCGCCGACCAGGTCGAGACCCAGTTTGAAGCCGCCGGTGCCATCTTCATACTTCTGCCAGGCGCGGAAGACGATGATCGCCGCGAGCAGGCAGGGAATCAGGCAGATCAACGAATCGCGTAGAAATTTACGGTGCATGGTTCGAGTTCCATCCGCTGAATCGCCCTTTTGAGGGCGGGGAAATCATCCAGGATTAATCAGTTTCGAAGTTATACGTTTGAACGCTGGCGTTCGGGCCAGGAGGTCTAACGCTGGCGTTCGGGCCAGGAGGTCTCAAGTTTTTGAGTCAGGCGTCGTGGCGGGAGCGGGGGCACCATCAGGAGTTATCCTAACGATGCTGCTCTTCAATACACGAATTCGAGTGTTGCTCGTGTCGTCAACTCGAAGTGTGACTTCATCTTCATTCTCTTTGATTGACACCACAACCCCGATGATACCTGCTGAAGTAACGACTTTATCGTTCTTCTTCAAAGCGGCAAACATCGCCTGCTGTTCACGTCGTTGGCGCGCGGAATTGCGGCTCATGAAAACGATCATGACGATAAAGCCCAAGAACAAGATGGGCATCGGGCTCTTCATGAAAGCCTCGAGCGTGCTCATTTGCGGCGGCTCATCAGCCGCGAACAACAATGGCAACAAGTCCATTCTCTTCCTCAAAATCAAGTAAAAATTAACGAAGAAAGAACAGTTTAGTGGATAATCGAACGTCGGCAATGGATTCCGCTCGTCACTCAGCCGGACTCCTCCGATCCCAACGGGCCACGCACTCGGCGCGAAAATCCCGGAACTGGCCCCTGGCGATCGCCTGGCGGCTGTCCGCCATCAACCGCAGGTAGAACGCGAGGTTATGGAGCGACAACAGGATCGGACCCAGCATCTCCTCGGCGGCGAAGAGATGATGCAGGTACGCCCGGCTATAGTTCCGACACGTTTCGCATAAACAATCAGACTCGACCGGCGCTGGATCTCGCCGGTGGCAAGCGTTTCGCAGCCGGATCGGCCCGTCATTCGTGAATGCGACCGCGTTGCGGCCGTTGCGCGTCGGCATCACGCAATCGAATAGATCGATCCCCGCGGCCACACCCGCCAGCAGATCTTGCGGCCGGCCAACGCCCATCAAGTAGCGGGGTTTCTCGGTCGGCAACAGGGTCGCACAGGGTTCCAGGGCCGTATGCATCGCTTCAGGGCCTTCGCCTACGCTGAAACCGCCCAGCGCGTATCCGGGGAAATCGAGGTCGACGAGCTCGCGGGCGCATTCTCCTCTCAAGGCCAGATCAGTTCCCCCTTGGACGATCGCAAACAAAAGCTGATCCGCCCGTGAATGGGCCTTGCGGCAGCGCTCAGCCCAAAGAAGCGTCCTCCGCACCGCGCCGCGTAGGACTTCAGGCGTCGCCTTCCCCGGCGGGCACTCATCAAGCACCATGGCAATGTCCGAACCAAGATTCTCCTGGATGTGGACGGCTTTTTCGGGTGTCAAGTCGAGCAACCGTCCGTCGATGTGCGACTTGAACGACGCCCCGGCATCAGTGATCTTGCGAACCTCGGCTAAGCTAAAGACCTGAAAGCCACCAGAGTCGGTGAGGATCGGCCCCGACCAGTTCATGAACTTGTGCAGGCCGCCCAGTTCGGCAATCAACTCATCACCCGGCCGCAGTGTTAAGTGATAAGTGTTGCCCAAAAGAATCTGCGTGCCAATCGAGCGCAATTGGTCTGGCGTCAGTCCCTTGACTGTCGCCTGCGTGCCAACTGGCATGAACATTGGCGTATCGATGACGCCATGAGCGGTAGTCAGTCGACCGGTGCGCGAGAGGCCATCGAAATGGAGGGGTTGGAAGGTCATGGAGAATTGAAAGAGTCTATCGCAAAAGCCCAGGGACGGCCGTCCCTGGGCTTTCGGTTGAGCATTTGAAAACGAGACGCCAGTCAATCCCCGCGCAGTTTCAGCCCAATGGCGGTCAGCTTCTCGCGCACTTCGTTCAGCGAGGTCATGCCGAAGTTCTTGGCTTCGAGAAGCTCGTCCGCGGTGCGGCTCAAAAGCTCGCCCATGCTCGCGATGCTCAACCGGTTCATGCACTTGCGGGCGCGAACCGAGAGGTTCAAGTCGGAGACCGGCTTGTTCATCGCCGCTTGCTCTTCGGGCGAAGCAGGTTGCTGCGGCCGATAACGCATCTCGTACTGCGTGCCCTGCTCGAGCGATTGCCCGATGCGCAGGTTCTTGGCCGTCATGATAATCTTTATTTCGTCGAGCGAGGTTTCACCAAAGTTCTTGCTGGCGAGCAAGCTGGCTTCGGTGATGCGAGTCAGGTCGCCCAGCGTGCGGATGCCCATTTTCTTCAGGCAGTTGCGACTGCGAACCGACAGTTCAAAATCGGTGACCGGCACTTCAAGCACCTGCTTGAATGCATTGGTCATCTGCTCATCTTCGGGGCTGTAGTACATCGTAACGGACGCTTGGGCATCCTTACAGAAGAGCTTGGCCCGCTCATCGTTCGGGTCGGCTTTCAGGAGCTTCTGGAAGCACTCGGCCGCACGGTCGAACTTTTCGTTGTCCTCATAGAGGACGCCGAGGTTGTTGAGCACGCCCTTGTGAACCGGCGGGTACTTCAGGCAGCGTTCGTAATAACCGATGGCCTCTTCGTCGTTCCCGGCGAGATCGTTGAAGTAACCGAGCTGGAACAGGGCACCGGTGTGTCCCGGGTCAAGTTCTACGGATCGCTCAAGGGACTTAAGTGCCTTGAACTTGTCGCCTTCGGTCAGCAGCACGCCCGCCATCTGGAAGTGGAACTCGGAGCTGAATCCGCTTTGTTCTTCCAGCTTGGTGAGAATTGCCTTGGCCTGGGCGGCTTCGCCTCGGGCGCGGAAGATTCCCGCCCGCTGGAGCTGGACCTGGGGAGCGGCATAGCCAGCCTTCTCCGCCTTGTCGAACGCTTTGAGCGCCTCTTCATACTGTTGGCGATTGACGAGCGCTCGGCCGAGGTAGAAAAAGCCGAGCGGCACTTCCACCTGCTTCAGGTGATCCACCGCGTAGACCATGTAGCCCAGGAAATAATTCGTAATGCCCAGTTTTAGGTGCAACTTCTTGGCGAGAGCGGGCGGGGCAGTTTCAAGCTTTTTCCGCAACAGGTCGTTAACTTCGCGGAGGGTGCGAAACTGGCCGCCGCCTTGAGCGAGTCCTTCACGGAGTTTTTGGACGGTTCCCGCGTCGCAGTCTTCCCGTTCCACTAGCAAAGCTTTCAGGTCGATCACTGAATCCACGTGTCTAATCTCCAACGTGTCGGGATGAGGTGTGCGCAAAAGTACAAAAAGGAATCTTATTCAAATGATGGTAAGTTCGGCAAGAGCATCCCCAACCTCATCAGGTGATGATCTTCTCTCAAAGCCCCCAGATTGCTGAGGTCAACATCATGGTTACGAGGGCCGTGTGGCCCCGGCGAATCGGGGGCACTCTGATGAGGACGAAATGAGATCCCACCTTTTTTTCTTTGCGTATCACGGCAAAATCGCTCAGACTGGATCGTTGGGTGTTTCAACACGACGTTGTCTGTTTTCTGATAGGCTAACATGAGAGTTTTCTGAGACTTTCCGAAAAGTATTGATGCGACTCCGTCAAATCTGCCGAATGTAACGACGATGCGGCTCGGTAGCTTCCGGGCGCTCCGTCATTTCCACTGAAATGAAGCAACGGCGACGAGAATCAGGGAGAGGATCGAATGGCCAAATTTCGCACCGGGAGCCTGTGGCCAAGACGTTGGTTGCGAGCGTTTGCTGGTGTAGCGCTGTTGACGACGCTCGGCGTCGACGCGTCGATCGGGCAAGATAATCTGCTTGTCGCGCCGCCGGATGTCGTTCCGCCCAAGATGGTAGACGAAAAAGTAATGCCAGAGCTGGCACCGCTGCCGCGCGTTAATATTCCCGTCGAAATGCCGCCAATGCCCAAGGAAGAGCCCAAGGTCGACGTTAAGAAAGAAGAGCCAAAGAAGGACGAACCCAAAAAAGAAGAAGTTAAGAAGGTCGATCCGAAGAACAAGTTGGTCGCTTTCGAATTTGCGGACGCCCGTTGGGAAGAAGTCATCCGTTGGTTCAGCAAGGAAAGCGGCCTGGCCTACGCCAGCACCATCAAGCCGCCGCCGGGCACCTTCACATTCACACCGCCGCGTGTTGATGGCAAGGTCAAGCAGTATTCCGTCCCCGACATTATCGACATCATCAATGATACGCTGATCAACAGCGGTTTCGTCCTGATGCGCCGCGACGGTTACTTCACCCTGATGCCGGTGGACGAGAAGCCGGACGCGACCCAGTTGCCCCGCGTGTCGATCGAAGACCTGAAGGATCGCGGCGCCAAGGAAATGGTGCAGATCGTTTATCCGCTCAAGTCGATGAACGCCGACGATTTGGCCCCGGAAATCCGGACGATGATGGGCAAGTTCGCCGTCGTTCAGCCGTTGTCGAAGGCGAACCAGCTGATCCTGATCGATCAAGTGGGCACGCTACGGCGGATCGTCAAAGATCTGCAGATGATCGAGGATATGGAAGGCCAGAACGAGACCTACACCAAGACACTCAAGTGCATCAAAGCTCGGGTCGCGGAAGAGACGCTTGTCCGCATCATGGGCGACCCGCGTGAGGCGATTCGAGCCGCTCTCCAGAACCCTCCTCAACAGAGTCGTGACAACCGGACACCAGCCGCGCCGCGCATCCGCATGTACTCGTTCACGGCCGATGAACGGCTCAACACGATCTACGTGAACGGCCCTTCCGACATCGTCGTGAAGTCGAAGAAGATTCTTGAGGAGATCGATAAAGGCACGCCGATCGCGGTCGGTGAGCCGTTCATGAAGACCTACGCCGTTCAGCCGGGGACGGCCGAAAGCTGGGCCAAGTCGCTGACGGACATCTTCAAGCCGGGGGCCAACCTCAAGATCTGGGCCGTCGGCACGAATCAAGTCATGGTCTGGGCTGGCCCGCAGGATCAGGCCGAGATCGTGCGAACCATCAGCGGTGGTCAGGCCGACGTAAAAGCTGCGGTCACGAAGGTCGTGCCGCTTGCCTCGCTCGACGCCGTCAAAGTCGCCGCCCAGTTGCGAACCATGTTCGGCGATACCCTCAAGGGCGGCCCGTACATCGGCGAAGATGAACGCAACGGCATCATCATCAAGGGCACTGCCGAACAAGTAGATGAAGTCATTCAGGCGCTCAACGTCCTCGAACCGCCGAGCGGATCGAATCAGGGGATGCGCCGGGCGACGTTGACGATCAAGGAAGGCAATACGGTCAACCTAGCTGAGACGATTCAGCGAATGCTGAACGAAATGGGTTACAACTCGAAGCTGATTAAACTCGGCTTCGACGAACAACCCGCCCCTGTCGTTTCGCCGAAGAAGGAATCGCTGCCGGCACCCAAGGAAAAGAGCGAAGCGCCGCGGCTCGATCCGAGTACGTTGGTCGCCGCCAATGAGCCTCTCTTCGACCCGCGCGACAAGAAACAACCGGTCGGCAAGCCCGTCATCATCACCGCCATCGGCAATCGGCTCATCGTCGAGAGCGAAGACGCGGACGCGGTCGGCAAGGTCTCCGAACTCGTCCGCCTGTTGACGCAATCGCCGGGCGAGGGGGACTTCACGGTCATCCGCTTGAAGAAGGCGAATGCCGTCGAAGCGGCCCGCATCATCGACGCCTGGTTCAACGGCAACCAAGGGCAAAATCAAAATCAAAACCGTGGCGGCGGCTCGCCTTTCGGCGGCGGTTCGCCCTTCGGCGGGGGCGGTTTACCTTTTGGCGGTGGCGGTGCTCCGCCTTCAGGCGGTGGGTCCTCGGGCACTTCGTCTGATAAGCCCCGGGTTCGTATCGTTGCCGACCCGACAACCAACTCACTCCTCGTGCGTGCCTCGGTGGTCGACCTCATGACCATCGACATGATGTTGAAGAAAGTGCTCGACAGCGGCCTCGACGACTCAGACGCCCTCGTCAAGACGCACTTGATTAAGATGCAGCACGCATCCGTGACCGACGTTTATAACATCGTCCGCGACGTCTTCCGCGAATACACGAATCAGGCTTCGTCGCAGTCCGGCAACAACTCCGGCTTTAGTTTCTTCGGCGGGTTCGGCGGCAACAACAGCGGGGGTCGAAGCCAGCCGCTTGATGCCTCCGGCCGTCCCAAGCCCGTGCAGCTATCGCTCGGCATCGACGAACGGACTAATAGCCTCGTCGTGGCGGCGCCGCAGAAGATTTACGAAGACGTGCTGACACTGACGGCTGAACTGGACAAGGCGGCGGCCGAATCGCCCCGCACGGTCAAGATCGTCTCCGTAAAGGGAATCGACCCTCTTCTGGTTCAACAGGCGATCGACGCCATCCAGGGCCGGCGCATCACCCGGCAACAGAACTCGGGGTCGGTCGGGTCCGGCGGCTTCGGATCGCCGTTCGGCGGCAACAATAATAACGGCAACCGGTCGGGCGGCAGCGGCTTTGGCTCTCCGTTCGGCGGTGGGGCTTCTCCTTTCGGTGGAGGCGGTGGAGGTTTCTCCCCGTTCGGCGGCGGAGGCGGTGGCTTCACACCGGGCGGCGGCAATCAAGGCGGCGGAAGCCGTGGGGGAGGCAGCCGCGGGGGCGGCGGCCGAGCCCCCTCCGACGAGCAGGGACGAGGGCCAGATTTTTTTGACTACCGGGACAAGGAAGTCCCTTCCGCGAACTCTCTGTTCGACCCGCAACGCGATCGCTCGATCGTCCAGACCCAGCATTCGGAACCTCTGAAGTCCGAAGCAGAGCCTAAAATTCTCGACCCGCGTCTAGTCGCCCAGCAGTTGAAAGAGGCTGCCGCGAAAGACCCACCCAAGGTCGAGCCCGCGAAAGAACCGGGCAAAGACGATCTCAAGAAGGATCCGCCCAAGAAGGAGCCGATCGAAGACATCCGCGGGCCGCGTTCCACGGTAAACGTCGAGGCTCTCGAGGAACTCGGCATCGTCGTGCTGAGCGCCAACAACGCGGACGACCTGGAAGAAGCGCTCAAGATCCTGGCCCTCATTGAGAAGTACGGCCGGGAATCGGAAGCGACGATCTACATTCACCCGCTGGAAGTCGGCGACGCCACCAGCATTGTCTCCACCTTGAATCAGGTGTTGACGCGCATTCAGATTGTCCCTGGCGGCAACGTCCTCGTCGCCGCACCGGCTCGGCAACAAACGGGAGGTGTGGGCACCGGCACCGGATTTGGCGGGCAGCAACAAAACCAGGCTCCCGCGTCCACGGGCTCGATTCTCTTGCTGCCTCTACCGCGTTTCAACTCGATCATGATCGGGGCGCCCAAGTCGCGTCTCGACGACATCATCAAGGAAATCAAGAAGCTCGATAAGCCAAACTCTCAGCAGGGCCAACCGTACGCCTTCTCCCTGCGCAAAGCGTCCGCCCAGACGGTCGCGAACCAGGTTCAGAATTTCTACAACCAGCGCTACCCTAACGAAGCACTCGCTCAAAATCAGGTGCGCGTCACCTTTGACGTTAGCACGAACACGGTCTTCGTGCAGGCGGCCCCGGCTGATCTCGAAGAGATTCGCGGCCTCGTCGAGCGTATCGATAACACGGTATCGAGCGCAATCAACGACTTGCGGGTCGTGCGCCTCCGGAATGCCCTTTCCGATGAACTCGCCAACGTTCTGCTCACCGCTTTGACCCAAGGCATCTCTCCTCAATCCAGTGGTTCCATAGGCGGAGCGACGGGTGGTCTCGGTGGAGGCCTGGGAGGAGGCCAGCTTGGCGGCGGTGGCGGC
>Ga0105047_10017273_pt1 | contig 11255 bp, 8 predicted proteins | sample MAT04_FD_78384 | JGI IMG/M metagenome (GOLD analysis project Ga0105047, IMG submission 78384) | Freshwater microbial communities from Lake Fryxell liftoff mats and glacier meltwater in Antarctica - MAT-04 (megahit assembly) | ecosystem: Environmental > Aquatic > Freshwater > Ice > Liftoff... | reverse complement strand
CCGGCGCCGGTCGCGCTGACCATCGTCGAGGACATTCGGGCCGGCGACAAACCGCTAAAGACGCTCGCCGCTGGACAATGCGCGCGCATCATGACCGGCGCGCCGGTGCCGGCCGGAGCCGACGCCGTCATTCGCGTCGAGGACACGCGCCCGCTGGCCGGCGAGCGCGTTGAAATTGGCCGCGCGGTGAGCGCCGGCAACGACATCCGGCCGCTCGGCGAGAGCATGCGCAGCGGGCAGGTCGTGCTCACCGCCGGCACCGAGATCACGCCCGGCGTCGTCGCCGTGCTGGCGACCGTCAAGTGCGCGCAGGTGCCGGTCTATCGCCGGCCGCGCGTGGCGATCCTGGCCACCGGCGACGAGCTCGAAGCGCTCGACGAGCCGCTCGACCCGGACAAGATCCCCAATTCGAACAGCTACGCGCTGATGGCCCAGGCGCAGGCGCTCGGCATCGAGCCGGTGTTACTCGGCATCGCGCGTGACAACGCCGACGAACTCGCCGATTACCTGCGCCGCGGACTTTCCTACGACGTTTTGCTCGTTTCCGGCGGCTCGTCGGTCGGCGTTCATGACCACGTGCGACCGACGCTCGAAGCGCTCGGTGTCAGCATGCACTTCTGGCGTGTCGAGATGCGCCCCGGGCACCCGGTCGCTTTTGGCACGACGCCGACCGGCATCGTCTTCGCGCTACCCGGCAATCCCGTCTCGAGCATGGTCTGCTTCGAGCAGTTCGTGTTGCCCGCCGTGCGCCAGATGATGGGCAATCGCCGGCTCTTCCGGCGCACGCTCGCCGCGCGGCTGGCGCACCCGGTCAGGATTCGCCCGGGACGCACCGAGTTCATCCGCGTCGTCCTGGCGCGCGAGGGCACGAAAGACGACGCGGCCACCGAGACGCCGGCTTACCGCGCGGCGTCGACCGGCAACCAGAGCAGCGGCGCGCTGCTCTCGATGGCGCAGGCCGACGGCCTGCTCGTCGTCCCGGCGGCGTGTGGCGAAATGGCCGCAGGCTATGCGGCCACCGTGCTGCTGCTCGACGGCAGCGCTTTCCAGGAACAGCCGGGTTTTGCGGAGTAAGGCATGAGCGACAAGATAAAGATCGCGCGCATCGGCATTCTCACCGTCTCCGACCGCGCCAGCCGCGGCGTTTACGAAGACAAGGGCGGGCCGGCGATCGCCGCCTGGCTGACGCAGGCGCTGACCAGCCCCTGGCAAGCGCTCGCCCGCGTCATCCCCGACGAGCAGCCGCACATTGAGGAGGCGCTGCGCGCGCTCGCCGACCGCGAGGAATGCTGCCTGATCGTGACCACCGGCGGCACCGGGCCGGCACGGCGCGACGTGACGCCCGAAGCAACCGCAGCCGTTTGCGAGAAGATGCTGCCCGGCTTTGGCGAACTGATGCGCAGCGCTTCGCTGAAAATCGTCCCGACGGCGATCCTCTCGCGACAGACCGCCGGCATCCGCGGTGAGTGCCTGATCGTGAACCTGCCCGGCAAGCCGTCGGCGATCGCCGACTGCCTGCACGCGGTCTTCCCTGCTGTTCCGTACTGCATCGACCTGATCGACGGCCCCCGGCTCGAAACCGACGCCGCGTTCTGCGCGGCGTTCCGTCCGGCGCACGCCGCGCCGAGGACGCGCGTCGATGGCTGACCGATCGCGCCCCGGCTTGCGTCGCGCTGCGGCGCTGATCGCGTTCTCCGTGCTCTCGGCGTTCTGTGCATTCGCCGCGCGCGCCGACCAGGTGCGCGTCGCCGTCGCGTCCAATTTCGCCGCGCCGATGCAGCGCATCGCCGAGGCCTTCGCCAGGGACAGCGGCCACCACGCGTTGCTCTCCTTCGGCGCGACGGGTAAATTTGTCGCGCAGATCGCCAACGGTGCGCCGTTCGACGTCTTTCTCAGCGCCGACCAGGAGAGCGCGCTGCGCCTCGAGCGCGAGTCGCTCGCCGTGGCCAATAGCCGCTTCACCTACGCCGTCGGCACGCTCGTCCTCTGGTCGGCGACGCCCGGCACTGTCGACGCCGCCGGCGAGGTGCTGAAAACCGGCGATTTCAAGCACCTGGCGATCGCCAACGCCAAAACCGCGCCGTACGGAAGTGCCGCCGTCGAGGTCCTCAAGACGCTCGGCTTGTTCGATCGCCTGGCGCCGCGCCTGGTCCACGGCGAGAACATTGCGCAGACGCAGCAGTTCGTCGCGACCGGCAACGCCGAACTCGGCTTCGTCGCATTGGCGCAGGTTTTGCGCGACGGGAAAATCGGCTCGGGTTCGGCGTGGATCGTCCCGGCCGGCCTGCACGCGCCGCTGCGCCAGGACGCCGTTCTGCTCGCCCGCGGGCGCGGCAATCCGGCCGCGACGGCGCTGCTCGACTACCTCAAATCCGACGCGGCGCGCGCCCTCATTCGCGCCCACGGCTATGCGCTCTAAGCCAGAGGTCAAAGCGAGCGCCGGGACATGAGCGCCGCCGACCTCCAGGCGATCTGGCTGACCGTCAAACTCGCTTCCTTGGTCACGCTGATCCTGCTCGTCATCGCGACGCCGCTCGCCTGGTGGCTGGCGCGCACGCGCTCCTGGCTCAAGAGCCCGGTCGTTGCGCTCGTCGCGCTGCCCATCGTTCTGCCGCCGACGGTGCTCGGCTTTTACCTGCTCGTCGCGCTCGGCCCGAACGGGCCCCTCGGGCGGCTGACGCAGGATCTCGGCTGGGGCCTTCTGTCCTTTACCTTCGCCGGACTTGTCGCCGGCTCGGTGCTCTACTCGCTGCCCTTCGTCGTGCAGCCGCTGCAAAACGCTTTCGAGGCGATTCCCGAGCGTGTGCTCGAAACGGCCGCGACGCTGCGCGCCTCGCCGATCGATACCTTCTTCAGTGTCGTTGTGCCGCTCGCGCGGCCCGCTTACCTTACCGCGCTGGTCCTCGGTTTTGCCCACACCGTCGGCGAGTTCGGCGTCGTGCTGATGATCGGCGGCAATATCCCGCGCGAAACCCGGGTCGTGTCGATCGCCATTTACGATCACGTCGAAGCGATGGACTACGCCAGCGCGCACGGCCTGTCGGCGCTGATGTTGATCTTCTCATTTGCCGTCCTGCTCGTCCTATACACGGTCAATCCGACCGGGAAGAAAGCGAAATGACGACGACGCTGGCCGTCAACGCCGCGCCGGCCGACTCGATCGACGCGCGCTTTCGCCTGACCTACCCCGGTTTTGCGCTCGACGTTGACCTGCATCTTGCGGCGCGCGGCGTCAGTGCGCTGTTCGGCGCGTCTGGCTCGGGCAAGACGACGCTGCTGCGCTGCATCGCGGGCCTCATCAAGACGCCGGACGGCGTCCTGCGTGTCGGCAACGAGCGCTGGCAGGACGGGGCTTTCTTCGTGCCGACGCACCGGCGCTCGCTCGCTTATGTCTTCCAGGAAGCGAGTCTCCTGCCGCACCTCTCGGTGCGCGGCAACGTTGAATTCGGCATGAAGCGCGTCGCCGCGCCGGCGCGCCGTGTCGACTTTGCCCACGTCGTCGAGTTGCTTGGCATCGCGCCACTGCTGGCGCGCGCTCCGGCGGCGCTCTCGGGCGGCGAGCGCCAGCGCGTCGCCATCGCCAGCGCGCTGCTCACCAGCCCGCGCCTGTTGCTCATGGACGAGCCCCTGGCCGCGCTCGACGCCGCCGGCAAAGAGGAAATCCTGCCCTACCTCGAGCGCCTGCATGGCGAGCTCGACGTCCCGGTGCTCTATGTCAGCCACAGCCTCGACGAAGTCGCCCGACTTGCCGATCACCTGGTGCTGATCGACGCCGGACGCGTCGTGGCCAGCGACACGCTGGCCGCGATCCAGGCGCGCCTCGATCTACCGATCGCGCACCTTGACGACGCCGGAACGGTCATCGATACTGCGGTCGCCGTTCATGACCAGGCTTACCACCTGACCCGCCTCGATTTTGCCGGCGGCCAGTTGTGGACCGCTCTCGTCGACAGGCCGCTCGGCAGCCGCGTACGCGCGCGTGTGCTGGCGCGCGACGTCAGCATCGCCACCGTCGCGCCGCAAGGCTCGAGCATCGGCAACATCCTGGCCGGGCGCATCGTGCAGATCGAGGACGAGGGAGCGGACCGCGTCAGTCTGCGCGTTTTGGTCGCCGCAAACACGACGCTGCTCTCGCGCATCACCCGCCGCTCGCGCGACCAACTCGGGTTGGCCGTCGGCATGGGCGTTTTCGCGCAGGTCAAGACCGTCGTCGTCAGGCAAAGCCGGGGTTAGGATCTCTGCCGTTGCGCAATCGTCGCGGCATATCGCGTAACGCGGTCGGCGGCCGCGGCTTGTGCATTGCCCATTGCGCAGCGCTGTCTTTCGGCGGCGGCGAAAGTGACTCGGAAATCAGTTGGCCGCTGAACACAACCTCGAGTCCTGGCACCGCCTGCGGTCGGGTGACGCGCCGGGTTGTATACCGCATGGCGTCGGCCCCATCGAATACTCACCCTTTCTCGTGGCCGCCGCCTAAAATGGCCGTTCGAATTCCCGAAGCGCTGAACGATGCCGGATAAACAATGGACGCTGGGCGCCAAACTGGCGATGGTCGGTGCGCCCTTCCTGCTCCTCGTCGTGCTGTCGACGGCGGCGACGCTGTGGGTTTCGTGGCAACTTGACGGCGGCGCCGCCGCAGTTAACGAGGCGGGTCGGCTGCGCATGCAGACGTATCGGATGTCGCTGTCGGTCGGCCTCGGCGAGACCGCCGCTTTGCCCGCCCAGATCGCCGAATATGAGCAGAGCCTCGCGCTGTTGCGCCGCGGCGATCCCGAGCGGCCGCTGTTTGTCCCGTGGGATGACGGCGTGCGCCAACAATTTGAACACGTCGCGCGCAAGTGGTCGATCTACCGCGCGCGCTGGCTGGAGAGCCGGCCGGCGACGCCAGACAATCTGCGCGCCGATACCGTCGACTTTGTCGCCGAGATCGATGCGCTGGTCGTCGCCATCGAATCGCGTCTGACGCACCAAACCTCGCTGTTGCATCTGCTGCAACTGTCGGTCCTGGCGCTGGCCGTCGTCGTCGCGCTGATCCTCGTCTACACCGGCTATGTCTTCGTCCTCGAGCCGGTCGGACAACTCAAGCACGCCATCGAGCGAATCCAGCAGGGCAATTTCGACGCGCGCGTCGATCACGCGAGCAGCGACGAATTCGGCACCCTGGCCCGGGGTTTCAACGGCATGGCTGACCATCTGCAGTCGATGTACCGCAACCTCGAACACAAGGTCGCCGAAAAAACCAGCGAACTCGAGGAAAAAAAAGAGCGGCTCGAGGGCCTTTACGAAGTCAGCGCGCTGATCGCCAACGCGACCACGCTCGACGATCTGGCACAGGGCTTCGTCAAAAGCGTTGCGCGTATCGCGCACGCCGACGGCGTTACCGTGCGCTGGTCGAACGAGGCCAACCGGCGCTTCCTGATGCTCGCCGCGCAGGGCATGCCGCAAGCGCTGATCGACGCCGAGCAGTGCATCGAGGAAGGCAACTGTCATTGCGGCACCGCGCTTGCCGAACCGGGCGTGCGCGTCGTTGCCATCCAGGCCGACGCCGCCTTGGCTTCGAACCTGCGGCCGCTGTCGTGCGCCAAGGCCGGTTTCAGAACGGTGATCAACGTTCCGGTGCGCCTGCACGAACGCCTGATGGGAGAGTTCGATCTGTTCTTCAACGCCAGCGTCAATCCGACGCCGGCGCTGCGTTCGCTGCTCGAAGCGCTCGGCAGTCATCTGGCGAGCGCGATGGAAAACCTGCGTCTGAACGCGCTCGAAAAGGAAGCCGCTGTCGCCCAGGAGCGCGTCTACATCGCGCGCGAGCTCCACGATTCGATCGCCCAGTCGCTGGCCTTCATCAAGATCCAGGTGCAATTGATGCGCGACGCGCTGCGCTCGGGCGACGCCGTCGAGATCGAGCAGGTTCTCGACGAAATCGATACCGGCGTCCGCGAGAGCTACGGCGACGTGCGCGAGCTGCTGCTGCATTTCCGCACGCGCGCCAACGGCGAGGACATCGAGCCGGCGCTGGCGACGACCTTGCGCAAATTCGAACACCAGAGCGGCGTCCGTACCCTGCTGTCGATGCACGGCCAAGGCATGCCGCTCTCGCCCGACCGCCAGATCCAGGTGCTGCATATCGTCCAGGAAGCACTGTCCAACGTCCGCAAACACGCCCGCGCCGGGCAGGTCAGCCTCGACGTCGAGCAGCACCCGGCGTGGCGCTTCGAAGTGCGCGACGACGGCGTCGGCTTTCAGCGCGACGAGGAAGTCGACGAAACGCACGTCGGTCTGCGCATCATGAAAGAGCGGGCACAGCGCATGGGCGCCGAACTCGACATCGTCTCGAAGCCCGGATCCGGCACGACGATCGTTCTCACCTTGCCGCCGAATGCGGCGCCGATGGCCGCCATCGCCGAAGCGGATAAGCGGGGTGCCACGTCATGAACACGGCAACTCGACTGCCCGCTGCTCCGATACGTCTGCTCGTCGTCGACGACCACACGCTGTTTCGGCGCGGCCTGACGGCGCTACTGTCGCGCGACCCGGCGGTCCAGGTCGTTGGTGACGCCGCCGATGCCGGCGAGGCGCTGCGCCGGGCGCAGGAGTTGCAACCCGATGTCATTCTGCTCGACAACCATCTGCCTGGCGTGAACGGTGTCGATGCGCTGCCGGCATTGCGCGAAGCGGCGCCCAGCGCGCATATCCTGATGCTGACCGTCAGCGAAGACGCGGCCGATCTGGCGGCGGCGCTGCGCGGCGGCGCCGCCGGCTATTTGCTCAAGACGATCGAAGGCGACGCGCTGATCACGGCGATACAGCGCGCGATGCAGGGCGACAGCATCGTCGCCCCGGAGATGATGAACAAGCTCGTCGCCGCTTGCCGCGGCGCGGCGGCAATGCCGGCAGCCGCCGGCGCCGCGCCGGCGCCGTCACCCTCGGCGCCGAAAACGGCGCACGCGGCGATCGCCAGCCTGTCGCCGCGCGAGCGCGAGATACTCATCGGCATCGTGCGCGGCGCCAGCAACAAGGAGATCGCCCGTCAGCATGGAATCGCCGAAACGACGGTCAAGATCCACGTGCAGCACGTCTTGCGCAAGCTGAACGTCGCCTCGCGTGTGCATGCCGCGGTGATCGCCGCCGAGAGCGGGCTGCTCTGAAATCGCCGGGGAAAAACGGCCGCCTGCACCGCCACGCCGCCTAGTTCGAAAGAACGAGGTCGCGGCGCGCGGGCTAGTTCCAATGAGTCGGCCGTATGCCTCCAAAGCAGGATGTCGCGGCGCGCGCGTATCTTTTAAATTGACGTCAGATAAACCCAGGGAGTTTATTTGACATGAGCAGAAAAACGCAGGGGCTGTCGGTACTTCTGGTCAGCACGCTGGCTTTCACGGTGTGCTTCATGGTCTGGATGATGTTCGGCGTGATCGGCATTCCGATCAAGAAAGCGCTCGACCTCAACGCGACCGAATTCGGTCTGTTGACGGCGATGCCGGTGTTGACCGGATCGCTGGTTCGCGTCCCACTCGGGATCTGGACCGACAAGTACGGCGGTCGTATCGTTATGGCCTTATTGATGGCCGCCACGGTTCCGGCGATCTGGCTGATGAGCTATGCGACGGCGTACTGGCATTTCCTCGTCATCGGTCTTTTTGTCGGACTCGCCGGCGGCTCGTTTTCGGTCGGCACGCCCTACGTCGCGCGCTGGTTTCCGCGCCATCAGCAGGGCTTTGCGATGGGCATCTACGGCGCCGGCAATTCGGGGGCTGCGGTCAACAAGTTCCTCGCCCCGGGGCTCGTCGTCGCCTTCGGCTGGACCGTCGTGCCGACCGTGTACGCGGCGATCATGGCGGTGACCGTCGTCCTCTTCTGGCTGTTCAGCCACAGCGATCCGACGCACCTTGTCGACAGCCGCGTCAAATTCAGCGATCAGCTCAAATCGCTCAAGGATCCGAAGGTCCTGAAATACTGCCAGTTCTACAGCATCGTCTTTGGTGGCTACGTCGCGCTCTCGCTGTGGATGGTGCAGTACTACGTCGGCGAATTCGGCCTTGACCTGCGCAGTGCGGCGCTGCTCGCCGCCTGCTTCTCGCTGCCCGGCGGCGTGCTGCGCGCCGTCGGCGGCTGGATGTCCGACAAGTGGGGCGCGCACAGCGTGACCTGGTGGGTGATGTGGGTCAGCTGGGTCTGCCTCTTCCTGCTCAGCTATCCGCAGACCGAGCTGACGATCGCCACGGCGTCCGGCCCGCTGAGCTTTCGCATCGGCCTCAACGTCTATCTGTTCACCGCGCTGATGTTCATCCTCGGCATCGCCTTCGCCTTCGGCAAGGCCAGCGTCTTCAAGTACATCAGCGACGAGTACCCGGGCAATATCGGCACCATCAGCGGCATCGTCGGCCTCGCCGGCGGCCTCGGCGGCTTCATCCTGCCGATCATGTTCGGCGCGCTGATGGACCTCACCGGCATCCGCTCGAGCGCCTTCATGCTGATGTACGGCGTCGTCTGGGTCTCGCTGATCTGGATGTACTGGACCGAGGTGCGGCGCAGCGATTACATGGGCAAGACCGCCGAACCGCTGAGCCCGCAGAACGCCTGACTTTTCGCGAAAGCCGCCATGACCCCGAGCACACCACCCCTTTCCCCCGGCGCCGACCGGCCGAACGCGACGGCGTCGGGCGCCGACATCGCCGACTGGCGCCCCGAGGACGACGAGTTCTGGGCGGCGACCGGCAAGCGCATCGCCTACCGCAACCTCTTCATCTCGATCCCCTGCCTGCTCTGCGGCTTCGCGATCTGGGGAATGTGGGGAATCATCACCGTGCAGATGATGAATCTCGGCTTCCCCTTCAGCCAGGCCGAGCTCTTCTCGCTGACGGCGATTTCGGGCCTTGCCGGGGCGACGATGCGCATCCCGGCGTCGTTCCTGATTCGCCTCGCCGGTGGCCGCAACACGATCTTCCTGACCACCGCGATGTTGCTCGCGCCGGCGCTCGGCACGGGCATCGTCCTCCAGCATCCCGAGTGGCCGCTCTGGTCCTTCCAACTGATGGCGCTCTGGTCGGGCGTCGGCGGCGGCAATTTCGCCAGCTCGATGTCGAACATCAGCACGTTTTTCCCGAAGCGCCTGCAGGGCACGGCGCTCGGGCTGAACGCCGGCCTCGGCAATTTCGGCGTCACCAGCATGCAGGTCATCATCCCCCTGGTGATGACCATGGGAATTTTCGGCGCCCTCGGCGGCGAGCCGATGACACTGGCCAAGGACAGCGGCTGGATTTTCGGCAAGATCAAGGCCGGCACCCCGACCTACATCCAGAACGCCGGCCTCGCCTGGCTGCTCTCGCTGGTTCCGCTCGCCGGCCTCTGCTGGTTCGGCATGAACAACCTGAAGACCGTTTCGCCGGCCACCGGCAGTCCGCTCGTCGCCTTCCTCAAGATCACCTGGCTGTACACGCTGTCCTTCGTCCCGGCCGGCCTCGGCCTCTACCTCTATCTGCCGGCGCCAAGCGGCCTTGGCGTGCTCAACATGTGGCTGGCGATGCCGCTGATCATCGCCAGCACGCTGCTGATTCTCAAAATCACCGCCTTCGGCCCGATGAAGGAAAACATCGCCCGGCAGTTCGCGATCTTCGCCAACCAGCACACCTGGTCGATGACGCTGTTGTACATCGTCACCTTCGGCTCCTTCATTGGCTTTTCGATGGCGCTGCCGCTGTCGATCAAGGTCATCTTCGGAATCAGCCACACCCCCGACGCGGCCGGCGTCATGCAGCACACGCTGAACAATCCGAATGCGCCGCCGGCCTTGACCTACGCCTGGATCGGCCCCTTCGTCGGCGCGCTGATCCGCCCGCTCGGCGGCTGGATCGCCGACAAGGTCGGCGGCTCGATCGTCACCCAGGTCATCTCGGCGGTGATGGTCGTCGCCTCGGCGGGCGTCGGCTACGTGATGATGCTGGCTTACGCGTCGCCGACACCCGAGCAGTACTTCCCGCTCTTCATGGGGCTTTTCATCGTGCTTTTTGCCGCCAGCGGCATCGGCAACGGCTCGACCTTCCGCTCGATCGGCGTCATCTTCGACCGCCAGCAGGCCGGCCCGGTGCTCGGCTGGACTTCGGCGGTCGCCGCCTACGGCGCCTTCATCGCGCCGGTGGTCATCGGCGCGCAGATCACGGCGGGTTCGCCCGAGCGGGCGATGTACGGTTTCGCCGCCTTCTACGCGCTGTGCCTGATCGTCAACTGGTGGTTCTACCTGCGCGCCAACGCTGACGTCAAAAACCCCTGAAGTGACCATTGCAGCGCAGAATAAAGCAGCGACACCGCCCCGCATTTCCGGAGATCCCGCATGAGCCATTTCCTCGACCGCCTCAAATACTTCTCGAACCCGCGCGAGTCCTTTTCCGGCGAGCATGGGGTCGTCACCGGCGAAGACCGTACCTGGGAAGACGCCTACCGCAACCGCTGGGCGCACGACAAGACCGTCCGCTCGACGCACGGCGTCAACTGCACCGGCTCGTGCTCGTGGAAGATCTACGTCAAGGGCGGCATCGTCACCTGGGAGACGCAGCAGACCGACTATCCGCGCACGCGCTGGGACATGCCCAACCACGAACCGCGCGGCTGTTCGCGCGGCGCCAGTTACAGCTGGTATCTGTACAGCGCCAACCGCGTCAAATACCCGCTGGTGCGCGGGCGTCTGCTCAAGAGCTGGCGCGAGGCGCGCCTGAGCAACGATCCCGTCGCCGCCTGGGCGAGCATCGTCGAGGATGAGGTCAAGCGGCGCGACTACCAGCGCATCCGCGGCCTCGGCGGCTTCGTGCGCTCGACCTGGGACGAAGCGGGCGAAATCGTCGCCGCGGCCAACGTCTATACCATCAAGAAGCACGGTCCCGATCGGGTCATCGGCTTCTCGCCGATTCCGGCGATGTCGATGGTCAGCTATGCCGCGGGCAGCCGTTATTTGAGCCTGATCGGCGGCGTCTGCCTGAGCTTCTACGACTGGTACTGCGACCTGCCGCCGGCGAGTCCGCAGGTCTGGGGCGAGCAAACCGACGTTCCCGAATCGGCCGACTGGTACAACTCGAGTTTCATCATCGCCTGGGGCTCGAACGTGCCGCAGACGCGAACGCCGGACGCGCACTTCTTCACCGAGGTGCGCTACAAGGGGACCAAGACAGTCGCCGTGACGCCCGACTACTCGGAGGTTGCCAAGCTCTCCGACATCTGGATGAACCCCAAGCAGGGCACCGACGCCGCCGTCGCCATGGCCATGGGCCATG
>Ga0105047_10017272_pt1 | contig 11255 bp, 9 predicted proteins | sample MAT04_FD_78384 | JGI IMG/M metagenome (GOLD analysis project Ga0105047, IMG submission 78384) | Freshwater microbial communities from Lake Fryxell liftoff mats and glacier meltwater in Antarctica - MAT-04 (megahit assembly) | ecosystem: Environmental > Aquatic > Freshwater > Ice > Liftoff... | reverse complement strand
GTAAAAAGTGCCCGTAAATTGGTTGATAAAAAAGAAGCAATCATCTGGGATATTTTAGAGAATATTTTGAAAGGTCATCCGGTAATGTTGAACAGAGCCCCAACCCTTCACAGATTGTCTATACAGGCATTTCAACCAAAATTAATTGAAGGAAAAGCAATTCAGCTTCACCCTTTGGTTACCTCTGCGTTCAACGCCGATTTTGATGGTGATCAGATGGCGGTTCACGTACCGTTAAGCAATGCGGCTATTTTAGAAGCACAATTATTAATGCTTTCTTCTCACAATATTCTTAACCCACAGAATGGTACGCCAATCACCCTTCCTTCCCAGGACATGGTACTTGGATTGTATTACATATCTAAAGGAAAGAAAACAATTGGCGACGACATCGTAAAAGGTGAAGGCAAAGCATTTTATTCTTCAGAAGAAGTTATCATCGCTTACAACGAAAAGAAAATTGACTTACACGCAAATATTAGGGTAAAAGCAAACTATCGTAACAACGATGGTAGCCTAACTTTTAAATTAATAGAAACAACTGTTGGTAGAGTAATCTTCAACCAGTTTGTACCTAAAGAAGTAGGTTTTGTAAATGCAATTCTTACTAAAAAGAATCTGCGTGAAATTATTGGTGACATTATTAAATGGACATCTGTACCAATCACTGCAAGATTTTTGGATGATATTAAAACACTTGGATACCGTATGGCATTCCGTGGTGGATTATCGTTCAACATTAATGATTTGATTATCCCTGCAATTAAAGAAGAATTGGTTGCAAATGCCCAGGTTGAAATTGCTGAGGTGATGGATAGTTATAACATGGGTTTAATTACGAACAACGAGCGTTACAATCAGATTATTGATATCTGGAGTCGTGTAGATACTAAAGTAACAGAAACATTGATACGTGATCTTGCTCAGGATAAACAAGGGTTTAACTCTGTTTACATGATGCTTGATTCCGGTGCCCGTGGATCTAAACAACAAATTAAGCAGCTTGCAGGTATGAGAGGTTTGATGGCTAAGCCACGTAAATCTGGTTCATCTGGAAGTGAGATTATTGAAAACCCAATTCTTGCAAACTTTAAAGATGGTTTGAGTGTATTGGAGTACTTTATCTCTACCCATGGTGCTCGTAAAGGTTTGGCGGATACGGCTCTTAAAACAGCTGATGCCGGTTATCTGACAAGAAGATTGGTGGATGTGGCACAGGATGTTGTTATTAATGAAGAAGATTGTGGAACCCTTCGTGGTATTGCAACTTCAGCGTTAAAAGACAATGAAGATGTTATTGAACCATTAAGCGATAGAATTGAAGGTCGTATGAGTTTGCATGATGTTTTACATCCTCAAACAGAAGAAATATTAGCAACAGCCGGTGAAGAAATAAGTGCTGATACTGCTAAATTGATTGATGAAAGCGGAATAGACACGGTGGAGATTCGCTCTGTACTTACCTGCGAAAGCAAGCGTGGTGTTTGTGTAAAATGTTACGGTAAAAACCTGGCATCTGGCACAATAGCACAACGTGGAGATGCAGTAGGTATTATTGCTGCACAATCAATTGGTGAGCCGGGTACACAGCTTACATTACGTACCTTCCACGTGGGTGGTGTTGCGGGTTCTACTTCAGTTGAAAGTAGCTTGTATGCTAAGTTTGACGGTACTTTACAATTTGATGGATTGCGTACAGTATCTACAGAAGATGCTGAGGGTAAAAAGCAGGTTGTGGTTATCGGTCGTACAGGTGAAGTAAGAAACATTGATGTAAAATCTGATCGTTTATTAAACAGCATGCACGTTCCATACGGATCTGTATTGAAAGTAAAAGACGGACAGAAAGTAGCTAAAGGAGATCCAATTTGTACATGGGATCCATTTAACAATGTAATTGTTGCGGAAGTAAGTGGTACCATTAAATTTGATGCATTGTTAGAAGGTATTACTTACCGTGATGAAGCAGATGAGCAAACTGGTCACAGAGAGAAAGTGGTTATCGATACAAAAGATAAAACGAAATTACCATCTATTATTGTAGAAGGTAAAGAGAAGAAAGGATACAATTTACCCGTAGGTTCTCACATCGTAATTGAAGAAGGAGATACCGTAAGAAGTGGTCAGGTATTGGTAAAAATTCCTCGTGTGTTAAGCAAGTTGAAAGATATTACCGGTGGTTTGCCTCGTGTAACTGAATTATTTGAGGCACGTAACCCAAGTAATCCTGCGGTTGTTTGTGAGATTGATGGTGTGGTTGCATTTGGTGCAATTAAGCGTGGTAACAGAGAAATTATTGTTGAAGCAAAAGATGGTGTTGTACGTAAATACTTGGTTCCATTGAGTCGTCAAATTCTTGTACAGGATGGTGACTTTGTAAAAGCAGGTTCTCCATTGTCAGATGGTCAAACAGCTCCGGCAGATATACTTGCCATTAGAGGTCCGTTTGCAGTACAGGAATATGTGGTGAATGAAATACAGGAGGTTTACAGATTGCAAGGTGTGCGTATTAACGACAAGCACGTAGAAGTAATTGTTCGCCAGATGATGAGAAAAGTAACTATTGAAGATGCTGGTGATACCATATTCTTAGAAGGAGATACAGAAGATAAACAAGAGTTCAATACAGAGAATGATAACATTTTTGACAAGAAAGTTGTTACAGAGCATGGTGATAGCACCAAGTTTAAGACAGGTCAAATTGTTACCCTTCGTGATGTAAGAGAAGAGAATTCTATTTTAAGAAGAGCAGATAAAAAATTGATTGAATTTCGTGATGCAAAGCCTGCAACATCTTCACCGTTGTTGTTAGGTATTACAAAAGCATCGTTGGGTACACAAAGTTGGATATCTGCGGCATCGTTCCAGGAAACAACAAAAGTACTTTCTTCTGCAGCCATACAAGGAAAAACAGATCCTATGTTAGGCTTAAAAGAGAACGTAATTACAGGTCATCATATACCTGCAGGTACGGGCTTACGTGAGTTTGAAAACATGATCGTAGGAAGCAAAGAAGAATACGAAACGTTGATGACTACAAAAGAAGCGATGAACTTTGATGAAGAAGAGTAAAGCCCCCTAAATCTCCCGAAGGGGGACTTGGAAAAGCTATAATAATTTAAAGAGAAGGAGTAAGATGAAAGTCTTGCTCCTTTTTTTGTGATCTGTATTTTTAATTTTTTTTATGTTTAGAAAAGATAAGAGAATAAAAAAATAGTCAACCTTCATTTTCATAAATTTGCCATTACAATTATGCTGCAAAAATTACGAATACTTAACTACGCAATTATTGATGAATTGACCATCAGTTTCTCTGATAAATTAAATATTATAACTGGTGAAACTGGTGCCGGAAAAAGTATTTTAATGGGTGCGCTGGATCTTGTATTGGGGAAACGTGCCGATACTGCTGTGCTTAAAGACAAAGAAAAAAAATGTGTAGTAGAGGCATCTTTTGTTATAAAAAAAAATGAGGCCGTACAGCAGTTTTTTAAAGACAATGATTTGGATAATGAAGATGAAATTTTAATTAGAAGGGAAATAGCAGCTACCGGTAAAAGCAGAAGTTTTGTAAATGATACACCTGTAAATCTTTCGCAGCTAAAAGAACTTAGTGGTAACCTGGTAGATCTTCACCGCCAGTTTGATACCCTGGAAATAGGCACTGAAAATTTTCAGAGAGAGGTAATAGATGCACTGGCAGATAATGCAAGTTTACTGGCACAATTAAAAACCGTTTTTGCAAAATACAGTTTAATTAAAAATGAACTTGATACACTGCGAAAGCAACAGTCAGCCGCAGATAAAGAAGCCGATTATAATAAATTTTTGCTCGAAGAATTTACAGAAATAAATTTAAAAGAAAATGAACTGGAAGAGCTTGACTCAGAAATAAAACTACTGAGCAATGCAGAAAATATAAAACTACAACTGGGCAGTATTTATGGTTTTCTTTCAGGTGGTGAAGAACCTGTAACTCAAAATTTAAAATCGTTTTCTCAAAAATTAGCAGCGCTGAAAGAATATCATGCAGACATTGAAGACCTGCAAAAAAGATTGGTAAGTGCACAATTTGAAATACAGGATGTAGCAGATGAGTTGGAAAAAATTGATAACGCCATCGTTTATGATGCAGAACGCATAAACACAGTAAATGAACGCCTCTCAGCAGGATATAAGCTGTTAAAAAAACACAATGTAACCGCTACCAAAGATTTACTGGAAATTGAAGAAAGCCTTCAACAAAAGTTGGATGCGGTTTATAATATTACCCATGCAATTGAAAAAGCAGAAAGAGAAAGCAATCATTTATTGCAGGAAGCTTCAGAGATTGCTGCAAAAATTAATGCCAATAGAGCTACTCAGGCAAAACCATTTACACAAAAAGTAAATGCATTACTTGCACAAATAGGAATGCCGAATGCGCAAATAAAAGTATCTATACAACCTACAACGCTGTCTGCAAATGGAAGTGATGAAATAAACTTCTTGTTTGATGCCAATAAAAGCAATCGTTTTGAACCTCTGCATAAAGTGGCAAGTGGTGGTGAACTTAGCCGCCTGATGTTATCAGTGAAATCGTTGGTAGCTAAAAAACTGCAATTGCCAGTTTTAATATTTGATGAAATAGATACCGGTATAAGTGGAGAAGCCGCCAAACAAGTAGGTATTATTATGAAAGAGCTTTCTTCCTCTCACCAACTTATTGCTATTACCCACCAACCCCAAATAGCAGCCAAGGCAAATGCACATTATTTTGTGTATAAGCAAATTGTAAAAGACAGCATTCAAACATCTGTACGTCTGCTAAATGATGATGAGCGCATTGTGGCTATCGCACAAATGCTAAGTGGCGAAAAACCTACGGCCGCAGCATTGGAAAATGCAAAGGAGATGATGAATTGATTAAACTTTGCAACCTAATAATACTCCACTTTACTTGTGCTATTTTCTTCAAATAACAACACCCAATAACTTTATTTTGAATTATGTTTTTTTGTTATATTTATATGGCCAAAAAATCTTAACGTTTAAAATAAATTATCATGAAAGCAGCAAGTATTAGTGCTCACGAAAATTCTTTTCAAACATCAGGTACTGATAGTAATGGAAAGAAATTTATCCTCAAAGAAATTTCAGTAAATATTCCCAATACTACTGAGGCTATGAAGTTGATAGACTGCACTCGAGAAAACAAGGACAAGTCTTATTATTTTCAAGAGGAAACTGCTAAGAAAAAAATTATGTTGCACTACACCATGGGTTATTTAAAAGGTGATATTGCTACACTTACCAAGGGGCATGTATCTGTGCCATTTGTGATTGGTAGAAACGGTAATATTTATAACTTATTCGCTTCAAAATTTTGGAGCTATCATGTTGGTCCCGGCGCCATGGGAGGCAATACTACCATGAGTAAAGAATGCATCGGTATTGAAATTTCTAATATTGGGCCATTGGTTAAAATAGGAACTAACCTGGTAACAACTTATAGCAATACAGATGTGTATTGCAGTTTAGATGAAACTCAATATTATACTAAAATGCCGTCAAAATACCGAGGCTTTGATTATTACGCAAATTATACCGATGCACAATATAAAGCGGTGATACAACTGCTGAAATTTTTATGTGCAAAATATAATATCCCTAAAACTATTATTGCGGAAACCGGCAGATATAATATTATGTCCGCTATAGATTTTACAAAGTTTAAGGGTATTGTTACGCATGTAAACTGCAGGACGGACAAAACAGATATTGGAGCTGCTTTTGACTGGCAGCGTGTAGTAAGTAATATTTAAATAAAATTGAAATGTATGAAAGTATTTGTAGGTTTTGGTTACAATGATAATGATAAATGGATAAAAGATTTAATTATTCCTTTTATTGAAGAGCTAGGCTGCGATGTGGTTACAGGCGAAGAAATGCAGGGTGAAAAACTTACCGATGGCGTTATGTCGAGAGTGGAAGATTCAGATGCATGTATTGGTTTTTTAACTAAGCGAGACCAAAAGCAAGACGGAACTTATACAACGCATAAATGGGTAATTGAAGAACTTACTTTGGCTTTGCAAAAAAAGATTCCCCTGTTTGAAATAAGAGAAAAGGAAGTAGAAACGCAGCGGGGTATTACAGGCGACAGACAATGGTATGAAATTACAGATAGAGCAGAATTACTGTTTGCTATAACTAAGTTTATAAATAAAGAAAAGCTGAAGTTTACCCACAAAATATTTTTGCTGGTGCCCAACACTTTTGTTGAGGAAATAAGACCCTTTTTAAAGAGTAGGGATACAGTATGTAAATACAGGTTTTTTCATAAAGGAAAATTTTACGAACCCGAAGAAGCTAAATTAGAAAAGTTGCCACAAGGATTAGGAATAATTGTGAAAAAAATACCTGGGGAGGAGGCATCGATTGATATAACTGTAGAAAGCCAGAATAATATTTTGTGGAATTCAGGTTTTGTGTCTGTAGGTTCTATTAATGTTCAACTACAAAAAGATTAAATATTATGCAAGTTTTATCAACAGTGCAACACAATACATCAGGTAGTTATAAAGTAGTACAATCATCAAAATATGAAGGCGACGACTGGTGGGAGTGGAGTTTGTGGATTGATGCTTCAGAAAATGAATTAAACAAAATTGATAACGTAATTTATAACCTTCATTTTACTTTTAAAGATCCTGTAAAGGTTGTTAAAACAAGAAGCAATAAGTTTAAGCTTGATAGCTCAGGTTGGGGAATTTTTACTATTTATGTAAAAATAAATTTTAAAGATGAAACAGTGTTAGACCTGGAACATGACTTGCAACTTGAGTATCCTGACGGCACGGCTAACGTTAATTAGACAGACTGTTTTGCGTCAATTTGTATGTAACTACCCTCTCCATTATTTAATACGATACGTAGACTTAACAGCAAGTAAATAACTCGTTTGCTTTTTTTTGATGAAGTTTTTATCTATGCATCAATAAAAGTTGAAAAAAGATATATTGCTGACACGCTGCGGGATAGTAGCGGCTACCCCGGTGAAGGTTTTGTGTGTTGGCTTTGTGCCGGAGTAATAGCGGATAGCCCGATGAAAAGTTCATTAATATTCCTGCTTTGAAAGCGCCAAATTTCCTTTTAAAAATTATTAATTAATTTAGCTTTTTACAAACCAACCAATAAACTTGTATGTATAATTTATTAAAAGGAAAAAAAGGAATTATTTTTGGAGCGTTAGATGAAAAATCTATAGCATGGATAACAGCCATAAAATGTTTTGAAGAAGGTGCAGAAATTGTACTGAGCAACGCACCGGTAGCCATGCGCATGGGAGAAATAAATAAACTTGCCGAAAAAATAAATGCGCCGGTTATTGGCTGTGATGTGAGCAGTGCTGATGATGTAGAAAACCTTATTGCAAAAACAATGGAGCATTTTGGTGGAGGTTTCGATTTTATTTTGCACTCCATTGGGATGAGCATAAATGTGCGTAAGGGTAAACATTATACAGAAATTGATTACACACATAACCTTAAAACTTTTGAAATAAGCAGTATGAGTTTGCACCGTGTGCTTGCTACATGCATGAAGCATGAAGCGTTGAATGAATGGGCGAGTGTGGTTGCACTTACATACATAGCTGCGCAAAGGGTTTTTCCTGATTACAATGAAATGGCTGATGCAAAATCGTTGCTGGAAAGTGTGGCCCGCAGTTTTGGTTATCATTATGGTGTAAAAAAACATGTGAGGGTTAATACAGTTTCGCAGAGCCCTACTAGAACTACTGCAGGTAGTGGTGTAAAGGGGTTTGACGGCTTTATTTCTTATGCAGAAAAAATGAGTCCGCTTGGTAATGCGAGCGCTGAAGATTGTGCAAATTATTGTGTAACGCTATTTAGTGATCTTACTAAAATGGTAACGATGCAAAATTTATTTCATGATGGTGGTTTTTCTAATACGGGTGTAACGCAGGGAGTGATAGAGCAGATGGAGAAGTAGCAGACATAAGATATCAGACATAAGACAAAAGACACAAGACAAAAGACACAAGACACAAGACACAAGACACAAGACACAAGACACAAGATAAAAGACACAAGATGGAAAAGAATTATGAATTGTGGATTTTAAATTATTTTATGTCTTCATTATTCACAATTCATAATTTAAGAAATGGGCTTAAGGAAAAATAAATTAAGGGCAGAACATTCAGAAGTAGATACTGGTCCACTTAATGATATTCTTTTTATATTATTGATGTTTTTTTTAATGATTTCTACATTGGCTAATCCTAATGTAATTAAGATGAGTGTGCCTCGTGCAAAGAGTGATACAAAGCAAAAGCAAAGTGTTACAGTAAGCATCGACAAAAACAAAAACATGTATGTGTTTACGAAAAAAATAAATCCGGATTCTTTGGAGTCTATTTTACGAAAATATATAAATGAAGGAGATAGTGTAAAGCCTGCAATAGCCATCAGTGCTGACTCTTCTGCCGGTTTTGGGGAAATTGTAAAAGTAATGAGAGCCGCCCGAAAATTAGGGGCAACAACTTCTGCTATTGTTACAGGTACTGATTAATTATGAGCATTCTTTCTTTACCCTGCATATCTTTTTTTATAATTACCTGATAATTTTTTTCTGTAAAAAGATTGGCAGTTTCGGCAGCAAAATCTTCATGTATTTCTAAAAATATTTTTCCGTCTTTTTTTAAATGGTCACCAGCAAAAATCAGTATCTTTTTGTAAAAAAGTAGCGGGTCGTTTTGCGGAACAAACAAGGCAACATGTGGCTCATACTTCGCCACATTTTTATCGAGGTTATTTTTTTCATTTTCAGGTATGTACGGCGGGTTACTAATAATTACATCAAACTTGGGAAGTGCCAAGTGATTTTTTTCTTCCAAAAAATTAAGATGTAAAAAGCTTATTTCTACAGCATTGTCAGATGCATTTTTTGCAGCAAGTTTTAAGGCATCATTGCTTACATCCAACGATGTTACGTTCGCTCCTGCAATATTCTTTTTTATGCTGATAGGAATACAACCACTACCGGTTCCAATATCTAGTACATTTTTACTTTCATGTAGTTTTAAAAAATTAATGGCTTCCAATACTAATTCTTCCGTTTCGGGGCGAGGAATAAGAACTGCTTCATTTACAGTAAAGGCTACATTATAAAACCACGCTTTGCCAATAACGTACTGTATGGGTTCATATTGTTGCAATCTTTTTAAAGCAGTAATCAAATTAATTTCTGTATTATTTTCAATCTCTACATTTGGTCTCAATAACAAATCCTGTTTAGAAATGTTTGCTATGCTTTCAAAAATCATTGTTGTTATAACAGCGGCTTCTCCTAGGCTATAAATTTTTTCTAATTCAGTTAAATATTGCTGTTGTATTTCCTTTATTGTCATCTGCACAAACATACTTTATTTTATGATGCGTATTTTTGGTTGGTGACAATCAATGAAACTTACATGCGCCGTTGTATTCAACTGGCAAAACTGGGTGCCGGCAATGTGGCACCAAATCCCATGGTGGGCGCTGTGCTTGTAAATAATGATCGTATAATAGGAGAGGGATATCATGAAAAGTATGGTAAAGCCCATGCTGAAGTAAATTGTATAAATAATGTGTCCGATAACGATCAACATCTTATTAGCAAAAGTATTTTGTATGTATCTCTCGAACCTTGCTCGCATTTTGGGAAAACGCCACCTTGTGTAGACTTAATTTTACATAATAGAATTCCTCATGTTGTAATAGGTTGCACCGATAGTTTTGAAAAAGTAAATGGCGCAGGTATTCAAAAGTTACAGTATGCCGGTGTAGAGGTGGAAACTGATATATTAAAAGATGAGTGCATTGATTTGAATAAAAGATTTTTTACTTTTCATGTAAAAAAGCGCCCGTTCATTATTTTAAAATGGGCACAAAGCAATGATGGATTTATTGCTGGCGAAATGGGTGTGCCAACTAAAATAAGTAATGATTATACCAATAAACTCACCCATAAATGGCGTGCGCAGGAAGCTTCTATTTTAGTGGGCACTAAAACAGTTGTAAATGATGATCCAACGCTTACCACAAGAAATTGGTTTGGCAAAAATCCCGTTAGAGTAGTTATTGATGTGGACTTAAAAATTGAACCTTCAGCCAATATTTATAATAATGAATCTCCTACTATAATTGTAAATACTGAAAAAAATGATAAGTTAAATAATATTACCTTTTATAAATTAGGCAAGAATGAAAATATGATTGAAGGAATTCTTACATTTCTTTATAAAAATAATATTACATCAATCATAATTGAAGGGGGTACTAAAACTATTCAATCATTTATTGATGTTGGTTTATGGGACGAGGCAAGACTAATTACCAACACTTTGCTAAACATACATAATGGAATTAAGGCACCGGTATTAATAAACACTCTGCCTAAAGATCTCATTGATATTTTTGCTGACAGGATAATTTTTTTTACAAAACAATACAATGAGTTATTATAATACTATAGAGCAGGAAGGCTTGGCAGAATTTAAAGAAAGAGGAAGTAAATTTTTAGCATATTCATTTCCCTTTGCTCATGCAGGTTTATTAAAACCTATTCTACAGAAATTAAAAAAGGAACATCCCAAAGCAGTACACTTTTGTTTTGGTTATAGAGTAGGGGTGGATGGCAATAATTTTAGAAGCAGCGATGATGGTGAACCCTCCGGAAGCGCAGGTAAACCTATACTTGGTCAAATAGACAGCAAAGAAATTACAGATGTTTTGATAGTGGTGGTGAGATATTTTGGTGGTACACTTTTAGGTATTCCTGGATTAATAAATGCTTATAAATCTACAGCCGCAATGTCACTTCAGGTTGTCCCTTTTGTTAGAAAACCAATTTTACACAAGATTACTATTCAATTTGATTATACACAGCAAAATGATATTCTTACAATATTAAAAATCTATGGCTGTGTAATTATTTCGCAGGAAAATCAACTATTTTCTATTTTCTGCGTGGGTATTCCTCTGGAAAGAAAAGAGGAGGTAATATATAAGCTCAAAAATCTACGGAACGTAGAAGTATCTTGATTATTATGTATGTGTAAAAAAAGTGTGAAGTGTAATTTTTACAATTAACAATTTTTTATAACTTTAGGCAGAAATAATACAATAATTATGAGAAAATATTTACTAACAATTTCACTGTTTTTATCTATATATCAATCAGAGGCTCAGCAGTTGCATTTTATGAGT
>Ga0105047_10017268_pt1 | contig 11256 bp, 13 predicted proteins | sample MAT04_FD_78384 | JGI IMG/M metagenome (GOLD analysis project Ga0105047, IMG submission 78384) | Freshwater microbial communities from Lake Fryxell liftoff mats and glacier meltwater in Antarctica - MAT-04 (megahit assembly) | ecosystem: Environmental > Aquatic > Freshwater > Ice > Liftoff... | reverse complement strand
GGCTGATCCAGCTCGGCAACCATCTTCTCCGCATTCGTGATGAAATACGGGGAGACATAGCCACGGTCGAACTGCATGCCCTCGACGACGTCGAGCTCGGTCTGGATGCTCTTGGCTTCCTCAACCGTGATCACGCCCTCATTGCCGACGCGCTCCATGGCGGAAGCGATCATCTCGCCGATCTCGGTCTCGCCATTGGCGGAAATCGAGCCGACCTGCGCCACTTCGGCGGAGGTGGAGATCTTCTTGGTCTTGCTCTCGAGCTCGGCAACGACATGGGCCACGGCCTTGTCCACGCCGCGCTTGAGGTCCATCGGGTTCATGCCGGCGGCCACTGCCTTCGCACCCTCGCGGATGATGGCCTGGGCCAGCACCGTCGCGGTGGTCGTGCCGTCACCGGCCGTGTCGTTGGTCTTCGAGGCCACTTCGCGCACCAGCTGGGCGCCCATGTTCTCGAACTTGTCGGCCAGCTCGATTTCCTTGGCGACGGTCACGCCGTCCTTGGTAATGCGCGGAGCGCCGAAGGACTTGTCGAGGACCACGTTGCGGCCCTTGGGGCCCAGCGTCACCTTCACGGCGTCGGCCAGGATGTCCACGCCACGGATCATGCGCTCGCGGGCGCTAGCGCCGAATTTAACGTCTTTGGCAGCCATTATATCACCTCAATATGTTGTGGAGCGAGAAGAAGTGCGCCTGATCAGGCCGCCTTCTTCGCCTCGGCAGGAACTTCGACGATGCCCATGACATCGGATTCCTTCATGATCAGCAGCTCTTCGCCGTCGATCTTGACTTCCGTGCCGGACCACTTGCCGAACAGGATACGGTCACCCGCCTTGACGTCGAGGGCGCGAACTTCGCCCTTGTCGTTCAGGGTGCCGGCGCCGACGGCCAGGACTTCACCCTCCTGGGGCTTCTCCTTGGCGGTGTCGGGGATGATGATGCCACCCGCGGATTTCTCTTCTGCCGTGATGCGGCGGACGAGAACGCGGTCGTGCAAGGGGCGGAACTTCATGGTGGTTCTTTCCTCCTGAAAAAGTCAGGCCCTGGGACAGGGAACGAGAACCTCCTCGCGGCCGGCGCCTGTTGGCACTCGCTGTCGAGGAGTGCCAGAGACCTAGGCGCTGGGCTACGGCGAGTCAAGCCAAATGGCAGCACTCTCGGAGTGCGAGTGCCAATCGACTGAAATCAAACAAAAAACTGGTGCAACGCTGCCGTCCCGTGCGACGTTTCCTTACGAGAGAAGGCCCGCAAAGGGCCGGCGATGAGGAAAAGGGCCGGTCCCGCGGGCGAGTTCAAGCCTGAGGAGCCATGGGATGCTTGATGCTTTGACCCCGATCGTGCGCCACCCTGATTGGCGGCTGACCACAGCCGAAATCCTGTACCACATGCCCGATCATCCGGCCGTGCTGCAGACCTTCATCTGGCAGAAACACGATCTCGCCCCAGCCTTTCCGGAGCTGGCCCGCTTCCTGGATTTCTGGCGCCGCGAAATCGAGGGGGCCCTGCATTCCGTCCGCGTGGCCAGCGCCTCCCTCATCAGGCCGGCCGAGCTGCGCTACTCCAATGGGGTGTTCCGCATCCACTAGTGGGAGCCGGGGGGATTCGCTCCCCGCTACACACGTTATCCACAGGCGTTGGGCCATGGCGGCGGGAGGGCACGGCGGGGTAGGGTGCCCGCTACATGAACAGCATCCCTCCCCCGAATGACGACCGCGGCCTGTTCGGCCTCGGCACCCGCCTGCCGCCCGCCAGCCTGGAGGCCGAGCAGGCGCTGCTCGGCGCGTTGCTGGCCAATAACAAGGCCTATGAGCGCGTCAGCGAGTTCCTGGAGGAGGAGCATTTCGCCGATTCCATCCATGGCCGCATCTACAGCGCGATCCGCCGCCGCGTGGAGAACGGCCAGCTTGCCGACGCCGTCACGCTCCGCCACGAGTTCGAGCACACCGGGGAATTGGCCGAGGTGGGCGGGCCGGCCTACCTGGCACAATTGCTCTCCGCCATGGTCGGCATCGTCAATGCGGGCGAGTACGGCAAGCTCATCCACGATTGCTACATCCGCCGCCAGCTGATCGACCTCGGCGAGACCGTGGTGAACCGGGCCTTCGGCGCCGAGCCGGAGCTCGAAGGCAAGCACCAGATCGAGGCGGCCGAGCAGCAGCTTTTCGACCTGGCGACCGAAAAGGCGAGCGAGGGCGGCGCCATCACCTTCGAGCGCGCGCTGATCCGCGCCGTGGAGGTGGCGGCCAAGGCCAAGGAGAATGGCGGCGGCGTCTCCGGCCTCGCCACCGGCCTGCGCGACCTCGACGCCAAGATGGGCGGGCTGCACAACTCGGACCTGATGATCCTGGCCGGGCGGCCGGGCATGGGAAAGACCGCGCTCGCCACCAAGATCGCCTTCGGCGCCGCCAAGGCCCTGCTGCGCGAGGCGGAGGAGACGCAGACGCGCCCGGGGCAGGTCGCGATCTTCTCGCTGGAAATGAGCGCGGACCAGCTCGCCAACCGCCTGCTCTCGGAAGCGAGCCGCATCCAGGGCGACCGCATCCGCCGCGGCGAGATCAGCCAGCGCGAATTCGACCATTTCGTCGGCGTCAGCCGGGAGCTTTCGCAGCTTCCCATCCTGATCGACGACACGCCGGCCATCACGCTCTCGGCGCTGCGCACGCGCTGCCGCCGCATTCAGCGCACCAAGGGGCTGCGCTTCCTGGTGGTGGACTACCTCCAGCTCATGCGGCCCGCCGCCGGCACCAGGCCGGAATCGCGCGTGCTGGAAATCAGCATGATCACGCAGGGGCTGAAGGCGATCGCGAAGGAGCTTTCCATTCCGGTCATGGCGCTGTCCCAGCTTTCGCGCGCCGTCGAGCAGCGCGAGGACAAGCGACCCCAGCTTTCGGACCTTCGCGAATCCGGCTCGATCGAGCAGGACGCGGACAGTGTCAGCTTCATCTACCGCGACGAATATTATCTGAAGCAGCGCGAGCCCAAGATCACCAACTTCCCCGATGATTCCAAGTTCCAGGACGCGATGACGCGCTGGCAGCAGGATATGGAGCGCGCGCACAGCAAGGCGGACCTCATCATCGCCAAGCAGCGCCACGGCCCGACGGGCACGATCCCGCTGTTCTTCGAGGCCGAGTTCACCCGCTTCGGCGACCTCGACACCACCCATGAGCAAAGCTATGGCGACTGAATGCCGGACGCTTACCTGAAGATCGATTGCGGCGCCGTGGTCCGCAACTGGCGTCGTCTCTGCGAAATCCATGCGCCGGGCGCGGTGGCGGCGGTGATGAAGGCCGATGGCTACGGGCTCGGCGCCGCCCCCATCGCGCGCGCGCTGCTGGCCGCGGGATGCCGGCATTTCTTCGTGGCCCAGGCGAGCGAGGGCGAGGCACTGCGCGCGGCCCTGGGTGCCGGGCCGATGATCGCGGTGCTGGCTGGGGGCGCGGGTGAGGGCCTGACGCCCGTGCTGAACAGCCTTGGGGACCTCCGGGCTCATCGAGGCCCGGCGATCCTGCATATCGACACCGGCATGTCGCGTCTCGGCCTGGATGCGGCCGAACTCGCCACGCTGGTGGCGCAGCCTGCGCTGCTGGATGGCATCGAGATCCTCTATCTGATGACGCACCTGGCCGTGGCGGACGAGCCGGCGCATCCGCTCAACGCCGTGCAGATTGCGCGCTTCGAGGCGGCCTGCGCGCGCCTGCCGGCCGCACCGCGCAGCGTGGCCAATTCGTCCGGCATCTTCCTCGGGCCTCGTTTCGCCAGTGACCTGGCGCGGCCTGGCTGCGCCCTCTACGGCATCAACCCGACGCCCGGGCGGCCCAATCCGATGGAGCCGGTGCTGCGGATGGCCGCCCGCATCCTGCAAATCCGCGAGATCCCGGCCGGGCAAAGCGTGGGCTACGGCGCAAGCTGGACGGCGCCCCGCGCCAGCCGCATTGCCACCGTCAGCCTCGGCTATGCCGACGGCTTCCACCGCGCGCTCGGCAACAAGGCCACGGGGCAGGTGCGCGGCCGCACCGTTCCCATGGCCGGCCGCGTCTCGATGGACCTGCTGACCTTCGACGTGACCGACGCCCCAGAGGCCCGCCCCGGCGACCAAATCGAGCTGATTCACCCCGGCCAGGACGCCGACGCGCTGGCCGCGATGGCGGGCACCATAGGTTACGAAATGTTGACCGCCCTGGGCAGGCGCTTCCAGCGCGAGTATCTGGCGGCATGACCTTCACGCTCGACTTCCTCTCGCTGCTCGGGCGGGGGCTGATTTCGGCCTGCCGCACCCTGGGCGACGTCGCGATCTTCGCGGCGACGGCGGTGTCGCACACCGTGCGGCCACCCTTCCAGCTGCGCCAGTTCTGGCGGCACTTCGTCGAAATCGCGTATTTCTCGCTGCCCGTGGTGGCGCTCACGGCGCTGTTTACCGGCATGGTGCTGGCGCTGCAGAGCTTCACCGGCTTCTCGCGCTTCAACGCCGAAAGCGCCATCGCGAGCGTCGTGGTGCTCTCCGTCACGCGCGAGCTTGGGCCGGTTCTGGCCGGGCTGATGGTGGCCGGGCGCATCGGCGCCGCCATGGCGGCCGAGATCGGCACCATGCGGGTGACCGACCAGATCGACGCGCTGACCACCCTCAGCACCGATCCGATGAAGTACCTGGTGGCGCCGCGCCTCGTCGCCGCCACGCTCGCCATGCCGCTGCTGGTGGTGGTCGCGAACATTCTGGGCGTGCTGGGCGGCTTCCTCGTCGCCACGCTGAAGCTCGGCTTCGTGGCGCAGACCTACCTCGACAACACCTGGGACGTGCTGGAGACGATGGACGTCGTCAGCGGGCTGGTGAAGGCGGCGGTGTTCGGCTTCGTGATCGCGCTGATGGGAAGCTGGTGCGGCTATCGCAGCAAGGGCGGCGCGCAGGGCGTGGGCCAGGCGACGACGCAGGCCGTGGTCGCGGCCTCCATCCTCATCCTGGCGCTGGACTACGTCATCACCGAAGCGTTCTTCTCGCGATGAGCGATGCGGCAACACCCAAGATTCGCATCCGCGGGTTGCGGAAATCCTTCGGCGCGAAATCCGTGCTGGACGGCGTGGACCTCGACGTGCGGGCGCGGCATTCGATGGTGCTTCTGGGCGGCTCGGGCTCGGGCAAGTCGGTCACGATCAAGTGTATCCTGGGGCTGATCCCGCCCGATGAGGGGCTGATCGAGATCGACGGGACGGACGTCTCCAAACTCTCTCGCAGCGATCGCACCGCCCTGCAGGACCGCACGGGGATGCTGTTCCAGAACGGCGCGCTCTTTGACAGCCTGCCGGTCTGGGAGAATGTCTGCTTCAAGCTGCTGGCGCAGAAGCGCATCACCCGCGCCCAGGCGCGCGACCGTGCGGCCGAGGTGCTGGCCCAGGTGGGCCTGGCCGCCAGCGTGGGCGACCTCTCGCCATCGGAGCTTTCGGGCGGCATGCAGAAGCGCGTGGCGCTGGCCCGCGCCGTGGCGGCCCAACCCGACATCATCTTCTTCGATGAACCGACCACCGGCCTCGACCCCATCATGGGGGCGGTGATCGACGGCCTGATCGTGGATTCCGTGGAGCGACTGGGGGCCACGGCCGTCAGCATCACCCACGACATGGCGAGCGCCAGGCGCATCGGCGACGACGCGGCGATGATCCACAAGGGCCGCATCGTCTGGACCGGTGCGGCGGCCGACCTCGGCGATACGGGCAACGCCATGGTGGACCAGTTTGCCCGCGGCGAGCGCGAGGGACCGATCCAGATGGAACTGCGGAAGTAGGCATTGCCGAAATCGCCGGATGCCGCGAGAATCCCGCCGCACAGCGGCCGGCGCGCCGCGACCAACTGTATTGCCGGGCGCTCCTTTCCTGCGGCGCGAAGCCAAGCCGGCGAAGCCGGCGCCCGGCGCTTGAGGGCGGGAAAAATCCATGGGCTATGTGATCTTGGGTTGGGATGGTGAGGATGCCGAGGCGCCGGCCCGCCGCGCCGCCGTGCGGGACCGCCACCTGGAAGTGATCACGCGCTGGGTCGAGGCCGGGCGCCTGCATCTCGCCGTCCCGCTGTTCAACGGCGAGGGCCGCGCGGTCGGCTCCATCATGATCCTCGACGACGAGGACGAGGTGGGGGCCCGCGAATACCTGCTGGAGGAGCCCTTCGCGCGCGAAGGCGTCTGGCTCAGCTACCAGATGCGCCCCTATCGCATCGCGCGCATGGACTACCAGCCCCTCCCGTCCGACCCGATTCCGAGCGCCATGACCCATTGCGTCGTCATCGCCGAGGATGGCGCGGATGCGATCGCCCGCCGTATGGCCGTGCGCGAGCCGCACATGCAGCGCGTACGCGCCTTCGCAGAGGACGGCACGCTGGCCTGCGGCGGCGCACTGCTCGGCCTCAAGGGCGAGATGGTGGGCTCCATCGCCATCACCCGCCACCCGACCGAGGCCGCCGCGCGGGAGTTCTGGGCGGCTGATCCCTATGTCGAGCACAGCGTCTGGCAGGAGATGCGCTTCTTCCCCACGCGCTTTGCACCGCTGCCCTACAAGCCACTTCCAAAGCCGGAATGAGCAGCCTCGTTCAATACGCCGACGCCTCGCCCGAGGTGCGCGCGGTCTATGACGACATCATGGCCACGCGCGGCGTGGCCGACGTGAACAATTTCTGGAAGGCGCTGGCGGTGCATCCGCCGACGCTGGCGCGCACCTGGGAAAGCCTGCGCCAGGTGATGGCGCCGGGCGCGCTCGATCCGCTGACGAAGGAAATGCTCTATCTGGCCGCCAGCGCTGCGGCGGGCTGCGAATACTGCGTTGCGTCCCACACCGCGGCGGCGAAGGCCAGGGGCATGACCGGGGCGATGCACGGCGAACTCCTCGCCATCCTCGGCATGGCCGCCGAAACCAACCGCCTGGCCGAGACGCTGCGCGTGCCGGTGGACGACGCCTTTCGGTGAGCGCCACGCTGCTGGGCGTGGGCGCGCTTCTGCTCTGGGCATTTCTCGCGCTGCTGTCGAAACTCGCCGCCGGCTTGCCGCCGCTGCAACTGACGGCGATGAGCTTCGCCGTCGCCGCCCTCGTGGGCATGGCCGTGATCGCGGCGCGCGGCGAGTTGCGCGCGTTGCGGCAGCGCCCGCTGGCCTGGGCGCACGGGGTGGGCGGGCTGTTCGGCTATCACGCGCTGTATTTCGCGGCGCTGGCCTATGCGCCGGCGGTCGAGGCGAACTTGCTGAACTATCTCTGGCCTTTGCTGATCGTGCTGTTCTCTGGCCCCATCCTCGGTTTGCGGCTGGGGCCGCGGCGGCTGGCGGGTGTGGCACTCGGCTTCGCGGGATGCGCGTTGCTGCTGGGCGGCGGCGCGCGCTTTCCGGCCGAGGCCTGGTTCGGCTTCCTCTGCGCGGTCGGTTGTGCGCTGGTCTGGGCGCTGTATTCCGTGACGGCCAAGCGCCTCTCCGCCGTGCCGACCGAGGCTGTGGCCGGCTTCTGCGCGGGTGCCGCGGTGTTGGCGCTCGTGGCGCATCTGGCGCTGGAGCCGAGTGTTGCGCCCGATGCACGGCAGGCGCTGGCGGCGCTGCTGCTTGGCCTCGGCCCGGTCGGTGCGGCGTTCTTCCTGTGGGATCTCGGCATGAAGCGCGGCGATCCACGCCTGCTCGGCACGCTGGCCTATGCGGTGCCGGTGGCCTCCACGCTGCTGCTGATCGCAGCCGGCGCCGGCGCCTTCACCTGGAACTTGGCCGTGGCACTGGCGCTCGTCGCAGGTGGGGGGTGGCTGGCGGCTACGGCGCGATAGCGCCCGATCGGCGCGGCGCCGCCGTGGCGTGAATCGGCCGCCGCGTGTTGCGTCCGATCGTCACGGCGCAGCCGTGGCGTGAATCGGCCGCCCGACCTAATCCAGCCTGAGCCCCAGCCGCGTGATGATGGGCTGCCACGTCGCCGTCTCCTCGCGGATCAGGCGGGCCATCGTCGCGCGGTCGCTGAAGCGGGGAATGATGCCCTGGGCGTTGAAGATGCCCTGCACGCCGGGGTCGGCCACGGCGTCGCGGATGGCGTTCTGCAGCACCTCCAGGATCGGCTCCGGCGTGCCCGTGCGCGCAACGAAGCCCTGCCAGCCGCGCACAACGAGGTCCCGCATGCCCTGCTCATGGGCCGTGGGCACGTCGGGCAGCAGCGGGTGGCGCTCGGTGCCGCCGAGGAAGGCGATGGCACGCACGCGGCCCGCATCCACCTGCGCCTTGGCCAGGTTGATGCCGTCGATCATGAACTGCACGCGGCCGCCCAGCATGTCCTGCAGGGCCGGGGCGCTGCCGCGGTAATGCACGGGCTCGGTCTGCACGCCGGATTGCTGCGCGAACAGTTCATAAGCGAGGTGCGTGATCGAGCCCTGCCCAGCCGAACCAAAATTCATCTGCCCCGGCCGCGCGCGAGCGAGTGCGATGAACTCCTGCAGGTTCCGCGCCGGGAGGTCGGCCGGCACCATGAAGAACAGCCCGCCCACCGTCGCCAGCGCCACCGCCGTCAGGTCGCGTGCGGGATCGAAGGGGAGGTTGCGGTAGAGCAGCGGATTCACCGCGATCACCGCGTTGTTCACATGGCCGAAGACGTAGCCGTCCGGCGCGCTCTTCGCGACCACGTCCAGCCCGAGATTGCCGTTGGCCCCGCCGCGATTTTCCACCAGCACCGGCTGGCCCAGGGCCTCGCTCATGCGCTGCGCGATGGGCCGCGCAACCAGGTCCGAGCCGCCGCCGGGCGGGAAGCCGACGACGAGGCGGATCGGGCGCGCGGGAAAGGATTGCGCGAAGGCGGGCGCGGCCAGGAGTGGGGTCGCGAGCAGGGCGCGGCGATGGATGGTCATGTTTCCTCCGGTGGATTTTCCAGCAGGCTGACATGGAAAGCGCCGCGCTGTGAACTACCGCTTGCGGAGCACGCAGCGCACCACTTCCGCGAGGCCGTGATGGCGCGGCCCCTCATCCAGCCGCACCGCGCCCTCGGTCAGTTCCAGCACGTCCAGCGTCGCGAATTCCTGCTCCACGATCGCGCGGCTCCAGAGCAGCGCGGGCAGCTTCGGCCCGCCGCTGCGCCGGCCTTCCTGCGCGGGTGAGAAGCATTCCAGCACCAGCAGGCCGCCCGGCTTCAGCGCGCGGATGCAGCCGGCGGTGGCGATGGCGCGGTCCTCCGGCGGCAGGTGCAAATAGATCCAGGCGATCAGGTCGAAGCGCGCCTCGGGCCAGTTCCATTGCGTGACGTCGGCCTGTTGCGCGTCGAGCGCTACACCTTGCGATGCCGCGAAATCCCGCGCCTTCGCAACGCCGACTTCAGACCAGTCGAGCGTTGTCACCGCCATGCCCTGCCGCGCGAGCCAGGCGCCGTTGCGCCCCTCGCCATCGGCGACGGCCAGCGCCGCCACGCCCGGCTGGAAGCGCCAGGATTGTGCGCGCAGATACTCGTTTGGCGCCTGGCCGAACTGGAACTCGCCGCCGCTGTAGCGTTCGTCCCAGGCGAGCGACGTGCTCATCGGTCGCGCCTCCGATTCAGACCTTCGCGCCCCGCGGCGCTGCGGTCATCGGAGGCGGGCTCCCATCCCGGCGGTGCCATCTCGAAGCCGCCGAACTCGAATGCGGGCGCCACGGTGCAGCCGCACAGCACCCAGCCATCGAGCGGCGCTGCCGCCTGCCACCAGCCGCGCGGCACCATCGCGAAGGGCCGTTCCCCTGCCGCCAGGTCGGGGCCGAGACGCACCGTTTCCATGCCGTCACCCTCCGAAAGCCGCAGCGCCAGCGCGCCGCCGCCATACCAGTGCCAGGCTTCGTCCGCGTCAACGCGGTGCCAGTGGCTGCGCTCGCCGGCCGCCAGCAGGTAGTAGATCGCCGTGCTGGCGCCGCGCGTGGCCGAGGCATCGCGGAAGATCTCGCGGTAGTGCCCGCCCTCGGGGTGCGGCTGCAGTCCGAGCGCCTCGATCAGTGCCCGCGGATCGAGCGTGGCGTCGGTCAGCCTCAACCCCGCGGGACCGTGTCGACGAAGATGGCGTTGTTCATCTGCGCGTCGAAGAAGGCCTGCAGTTTCAGCCGGCCCACGCGCCAATCCTCGTCGCCGAAGCGGAAATCGAGATAGCCGAGCGCGCAGACGAGGGTGAGCGTGCCGATGTCCAGCGCATCGGGCACGCCCTCGCTCTCCAGCAGGTCGAGCGTGCGGGTCACCGCCGCCTTCTGACGCGCGATGGTGCCGATGCGCGCCTCCTCCTGCGGCATCTGCGACTGGCCACGCCGCAGCACCGCCGCCGTCAGGATGCCGTCCGCCAGCGCCGCCAGGCGCAGCGCCTTCCAGCGCGCCAGGCCCGCTGCGGGAAAGAGTTTCGCCGCCGTGCCGATGCTGTCGAGGTATTCGCAGATCAGCGGGCTGTCGGGCAGCGTCATGCCGTCATCGGTGACAAGCGCGGGCACCTTGGAGAGCGGGTTGTCCGCCAGCAGATCGGCCGCGCTCACATGCGGGTTGCTCGCCACGCGCTCGATCGCGATGCCGTGATGCAGGGCGACGACATCGACCTTGCGGACGAAGGGGCTGGCCGCGGAATGGTGGAGTTTCATCGGAAGCTGTCCTTTCCGGCGCGCCGCGCCGCGAGTTCGGCCACGTCGCGCGCACGCACGAAGGGGTTCACCGCGCGTTCGAGGCCGAGCGTGGTGGGAATGGTGGGTTCACCGGCATCGCGCTGCGCCTTCGCCTTCACGGCATAGGCCTGCAGCGCCGCGTTCTCCGGCTCCACGGTCAGCGCGAAGCGGATGTTGGAGAGCGTGTATTCGTGCCCGCAGCAGACGCGCGTCGAATCCGGCAGATCCGCGAAGGCGGCGAGCGAGGCGAACATCTCGGACGGCGTGCCTTCCAGCAGGCGCCCGCAGCCCGCGGCGAAAAGCGTATCGCCCGGGAACAGCGCGTCGTCCTCCACAAAACTCCAGGCGATGTGGCCGCGCGTGTGGCCGGGGCTGTCGAGGATGGTGGCCACGCTCTCGCCCAGCGCGAAGCTGTCGCCCGGCTTCAGCGCCACGTCCAGCTTCGGCAGGCGCGCGGCATCGGCGGCGTTGCCGGCGATCCTGGCGCCGTAGCGGCGGGCCAGTTCCGGGATGCCGGCGATGTGGTCGCCGTGGTGGTGCGTGATCAGCAGCCAGTCGAGCCGGCCGCCCTCGGCCTTGATGAAGGCGTCGATGGGTTCGACCACGGCAGCGTCGATCACGGCGGTCAGGCCGGTCGCTTCGTCGCGCAGGAACCAGGCGTAGTTGT
>Ga0105047_10017267_pt1 | contig 11257 bp, 9 predicted proteins | sample MAT04_FD_78384 | JGI IMG/M metagenome (GOLD analysis project Ga0105047, IMG submission 78384) | Freshwater microbial communities from Lake Fryxell liftoff mats and glacier meltwater in Antarctica - MAT-04 (megahit assembly) | ecosystem: Environmental > Aquatic > Freshwater > Ice > Liftoff... | reverse complement strand
CCTTTAAAAAAATTTCTGGGGCATACTTTACCAAAATCAATTTTCTCATCTTTAAGCACTCCTCTTTTTCTTATATAAACTAACTCATTATGGATGAGCTATTCATCATCATATTCAATGCTACCACTATCTTTTATTTAACTTTCTCAAAAATTTTAGTGATTTATCCAATTCACATATTACATAATCTATTTCATCTTTATTATTGTATTCAGAAAAACTAAAGCGTACTGTTCCCATTTGCTCCTCTAAACTTCTTCCAAGAGCCTTTAATATCCCACTGCTTTTAGGGTTTTTAGAGGAGCATGCTGAACCTGTAGATACATATGTGCCTTTTTCTTCTAAGGAATGCAACAGTACTTCTCCCTTTACTCCCTTAAATGAAACACTTAGAATATAAGGAGTAAAATATGTTTCTAACCTACTATTGAATATTACATCCTCAAACTTAGAGAGTTTTTCCATGAAATATTTTTTCACCTCTAAAACACTATTAAAGTTTTCATGTTGATTTTTGCAGATAATCTCTGCTGCTGTTCCAAACCCTACAACTCCGGCAAGATTTTCTGTACCAGACCTTAAATTTCTTTCTTGCCCTCCACCATTTATTAAGCTATTAGGAACAAGCCCTTTACGTACATATGCAAATCCAATTCCTCTGGGTCCATGGATTTTATGTGCGCTAGTAGATAATAAATCAATATTGTATTTTTCTACATCAATAGAAATCTTTCCGTAACTTTGTACTGCATCCACATGAAATTTAGCCCTACTACTTTTTTCCTTAATTAATTTTCCGATGTGCTCAATGTCCTGTATAACACCTACTTCATTGTTAACGTGCATTATACTAACAATTTGAGTATCGTGAGTTATGCTGTCCATAAGTTGCTCTATATCGACTCTACCACTTTCATCTACATCAATATATGTAACAGCTATTCCTAAATCTTCTAGTGCCTTAAATGTATTTGCTACACTTGGATGCTCAATTTTAGTGGTTATTATATGAGACGTAGGCTTAACAAAACCCTTTATAAGAAAATTATTACTTTCACTTCCTCCTGATGTAAATATTATTTCCTCACTTGTAGCATTTATACTTTTAGCGATATTTGCTCTTATTTCTCTAAGTTTTTTCTCTGCTTTAAACCCTAAACTATGAGATGAAGATGGATTTCCATAATAATTTCTCATGGTACTACTCACTGCCTGAATAACCTCTTCATAAGGCATGGTAGTTGCACTGTTATCTAAATATATTTCCATATTTCTATCTCTCCTCTTCAAAATTCCACTAAATTAGCTCATTTAATTCTTACTATTTTACTCTGATATATTTAATTATAAATATTTTAATTATCAATGTCAATAAATAAAAATAATCATATGCGCTAAAGCAAGTTTTTATGTTAAAATAATACTATCAGCATATACAGTACAATTGCAACTGTATATGTAATTCTAGCTATAATAGAAATCCTTAGTGATGTATTTGATTTCAAAGTATAATAGGGCAACGATGCCTTGCATATTAAAGGAGTGATAACCATGAAAAATATTGACAAAAGAAAGAGTTTCCTTGCCGACATGTCACTACTACTCGTGGCAATTGTTTGGGGTGGTGGATTTATAGCTGTAAAAGGTGCTTTAGATACTATTACACCTTTTTATATTTTGGCAATGCGTTTTGGTATTTCTGTAATAATTATGCTCATATTTTTCAGAAAGAAAATCAAACACATTACTAAAAATCAGCTAGCGGTTGGAACTTTGGTTGGATTTCTCTTGTTTTTAGGCTTTGCTGCCCAAACTGTTGGCATGAAATATACCACTGCTGGTAAAAATGCTTTTTTAACTGGAACAAATGTAGTTATTGTACCCTTTCTTTATTGGGCAATTAGTAAAATAAAACCAGATACCTATTCATTAGTGTCCGCTTTTCTATGTTTTATAGGAATAGGTATGTTAACCTTAGATGGGGGAATACACATCGGTCTAGGGGACAGTTTGACCTTACTATGTGCAGTATTTTTTGCAGCTCATATAGTTTCTGTTGGGTTTTTCACTGAAAAGGTTGGTGCTATAACTCTTGTAATAGTACAGTTAGGGGCTGCTGCGGTTTTCTCAATTATAGCGGCTTTAATCTATGAACCAATACCAACGCAAATGAATTCAGATACAATATTTGCAATTGGTTACTTATCAATTTTCAGTACAATGATTGCATTTATTATACAAAATGTAGCACAGAAATATACATCCTCTACTCATGCCGCTATTATTTTATGTTTAGAATCAGTTTTTGGTTCTGTTTTATCTGTTTTAGTGCTTAACGAAATATTTAGTATAAAAATGGTTTTAGGCTGTTTAACTATTTTTCTCGCAATTATAACAACAGAAACTAAATGGGATTTCCTCAAAAAAAAGAAAGAATCCATAGGCATATAATTACCTATGGGTTGTTCTTTATATTTCAATAATATGATATTTAAATGCATTGATAATTGTAGTATCGTTATAAATCATTTTTCTTGCACCTTTTCCATATTCCAAATGCTGGTGACCATAGAAAAAATACTTTGGAGAATATTTATTTAAAACATCAATAAATACTTCAAATCCCTTATGGCAACGGTCTTCTCCATCCCCCATGCCTTTTGCTGGTGAGTGGGTTACTAATATATCAAACCCTTTACTCCTCCATAGCTTCATTTTTAATTTTGAAACTCTTTTTTGCATCTCCTTTTGTGAATATTGAAATGGCCCACTATTATAATCAATAGACCCTCCAAGGCCTAGTATTCTAATGTTTTTATAAACAAAAATCTTATCATCGATAGGGATACAACCAGCCGGAGGGTCTTCTAAATATTTTACATCATGATTACCATTAACATAAATTACTGGTGCTTTAATCATATCAGCTAGATATTCTAAATAATCTGATTTTAAATCTCCACAGGATATTACTAGCTGAATATCACTAAATCTTTCATGATCAAAGTGATCCCAAATATAACTATCTTCAACATCTGAAACTAATAAAATTTTAATCTTAATCACCTACTTATCTTTTGAATAGTTTATTCTTCTTCTGGGAGTTTTCCAACCACATTGTCTACAAACCAGTCCATATATAACATATCCTCATAGTTTCCTATATCGCCATCCTTTATTCTAATTGCGCCACAAGTATCAAAAACCGGACCAGCAAAAGTATGAAATCTATTTTCGATAATTAGTTCTCTCATAATATCTACTAACTTTTGAGTTTGGATAGGCACATTATGTTTTGAATAAATAATATCCACAAGGCCAGAGTCCATTCCCCACCAAAAGCTTACACGTTTAGATTCAGTACTAAATATCCCTTTAAAACTTCCATTTACGATATTTCTAAGTATTTTCTCGTAAAACTCTCCCCAATCCCATATAATTAAACCATAGTTTACTTCTGGTATCCATTTCTCTTCTTTGTCGCTATATTTCAAAGAATATAACCCAAAGTCTCTTGACCCCTTACCTAAGGCTGTTAGATCATTTTGCATTATAAGATCCACACCACTTCTATAAAGTTCTTGAATTAATTCTTCAGAATGACTTGAATTTCCTATTTCATTAAGCCATGAAACCACAACTTTTGCATTAGGATTTACAGTTTTAACCCCTAGTGCAAAAGCATTAATTCCCGTTATAATCTCTGTTTCATTGTAAATTTCAATATATCCTATAATATTTGACTTAGTAATAGTACCGGCAATAAGACCCATTAAAAACCTTGGTTCATGGGAGCGCCCAAAATAAGTACTTACATTTCTAAAAGCCTTTACTGGAGAGCAGTTAAAAAACTTAATATTATCATATTTTAAAGCTGCTCGCAAAGTAATATTAAGATAGTATGAACATGTAGTAAATATGATATCATAATTTTCTTCGCATAACTTACTTAATCTTTCATAGCTATCACTATCATTTTTAAAATTCTCTATAACAAAAGTTTCTATTTCACTACCTAATTGCTGCTTAGCATATATTCTTCCTAAATCATGAACATAACTCCAACCTGAGGTATCAACAGTTTTCTCAAAAATAAAAGCCACTCTTAATTTTTTATGTGGAGCTACTAAATTTGTAAATGAGGCAATAACATTTTTCTTATGAACATTGAAAGGTTCTGTTTGAATATCTACTGCATTATTCTTTGATAGTATCCTAAGTTCTGCTAAGAACTTTTCAACTCTTAATTTTCTCTTTATTTCTACAAACTTATCAGATATACCATAAATTTTTATATATTCTAGAAATGCATCCCCAGTAGTAATGTCCAATTTATCTCCACCTAATTCATAAAAAATATTCCTAAAAGGTGAATAAACATTTTTCAAAAAGTGCTCGTATTTGTTCGAAAACCATCCTAGTTTAGGATTATATTCTTCCAAATACTTACCAAGCTGAGTAAAGCTACCCTCCTGCGTAAACCAGATAGCATTTATCCCTGTACTATTATTAAAATTTAAAAATTCATAATATATTGTATTATTTAAGTCATTTTCATCCCTTTTAGGAACTAGCCTAGTAATTTCTCCTTCTATTGCATAAGCACCTACATATTTTAATACACTTACCCGCTTATTTCCCTCCATAACATAGAATTCATTCATGTACTCATATATTTTTATAGGATCAGTTATTCCATCAATAATATGATGAGAATATACCGCTTGCCATTTTGTAGAAAACTCACTGTCATCATTAACTAGTGGGAGGAAGTTCATTGCAAAATCTCTACTTCTTGTATAAAAATAAGTTCCTATTATCTTTTTTAATGGAATACTTTTTATTCCTAGGGGCATTTCTGCTACTATATCTAGTTTTTTCAAAACACTATCCAAGGATATTATATGTCCTGAATTCCCTTTTGCTTTATCCACATAATATCTCATCTTAGCTAATTTACTGGCTTTTCTATATTCATCATCAGCCGAAAAATTAATCATTTAATCGCTCCTTAATGTTTTTAGCTATAAATTCTTTAATATAATATTCAATCAATGTAAATACCTCTTATAGCTAGTATAATATATCACGTACTATTTTACCAGAAAGGTTAAAATGCAAAACTTTAATAAATTGTTTATAGTTAAATAAGAAAAACATGATATAATGAAAGTGTAAGATAGCTGGTAAAAAAAAATTCTAAAAGGATGGATAAAATATGAATATAGCTTTTTTTCTTACACCTAAAAATCAACTTGTTTATGAAAAACCAACCTCTACAATGAGGCAAGCATTAGAACGGATGGAGTACCACAGGTATACATCTATACCATTAATAAATGAAAAAGGTAATTATGTAGGGACTTTAACTGAAGGTGATTTATTATGGAAACTAAAGAATACACCAAATTTAAGTTTTAATGATACAAATAAGATTTTAATTTCAGATATTCCAATGCATATATGTAACAAAGCGGTATTAATTAATTCAAACATCGAGAGTTTAATATCTCTAGCAAAGGATCAAAACTTTGTTCCTGTTGTAGATGATAATAATGTTTTTATAGGAATAATTAAAAGAAGTGATATAATAACTTATTGTTTTAATTTATTATATGAAAATGATGAAATCAAAGGGTTTAATTTAATAGCAACTTAAGGCATATAAAAATAAATAAAACACCTGTACTAGATTATAATATTTAGTATAGGTGTTTTTGTATTTATAAACGACTGGCAGCTTCGCTATCTAAAATTACTGTTACATCATTATGGAGTTGCAAAATGGAAGCAGGTACATTAGGACTTATTTTACCATTAATAGCCCTTTCTATAGTTTTCGCCTTGTTTATTCCATTGGCAAGTAAAATTATCTTCTTAGAATTCATTATTGTCTTTATCCCCATACTTATAGCTTTTACTGGTACATCCACTACTGAGTCAAAAAACCTTGAATTTGCTTCTATGGTTTCTTCATCAAGATTAACTAAATGAGTCTTTGCTTCAAAGTTTACATCTGGTTCATTGAATCCAATATGCCCATTTCCACCTATACCTAGCACTTGCATGTCTATGCCGCCAGCTTCTTTTATTTTATCCTCATAACCTAAGCATGTAGCATTGACATCCTGCGCCATACCATCAGGCACATTAATATTATATCTATTTATATTTATACTATTGAATAAATTAACGATCATATAATTATAGTAACTTTGAGAATTTTCTCTATTAATTCCGTAATATTCGTCTAAATTAAAGGTTGTAACCTCCTTAAAATCAACTTCATTTTTACTATACAATTTGATTAATTCTTTATACATTCCAAGAGGAGTATCTCCAGTAGCCAGGCCTAATACACTATTAGGCTTTAACATTACTTGACTTGCAATCATCATTGCAGCTTTTTTACTCATTTCTTGATAATTGTCTACTACTATTATTCTCATATTTGCACCGCCTCATAATAATACCCAATGTTTTATTTTTGGGCTTGAAACACAATTTTTCCTTCAATTATTGTATAAAACACGTCTATGGCTTTATCAAAAATAACTATATCCGCATCGAGTCCTACCTCTAAACTTCCTTTTTTATTATCCATATGAATAACCTTTGCTGGAATATGGGATCCCATTGCCACAGCCTCATAAATCTCTAAGTCACTGTGATTTAACATGTTTTCCACTCCCTTGTTCAAGGTTAAAACACTTCCTGCTAAAGTACCATTTTGAAGCCTAGCAGCTCCATTTTCAACCATTACCTTCTGCCCACCAAGGTCATATGAACCACTCTTCATGCATCCAGCTCTCATAGAATCTGTTATAAGTACAATTTTATCCTTTTGCTTTGCATTTATTAGTATATTAAAAATTGCTGGATGAGTATGTATCATATCAGCTATTAGCTCGCAGGTTATATCACTTGTAAAAATTGCACCTACAATACCTGGTTTTCTATGATTCAAGGGAGTCATAGCATTAAATGTATGAGTTGCATGAGTTATTCCATTCTCAATGGCCTGTAACGTTTCTTCATAGCTAGCATCTGAATGACCTATTGACAAGGTGATTTTAGAACTACTTTTAACTTTTTTTATAAAACTATAATCTTCATCCACTTCTGGTGCAAGAGTTATAATTTTAATAATATCTAAATAATCTTTTATAATATCATAATTTGGTTCTATAATATTATCTGCCTTCTGAGCCCCTTTGTACTTTTCATTTATAAAAGGTCCCTCCATATGTACCCCTAAAATTCTCGCCCCTTGATTTTCTAGTTTCATTGCTTCTCTTATAGCCTCAAAAGCGTTATATATACTAGCCTTATCCATAGTCATTGTAGTGGGCAAATAGGATGTTACTCCATTCGCAGCTATTGAAGTGCTTATTGCTTTTAAAGCTTCCGGTGTGGCATCCATAATATCATAGCCTCCTGACCCGTGAATATGGATATCAATAAACCCAGGTGAAACATATTTACCTTTAGCATCTATTACTTGTATTTCTTCCTTGTATTCTTGCTTATACTCATTTTTATAAAGAAGAAAGCTATCATTATTTATAAATTTTATGATTCTTTTTTCAAAGATTATCACACTGTCATTAATTATTCTATCTTTCATGATAAGTTTCCCATTAATTATAGCTTTAATTTTCATCACCCCATCAAATATTTTAATTAGAACACAAACAAATAATGCTGGTATAAGTATCTATTTTAAACTATTCTTTGATTATTTTAAAATTATTTGATATTTATACTTATCGCTTCTATATATAGCCTTAGTATATTCAATCGGTGTTTCGTCTTCTAAATAGGTAGTTCGTCTAAATATTAATGCCAAAGCAGAATTTTCTTGATTTAGCAGTTTACTTTCGTATCCATTTAGCATTGTAGGTTCAATGGTTTGCTTTGCTTTATCTGGATGGTATCCATACTTCTCACGAAATATCTCATATAGTGATTTATCTTCAATGATATCTTTTGTCATTCCATTAAATAAATAATATGGAAGCCATGCTGTTTCAATGGCTACTGGTTGTTCAGCACTAAATCTAAGTCTTTTAATTTCAATAATTTTATTTTTATTTTCAGGCATTCGAAGTTCAAATTTATATTTTTTTGTTGCCTCTATAACCTTAAAAGATAATATTTTAGTTTTTGAAATCACTCCATTTTCTAGCATTTGTTCAGTAAAACCTTTAAGCTGTGATATTTCTCTATTAACCTTTACAATAGAAACGAAAGTTCCTTTTCCCTGTTCTCTATAAATTAACCCCTCATTTACTAATGACAATATAGCCTTATTTACGGTCATTCTGCTAACCCCTTGAATTTCACAAAGTTCTCTTTCTGTTGGAATTGATTGTCCTGGCTTTAAAACTTCATTTTCTATCATTTCCTGTAGTATTTCTTTCAGCTGATAATGAAGTGGTATAGGATTGTCCTTTGAAATTTTCCTCAAAACTTTTCCTCCTTAAACAGCAATAATTTTCACTTACATAATTTTTTAAATTCATCTGTCACAAATTGAACTTGTGTTCCAAATAAAATTCGATCCTATTTTGTATGTATAAATGTAGTTCATATGTTATTATGTTGTTATGTTGTATATACCAATTATAATTCATTTTTACTTTTTTTACAAGCTTTTTAAATTATTAATTAAATTATTTATATAATGACTATCTACAGAAAAAAGGTTAACAAGAATTTTTTGCTCTTGTTAACCTTTTTTCTACTTTTAGCTTTTTACCTTCATAGCTCTCATAGAATTTAACACTGCAATTAGTGCAACCCCTACATCTCCAAAAACAGCTTCCCACATAGTTGATATTCCAAAAACTGCCAACGTCAAAATAACTATTTTTACGCTTAGAGCAAATACTATATTTTGCATAACAATTGACTTTGTTCTTTTAGCAATCGTAATTGCTTCTGCAATTTTCGAAGGTTCATCATTCATTATTACTATATCTGCTGCTTCTATTGCAGCATCAGAACCTACTCCACCCATGGCTATCCCAACATCTGCTCTTGCAAGCACCGGTGCATCATTAATGCCATCTCCTACAAATACTATCTTTCCTTTAGATGACTTTTCCTTTTGCAGCATTTCTAACTTCTCAACCTTCTCATGGGGTAGAAGTTCCGAGTAAACTTCATCTACACCTATTTTTTTACCTATATTAGATGCTATATCCTTATTGTCACCAGTAAGCATTACTATTTTCTTTATTCCCATAGACTTTAAACTAGATATAGCGTGAATAGAGTCTTCTTTTATCTCATCAGATATTATAATACTACCTGCATATTTGTTATCTATAGCTACATATATTATTGTGCCAACATTTCCAGCTTTATTATAGGAGATTTTTTCACTCTCCATTAACTTTGAATTACCAGCTAACACATATTTCCCTTTTACTTTAGCTCTAATACCTTTGCCTGCTATTTCCTGCACATCTTCAATATCTTCTTTTAATATATCTTTGTCATAAGCTTTTAATATAGATATAGCAATAGGATGATTGGAATATCTTTCTGCATGTGCTGCATATTCTAGTAATTTAGCTTTACCTATTTCGCCTTCTGCATGCATTTCTGTAACCACAAATACTCCTTTTGTTAGAGTTCCTGTCTTATCAAAAACCACCATTTCGACGTTATTTAATGCCTCCAAATAGTTCCCACCTTTGACCAAAATCCCATTTTTAGATGCACCACCTATTCCTCCAAAGAATCCAAGTGGAATAGATATTACTAAAGCACAAGGACAAGATACTACTAAAAATACCAATGCTCTATATATCCATTGAGAGAAGGTGGCACCAGGTATTAGTAGTGGTGGAAGTATAGCAAGAATAGTTGCACTTATAACTACAATTGGAGTGTAATATCTTGCGAATTTAGTAACAAAATTTTCAGTTGGTGCTTTTTTACTACTGGCATTTTGCACTAATTCCAAAATTTTTGCTAATGTTGATTCTCCAAATTCTTTTTTTACCTCTATAGTTAATAATCCATTTTTATTAATGCATCCTGCTAAAATCTTATCGCCGCTTTTAACTTGTCTTGGAACCGATTCACCAGTTAAGGCAGCTGTATCTACCAATGACTTACCTTCTATAACAATACCATCTAAAGGTACTTTTTCTCCTGGCTTTACTATTATAATGTCTCCAATGTTTACGTCTTCTGGGTCCACTTTTATAATTTTATCTTTTATTTTTTTATTTGCATAATCGGGCCTTATATCCATAAGGGCAGATATAGATTTTCTTGATTTATTCACAGCTATATTTTGAAAAAATTCTCCTACTTGATAAAAAAGCATAACTCCAACGCCTTCTGGAAATTGTCCAATAGAAAAAGCTCCCATTGTAGCAATTGCCATTAAGAAATTCTCATCAAAGAGTTGACCTCTTAATATATTTTTTATTGCTATTAGAATTACTTCTCCACCAATTAATAAATAGCTTGTGAGGAATAAAGTAAATTCAACCCAATAATTCAATTTAAAAATAATTGCTATTATAAAAATAGCTACTCCTACAGAAAAACATATAATTTTATTTTTATTATTTCCTTCTTTCTCATGGCCATGGTTAGTGCTATGAGCATTTTTCGGGCGTTTAATTAAGTTTATATCTTTTGGTATAAGCTTAACATCAGGTTCTATACTCTTAATTATTTTTACTGTTTTTTCTATTACATTCAATATTTTTTCTTCACTTTGAAATTGAATTACTAAGCTTTTACTTATAAAATTTATATTTGCATCTAATACTCCATCTAGTTTTTTACATTGAGCTTCAATTTTATTAGCACAGTTAGCACAACCTAGACCCTCTAAAATGAATTCTTTTTTTATTATAGCTTCCATTTTCTCGCCCCCACTTTCAAAGTATTTTATCTTAGTTAATATTATTTTCTCTTTATGTACTATGATATTATTTTAATTCCTTTATGTGTATAAGTCCTTGATCAAATATTTGTTTAACATGTTCGTCATCCAAAGAATAGTAAACAACTTTACCTTCTCGTCTATATTTTACAAGTCTAGTATTTTTAAGTACACGAAGCTGATGTGAAATAGCTGATTGGGTCATATTAAGAAGAGCTGCTATATCACAAACACACATTTCAGTTTCAAATAGTACACATAAAATTTTAATTCTTGTACTATCTCCGAAAACTTTAAAAAGCTCCGTTAAATCATATAACGTTTCCTCCGGAGGTATTGATT
>Ga0105047_10017266_pt1 | contig 11258 bp, 6 predicted proteins | sample MAT04_FD_78384 | JGI IMG/M metagenome (GOLD analysis project Ga0105047, IMG submission 78384) | Freshwater microbial communities from Lake Fryxell liftoff mats and glacier meltwater in Antarctica - MAT-04 (megahit assembly) | ecosystem: Environmental > Aquatic > Freshwater > Ice > Liftoff... | reverse complement strand
GTTTGACCATATATTAAATTGAAGGAAATTTTTTTCTCTTTAAAAATCTGATTTGGATCAACTTTTTGGTTGGCAGTATCATGTTTGTAAATTTTGGCGGCTACATCATCTTTCATTACAAGACTTCTCCCAATCCAGTTGGTAAAGTACATAGGTAACCAGAAACTTTTTCCGCCCTGTTTATCTACCTGGGAGGGATAAACCTGATAAGGCATTTCTAAATCTTTTCCTACTTCATTTCCTATACCTACATTTCCTATTTTAAACTCCCTGTCAATTTCTACAGTATTTAAACTTTCCCAGTCATTGCCATTTTTGCTTACATCAATACGGTACCCAAATAATCCGAGTGGTGTATCTATTCTTTTGCCTGGGTTATCTGGGTTTTCCTGCATTTGCCGTACGTACCAAATGAGTAATTGTTCATCGTCCCAGCCAAGTCTTATGCCGGCATCATGCACAGGATGTGCACCATCTTGTGTTTCAGCCAATAAATTTAAACTGATGGGTTGGTTGGAATGTACAATTTTTGCAAAGCCATCATCGTAGGCATTTACTTCTTTAAAAATACTATCCCAAGGCGCTATAGGTTCTGTAACTGCACCACCAAAACTGTGCAATACTGGAAACAACACCGGTGCGAATAGTGTCCGGTTTTCGCCTGCTTTTAATTTTGGAATTCTTGCAGCAAATCTTTTTATAAATGAACCTTCTTCTGGTATTGTCCATGAGGCATTTTGCACCGCCACATGATCTGGATTAGCAAGATCCACATATAAGTATCCGCCTTTTTCAAACCAGTCTGCCTGTAAATCAATACTGCTGCTGTACACAAAGCCACATGCCTTTGCCAGCATTGGCTGCCGCAATAAATATCCAAAAACTTTTCCCCAACTCAGCAGATCAATGGTTTTAGGATTTACATTAGGCTTGCCATCTCTTATAGCACAATGGTAACTGTCATCAGTAACAGCATTGGGGTGCTTGGGTGTGGTGAAATTGAAAGACTTGCGATAGGAGAGTGGCAGGTATTTTTTTACAGAAATTTTTGGTTTTGTTGGGTCATCTACCCGTTCTGCTTTATCTGCGGAAGTATTGTTTATTTGCCCGCCAAAACTTGTTTCGGTGGCTTTTAAAATGGCTTCTTTTTTAGCAGCAGTTTGTACCGTTATAGCTCTGGCAATTGGAGGCAACGGATTGCCACTATCCACCGGAAATTCCTCCAGGCCTTTTACAATTTTTGCTTCAAACTGTGGTAGTAGTTTGGCAAATGGAGTGGTGGTAGTGCCAGCTATTTGGGTATCCATTGGTTTAAACGGATCTCTGTTGCGTGGCAAAAAAACAATATTAAAAAACAGTTTATTGTTTTCTACACGCTGCGGAAACAGCAGGGTTGTATAGCGATAATTTTTTTCCATAAAACGTTGTTTTAATGTTGAAGACCTCACCCCCGCCTCTCCAAAAGAGAGCAGCAGGATTGTAATAATTTATAATTTATTAAAATATCATCCTTTCTACCTCACCCCCGCCTCTCCAAAGGAGAGGAGCTGGCTTCTAATAATTTATAGTTCATTTTAAAAGACAAGTTTTAAACCTCACCATTGCCTATCTAAAGGAGAGGAGCTGGACTTTCATAATTTATAAATTATTTAAATAACCAACTTTTAAACCTCACCCCCGCCTCTCCAAAGGAGAGGAGCTGGCCTCTAATACTTCAAAATAATTTTAGCTTTTAAAGTTTATCTTTTGTCTTTTATCTCCCATCTTGTGTCTTGTATCTCCCATATTGTGTCTTGTGTCTCCCATCTTGTGTCTTGTGTCTCCCATCTTGTGTCTTGTATCTCCCATCTTGTGTCTTGTATCTCCCATCTTGTGTCTTGTATCCCCCATCTTGTGTCTTGTGTCTCCCATCTTATGTCTTGTGTCTCCCATCTTGTGTCTCTTCTATGCCACCTGCCTTTCCTCACCCCATGTTTCGCTAAAGCTTATATCTATTATTAAGAAAATACTTATGTCTATTGCAAATGTTACCTGTGCCGAGCAATCTGTTCTGTTGCCAATTCTTTTTACTGTTCCTTTTGCTTCTATGGTAATGGTTACTCCTACTAGGCCTCCAAGCAATTCTGCATGACCACGGAACAGCATAAATGCAGTGATGCTTATTTCTTTGCTGTCTGCATACATTTCTACACCAACCATAAATGTTACTGTTGCATTTCCAACAACAGGCAAACCAACTGTAATACTTGCGCCAAAACCGAATTGTAAAGTGAGGTTCGGGCCAACCGCTGTATCACATGCAATCTTCACATCTACAGAGCCTACTGCATAAATAGTACCCACACCCACCGATACACACATTACGCTTAAGCCACCGTGGAATTTTAAAAATGCACCTGCGGTTGGTAACAGTTGAGAAGGGTCAGAAGTTACTTTTAATGCAGCATTAAAATACACACCTAGCGCCATAGACGCTTCCAATTTTAATGGCGTGGCAGGGTTATCATACGCTTCTTTTAACGGAGGGAAACGTACTAACGGAATTTCTTTCGTGGCTTCAAATTTATACTCCCAAATTTCACCGGCGTTGCCCATGGCTACTTTCAACCCTTTCTTTAAGGCCGCACCATAATCGCCCGAAGATAGATCTGCCAATACCTGCAACAAATCAATGATGGGCTGTAATGCAGGGTGAAACTCAATTTCAGGCGTTGGCAATCCGCCGCCACCATTTGTATCGCCGCCATAACCTGCCGCTTTTCCTTTTGCTGCATCAAAGTTTCCTTTAATGCGCATCAATCTTTTAAACGTACCCAAATCCACCACCATTGATAAATCGTTCATTCTTCCTTTCCAGGTTTCGGCTACTTCATTTGCTGCAGCGGCTGCTTTCGATGCTATATCAAAATTTAATTTGCTTTCTTTCTTTGTACCGGGCGCATCATTTTCTGTATTGTTTTTATCAACTTTACTGGTTTTATATTCAATGTATATTTTCAACCCCTCCATATCTACGAGCGGCACATTAAAATCAGGTACATTAAAAGTGGCTGCTTTTTTAGCCAGGGCCATTCCCTGCTCTACTATTACTTCACCCTGTTTTATAGGATCAATTTTTAATAGTTTAAAAACATCTTTGCCGCCATCCTGTAAACCGCCCAATACTTCAAATGCGTTAGAAACTGCATTGCCTACCGCATCTACACCTCCTTTTAAAGAAAAAGCTTTTCCAAAATCTGTAACAGCATCGCCAATGTTTGGGAAAATCCCTTTCCCCGTCATCATTCTGTATGCATCAGCAAAAATTGGAGGTGTTTTGCTTAACAATGTTTGTTCTGCTACTTTAAAAGATGGGGTAAGAAACAACGCTTTTTGTGTACCCATATTTTGCAGTATGCCAAAGTTGATGGTGTCCGCCGCCACGTTTCTCAGCAATTCTTTTGGGTGGGCCATCCGCACCAGAAAATCTTTTGTTTTGGCAACATCTATTACTTTTTCGGGTATCCAAATTCCTTCTCTGATGAGCGGCACAGTTAGGCTTTCCGAAAGTGGTGTAACATCTCCAGTACTGGTACTGTGTTGCACAATGCTCCAGCTTCCATCTTTTGGTAATAATACATTTCCCCTTGCTGCTGCTACAAATATAATTTGTCCGGTTTTATCTGTAGAAGCACTCACATCAAACCTGTTAATGCGCATGTGTTGACTGGTTTTGTTTACATCAACTTCACAATCTACCTGACCGCCAATAGAGCCATTTTGCGCATTTAATAAATTTCTAAATTCTTCTTTTTTAATTGGAACACCGGTAGGAGCAATTTGTACGTATCCTAAAATTCTCTTGGACGGTACGCAGCTTGTGTGGTTTTTTCCACTTTTATCTTTTGCAGTAATTTTTCCGATTACTACATTTTCTATTTCTACATCTGCATCAAAAAATACGGCATCGCAATGGGCTAATCCTTCTTTAAAAGGCTGTATGCTGCCATCTATCGTAATGTTTTTTACATTAAATAATCCTGTAACCAAACCAGGGTGTAAAATGTAAGGCGTTTCAAAATTTACATCTGTGGGGTTTACCCTATATCTAAAGTCAAACAACCCGTCACTTTCTGCCTGCCAGCCACTGTCTTGCCTATAAATATATCCGCTGCTTTCTCTTTGCAACGTAATTGTTCGTACCACTCTTATTCCCCATGGGTACAGAACAGATTTTACCTGCACTACTTCATGTGCAGTACGCCCAAGCATCACATCAAACCTTGCCTGGCTTGTGGCAGCAAATGCCGCAGATGGACTTACCCAATTGCTAAACATATTTGCGCCATAGCCACTGATATCAATGCGTGGTACCGGTACGCCTCTTTCTTTACTGAGGTTGAAAAACTCACCGTTAAATATTTGTGTGGGTTGCTGCGCTAATGTACTCGTGCTATTTGGCGTACCATCATATTTTAAGATATTATTTAATTGTAAGGTAAAACCAGTTAGCATTGGGCTGTCATTTAAGCTGGGTTCTGTAGGAAAATTATACCCATGGTTTCCAGCTTTTACAGATAGCTGGATACCGCCTTTGTATTTTGTAAAATCAGGACTGTTATTTTCTAAAGAAGGTTTAATTATTTCTTTACCATCTAAAGACATTGCACCAAATGCACGCATACCAAAAGGCAAAGTAAAATTGCTCATGGTGTATGATTTTGGTGTTTTTTTAAATTCATCTACCAAAAATTTAGTAACAGGTATAGGCGCCAGCGGAACAGGTTTTGCAGAAAAATTAAATAGTCTTGTAGGGCCGCCATCATTTGGATAATAATTGAACAGGAGGTCCGGATCCATTGGTTGAACCTTTGCAGATAAATTGAAAACTGGTTCCCAGGCAACCTGCGGTAAGGTAAATGCTCTTACAAACATTGCGCTGGAAAGTACTGACATATCCTGCACTAAGAAAGGCAATGCATTGTTTACAGTAGTATCCGTATGAGTGATGGCTACAGTACCTGTTGGCATCATAGCCATTCGCTTATTGCCAAACATACCAAAACTTATACCCATTTGGTTTGCATTACTACTTACATCCAACAACGCAAAAGCATCGGTCAATTGGTTGCCAAAAGTGTCATCCCAAATCTTTTCATAATTTTTTATATCTGAGGTAGATGCCAATTTACTGGACAGCGCTTTTATCTCTTCCGCACCAGATTCTCCTGCAGTTACATTAAACATTGCTGCCCGAATATTACTTGTATTAAGCATATCTGCACCTACTCTAGATCGTAAAGTGTTATTATCCGTAACTGTTTTGTTTACATCCACACGTCTGGAAGCATCTGTGTTTTCAGCCTCATCAAAAGGTAAATTACCAAAATGAAAAGATGTTTTTACAGCATCATATTTTTCAATGTTTGCAACATCAGGATTTGGTTTACTGCTTATCCTGCATACCAGCCATAGCCAGATGTTTTGGTTTGTTGCACCTGCTGTATCATTGCCTTTCCCTCTTACATATTGGCGTTTTAAAAAATTAAGATTGGCTGCGTAAGGGTCTGGAAGAGTAGGGAGATAGGCATATAAGCCAACCGTTAAAAATAATTTTGCATAAACAGCTTTTTGCCAGTCTTTAGAGCAGTCTGCTATAAGTAAACAACCATTTACTGTCGTTGTAGTAAAGAGCGCATTTTCCAGTGCAATGGCTATTGGTTTTGGTTTTATGTCTTGTTTATTAAATACAGATGGTTTTGTGTTGTCAAAAATAATGTTGTCGTCATATAACATCAACGCATTATTTTTTGCATTGGCTGCAAATAATGCAACGCTATTTTTAGTATTTACCTGTAAAGGTTCGCCATTTACTTTTACTGGTCTATCTGTTTGTATATCGGCATTACACATAGTTAGCAATACTTCAAAACCGTTGCTGAGGGAATTGTAAATCCATGCAGCATCATTTAAAAAAGTGAGTGCGGCAGTTGTACCATGAGGATTTTTTTCATCTTTCCATAATTCAATTTGCTGTGTACTGCCAAGGCTGTTACTTTTTAAATCAGTAATGCCAATACGACCGGGTTCAGCTATTAGTACGGGATTGGGTAAGCTTGTATCAGCACCTGTTATTGCTTTTCTTTCAGCATTAAAGCCTTTATCAAATAAAAATACCATAGCGCCATTACCATCAGCTTCCACAGTTTTTGTTGTATCTATTATGGCAGTCGGTAAGCCCCACCAGGTATTTTTTATTTTTGCGGTGCCACTAACTTTATTAAATGGCGACAAACAACTTTTTATAGTGAAGGAAGTCGGTTCAGTATTCACTGCAATCAACACCCTGTTAGTAAAACCATCAAAAAGTGTTTGCTGGTTGCCGGCCCAGCTACTTTTTCCTTCCTGCCCGTAAACGACCCATTGCAAAGGATCCAGAACCTGTATACTGCGGGAAATATTAGTAAGAGTAAAACTAAATTGAGTTGGTAATTTTATTTTTAGCGCCCTTGCATCTGCGCCATGTGCATCTGGTGCAGTTGTTTCATTAGCTTTAGGTTGATCCATTTGCAGATCAATTTTCATACTACTTGTGTTAGGAATGGTTAAGCGGCCATTGATCAAAAGCGGTATTTCATTTAGTTTTATTGTTCCTCCTTTAACTCTAATGCCACAATATCTATTTGCTGGTGCATCGTTGCTCAGCAATTTTGCATTTACCCATACACTGCCTGATATTACATTGTATAGCTTAGTGATTTCGGGCGGTAGTGGCGGACCAATAATTTTGCGAACATTAAAACTTGCATTAAACAAAATAGCCGGTTGGGGCTGACCATTAAAATATATAGCCACCAGTTTTTCAACTTTAAAAAAATCGAACCATTTTAATCTTCCATCTCTTCCACGCAATGGACCAATGGTTGCTAAAACTCTTGCTCCGCCTGCCCATTCGGCTACACTTCCCGCAACCTGTGAAGACCGTATCGGTGTTTCTCTAACAAAAACCTTTAAGTCATTATTCAACTTATTAGAGAGTACATTTTTAACTTTTTCATCGATCTTCTCCAGTCTGTTACCTTTTATATTTTGAGAAAAGAAAAAATCTGATGATTCAAAAGCAAAACGCTGGTTTGCGGTAGTCTCAATTGTCTGGTGTTGCAGGGTTTGAGCAAGCTGGTCATGCAGGTTATCAAGCTGCAATTCTTCTTCGAGCGTTGTTGCATACAAATTACCGGTAATGGAAGCTAACAAAGCTGACAAGGTTTCCTGTTGCATAGAAAGAATATTTTAAAATTAAAAATGCTGCAGGTAAGGAGAAAAAGATTAAAAACAGTTAGGAGATATAAATGTAAAAATTAAATCTATGATATCATATTAATTTTTCGTAAATCTATTAAGTGGCGCTTTTCAATTATTAAACGGAAAATATGTTACTTAAATTAAAAAAATATCTTTAACTAATATTTTTATATACCCATTTGGGAATGCTTTTCATCATCACTTTTGGTTTGGATGAATAGCTGTAAATTTGCTCCCAATAAATAATATTATTTTAAAGAATAGATGATGAAAAATTATGCTTTGCTTGCTGCAGTTTTTTTGCTGTTGTCGTGCGAAAAAGATGTAACACTTAATTTAAATACCGCAGAGCCATTGTTGGTGGTAGATGCGCAAATTGAAAGTGGACAAGCACCACTTGTTGTGTTGACAAAAAGCCTAGGATATTTCAGTAAAATTGATCCACAAATACTGGCAGGATCGTTTGTAAGAAATGCAGAAGTGTATGTTTCCAATGGCACTATCACTCATAAATTGAAAGAATACTCCACTTCGTTTGCACCTGGGTTTACAGCATATTTTTACAGCAATGATATTAGCAGCCCTGCAACTGCATTTGTTGGACAACTTGGAAAAACATATACTTTAAGAGTTGTGGCAGAAGGTAAGGAATATACTTCCAGCACTTTTATTCCCAATAACAATATTACCCTAGATTCTATTTATACAAGACCAGCACCTCAAAACCCTGATACAGCCAAAAGAACATTACAATTGAAATCAACAGACCCCGCCGGGCTCGGAAATTACGGCAGGTATTTTACAAGAAAAAACAGTGAACCATTTTGGCCCGGTGAAAATTCGGTTTTTGACGACCAGGTAATTGACGGTACCGTTTTTACAGTGCAGTTACCACAAGGTATTGATAGAAATAATCCACCAAAGGCTGACAGTAATTTTTTTAAAAGAGGCGACACCATCACGTTAAAATACTGCAACATTCCACGATCTGCCTACACATTTTGGAGTACGTGGGAGTTTGCTTTTCAGGGAATTGGAAATCCGTTTTCCCAACCAAATAAAGTGCTGGGTAATATTTCAAACGGTGCATTGGGTGCATTTTGCGGGTATGGAGTGCAGCTTAAAACGATCATTGCCAGATAATACTATATAATATCAATTTTAGAAAATAAGAAAAGAAAAATGGACAATACAGTAACAGAAAAAGTGAGTTGTTTAATAATAGGATCTGGCCCGGCAGGTTATACTGCTGCTATTTATGCCGCTAGGGCAAACATGAAACCGTTGTTGTATCAAGGCATACAGCCGGGTGGACAACTTACGATAACAACAGAAGTAGAAAATTATCCCGGTTATCCTGATGGAATACAGGGTCCCGAAATGATGGAACATTTTGAGAAACAGGCAAAACGTATGGGTACAGATATTCGTTATGGGCTTGCGACAAAAGTAGATTTTGGCGTAAAACCTTTGCGGGTACAAATTGATGAAGAAAAATGGATTGAAGCTGATTCAGTTATTATAAGCACCGGTGCTGCTGCAAAATGGCTTGGTATTGAAAGTGAGCAAAGGCTTAACGGTTACGGTGTTAGTGCCTGTGCAGTGTGTGATGGTTTTTTCTTTAAAGGAAAAGAAGTTGCGATTGTGGGCGCAGGTGATACAGCTGCGGAAGAGGCTTTGTACTTATCAAAAATTTGCAGCGTGGTACACATGATTGTGCGTAAAAGTGAAATGCGTGCAAGTAAGGTTATGCAGGATAGAGTTATTGCAACCCCTAATATTAAAATTTATTGGAACAGCGAAACAGATGAAATTTTAGGAGATAAAAAAGTAGAAGGAGTGCGTATTTTAAACAACCAAACTAAAGAAAAATCAGAAATACCTGTAAGTGCCTTCTTCGTAGCCATTGGTCACAAACCCAACAGCGATATTTTTAAGGGTTGGTTAGAGATGGATGACGCAGGTTATTTACAAACAATACCCGGTACAACTAAAACAAATATTGAAGGTGTTTTTGCCTCAGGCGATGTGCAGGATAAAATTTATAGACAGGCCGTAACTGCTGCCGGTAGTGGTTGTATGGCTTCGTTGGATGCTGAAAGATACCTCAGCGAAAAAGGACTACATTAATGTTTACGATCCATTTAAGAGATATGATTTTTTATGCGTACCATGGTGTGCACGAAGAAGAGGCAATTATAGGAAATAACTTTAAAGTATCGGTTGCGGTATCGTTTAATGAAATTGAAAAAGTAGAACAATTAAATGATACCATAAATTATGTAACTGTTTATGAAATTATTAAAGATCATTTTGTGCAGCCGGAAAAACTGCTGGAAACACTGGCTCAAAACATAACACAAGAAATTCATAAAATTGATCATCGCATTAATTCAATTAACATAACTATAGATAAATTAAATGCACCCATAAGTAACTTTATTGGGACGGTAGGCGTTACTTATTTAAAATCTTATACCTGATGAAGTTTTTTTCTTTTCTTTTTTTAATCATTTTTTCTGCTTTTAATGTTTTTGCACAGGACTACGCTGCCCTCATAAAAGAGGCAGACAGATTGGAAGCTATACCCGATGAAAAGGCTGCATTCCTAAAATTTAAAGAAGCCTTAAAAGTGCAACCCACAAGTTTGTATGCGCTGGCTAAATGCAGCGAGCTTTGCTGTAGAGTAGGAGGCAGAGAGAAAAGTACCAAAGTACGTGATGAATATTATGCAGCTGCACAAGTGTATGCAAAAACTGCTTTAAGGCTTTACCCAAACAGCGATGAAGCCAATGTAGCTATGGCATTTTCTATAGCTAAAACGCTTATGCTTAAAAGCGGTAAAGAAAAAATAATTGCCGTTAAAGAACTAAAAAGTTATGGTGATAAAGCTATAACGCAAAACCCTAAAAACTTTAAAGCCTGGCATGTATTGGGCAAGTGGAATTATGAAGTAAGTAATTTAAATGCTATAGAAAGAACTGCAGTAAAAGTTATTTATGGCGGATTACCAGCGGCTTCTTTAAAAAACTCTATCATGTATTATGAAAAAGCAAAGTCGTTGGCTCCCAATTTTACATTAAATTATTTAGAACTTGCAAAGGCTTATAATAAAAATGATGAAAAAAATAAAGCGCTTACCCAACTAAATTATTTGCTTGCCATAAGAAACCAAACGGAAGATGATGCACGAATAAAGGCCGAAGCGCAAAGTTTAATTACTAAATGGAATTAAGATGTGTCAGCAAAAGAACAGGTTTATAATAAATTAGTTTCTCTCTTCTACTATTTATGAATAGTATTGAAAAGATACGCTAGAGGAAAGTTCCAAGATGACGTTTGAAGAATTTTTAGCTTAAAAAGTAGTTTCTGAAAAAGTTCTATAATGCCTCTAAAGCCTGCAAAATATCATCTACTATATCATCAATATATTCCAATCCCACAGAAATTCTTATCAGCCCGGGTGAAATGCCCACTGCATTTCTCTCCGCTTCGCTTAGTTTGGAGTGAGTGGTAGATGCTGGGTGAGAAGCAATACTGCGGCTGTCTCCAAGGTTATTCGTCATGGATAGTAGTTGCAAAGCATTCAGAAAATTTCGTCCACCTTCAAGTCCACTTCTAATTTCAAAAGTTACAATTCCCCCACCGTTACTCATTTGCTTTTTTGCAATGTAGTATTGTGGGTGCGTTTTTAAAAAAGGATATTTTACATTATTTATTTTAGAATTTCCTTCCAGTTTAGTAGCCAGTTGCAATGCATTGTCAGCATGTTTATCCATACGCAAATGCAATGTTTCTAAACTTTTTGTAAGCACCCAGGCATTAAATGCACTTAGAGATGGGCCGGTGTTTCTTATAAATAAATACAACTCTTTAATCAGGGTTTTATTACCTACTACTACACCGCCAAGCACACGGCCTTGCCCATCAATAAACTTTGTAGCAGAGTGTACCACAAGGTCTGCACCGAAGTTGAT
>Ga0105047_10017265_pt1 | contig 11259 bp, 9 predicted proteins | sample MAT04_FD_78384 | JGI IMG/M metagenome (GOLD analysis project Ga0105047, IMG submission 78384) | Freshwater microbial communities from Lake Fryxell liftoff mats and glacier meltwater in Antarctica - MAT-04 (megahit assembly) | ecosystem: Environmental > Aquatic > Freshwater > Ice > Liftoff... | reverse complement strand
GGTCGAATCGCGATCTTCGAAAACAGCTTGCTCTGCACGCATAGCGCCTTTGGCCGCGCTTCCTCGATCACGCCGTCGAGGGTCGCCTGTCCGGCCTGCGCCGGCAGGTCCACCGACTGTGCGCCGGCCTTCATGATGCCCCACCAGTAGACCAGCGCAGCGGGGTCGTTCTCGCTGATGATGCCGACCCGATCACCCGGACCGATACCCAGCCGCGCCAGGCGCGCCGCCACCCGATCACTGTCGCGATCGAGCCAGTTGAAGGTCAGGGCGGTGCCGTCCGGAAAAGTCACCGCTGCTTTATCGGGAAAGCGAGCGGCGCTCGCGCGCAACAAGTCCGGGAGGATCACGGCTATTTCTTCCGCTTCTCGACGTACTCGGTCAGCTTCTTCACCGAGCCGAAGTTCTCCGGCGTGATGTCGTCGATCTCGACGTCGAAGCCCCACTTGTCGCCGATCCAGACCACCAGCTCCATCATCGCGGTGGAGTCGATCACGCCCGCCAGGTTGGTCTCGGCGTCGACCGTGGTGCCGGCGCGGGCCAGCTCCTTGGTGATCTTGTCGATCAGCTCGTCGGAAATGCTCATCTCATTTTCTCCTATTTCACGGAGATCGGCGATCCGACCATCCAGCGGGTGAGTTTGTGATCCGAAACCAGGACGCCGAGGCCGGGCGTATCGAGCGGCGCGTCGCGCGCGGACGCGGGCGCCTCGAGCACGTCGTCGGAGAGGAGGTGCTCGTTCTGGGCCTTGCCGTCGAGGCAGTCGAAGCCGCGCACGCAGCGGCCGAAGATCTCGGCGGCGCGGCCGAGGATGCCGGTCTCGCCGACCATCGTCCCGAGCTGCATCCCGATCTCGTGCGAGAGACCGAGCTCGACGATGCGGCGCGCGCCGAGGACGCCGCCCATCTTGCCGATGCGGACGTGGAACACATCGGCGACGTCCAGCAGGGCGCGCGCGTCGTCGAGGCTGCAGAGCGACTCATCGGCCATCACCGGGACGCCCGTCTCTACCCGGACTCGACGCAGCCCGGCAAGGTCGGCCGCCGGGACTGGCTGCTCGATCGAGGCGATGTTCACGCCCGCCGCGCTCAGCGCCTGCAGCCGCGCGATCGCCACGTCCGCGGTCCAGGCCTCGTTCGCGTCGAGGCGCAGCGCGACGTCCGGGAGCACCGACGCGATGGCGCGCAGGCGCGTCTCGTCGTCGTCGCGCCCGACCTTCACCTTGATGTGCCGGCGACCGGAGAGCCGCAGCATCGCCGCGTGGCGCGCGACGTTGGTGACCTCGAAGCCGATGACCACGCCGGCCGGCAGGGGATCGCGGAGCACCGGGCCGAGCGCAGACGCCAGCGGCACCCCGAAGCGACGGCCGGCGAGATCGAGCAGAGCGAGCTCGAAGCCGCCCGCCAGCGCGAGCTCCCGTCCCGCCTGATCGAGCGCCGCGTTGCACAGCCCCAGCGCCGCGGCGAAGTCGGGCACCGAAGTTCCGAGCCAGCCCGCAGCGCGCGGCACGGCCGACGCGAGCACGCCCTCGTGCGTCTCGCCGGTGACGTACTTGCGTGGCTGGATCTCACCGTAGCCCTGGATCCCTTCGTCGCAGCTGATGCGCACCAGGATCGCGTCGGCCGAAGCGCGCGCGGCGCTGGCGTGCGCGAACGCCGCGCGGAGGGGGATCACCACGCGGATCAGCTCGATCGCCGCGATCTTCACGCCAGTCGCTCGATGATCTCGAGCTCGCCCAGGATGCGCGAGTCTCGCGTGAGATGGGTTTGCTTGAACTGTGCGTCGTTGGTCCCGCCCGCGACCCGCCGCTCGCGCCGCCGCGCATACTCACCCGGCTTCACCACCCAGATCTCGGGCGCGCCGAGGCGCTGCGACGAGCGCTTTCCGCCGTACTCGATGTTGCGGGCCGTCAGCTCCTTCTCGAAGAAGGATCGAAAGCTCTCCAGCGAGGCCGCGCCCGAAAAGGCGCCCTCGATCAGCAGGATATATCGCGGAAATCCCTCCGCCGCCGGCGCCGCGGTGAACGACGCGATCTGGAAGCCGACCTGCCGCGCCGCCGCGTCCACCGCCTCAGAGACCTGGCCCTCGGTGAGCTTCTCTCCGGTGAGCGAGCATGTGTTCCCCGCGCGGTGCAAAAACTCGATGATCGGTGTGCCGAAGTGGAAGCCGGTCACCCGCACCACGTCGCCGATGTTGTAGCGATAGAGGCCCGCCGACGTGCTCAGGATCGTGACGTACGAGCGACCGACCTCCAGCTCGTCCGGCTGTAGCGCCACCGGATCCGGCATGTCGATCAGCTCCTCCGGGACGAACTCATAATAGTGCACCCCGATCGCCACCGCGCCGCCGCTGACCGAAGCGGCGACCGGGATCGACATGATCCCCTCCGACGCCATAGAGACATAATCGCGCCCGGCGACACCCTCGAGATGCGGCTCGAGCAAGCGCAAGTAGGGTTGCAGCATCGGGCTGCGCCACGAGACGACCAGCTTCAACGCCGGCCACACCCGCGACGCGACGAGCGAGCCCAGCGACGAAAGAAAGGCAGCGCGCGATGGGTTCCCGCGATAGTTCTCGGTCAGGTACGCGCGGGCCTCGTCGGAGAGATCGAAGCGCGACGACACACCGCCGGCGCGCACGTCCTCGATCAGCGTTTCGGCGTGCTCTGCCATCTTCTGGAACAGCAGATAGATCGTCGATGGGTTCAGCGTCATCAGGCCGCTGAAGGTCTCCTCCGCCAGCACGCGCGCGATGGCATAGTAGCGCCCGTCGGTGTCCTTCGTGCGCGCCACCACCTTCGGGATGATCGGCCGCGCCCGCCGCTGCGTCGCCGCGGTGACCTGGCCCCAGTAGGCGCTCTCCGAGCTCGCCGGCAACCCACCCGGCGTCTTCAACGACTCGCCGGAGTCCGAGAAGTTCGTGACGATATCGGCGCGCGCGACGGCCGGGTGCTGCGCCAGCGCGAGGCTCCAGTAGATGCCGAACGCGCGGGACTTCTCCCGCGTGAAGCTGCTGGTGACCGGGATGTACTTGGGTTTCGCCGTCGAGCCGCTGGTGGTGAAGAAACGCGTCACCAGCGACGTCGTGAGGAGGCCTTGCTCGCCGCGAAGCACGATCGCGTCGATGTCGGCGCGATAGTCCTCGTACGTCTTGATCGGTACGGCGCGGCGATAGTCTGCGGGCGTCGCGATCGAGGCGAAGTCGTGATCCTTGCCGAAGCGCGACCCGACGTTGGGCGCGATGATCGCGCGGATGAGCGTCTCTTCCTGGACCTTCCGGGGCGCCTTCAGCCCCTCGAGAAAGACCTCGGTCTCACGCTCGGTGAACACAAATTAGGACAGCTTGCCCTGCGCCAGGGCGACCAGATCCCCGACCGACTTGCACTCCGAGACCTGATCCGGCTGCACTTCCACGCCGACCTGGCCCTCGAGCAGCGCGATCACGCCGAGGACGGCGGTCGAGTCCCAACCGTCGAGACCCTCGAGCTTGAGACCCGACACGAGCTTTTCGACGGGGAGATTAAGGACACCCGAGAGCTCTTGCAAAAACTCCGTCTTCGTCATGTTGACCGCGGTATAACGTGAATCGACAGGGGAGACAACGCTCGGTGAAACGTCGGGAAATCGTCGCGCTCTTCGTGTGCGCGACCGTCGTTCGGACCGCAGAAGCGCACAGCGGTTTGCCGGCCACCGCGCCCTTTCGCGCGCAGGCCACGCGCTGCGTCGTGGTCGACGATCAGATCCGCGTGGCCTGGAACGACAGCAACCAGCCGACGATCTTCGGGCCCGCGGGCGTCGAGATCTACACGTCGAGCGTCGCGAGCCGGCCGCTGTACACCAACGAGCTGCCGTTCGTTCCGAGCACGCGCGAGCATCGCGTGCTCGAGCCCGACACCACCAATGCCTTCGTGTGGAAGACCGCGACGGTGACCGAGGGTCACTACTTCCTGTTCTCGTACGTGCGCGAGCCGCCGGAGGAGCTCTCTGCGGTGATCGTCCGCTACGCGCCGTACATCGTGACGGTGCAGCACGGAACGCAGCCGGTGGGGCCGACGGTGGTGATCACGCGGCCAGATATCTTCGCGGGCTCTTTGGGCACCGCGCTCATCCACTATTCGGCCTGCGATCCCAGCGGCACCGCGCGGGTGCGGATCGAGGCCGCGCCGGATCCGGGCGACGGTGATCCGGGCGACGCAGACTATCGCGTCATCGCGGACGATCTGCCGGCCGTCGAGACCGCGACGGTGGCCTGGGATACGCGGCCCATCGAGATGGGGCGCTGGGTGATCCGCGCTGTGATCGCCGATGATTGTGGGCACGTGTTCCGATCCTATGCGCGCGGGTTCCTCGAGGTGCGCGTGCCCGTCGATCCGTTCGACGCTGGAAATGACGACGCGATCGTGGCCCAGGAGGTCGACGCGCGCACCGGAGGCGGCGCGGCCTGCACCATGAACCTCCACGAGAAACCCGATGCGGAAGCGCGCCCCGAGCAGGACGCCGGCATGATCGACACCGGTATCATCGAGATGCCGCCCGACGAGGGGTGCAGTTGTTCGACGTCGGGCGAGAAACCGGCGACGATCGGCCTGATGCTCCTTCCCCTCCTTCTGGCCATGCGGAAAAGGCGGTGGCTCCTGCTCCTGCTCATCCCGTCGATGACCGCGCTCGCCCAGGATCCACCGCCCAGCGACGCCACGCGCCCGCCGAGCGGCGAGGTGCTCACCTACTATGGCATCCGCAAGCTCGAGTTCGACGCCAACGTCAGCGACGAGGAAAAGGCGCGCGAGTGGGAGGCGTTCCTCAAGCGAAACACCGAGCAGGTCGCGTACGCAAAGGCGGCGATCACCCGCTGGCGCGACGCGGGCCGAGTGCGCGCCGTGGAGTCGGCGGAGCAGCTCGATCAGATGGCCGAGGCGCCCGCCGCCGACAAGATCGAGGCCTGGAAGAAGGTCCAGAAGCAGTTCCCGAAGTCGAACGACGCGCGCACCGCAGAGAAGCGGATCACGTTCTGGCGCACCACCGAGTCGAAGCGGCTCGCGCAGATCGCCGCCGAGGTCGAGAAGTCGCGCGCCACCAAGGTCGAGCGCATCAACGCGTGGCGCACCGTGCTCGACTTCGCGGTCGCGGGCGCGGAGAAGAACAACGCGCAGAAGCGCATCGCCCTGCTCGAAGCGCAGCTCTTCAAGGAAGCGGAGGATCTCGATCGCATCCCGCGCGTCGACGTCGAGACCAAACTGTCGGCGTGGCGTGACGTGCTCGCCGGCATGCCGAACGAGCTGCAGAAGCGCACCGCCGAGCAGCGCATCGCGTTCCTCCAGTCGAAGCCGCGCTAGCGCGATCGTCCTCGCCTCATGGCCGCGCCGCGGGGATGAGGAACGTCGCCGGGAGGCCCGATCCGCCGGCGAAGACGCTGCCGTCGCGAGCCACGACCAGGCGCCCGATGGTGAGGGAGAGCGGGATCGATCCGCACTCGCGCGGCGGGATCTCCGGCCGGCTGGGCTCGTCGTCGAGCAGCACGATCGATGCGCGCGATCCGCTGATCCAGAGCTCGTCGCCCCCCGCGATCACCGCGCGCGCGATGAGCGTTCGAGGGGTGTCGAGCGGGCGCCACTGATCCTGCTCGCCGCGCCGCCAGAACGCGTCCACCGACGTGGTGACCGGGCCGGGGACGTCGCTGGTGAAGATCTCGAGCCCGGAAGCGGTGCGCACGTATGCGTTCGCGCAGCTCACCATCTCCTCGGGAAAAACAGAGGAGGCGAGGAGCTCACGGCGGCGCAGATCGTAGCGCGAGAGCGGCGCGCCGCGCGCGCCGACGAGACCCGTGGTCGGGCTGTCTACGGTGAGCACCAGCGAGTTCGCATCGATATCGGTGCAGACCGCGTCGTCGCGACCCAGCGCCTTCTTCATCGCCCAGAGCTTGGTCTGCTCATCGAGCGACCAGAAGTTGCCGGCGGTGTCGCGGGCGACCACCGTGCGGCGGCCATCGAACGTGCGGCCGGCGATCTCCTCGAAGATCGCGGGCGTCGCGGGGGCAGGCGCGAACGTCTGCGTCGCCGGGCCGAGCTGGCCGTCGGCGGCGACGCGGTGCAGATCCAGCCGGGCGACGCCATTCACCGCGGCGCGCGCGGGCCACGCGATCCAGGTCTCGTCGCCGTCCTCGAACGCGAGCGCGTCCCGGAAGATCGTGGAGGTGCCCGTGTCGGTCATCATGACCTCGCCCTCCATCCCCGTGCGTCGCGCTGGCACGCATGAGATGCGGGCGCCGCGATTCGTTCGCGAGCGCGTACATCACGCCATCGCCGGCTCGCACCGCGAGCGTGACGTGGCCGTCGATGATGAAGGGGCCGATCGGCTGGATGCGCGGGAGGTCCGCGCACGCCGGGCGCGCCACGCGAAACGCACGCAGCACCGCGTCAAGGCCTTCTTTTCCCGTGGTGATCTCGTCGTCGCCATCGCCGAGCGACCAGGCGCGATCGGGAACGGGCAGAGGCCAGGCCTCCTTCGACGGCGCATCGGCGGGCAGCGCCGCGATCGCGCCCGCAGCATCGGGGAGCAGGCGCAGCTCGGAGACGCTGCGATCGTAGGCCAGCAGCCAGAGATCGCGGCCTGCGGGGCGCTCGAACGAGAACGGCGCCTCGCGGATCTGGATCGACGTTTCGTTGGAGGCGCGCTCGACGACCAGATACGTCGCGGCGGGTGTCGCGTCGATGACGTACAGGCGATCGTCGGGCGCGCACGCCACCGACAGAGCGACCGCGGCCGACACAGCGCGCATCAGCGCTCGCGCGCTTGCGCCAGCATGCTGCGGTTGCGTGAGTTGGGCGCGAGCTCGACCGCCGTTTCGAACGCTTCGATCGCGCCGTTGCGATCGCCGCGCAGCGACAGCACTTCGCCCTGCTTGATCAACATGTCGGCGCTGTACTCGCGCTCGGTCTGATCGAAGAGCTTCTTTCGGTACTGGATGCGCTCGTCTTCGTTGCTGAGCTTCTTGTACGCGTTCTCGAGGATGCCGAGCGCCTCCTTGGCGAGCGCGATGATCGGCGGAGGGGCCTCGCGCAGCTCGCCCTTCGTGACGTCGAAGCGCGCCTTCGCCTTCTTGTAGGCCTCGGGGAAGCTGCGGAAGTGCGCGGACCAGTGGATGCCGAGCACCTCGAAGAAGTTCTGGCTGCGCAGCATCCTGAGGTCTTCGTCGAGCGCGCGCTTCATCGCGGTGTAGCCGAGGCCGTCGGTCACCTTGCGGGGCTGGAGCGATCGCGGGCCCGCGGCGCGCTTGCCGTCGGTGAACTTCAGCATGTTCATCGAGAGGCCGAAGCCGATCAGGCGCAGCGAGGCGAGGCGGCCGATGGGGCTGCCGGTGACGGTGTTGGAGAGATCGCGCTTGCCGTCGATCCAGGCCTGCAGGAAGCGGAGCTCCTTCGGCTGGAACGCATAGAGCGGTGACGTTGGATCGGACTCGCCGGTGAGCTGCACGACGCGCGACAGGCTGGGGGAGAGCAGCTCCTCGATCTCCGGCGAGGTCATGTGCTCGAACGCGTTGCGCACGAACTTGACCTGCACGCCTTGCCCGCTGGTGAGCACCAGATCGGCGCGCACCGGCGGATCTTGCCAGGGCTGGAAGTCGAACGACCCGGTGGACCATGAGAACACCGGCTCGATCTTCAGCCGCGACTGCTCGCGCAGCGCGAGGACCAGCGCGTTCGCGTTGACCAGGCCCATCGAGAGCAGCGTCTTGCCGAGCGGCCGTCGCTCTTTCTTCGCGCGCTCCACCGCTTCGCGCACCTGGGTGTCAGTGAGCTTCTTCTGGTTGATGAAGATGCGGCCGAGCGCGTGCTCCTCGTTCCAGGGCCGCGAGTCGACGAACGCGACGCTGCCTTCGTGCACGTAGATCGCCAGCGACTCCTTGTCGCGTTTGAAGTTGACGATGCCGCGCATGCGCCGGCGGGTGACGAGATCGAGCACCATCAGCGGGTGTGCGTCGTCGAGATCGGTCTCCGATTGGATGCGGTGGCTGGGGAGCTCCAGCATCTCGACCGGCGTGAAGAGGCGGGTGATCTCGCCGAAGATCTCGGTGGGGCCATCGCCGGCCGGCGCGATCGATCCCGGTGCGATCGACGGTCCCACGCCAATGGCGCCCGGCGAGAACGACGATGCTCCCATCGGCGGGATCGAGGCCGCCGCGGCCGGTGGGACGCTTGAGGCGCCCTGCGGCGGGTTGCTCGGCGTCGTGAAGCCTTGCCTCATCGTGCGATCGAGCGCCGAGGCGACGTCGCCGAAGCTCGTGACCGCGAAGCCGACCCGGCCGCCCGCGGCGTACACCACGTCCGCTTCGATGCGCACGTTGATGTCGAGCGAGCCGAGCATGACCCGTAGCGACTTGTGCGTGCGGATCGGGATCGGGCTCGACGAGGCGATCAGACCGCCGTTTTTGAGGTTCGACTTGAGCTCGTGCTCGAGATCGCGCGGGCCGCGAAACACGATCGCGTCATTCTCCAGGCGGCCGGGCTGCGGCGGTCCGGGCTCGTCGAACACCATCGGCTTCGTGGCCTCGGGGACGACGCTGGGCGCGGCCGCGACCGGGGGGGGCGGCACGGGGAGCGACGGCGGCACCGAGGGCGGCGAGGGCGGCGGCTCGCTCGGCGCGGTGGTGTTGAGCGTCGGCGGCGCAGACGGCTGTGCGACGGGCGCAGGGGACACGCCGCCGATGCGATCGATCGCTCCGCGCCAGTCGGGCGCCAGATCGCGCAAGAGGCCCAGCACCTCGGTCGCGTCGGCGATCGAGACGTAGGTCCAGTTGCCGACGCGCGCGGTGATCTGCGCGGCCACCGAGACCACGCGCTGGCTGGCGAGCTTGAGGTTGATGTCGCGGCCGATCGCGCCGGTCGGGCCGCCGTGCAGCATCAGCGCGCCGTGGCGGATCGACGTCAGATAGACGCCGAGCAGATCGGTCGGGTCGGTGATGCGGATGACGCCACCCGCCGTGCAGCGCAGGCCCGGCTGGCCATCGATCGCCTCGATCCCTTCGGCGGGGATCGACGGCGCAGCGGCGGCCGCGGGCGAGGGTGGCGGGAGCGGTGCCGGCGAGGGCGCGGGGGGCGCGATGACGGGCTCGTCCTCCTTCGGGGTCGCGGGCATCTGGATCAGCCCCGAGTCGTTGCCGAGGCGCGCGAGCGCGGCGCGCATGAGCGGCGTCGGCATGATCGGCTGCCGCCCCGACGGGACCAGCTCGCCGGCCTGGCTCTCCTCGTCCTCGTCGAGGAGCGCGTCGGCGGCGAGCTTCGATCGCTCGTCCTCCTCCTCCGCTTCTTCCTCCTCTTCCTCCTCGTCGGAGTCGTAGCGGGCGGGAGCCGAGCGCGCGGGCTGCGGGGCCGCGGGGAGCGTGAGGGGGTTCTGAGCGACCTCTTCCGACTCGGCCTCGTCGTCGTCGAGATGATCGGGCGGGGTACGCACCGGCGGCACCGTCGGCACGTCGGGGCCTGCGGAGGCGCGCGCGTGGTGGGTGCGCGGATCGCTCTCGCCGTCCTCGGTCTCGTCCCGGTGGCGCGTGGCGGGCTGGCTGTCGGTCGAGAAGCCGGCGATCCCGAGCCCGGTCGGCATCGCGCCGATCACGGTCTTCTCCTCGCGCATCATCGCCCAGCGGTTGACCGGGGGCGGCTCCGGAGGCCGCACCTTGTTCTGCGCGACCTCCTCCACGAGGAGCGCGAGCGTGGGCTTCACCTGTTCCTCGAACTGCAGGAACTCCAGCCCGACGAACCCGGAGCGCGAGAGCAGCACCAGGACCTCGGCCCCGACGCTCCACTCCACGCCTGGTCCTTCGATGGCGATGTGGAAGGTGGACTGCACCGGGAACGTCCGCTTGGTGCGAACGAAGATGCGTCCGAGCTGCAGGTTCTCGCGGAAATCCTCGAGGAAATGATCCGGGCCCGTGTAACGAACGATGTCGTCCGTTCCTAGCTGCGGCGGTCCCTGTGCCCCCATTCCCGGGCGGAATATAGCGCAGAGCGCTCCCAGAACCAGCCTTGGCCCACGAAAGTCCCGAAAGCCCAAAGGCGAAGTGGAGGGCTCCGCCCGACCGAGCCGACGGCGCGCAGTGAGCCCAGCGAACGTAGCCCCAGGGTCGGCCCCGGGGTACGGTCCGACGGTGGAGCGATTGCCGCCACGCAGCGCGTCGCGGTCGACCCTCTCGGGATTTCGGCCCGTTCAGCCGCCGACGATCGCCGGGCGAGTGCGCGCCGAGCTGACCCCCCGAAGGATCGTGCTCGGGGGCGCAGCCCTGACGCTCGGGTTGGTCGCCGCGATCCTCCTCGACACTCATTTCCCCGAGTCGACCGAGACCATCAACGACCCTGTGGCGACGAAGGCGGCGCACGATCTCTTGCTCGAGGTGGCGGCGGGCGCGGGCGGCATGAAGCGATGGTCCGAGGTCGGCGTGGTCCATGCGCGCATCCGCGATCAGTGGCGCGGGCCGTTCTCTGGACTCTCGATCTGGAGGACGGGAGAGGTCGTCGCGGGCTTCAGTGTCCGGGACGTCGGCGTCCGCCATGACACCGCCTTCCAGTTCGCCGACGGTGTCCGCTGGGGTTACGACGGGCTCCCCTGGATCGCGGGCGCCGAGAGCGTGGCCTCGGAGCTGATCAAGATCGAGCGGCTCTCGTTCGCGCTCTCGCAGCTGGTGCTGCTGCCGTTCTCCGCGATCACCTCCGGCAGCAAGGCCGAGCTGATCGCGCCGGACATCATCTCGATTCGCTTCAAGTACGTCGGCACCGGCCTGCGCACAGAGGAGTGGCGCCTCTACGTCGATCCCGCGACGAAGCGGATCAGCGCGGTGGTCCTGCCGCTGACGGTGTCCGATCCGTCGCCTCACACCCGCTGCGAGGTGATGGGCTGGATCACCGTCGATGGCATCTCGCTGCCCAGCGGTTTTCGCTGCGCGCTCGCCAATCGCCTCCGCGTCGACCTGCACACGCTGGAGATCTCGGAGCTCACGCTCGGGGCTTTCGAGGAAGGGATGTTCAGCGCACCCCAAGCCAAGCGCGATCCCACGTGACGCCCGAGTGGTTGTGGGCCGTCGCCGCGTTGGTGCTGGTGATCGTGCTCAAGGTAGTGTGGAGTGGCATCAAGCTGATGCTCAGGCTGACGCTGCTGGTGGTGCTCGCAGGCATGATCGCCGCCGCATATTTCCACCTCGGGAGGACATGACATGACGACCCCCGCCGAGCCCGTCGAGGTCCGAAACGACCGCGAAAATGGCCGGCTCCTCATC
>Ga0105047_10017263_pt1 | contig 11259 bp, 13 predicted proteins | sample MAT04_FD_78384 | JGI IMG/M metagenome (GOLD analysis project Ga0105047, IMG submission 78384) | Freshwater microbial communities from Lake Fryxell liftoff mats and glacier meltwater in Antarctica - MAT-04 (megahit assembly) | ecosystem: Environmental > Aquatic > Freshwater > Ice > Liftoff... | reverse complement strand
GTTGGCCATGCTCATGAACGACTGCTTCTGCAGGTTCTGCGAGTTCTCCTTGATGCGGTGGAAGACGACGATCGTGTCGTAGAGCGAGTAACCCAGAATCGTCAGAAGTGCAGCCACGGTGTTAGGGGTGACCTCGAGTCCGGACAGCGCGTAGATACCGAGCGTGATCACGATGTCGTGAACCAACGAGATGACCGCAGTGACCGACATCTTGTACTCGAAGCGAAGCGAAACATAGAGCAGGATCGCCAGGAGCGAAAGTGCCAGGGCGAGTATCGCCCGGTTGGTGATGTTCTTGCCCCAGCCCGGTCCGATGGTGGTCACCTGGAACTCGGCCGCGGGCAGCCCGATCGTCGTGGCAACCTTCGCCACGTCCGCCGCAGCGGTCTTGGCGTCAGTGACGTCCGTGCGGATGATGAACCCGTTCTTGCCACCGGCGTTGCTGGCCTGAACGCTCGGGTTCGGAACGCCGGCGTCAACAAAGGCCTGGCGCATCTCTGCGTCGGTGACCGTGCCGGCCTGGACGATATTGACGACCGTACCGCCCGAGAACTCAACACCAAAGGTCAGCCCGCGAAACGCGAGGGCTCCGACCGAGATGACGAGCAAGATGATCGAGATGGCGAACATGATGCGGCGGTTGCCCATGAAATCGATATGGAACCTAGACATTGGCGGCACCGCCCTTCTTGGAAGCCTTGGAGCTTGCGGGAGCATCAACGGCCTTCGGAATACCCCAGAACACGGGCGCCTTGCCCATGATGTTCTCGGCAAGCAGCATGACCATCGGGCGCTTGAACATGATCATCATGGTGATGTCGCACACGATGCCGATCATGAGGGTCAGCGAGAATCCCTTGACCGGACCGAGCGCCACCAGGAACAGCACGAGTGCAGAGACGAACGTCACGAGGTCGGCGTCGATGCTGGTTCCGATCGCGTGCTTGGTGCTCGAAGAGGCAGCCGAGCGCAGTGTGCGACCGAGTCTGATCTCTTCCTTGAAGCGCTCGTTGATGAGAATCGAGCTGTCCGCGGCGATACCGATGGTGAGCACGATACCCGCGATACCCGGCAGCGACAGGGCGAACATCCCGAACGCCGAGAGAACCGCGAGTACGCCGAGGAAGATCGAGGAGAAGACGATGAGTGCCGCAACCGAGAGCAGTCCCAGTCCTCGGTAGAACGCAATCAGATAGACCGCGACGAGCAGTAGACCGATGAGCGCGGCGGTGACGCCCTGGCGCAGCGAGTCCTGGCCGAGGGTCGGGCCGACGACGCGGGTCTCGACCGGCTCAAGGGTGACCGGCAGCGCACCGGTCTCAAGGACGGTCTTGAGGTTCTTGGCGTCCTCGGCGGTGAACGAACCGCTGATCGCGGTCTGCCCACCCGTGATGGGCTCGTTGACGACCGGCGCGGACTTGACCACGCCGTCAAGAACGATGGCGACCTGCTTGCCGACGTTCGCAGTGGTGTAGTCGGCCCAGGTCTTGGTGCCCTTGGCATCCATGACGAGTGAGACCTCGATCTTGGCGGTGGTCGGATCCTGTCCAACCGACGCACTCTTGATCACTTCACCGGTCATGAACGGCTTGTAGGTCCCCGCGATGAGGCGCGTTCCCTCTGCGCTGCTGCCCGAGAGCGCGGCGACGGTGGCGGAATCGGTGATCGACACCACATCGACGAACTCAAGTTGGCCGGTGGAGCCCAGGATCTTCAGGGCCTCCTCGGCGTTCTTGATTCCGGGGATCTGGACAAGAATCGAGTCGGTACCCTGGCGCTGGATGCTCGTCTCAGAGGCACCCAACTTGTCGATTCTGTTGCGCACGATGAGCTCTGCGCGGTCCATATCAGACGACTTCAACTGCTGTCCCGGCGCTGGTTTCGCCGTAAGGATGACGGACAGGCCGCCGCGGATATCGAGTCCCTGCGTGATCTTCTCAACCGGTGGCATAAACATCAGCCACGCGGCGATCATCAGGACCGCGACACTCGCGAGCAGCAGGTAATTGCGCTGCTTGGGATCCATTCTCCTGCCTTCCTTGCCGTGCGGGTCATCTCCCGAAGAGGGAGCTTGCATCTGCTAGTTCCAGTCGGCCATCCGCCACTTCACGCGACGGACTGCCGACGAGGTTCCGTACTAGTCGTTCTTGCTTGTCTCGCCAGCGGGCTCGTCGGTCGAGGCGATTGGCGTGGACTCAACTGAGTCCGTTTCGATGTCCGGGTCTTCAATCGCATCGTCCAATTCATCGCTCACGGGAACGATACTGCCGACGGCGCGACGCGCGATCTCGAACTCGGATCCGTCGGCCACGCGGATGCGCAGACGCTCCGCACCGGCCTCGACGATGGTTCCATAAATGCCACCGATCGTCACGATCTCGACACCCGGCTCCAGTGTATTCAGCATACTCGTCTGCTGCTTTGCCCGCTTCTGCTGCGGACGGATGATCAGTACGTAGAACATCGCTGCAGCCGCGATGAGAAAGACGAGCGAACTCGAGCTCGAACCACCCATGTGTGACACCTTTCGACGTGTGGCCAGTCACCGGCGTGCTGGCCGACGCCCAATCATACCCACAGTCCCTCTCGGAATGAAGAGTATGGGGCGAAAGAGCATGAGTTATCCGCAATCCTAGTAGTCCGCAGCTCCGGGAGAGGCGAGCCAATCGGCGAGAAACCCACCGTAGCGCTGTTCCTCGATGGCAACGCGCGCCCGAGCGGTGAGGTCCAGCAGAAAGTGCAGGTTGTGCACGGAGAGCAGGATGGAGGCCAGCATCTCCTTCATCGAAACGAGGTGGCGCAGGTACGCGCGTGAGTACTGGGTGCAGACCGGACACGTACACGCCACATCCAGCGGTCCGAAGTCGCGAGCGTACTTCGCGTTCTTCAGATTCATCCGCCCTTCCGAGGAAAACGCCGTACCCATGCGTGCCGTCCGTGTGGGGAGCACGCAATCGAACATGTCCACGCCGAGCCCGATGGCCTGGAGAATCGTGGTCGGATTGCCCACGCCCATGAGGTAGCGCGGCTTGTTGGCCGGCATCGCGTCACACACCGGGCCGAGCGACTCGAGCATCAACTCGTGCGGCTCGCCTACCGAGTAACCGCCGATGCCATACCCGGGCAGATCGAGCTCGGTCAGGCGCGACACGCTCTCAAGCCGTAGGTCCTCAAAGACCCCGCCTTGCACAATGCCGAAGAGCGCCTGATCCTCGCGGGAATGTGCGGCCTTGCAGCGGGCGGCCCAGTCGGCGCTTCGGCGAACCGCGGTGGCGACGAACTCCTTCTCGGCCGGGTACGGCGGGCACTGATCGAGCTGCATTGCGATGTCGGCGCCGAGGTCCTGCTGGACGCGCATGTTCTCCTCGGGCGTCCAGAAGTGCTTGGAACCGTCCAGGATTGAGCGGAACTCGACGCCGTCATCTGAGAGTTTGAGCGTGTCGGCGAGGCTGAAGATCTGGAAGCCGCCGGAGTCCGTGAGGATGGCTCGGTCCCAGTTCATGAACGAGTGCAGGCCGCCGGCCTCGCGCACGATATCGGAGCCTGGGCGCAAGAACAGGTGATAGGTGTTGGAGAGCAGTACCTGCGCACCCAACTCATGCAGCTGCGGAGTTGTCACGCCTTTGACGGTGGCACGGGTCCCGACCGGCATGAACAGCGGTGTCTCCACCGTGCCATGTGCGGTCTTGAAGCTCCCACGACGCGCCGAGGTGGTCGGGTCGGTGGCGACGAGATCAAAGTCGAAGAGTGTCATGTGCGCCAGTGTAGCGAATTCCTAGCCCCTTCCACCAAGAACGCATGGGTCACCACTGCAACGCACGCGTCCCCGCTCGGGTAGACTGAACCGACCGAGAACCATCGGCCCCCTTCGCGCGTCATAGGGCTAGTGACATGGCTGAACGAACCATCGACGACACCGCGCTCGTGGGCGCGGCCAAGAACGGCGACCTCGACGCTTTCGAAGCGCTCGTGCGTGCCCACACGCCTGCGGTGTACGCGCATGCGCTGCGGTTCTTTGGCGACCCGTCGACAGCCGAAGACGTCGTGCAGGAGGTATGGATCAAGGTGTTCCGGTCGCTGGCGACATTCGATGAGCGTGCGAAGTTCTCGACCTGGCTGTTTCGCGTGACCAGGAACGTGTGCCTCGATATCGTTCGCGCGGGCAAGCGCCGACCCATCACGCTCGACCCGCTCGACACCATCGCGGCACCTGGCGACCTCGCAGACGCGGTCTCGCTTTCGGTGTCGCTCGAACGGGCGATCGCCTCGTTGCAGCCCGAGGACCGCGACGCGTTCTCCGCAGTCGCGCTCTTCGGGCTCACGTATGCGGACGCCTCCGAGGCGCTCGGCGTTCCCGCCGGAACCGTCAAATCACGTGTGTTTCGCGCCCGCCGATCACTCGCCCACTCCCTCGGACTCACGGCTGGAGGTGCCTGAGGTGGACTGTCTGACCGCTCAGGGACTCATCTCAGACGCCCTGGATCGCTCGCCCCTCGACGCAAAACAACTCGCCGAAGCCAAGGAACATTGCATGGGCTGCGCGACGTGCTCGGTCTTCGTTCGCACTCTGCTGCTCGCGCGGAGCACCCCCAGCCCCGTACCTCCCGAGGATCTGGTTGATCGCGTGATGACGGCCATCCGAGCCGAGGACGAGCGTGACAAGGAGTCCGCGGCCCGGCTCGCGGCGCAGGCGGCAGTTGCGACCACCGACGATGCGGGCGGTAGGATCGACGCCGTCTCAATCGGCGCCGAGAACACCGGAGGGGCGGATACGCCCGACGACAGCCGGACGACACCGCTCGACGCGGCACGCCGGTGGATGCACGGATTGTCTCGGCAGGAAGCCATCACGTGGGCCAGCGCTGCGGTCATCTTCGTGGCTGCGGTAGGCATCACGGCGAGCGCAGGCGTTCGGATACTCACCACAAGCCCTGCCACTGACGCCACGCTCTCGAGCAGTCGCGAGGCGAGCGCGAAGTACGGTGCCGCGGGCGCGGCACCGGAAGCCGCCAACTCAGCCATCACCGTCGCTCCGACGGTTGAGGCCGCAGGCTCGTACATCACTGTGAAGAGCGTGGCCTACCTGCTGTCCGGACCGAGCACGATCGCGACGGATGGACTGACCCCCGCGGGGACGGTGACTTCCGCGCTCGGCAGCGGATCAGGGCCAAAGAGCCACGCGGTGTTCACGGCGGACGATCCTGATCGGCTCTACGTGCTGGACGAGACGAGCGCACAGCTGCTCGCCTTCGATCGCGTCGCGCGCACCTACGGCGGAAACCGCTACCAGTTGACCAGCGACGCCCTCTCGGACTTCGGGCAGTGGCCCAATCTACCGGCCAACATCACAGAGCCCGCGAACGCCGACGGTTCGCCCACGTTCGCTCGACTTGCCGACGACCCGTCGGGTACGCAGATGTATCGTCTCGCGGCAGGCAGCGTGCTGTCGGGTATCGCCGTTGGACCGGGAAGCGGGCAGAGTGATCCTGCGGTCGGCAACCCCAACTGGACCTGGTGGACCCCCGCACGCTAACCGCCCCGAGTCTGCGGCGAGTCGCTGCTAGAGGATGAGCATCGCGTCGCCGAACGACAGGAAACGGTAGCGCTCTTCTTGCGCGAGGGCATAGGCATCGAGGATCTGACCCCGCGCCGCAAAGGCACTGATCATCATGAGCAACGTGGAGCGCGGTACGTGGAAGTTCGTGACGATAGCATCCACGACATGGAACCGGTAGCCGGGCAGAATGAAGAGTGACGTCGCACCCTCTGCAGCAGCTAGTTCTCCGCGATCCTCGTCCCACGCACTCTCAAGCGCGCGAACACTCGTGGTGCCGATCGCAAAGACGCGCCCACCCCGCGCACGCGCCTCGTTGACGACCTCCGCGGTTCGCTTCGGCACGCGGAAGTGCTCCGAGTGGATGTGATGCTCCTTGGGGTCGTCCTCCGAGACCGGCCGGAACGTATCGATGCCAACATCAAGCTCGACGGTCTCGATGCGAGCGCCAACGGCCTCGATGCACTGCAGAAGCTCAGGAGTGAAGTGGAGTCCCGCCGTAGGGGCGGCCGCAGAGCGCTCTTCTCGGCTGAAGACGGTCTGGTACAGCTCAGGGTCTGACACCGGCCGTGTGATGTAGGGCGGCAGCGGCATCTCGCCGATACGGTGCACGATGTCGAGGAAGTTGCGCTCGCCGGCGGCGAGGCTGAACTGCACGAGCCGTCCCCCACCCTCGTCCAGCGTCTCGACTATCAGGCCCGTCATCGCCCCGTCGCCAAAGACCATCTTCGCACCCGGCTTGAGGCGACGTCCGGGCTTGACCAGACACTCCCACGCGCCCTCGTAGCGCTCGCGAAGCAAGAGCACTTCCACCAGGCCGCCCGTCTCGTCCTTAACACCCTTGAGCCTGGCGGGGAGAACGCGGGTCTCATTGACCACGACGACATCACCCGCACGGACGTACTCCGGCAGGTCGCTGAACACGCGGTGGTCGATCTGACCGCTCGCACGCTCGAGCACGAGGAGCCGACACGAATCACGAGGCTCGACCGGCTCTTGAGCTATGAGTCCGCTCGGCAGGTCGTAGTCGAAGTCGTCGGTGCGCATTCGTGCTCCTTGATGGTCTCGGCGGGTCAGTTCGCTGAGCTCAAGTGTAGCGCAGGCATGTGACACACCGAGGGTCTTCGCATCGTGTGCTACCATGTTCGCGCCATGCGACAGGGATACTCGACAGCAGACATGCACGTTCATACCACGGCGTCAGACGGAACCGCCTCACCGAGAGAAGTCCTCGAGTGGGCGAGCGCCCGTACCGACCTCGCCGTCATCGCCATCTGCGATCACAACACGAACGAGGGTGCCCTCGAGGCGGCGGAGCTCGCGCGCTCGGGTGACTACGGCGTCGAGATAGTCGTGGGCCAGGAGGTTGAGAGCTCGGACGGTCACATCCTCGGGCTCTGGACACCGGACCCAATCAGCCCACGGATGACTGCGGCATCGACCGTGGCGGCGATCCACTCGCAGGGCGGAATCGCGGTCGCCGCCCACCCCTACGCACCGCTCTGGTGGGACAAACACGGACTGTGCCGAGGAACCACCGAGACGTACGATTGCGTGGACTACGACGCCATCGAAGTGGCGAACTCGACGCCCCTGCTCTTCTTCGCCAACTTTCGGGCGCGTGCGTACTGGCGCGCCAACAGCACTCGCCTCGCCGCCGTCGGGGGCAGTGACGCGCACATCCCCTCGGTGATCGGGAGCAGTCGCACCCTGTTCCCGGGCGTGGATGCGAGCGATCTGCGCGCCGCCATCGAAGCGAGAGCCACACGCGGAAGCGGGCCTACGTTCAACCCGTTTCGCGTATTTTCGTACGCCCGAGAGATTCCGACGATCAGGCAGCGCGATCGCGAACGCAAGCAGCGCGAGGGCGAGCGAGGGCTGCTCGGGTAATCAGCCGCGCTTCTTGGCGCGACGCTCCGCCCTCGCCTGCCGTGCTTCGAAATCCGAAAGAACGCACCCACAATAATTCTGGCGGTACATGCCCATTTCGCGCGAGCGTCTCGTCGCCTCGGGATACCTGGCGCGGAAGTCCTGGTGCACATAGGCGATGCCGACCGCTGCTGCGGCGCGTTCGCCTTCCTCGGCGATGACCGCGCCGTCTTGGTACGGGCTGACCGTCAGTGTGGTCGCAATCGCGTCGAAACCGTTGTCAGCGGCGTAGCGTGCCGACTCCTCGAGACGCAGCCGGAAACAGGCGCGACATCGCTCGGCACCGGCCTCCGCCAGCGGTCCGACGGTTACCATCCAGCGAGCCGGATCGTAGGGGGCCTCAACGACGGCAACTCCCTCGTGTGCAGCGTACTCGGCCATCACGTCCCGGCGTCGCTCGTACTCCTCGGCGGGATGAATGTTGGGATTGGCGAAGAGAATCGTGACCGTGTCAGCCTGCGTCTTGAGCGCATCGAGTGGCTCGATCAGGCACGGCCCGCAGCACGCGTGCAGCAGCAGCTTCACGACGAGCGTCGCCGAACGACGACCACCAGCGCGACGATTGCGAGCCCCAATACTCCAAGCAGCGAGAAGATGATGGCGTTCGCCGAGGGAACCGTCGCCGGCAATGCAGCGGGCTCGGTGCTATAGCTCAAGGCGACCTTCTGCGCCCCGCCCGCAGGCAGCACCTGCGATGGCAGTTGATAAAGAGCTTCGCCCGAGTCGTTCTCGACCGGCTTGCCTTCGGGCTCAGGCGTGATCCTCACTGCCGACAGCCCCGCAGGAAGCCGGACTGAAAACAGCGTCTCGCTCGACGTCACGGACTGAACCCAGTCAACCGAGGTGGAGATGGTGGTGCCCGAGACGCTGAGCGTGGTAGCGACCGAGTCGACCTGGCCGTGTAGGGACTTTGTCAGGTAGAACTCGGCGTACTGGCCGCCGACCCCGTCCACCAGCCGAAACTCGCGCGCGACGTCACTTGACGCGTCCGCGCCGAGAATCTCGCCGGCCCATTCGACCTTGGCGCCCGGAACAACGGGAATGCGCACCAGCGTGGGGAGTTTTGTTCCCGGCGGAAGCTGGCAGGACGCGATGACCACCGTCTGGCCGTCCTGTGGCCAGATCTGCACATCCAATGGCCCACCGGCGGCGACGGTGGCCGCAACCGCGGCTGAGGGCGCGGCGATCAACACCGCGAGCAGGGCTCCCAGAACCAGCCGCGCGAGTAGCGTGCGTCCGCGGCTCACAGTTCGACTCCCGCAACACGCGCGGCCGCTCGAGCGGTGTTCATCACAAGCATCGCGCGCGTCATGGGGCCTACGCCACCCGGAACGGGTGAGATCGCGTCCGCAATCGGCTCGACTGCGGCGAAGTCCACGTCGCCCACCATGCCCTTCTCACTGCTGTTGATGCCGACATCGATGACCACGGCACCGGGCTTGACGTACTCGGCGGTGATCATCTCCGCGCGGCCCACCGCCGCGACGAGGATATCCGCCTCTCGGCACACCGCAGGAAGATCGACCGTCCGGCTATGGCATATCGTGACTGTCGCATTGCGCTCCAGGAGCATCAGCGCCATGGGCTTGCCCACGATCGACGACCTGCCGATGACAACCGCGCGCTTCCCGGACGGGTCGATGCCGTAGTGATCCAGCATCGCCATCACGCCCCATGGCGTGCAGGCCCGGGCGCCCTCGATACCGCGGACAAGTCGCCCGAGGTTCTGGGGGTGCAACCCGTCCACGTCCTTCTCGGGGCTAATGCGCGCGAGGGTCGCTTCCTCGTCGAGACCGGCGGGCAGGGGCAACTGCACCAGAATGCCGTGAATCGAGGGGTCGGCGTTGCAGCCGTCGATGATGGCGTTGAGATCGCCTTGCGAGAGCGTCGCGTCCCGGCGGAAGTCGACGGCGCGGATCCCCACTTCGTCGCAGTCGCGTTCCTTCATGCGAACGTAGGACTGGGACGCGGGATCATCGCCCACCAGTACCACCGCAAGTCCAGGCTCGATGCCAGCGGCCTTGACGCGGTCGACCAGCGCGGCGGCCTTCGCTCGCACCTCTTGAGCGACCAACTTACCGTCGATGACCTGAGCCATGTCGCGAGTGCTCCTTCGTTGTGGTGATGCCCCGATCAGGGCTCGAAAACGCCGATAGTGTAGCACGCTTCCCCACCGCTTCTGGACCCGGGTGAGCGTCGAACCGATCGGATCGACCCGCGTCAGCCGCGCTGCTTCACAAGCCCGAGGAGCGCCTTGAACTGCGACGTTCCCGCCTCGCCGACGAGTTCGTACGCGACGGACTCGACGCAGGTGACGACGACTCCCGCAGCCCTGAGGCGATCCATGGCGCCGAGGTGAGCTCGCTCGCTGCGCGAACAGCAGCCGTCCTCGACCACGTGCACATCCCAGCCGGCGACAAGGCCGCTGATCGCGGTCTGCGTCACGCAGATGTGCGACTCCATACCCACGATGATCAGTTGCCGGCGATCCGTGCTGTCGACGGCATTCCGAAACGTCGGCTCCTGGAAACAGTCGAACGCGACCTTGTCGGCGCGATCAACGGTCAGTCCCTCCGCTTCGAGAGCGGCCAACGTCTCCGCGAGCCCGGGCTCAATGTCACCTAGTCCTGCGGGGTACTGCCGAGTCACCACGACGGGCACGCCGACGATTCCGGCGACGGCGGCCAGGAACTCCGAACTCCCGCTCACCTCATCCCGGCGAGCCATCGCGGCTGCGAGCCGCTGCTGCACATCGAGGATCAGCAGCATGGCGTTCTCGGCGTTCAGGAGGGTTGCGGTCATCTCGACGATCCCTTCGGTGGTGGAGTTCAGATTCTACGGCACGCGCGACTGGGGTATATACGACTCATTCGGCGAACGGCTGAATCAGTCCCGTAAACGACACGGAGGTAGACAGATGAGTGACGCTCCCGTCCTCGGCGGCATCCACCGCATGGAGGATTTCGACAGCGCTGATGACTTCACCAAGAAGCACACCCCCCACATCGACTGTCAGCGTGAGGGTGCCGACTGCGTCGTCGATGTCGCCGTGGGGCACTACGTTCCCCACCCCAACATGCCTGATCACTTCTTCGAGTACATCGAGCTGTTCGCAGACGGCACCTCAATCGCCAGGTTCGACTTCGCGGCGGTCGCAGTCAGCCCCAAGGTGACTGCGACGCTCGTCCTCGACCCCGGCACCAAGCTGGCGGCGCACGCGTCGTGCAACCTTCACGGCGTCTGGGCGGCCGAGATCACGGTCTAGAGCGATCGCAACCGCGCGTGCGGGGCCTCTCGGTATCACTCTGCCTCGGGAGTCAGAGCCGGGAGGCCTTTGCACTGCGTCAGTTGGCGTGAGCCGGATCGATCGACGCGAGCACGGCTGCGGCCTGTTCACGTCGGACGCCGGCCTCGATCAGCGCTCCTTCTCCAAGGAGTATCTCGGCCTGAAGATCGAGTGCTTCGGCCAGTTTGACGACGAGACGGTCATCGAAACCGGAGATCTCGAGGAAGGACACCATCGAAGGCGGAGCCAATCGCAAGAACAGCTCCGAATCCATGTCGACCACCAGCGCGATGGCCTCATTCGTGATTTCAATCGACTCCTCAGCGGACTCACCGTCACGAAAGCGACGGAACGCCTCACGAATCGCAGCGCCCATCTGCTCGATGATTCGCAGTATGTAGTCATTCTGATACTGCACGCCTCAAGACTCCTCATCTGTGCCCCGCGCGCGAGAGAGACGCCGTCGCTCTATCCGCGCAGGAACATCATC
>Ga0105047_10017260_pt1 | contig 11259 bp, 9 predicted proteins | sample MAT04_FD_78384 | JGI IMG/M metagenome (GOLD analysis project Ga0105047, IMG submission 78384) | Freshwater microbial communities from Lake Fryxell liftoff mats and glacier meltwater in Antarctica - MAT-04 (megahit assembly) | ecosystem: Environmental > Aquatic > Freshwater > Ice > Liftoff... | reverse complement strand
GAAGGGATTGCCATTTATTTAATTGCTGATGAGTCCGGATCCATGATGGGGGATGTGAATGCAAGAGATGATACCGGCAGCTATTCTAAAATGACAAAAATTGATCTATTAAAAAAAGTGACTATCCCCTTTATTAAAAACAGGCCCGCTGATTTAATTGGCCTTGTCTCTTTTGCAAGAACTGCAGATGTGCGCTCTCCTCTTACGCTTGATCATAAAGCCGTAATCGATGAGGTTTTAGCGTTAACCCCGTCAATAAAGGAGGAGCAAGGTGGAACTGCCATTGGTTTTGCCGTTTTTAAAACGGTAAATTTGATTGTTGCTACCAAACATTTTGCAAATGATTTGATCAAAGATGGAAAACCTGCCTACGAAATTAAAAACGCAATCATCGTATTAGTCACCGATGGTGTTCAAAATGTGAATCCAAGAGACATCAACGACAAATTCCGTTCCATGGATGTTACGGAGGCGGCTAATTATGCAAAAGAAAATCAAATTCGCTTTTACGCCATTAACATCGATCCTTCCATTTTAACTTCAAAATTTACACCCGAAAGAAACTTAATGCAACGTGTCACAGAATTAACGGGGGGGCATTTTTATGTGATCGATAGTTCAACATCTCTTTCTAAAATTTATGATGAAATCAATAACATTGAAAAAAGCGAAATTAAAAATTTTCCTCTTTCAAAAGCCGAACAACCGGAACTTTATAAACGTGTTTCCCTCTTTCCCTATCTTCTTATGCTTGCTTTAAGCTTTCTTGTTGTTTATGTTTTATTAGAAACAATTATTTTTAAGAGGGTTCCATGAACTCTGCCGATTTTTATTATGCGGATCCTAAATTTGTCACTTTTATTTTTCTCATTTTTCCTATCTTAAGCCTTTTTTGGGCCCTTTTTGTTTATCGCAAAAAAGCCCTTGAGCGCTTTTCTTCAAAAGAGAATTTAGCAAAACTCTTAATTGCAAGAAGTAACAATCTTTATAAGGTCATTGCCTTCTCTTTGATTTGGATTTTGATTGTTTTGGCGTTAATGCAGCCAAAAGGTGATGGGTATTATCCCGATAGTTTAAAAAACCAAGCTGAAACGACAAAATTAAAGGCACATGACTTAATTTTTATGGTCGATGCATCAGCTTCAATGGCCATACAAGATGATCCTCTTGGTAAAACGCGTTTGGATCTTGCTAAAGAAATTGCTGATGAAATTATGTCCGATTTAAAAGGTGAAAGTGCCTCCCTTTATGCCTTTACATCGACTGCAACCAAAATTTCCCCGCAAACACTCGATCTATTTTTTGTCCGCATGATGCTAAGAGGCATTTCTATTAATGAAGGTGGGCTTGCAGGGACGGATTTTCTTGCCAGCCTTCAAAAAATCAAGGAAAAGCATTTTAAACCCTCCACAACAAAGCTTACAACTCTTATTATTTTATCGGATGGTCAAGACACTGAGCTTGAAACATTAACAGGTGAAAGCCAAACTTTACGCCTCAATCAAATAGTAAATTTAATTGATGATCCAAAAAAATTAAATTTGCGTGTTTTCACAATTGGAATTGGAAAAGCAACAGAACAGATTATCCCAGAGGTGCAGTATCAAGGTAAACCCGTCTATTCAAAACTGACAGTCAAGCTCTTAAAGCAATTAAGTGAAAAAGCAGAAGGCTCTTATTTTGATACCAATCAACTCTCTCCTCTTGAAATTTCTAAACAACTTTTTGAAAAATTAAGTCAAGACAATGCCTTTTTAAAAACTGAAAAGAAAGATCCAAAAGAGTCTTTGATTTACCGGCAATACTTTCAGATCCCCCTTGCCATCGCTTTAATTCTTTTAAGTTTTTACATTCTATTTCCAAATATTTCAATCTTGAGCTTATTTTTCTGCTGCTTTATGATTCCTTTAAGCGCCAATGAAGTGGATTTAAAAAAAGCTGAAAATTATGTGCAAGCTTCCGATTACGCACAAGCTCAAAATATTTACCAAAATATGTTAAAAGATAAAAATCTGCCAAACTTTGAAAAAGCTATTGTCAAATATAACCAAGCAACTCTTTATCTTTTTCAAAATGAATTGAAAGAAGCGATTGAACTCTATGAATCGATACCGCTTAAAGGTTCACCTCCGCCTTTTTTAAAGCGTCGTATTTTTACGAACCTTGCCCTTGCAAAACTTAACTCAAGTTTGAAAGAATCGACAGATGACAAAAACGATTTAGAAAAAAAAGTTTACCTTTTAAAATCTGCCCAAGATGTATTGAAAAAAGCTAAAAAAGCTGAATGCGAAAATCAAGCACTTAAAGGAAGGGCGGAATGCTTAAAGCCGAATGATTTGATCGAGCTTGAAATGCTCATTGAAAATGAGCTAAAAAGCCTTTCCAAGCTTGTAAATGTCGATGAGCTTTATAATTCAAGTCTTAAAAATATTAACGGAGAGTCTCTTGAAACTCTGCGTAAAAAAATAGATACCCTTGAATCGGAGGCCTTAAACTCAAAACCTAAAGACTTAAAAGAATTAAATGCCCTCCTTTTAAAAGCAATTGAGGCAGAACAGCAAGCATTGATGATCACGAGGGTGTTAAGCCGCGTTGAAGACCCTTCCACTAATGCAATGGAGCTTTTAAATTTGACACAGCAAAAAACAATCAACATTGCCGATCATTATTTAGAGTCTTTAAATAATTTGACGCAACAATCTTTTGAAATTTTTGGAAAATGTCAAAAAAAACCATGGAATGAAATAGTCCCCTTGTATAATAAAGGATATGAAGCGGCAATTATTGCTTTAAGTTTAATCTTCGATCATCTAGAACAAGCCTCATTAAAACAAGAGGAAACGATTAAATTTTGGAAAGAGATTCTAAAGGTTAGCAATAAAGATCAATCAGAAAATGAAACTGATAAATCTGAAGAAAATAAAACTGACGTGGATCGGGCTAAAAGCAATCAAGAAAAAAGTGAAAGAGCTTTACAACTATTACAAGAGATGCAAATGTCAGATAAACAACAAAACAACGTGCCCGTACAATTCAAAAACCAAGTTGATAAACCATGGTAAGATTACTTCTCTTATTTGTGCTATTTACATTTAATTTGGCAGCTCTAGATATTGGAAGGGTTATTGTCACATCCGAAATGAATTACACTCAGTTAATTACAGGCAACCCTTTAAGCGGCACTGTCACAATCACTCATGATAAATCTATTAAAATTGATCCTCAATCATTTAAGGTGGGTACCAAACCTCTTAAAGTAAAATTTTTAAATGATGTTGTTATTTCAGAATCTTCTCCACTCATCATTTCAATTTATAGTTTTGAAATTCCGGCTTTATCGAAAGGCTTGCATATCTTACCGGAAATTTCGGTAAGTGTCGGCAACAAAACTTATAAATCTTACTCAACTACATTTGAAGTTTTAGACAACGAGACATCTCCGCAACAGTCACCTCAACAAGCTTCACAAACAACTCCTCAAGCAACTACACAAACTGTCAATCCTCCACAGCCCCCTATCGTAACGGGACCTTCCATTATTCCAAACACAACCCTATCGCTTGAAACTAAAGTGGATGGTCCAAAAATAATATATCCCGGTCAGGAAATTACTGTCACCTACCGATTTATTTATAAGGGTCACATTGAACTTATAAAGGAATCTTTGCCTCTATTAGATTTTCCCGGGCTAAAAAAAGTTGGAGATAAAATAACCAAAGATTACATGGAAAATGATTTAAACGTTGCTGAATTTTCACAAAAGTTTACTGCTGAAAATTCAGGGGTTTTTCCTTCTGGCCCATCCATTGTCGAGGGTCGTGCCTATCAGGAAACAGAAGGAAAAAGAATCTATGCAACCACAACCCTAAAATCTGAAAACTCTCCTGTAATTATTGAGGTTCTTCCCTTTCCAAAAGCTGATAAGCCAGCAAGCTTTAATGGTTCGCTTGGAAGTTACACCTTTAAAGTTGGCTTAAAAGGTAAAAACACATTTACTCCCGGAGAAAAACTTGTCCTTTTGCTTGAACTTAACGGTGATCCTGCATTTTTAACTACAGCGAAGGCTCCTGATCTTTGCTGTCAGCCGCGTTTTAGCGGAAATTTTAAGTCAAGCGATCTGCCTCCTAGAGCCAACATAATCGGAAATACGAAACAATTTTTAGTCGATCTTACACCCTTATCTTCTACACTGACAGAAATACCACCCATTGAATTTTCTTCATTTGATCCACTCTTAAGTAAATTCCTTATTTCAAAAAGTCCTGCCATCCCAATCGTCCTTAATACAGCAGCAACAATAAATACATCTATTAATCAAGACGAAGAATCACCTGCAATTAGCGAGGAAGTTCTTAAAACTCCAAGCCCGATCGAGATTTCTGCACTTTTTCCTCTTACAAAATCTGATTTATACAATTCCTTTTTAGCATCTTTTTGGAACCTTTTATTTATTCCGGTTTTTATTGTTTTGTTAATTACTCAATATCACTTTAAAGAAGAAGATATTTTTAAACCTGCCCTTAAAGAAACCCCAAGTGTAGAGCTTTTTAAAAGTGCTTTGAGTCAGGAGGCAAATTCTGCAGAGTTTTATAAACAGCTTGAACAATCCTTTATGATGGCTTTAAAAGAAAAAGAGGTGATTGACTCTGTCGAAATTGCACCGGAAAATTTGGAAAAAACAGGGTTAGCAGGCGATGTACGCATCTTTTTAACAAGACTTGAAGAGGTGCGCTTTTCAGGAATAAAAAGCTATAATTTGGCCATTATTTCTTCTGCAAAAGAACTTTATCAAAAGATTACAGGAATCACGATTTCATGAAAATTAATCACCCTCTCATTTGGTTTGGCGCTGGAGTCTCTGTTATTATCGCCATCTATTTTTTGCTTTCATCTTTAAGCACTGTGGATCAAGACCTCATTCTTGCAGAAGCAAATTATAAAAAAGCTGAAACTGCAACCACACTTGTAGAGCGTGAAGATGGTTTTAACCAATCGCTTCAAATTTATAAAAAACTTGAAAAAGATTACTCACCAACCCTTGGCAATGGAAAGCTCTATTATAATATAGCAAATATTTATTTTCAGCTTGGTCAATACCCTCTTGCTGTAGCCTATTATTTACGTGCTGAAAACTTAATGCCGAAAAATGAAAAGTTGGAACTTAACTTGAAAATTACTCAGAATAAGCTAGGAGTACAAAGTGTAAAAAAAGCCTCTATTTTTGATAGAATTTTCTTTTTTCATAATTTTTCTATGCCACAAAAACTACAGGCCCTTTTTGTTTTATCAACGATTACATTTATTTTAGGCTCTTGCTTCTTCTGGTACCCTTTTCATGGGCTAAAAACAATCACATTTATTGTAACTGTGGCTTTATTAATGTTTCTTTTAAGTCTTTTTTACACCTATTATTTAGCTCCTTCAGTTGGTGTGATCTTAAAGGCAAACGAGCTTTATCAAGATGCCGGTACCCAATATTCAAAAGTATTGAGTTCACCATTAATTCCGGGCACAGAAGTGGATGTGATAGGAACGAGCGGTAAGTGGTTAAAAATCAAAACCGCCGATGGTGTTGTAGGCTACATCCCTTATGACTTTATTCTGATTATTTAACATGAAGACTTAGAAGACCGTTAGGACTTCATGAAGTTGTGATTTTTTAAACACGAAGACTTAGAAGATCGTTAGAAATTCATAAAGCAAATTTTTAAAAAAATCACAGGTTTTATTTTTAATCAGGCATTAAAACTTCATGAATTTCTAACGGTCTTCTAAGTCTTCGTGTCTTCTAAGTCTTCGTGTTTAAAAAATCATAACTTTAATAATACAGAAAGGTCTTTTACTGTCTTCGTGTTTAAAAAATCGCTGCTTTAATAATACAGAACGGTCTTCTGCCCTATAAGGCTTCACGGATGGCGAGGGCAAGCTCGTGCGGGGTGGCATGCATCGGTTTATTATAAAGTGCAACCTTTTCACGGTACCAATCAGAACGAGCATGTGTGCCTCCAAGAAACATAAATACATTCATGCCGGCAGCAATGGCAGCATTTGCCCCAATTAAGCTGTCTTCAATGACAAGGCAATCTTTTGGCTCAAAGCCCATTTCTTTTGCGGCATGTAAAAATAAGTCGGGGGCGGGCTTTGCTCTTTTTACTTGTTGAGATGAAAAAATCGAAGCATCCTCAAAATACCCTAACTGATTGGTTGTTTCAAGGCAATGGATGACATGCCTTCTTGAACTATTAGATGCAACGCACCTTGGAAGCCCAAGGTCTACAAGTGCATCTAAAACAGGCTGTAATAAGGGAGTGAGTTCCGTTTCGAAAGCTTTTCTAAGAACAGTTTCCTGCGATGCCCAATAATCTTTTGGCATATGAATCCCCGTTTCTGCCATAATTAACTGCCTGCAGTCTTCTTCGTTAATACCGGTGTACTGTCTAATGCATTCTTCAACCGAAACATGATGCCCATATTTAGAAAGAGTTTCGGAAAAAACTTTGCACGAAACAAACTCACTATCCACTAAAACGCCATCGCAATCAAAAATGATTAACTTTTTGTTCATAACGCCCCTCTATTTAAAGACTAACTGTAACAGATATTCATATTAAACGCAAAAAAACATAAACCGATAATAAGGCCAATAGCAAAACCGACAATTGTGGAAGATAAAATAATATACTTTATTTTTTTACCAAGGGCTTTTTTGATAATTTCTGTAAATACAGAAGAATTGATAGCTCGTGCCGAAATTTTATCTTTTAATTCAGGCAGCATTTTTAAAAACTCTACTTTGGCAAGTGCTTTTAATTTTGAATTGAGTGTTTCTGTTAAAAACATGCCTCCCATCGGAATTTGCATTTTAAGAGTGACCATAAATTCGTTAAGATGCTTTGTTAGCAATTCGTCAAGTTCAGACTCTATGTCCAATTCTTTTAACTGCAGCTTTAAGGCATCAAAAACTTTATCTGATGATTTGAAAATGAGGACAATAGTTAGTAAAGAACAAAAACCGCCAATCAAAGTTCCTAAAATTGCGAAAAAAAAGATGAGATTCACGAATTACCTTGTATTAATTCATTTAATTTAATATAATTATTATTTAACAAATGAGGTTATAATGCCATATTTAAGTAATAATTCTGAATTAAAAATTAAAAAAAACGAAGATTCTTTAAAAAAACTAATTATAGAAATTGAACTTCTTCAAAAAGAAACCGAACAACTCTTTACCGACTTAAATATCTGTCCCCTGCAATTGGAAAGCCATCTGGAAAACCCGACCAACTTTACAAAAGAAGATTGGGAAGCCATACAAGATCATAAACTCAAACTCGACCAAAAATTCGAGATGGTTAATAGTCAAGTAGTAGATCCATTAAAAGCTCTTAAGACCCGCAACGACATGCGAGCCAGCCAAAATTGGCTATTTGTTCGTTAAATCTAATATGACTTAGCAAAGATCACATCCAAGGTTGCATTTTTTCCCGTTATAATGCATTTTCCTTGGGTTTTGCTTTGTTCTAAAGGAATGCAACGAATTGTCACTTTTAACTCATCGAGTAATTTTTCAGTCTCTTCTTCACCACACCACTTAGCTTTTACAAACCCAAACTTTCCACTGTTAAAAAAAGTTTTCATTTCATCAAAAGTTGTAAGGTTCTTTTCAACATGTGTCTCTTGAAAAGTTTTTGCTTGGCTATAATAATTTTGTTGAATTTCATTAAGAATTTTTTCGACTTCTAAAAGAAGATCAGCTCTAGTAATGGAGCGTTTTTCTTTATGAGGTTTATCTCGTCTTGTAAGCATTACGGAGTCATTTTCAATGTCGCGCGGTCCAATTTCAATTCTTAAAGGCACACCTTTTTTAATCCATTCCCAATTTTTCTCGCCACCACGTCTATCTCGTTTATCCACATGGACAGAAATAGGAGTACCGTGAAACTGAATTTTTTGAATTTCTTTACTTAAAAGCTCAGCATATTCAAAAACGGCAGATTCAAGCTCTGGCTTTGGAACAACTGGAATAATGACAATCTGTTTTGTAGCAATACGAGGAGGTAAACGCAGGCCATCATCATCTCCGTGGCACATAATTAAACCACCAATCAAGCGTGTAGTAACACCCCAAGAGGTTGTAAAGGCATATTCAACTTTACCATCTTGGTTAGAAAATTTAATGTCCGATCCTTTAGCAAAATTTTGGCCTAAATAATGAGATGTTCCTGTTTGTAGAGCTTTACCATCTTGCATCATGGCTTCCATGGTATAAGTATTCACAGCGCCGGGGAATCTTTCTCCCGAAGACTTTTCCCCGACAATCACAGGAATTGCAAGAACATTTTCAATAAAATCACTATACATATTTAAAATAGTTAAAGTCTCTTCTATAGCTTCTTTTTCAGTTGCATGGGCCGTATGCCCTTCTTGCCATAGAAACTCTGTTGTTCTTAAAAAGATTCTTGGACGCATTTCCCATCTAACAACGTTTGCCCATTGATTGATTAAAAGGGGTAAGTCACGATAAGATTCAATCCATCTTGAAAAAGACTCGCCTATGATCATTTCTGAGGTTGGTCGCACAATTAAAGGCTCTTCGAGCTCTCCTGTAGGCACTAAACGTCCATCTTTTTCTTCCAAACGATGGTGTGTGATAACAGCGCATTCTTTTGCAAAGCCGGCAACATGTTTTGCCTCTTTTTCAAAATAGCTTAGAGGAATAAAAAGTGGAAAGTAAGCATTTTGATGGCCGGTTGCCTTGATGCGTTGATCAAGTTGTCTCTGAATATTTTCCCAGATCCCATATCCCCACGGTTTAATGACCATGCAACCACGAACAGGGGAATTTTCGGCCATATCGGCAGCTTTAATTACCTGCTGAAACCATTCAGGATAATCATCATTTCTTGTTGGAGTAATGGCAGTTTTTTCTTGGGTTGTTTTGGCTGTGGTCATTCTTAACTCTATGATGTTTTAAATAAAAATCAATTTTAACCAGACTCCATTAAAGGTGAAAGCAAAAAATCACCTTTTAAGCATTTTTCATCACAAAGACTATTCTTTAGTCAAAACTATTGAAGGCTGGTTTTTGCAAGAGAGGCGATGGCAGATAAGGTCAATAAGGAGTAAGCAGGGATGGCAAGAGGCGTAAGAGGACTTAAAGAAAGGATAGCAATTGCCCCAATATCGAAGGTTGATGAAACCAATGCCAATTGGTGTGCCAAATTCCGGTTATTTTTATAATTTTGGATATCAGCATAAAGTTTGCCACAAATAGCAATTGAGCTGATTAAGTTACATAACGGCGTTGGCTTTACAAGCCATAAATATTTTTCTGTAATCAAGCCAAATGCCTTCATTCCTTTTAAAATATCCATCACCTCTTTTGCAACAACCCCCGCTTTTTGTGCAAGTTTCTTGCTAAATTTGATTTTTTTTTGAAAGGTGCGCGTTTTGTTGATCTTTAAAACTTTAACAGTACAATTATAAATCGAATTTGGCAGTTTGATAATTGAGACAAAAAACATTCCTTTTCCAAATAAAATTACTTTTTCAGAAAGAGGAAATAATTTATTTGAAAGTTCAAGACTTAATCGAATAACCTTTGCCGAGGCAGTTGTTATGTTAACTTGCAAGCTATCTTGAGTTACAAAATCAGGTAATACTGTTGATATGTGCATGAAATCCTATTTAATTTCATGATATTAACACAATGCGTCTTTAAAATAAACCGGAACTACACCTATTATTGCATTACTAACAAAAATTTTAGCATTTTTTGAAATAGCTTCATATTTCATTTTTACAAAATGAACTTGGTATCCCCTTTTTTTGTATTCTTCAATTTGATGTGTCAATTGTATACCCATTAGAAAACCAAGGTCGGGATCAGGAACAAAAACATCCAAACCAATTATCCAAAAAATATTTGAAAAAGCGGTCTCCAAGATGTATCCATCGTTTGATAAAGTGACGGCATCATCTGCACCTAATTTTTTGGCATAGTCCATAATAAAGAGACGATCAAGATAGGATAACGTTTTTAAACCCATCAAAGGACTTGAGATTGCTTTTGGAAAAATTGTTAAAAAGATGTTTTTTGGAAAATAGTTAACTTGGCTAATTGTCATTAGCAACTTGCCATGGTTTCTTAAAGGCAAGTAAAGCTCTTGACCATCCCCTCCTGTCACAATGATTTTCAATCTCCAGGTGCCGGATAAGGCTTCATTTTTTAAAATCAGTTCTTGCAGATCATTTAAAAAAAACGCTGGAGGAATAATGCCAAGCTCTTTACACTGCCCTTCCAATCTCTTAATATGTTCCTCAAAAAATTGTGGGTTGCCATCTTGAACTTTGAGGGTTGTAAAAACAGCATCCCCAAACAAAAAACCGCGATCATTTAGTGTAATGCAGGGCTCGTCTTGGTTTAAAAATTTTCCATTACAAAAGCCAACTCTAGACATATTCTACACCAATTTGATAAGTTCTTTAAAAACACTACTTTACACAGAAAATGCACGATCGCAACGAACCTATTTTCAAAAGATAGATATTTTAGATAGGGGACGGTTTTCTCTGGCCACAAATAACAACTCTTCACTTATTTAAAACTTCTAACTGCTTTAAAAGATCTTGAAGATGGATTGTGTTTTTTTCATCTCGATCGATATCGTCTGAAAATTCATCTTCATCATCGGAAAATGCTTGAACACTGTTTTGCAGATTTTTGGTATTATTTTTTAACTCTTCACACATATTCATCAATAATTGAAATTGTTTATGCTCCTCTACAACAATTTCAGAGTAATTTTTTAGAAGTTCAGCTAATTCAACATTTTTGGCATCAAATTTTTTAATTTCACTTTTAAGTTCAATGTTTTCATCTTTAAATTGATTTAGGGCAATATTTGACGTTTTAATGTTTTCGTTCATTTTTTGCGATAAGAGAACCATATTTATAATGAGTTTTTTTGCATCAAGGATGGCGCTATCGGCCTTTCCAAAATCATCTTTAATTTGATCTAATTGCTGTAATGTGATTTTAAGTTCTTCAGTCAATTTTAGTAAATGGATGCTCTTTAGATCAAGTTCATTTTTTAGGCTAATCCCCTTTTCATTTGCTTCATTTAACACATTTTTTAGTTGTTCATTTTCATCATGAAGCGTTTTAACGGTTAATGAAAGATCATTTTCCACTTTTTCCAATTTGATGTTGGCATCAAGCTGAACCTCCACATTTTTTTCAAATGACCTCTTTGG
>Ga0105047_10017258_pt1 | contig 11260 bp, 9 predicted proteins | sample MAT04_FD_78384 | JGI IMG/M metagenome (GOLD analysis project Ga0105047, IMG submission 78384) | Freshwater microbial communities from Lake Fryxell liftoff mats and glacier meltwater in Antarctica - MAT-04 (megahit assembly) | ecosystem: Environmental > Aquatic > Freshwater > Ice > Liftoff... | reverse complement strand
ATAGTATTTCCTGTTATATTGGCATGATTAGAAGCATGAACAAATATTCCTCCTAAAGTATTACAATTTGCAACTGTATTATTATTAATATTGAAAGGACCAGTAGAATACGCATCTAAATATATGCCTCTTGCTCCGCCAACCAATGATCCAACCGGATTACCACCTACTCCTCCTGTTCCATTAAGTATTATATTCCCTTCGATAGTCATGTTTGAATATAATCCACGACTTCCATAATAAATCCCTGCCCCATCAGTCTTATTAATACAAAACGCATCTATATAATTATTTCTAACAATTTGATTGTCCCCACCAATTGAAATTCCATGATAACTACTATTTATAATTGAGTTTTTTTCTAGAAGAATATTATCACCCTGGTAAGCAATTATTCCAACACCTGAATAGTTAACACTCAATCCTTGTGCTAAAATAGTTTCCGTATTGGTTATTTTGCTTTCGCTAATATTAATATTATTTGAGTTACTTGCGGAAAGAATACCCCAATCATTTGAATGATCGATAGTTGTAAAATTGACAGTGATATAATTAGAGGCAGAAATTGTGATGCCTGCGTTTCCAGATAAATCTATATTACATTTGCTAATATTGATATTATTACTTCCAGAGATGCTTATTCCTCTATCGTTAGCACCCTTAATATTTAAATTATTTAAGTTGATAAAACTTTTCGATGACTCAAGTGAGATAGAATTATCAATACTTGATACCTGAACTACTTTTGTATTGGGGATAACAGATCCAAAATACATATAAAAAGTTGAAGTTTTCGAATTAAAATACCATTCACCTAACTGATCTAATGTTGAAAGGCTGTTTTGTATAAAATATCCCCAATTATTTGTAAGAATACCGTAAGTGCTTGAAATAAACAATGTTTGTGTTGAATGGTTGGTTATTGGGTTTCTATCCGAAGTCCAATTATTTTTACGGATTACAGCCTCTGCCCCGGTCCAATTAGGAGATAATGGAAGTTGGGCATCTGTTATAGATGTTGTACCGTTATGTGATTCGTAATAAAGCCATCCGGTATTAGGATATCTACCCATAGCATACTGAGTTCCATCAACAGTAACCATATTAGGTGGGGATTGAACCGAAATCACCTTTGAATATATTCCTGATCCCACGTTAGTCCAACCCGAAACGGTAGTAAATCCACTGATGATTGGTTCATTTCCTGTGCCATAAGCACTAATTAAAATTGGTGCTGATGTTGTACCTGATTTATTAACTATAACGCTTCCATAAAACTCATCACCTCTTTTAAACAAAACAGCGTCACCTGGTAACAAACTTGAAAAGATTGAATTCAATTTACTAATACTTTTCCATGGTGTTGCCTGATTTTGCGCCTGAGTACTGGTTCTTGAATCATTTCCAATAGATGTAGAAAAATAATAATTTTTACAGGTAGCAGTCGTTGAGGAAACCAATATTATTGTCAAGACTATAACAGCAACTTTTAGTAGTTGGTATATGGCAGATATTCGGTTCAATTTGTTTTCCATGTTTACGATTTTTTTAATTTAGTTGCATTTAAAGTTTTTTGCAGTATTTCCAATAGAATGCAATCGCTTTTTGCTTACTATTGGAAGTAGATTTCTCGTTTTTCTTGGTAATAAGGTTAGTTTGAAATCTGTTTAATATTTGCTTTGAGATATTTCAACAGATCAAACATAAGCCAGCACTATTGACTTTTGAGATCTACGAGTGTTGAGATTTGTGGTTAAAAGGTATTAGTCTCCTTATTCTAATTCAACAGTGAAATTAATCCTGTCATCAAATAACAATACCAACATAGATTTATGTCTAAATCTAAATCAACAGAACCGAAGTAACGTTATTTCTATTTGAATTATCCGAAAATCAGGAAGGAATAGAGTCCTACGAGGATGAGCGTACAAAGTATAAACCTGGTTGAAACCTGGAGTATAAAATCATTGGTGGAATTTGTTAAATCATCCATTCAATTTTGCTCTTTGATTCTACAAATTTAGAAACATCTGTTTGGAAATACGATAGTGATTAAATAAAGATAAAATTATTATTGAGAATAGTTCGGGCATGGTTGCTATACTATTGAATTTCAATATTTAGCAGGTAATATTATTTTTTTTTGAAATTTATACTATAGAAAAAGGATAGTAAAAATATTTTACTATCCTTCGATTTATATATTCTCCTTGTATTGAGAATGCTAAGAATTCAAAACTTTTCTATTGTCCGCTCCCCATTATTACGGCACGTACTGTTTTAAAAGTCAACAGAAAATCTTTTTGTAATGACCAGTTATCAATGTATTGAAGATCAAGTTTCATCCATTCGTCAAAAGGTATTGTGTTGCGGCTTGGCATAATTTGCCAGGTACAGGTAATGCCAGGACGCATTGATAAACGACGCAGTTGCCAAGGCTTGTATTGATTTACTTCTTTCATAATCGGAGGTCTTGGTCCTACAAGCGACATATCTCCTTTTAATACATTGAAAAATTGTGGTAATTCGTCAAGGCTCGTTTTCCGTAGGAACTTACCTATATTCGTAATACGGGGATCATTCTTGATTTTGAATACCGGACCATTTGCCTCATTCTGATCCATAATTGCTGCCTGCATTTTTTCGGCATCAACCATCATTGTACGGAATTTATAAATGTAAAACTCACGTCCAAATAATCCTACTCTCTTTTGCTTGAAAACAACAGGCCCTTTTGATGAAAATTTAATCATAGCACCAATCAGAAGGAAAATTGGCATCCATAATATGATTACAACAAGTGAGAACGAAAAATCGAATACATATTTCCAGGTGAGAGCAAACTCATTTGACGGTTTATTTTGGTAAGTAATGAATGGTATATGATCAAAATGGTGTATTTCTGTTGGTGAAGCCGACATATTAATAAGTTGTGAATTAAGCCGGAATACAACTCCAACCTCTTTGCACGCATTCATAATATGCTGAATTTCAATTGAATTAAAATTATTTTTACAATAAAACACTTCGTCAACAATCTGCGACTTTATCAGACATGACATACTCATTGTTTTTTTAACCACTTTAATTTCGGCGTTGTATTTATCATACAACTTTTGAGAATCCGTAATTATCATTGTTATTTTATATCCCAGTTCACGCTGGCTGGCAATGTTCCGAATAAAATTCTCATTCTCTTCGTCTGCAATAATAATAATGTTCTTCAGGTTGATGCCTTTTCTGCGTCTGGTCATGTAATATTGATTTGCCACTACATAGGAAATACATATGCTGACAAAATTTATTATTCCAAAAATAAAAATGAATTCCTTTGAAATAACTGATAGATTTAATAAATTGATCAATACAAAAAGAATACCTATTGCTATGAATATGAATTTTACCGCCTGTACTAAAAGTTTAGGGTAATGATTAACGCGATAAATTAGCAATAGAGCAGTTTTGGATAATCCTATAAACCAAACAGGCAACAATAAAAACAATAAGGTCAAATATTCTTCCGAATACCTTATCTCTTGGTTTACTATTAATTGAGCGATTTTGATTGATGAAAAATAGATTGCAATAGTAAGAATCATGATAAAGATTCTAAATACTGATTTGCTTACAAGTTCGTTTTCTCGTACCATAATAATATGAATAATCAACGTTAATGCGTGATTGAAGCAGACGAGAAAAGATAGTGGGAAGAGTTTTGATTAGTGTGTGTGCTTTTAATGCTTTTTTAAACAATCAAATTAATCCGGTGATTGAAAAAACATACTATTCGAACACATTAAGGGGTTAGCAAATTCTGTGCCTTAATTCGTAATATGTTTTATATCATAAATATACACCGGAAAATATTTTTTTTAGGATATGAATTGAGTCCCGTTTTGAGTCTCAATTATTCCAAATTAGCAAATTGAAACAAGAATGGATTTACAAGTTAAGTTCCTTTGTTTTCAGGTATCAATTCTTCATTATTTTTCAGAAAATTGTCCTCTCTTTTATGCTAAAAACGGTTTTGTCCCCAATAAAGAATCCGTTGAATTGGAAAATAATTTGAATGTTCCGGGCAAACCAGATTATTAATTCCGGAAGAAAGCTGGCCGCAAAGTAATGAACAGTGAAAGAGAAAAAATGTTTTTTCTTATTGAATTATATTACTTAACGATTATACTTTCAGCTCGATTCAATAGGCTAAACCTTACACATGGAATATTATTGCATCATAACCTGATGGTTAGGAAATAATAAATGTTTAGCTAACATTATTTGCGAACAGATCGAAAATGTCCTTGATATTTCATCAATATATTTTGTAATTTCATTGCAGTCATAAAGCTCTTTCTGTATTCATTAATGTACATGGATAGTTCTTTACTGTCCATTCCTATTGATATGATTTCCATAATATTTACAAACTGATTCTTTGATGTTGGTGGCTGGAACATTAGCGTGTGATTTATCCCTGCGGCTTCTGAAATGGAGATATGCTCCCCGGCAAGACTATCTGATGTGTGACTGAAGCATAAAACCGACCAGGCAGAAGAATATAATGGAAGTACTGGATTAACAAGTACTGCCCCTTATTAATATGGCGTCTTATTAATAGTTTCGTTCCATTTGTCAAACACTATATTGGCCTCCATTTGAAGCAACTGAGTAGGTTTCAGCATTCGTTTCTCTATGGGTAAGGCCAGTTCAGAGTAAAATAATTCATCATCAAATCCAGCTCTGGAAGCGTCAAATCTATTGGCGGCATAGTAAAGTTTGTCAATCCGCGCCCACATGATGGCACCCAGGCACATGGGACATGGTTCGCAACTGGCATATATTTCACAACCGGAAAGATCAAAAGTATCCAGTTCTTTACAAGCTTCGCGTATGGCAACCACTTCAGCATGTGCTGTTGGATCGTTGGTGGAGGTTACGCGATTACCAACAGCAACAATTATTTTCCCGTCGCGCACCACCACGGCTCCAAAAGGTCCGCCAGTTCCGGTTAGAATATTTTCTTCGGCCTTTTTTATTGCCTCCAGCATGTATTTTTCTTTCTCGTTAACCGCCATTGTTGATTACTATATAATTCGTTAAAAATTTCAGATTCAAAGTTCAAAGTTCCGGGTTCCAGGTCTCAAACCCCCAATCTCCAATTTTATTAAAAATTTCTTCTTCACGGTTCTCCCCAACGGGGAGATGTCCGCAGGACAGAGGGGTCTTTTCTAAGTTCCAAGTTTCGGGTCTATAATTCCAGATTCCCCAATCGTACATTGAGCTTCCTAAATCCGAAATCCCTAAAACCTAACCCCCAACTCCCAACCCCAACTCCCAACTCCCAACTCCTAAATCCTATCACTCCACGATCCACTTTGATCTTCAATCAGCCGCGCTTTTTCCAGGATCTGAATATACTGACTCCTCGGAATCATTTCGCCACCCAGGCTTTCAAGATGGTTAGTATAAACCTGTGCATCAATTATTTCAAAATTCCATTTTTTAAGTTTCTCAACCAGGTGATAAAACGCTACTTTCGAGGCATTTGTTACTTGATGAAACATCGACTCGCCGCAAAAAACCTTTCCAATTGCAACACCGTATAACCCGCCAACCAGTTCTCCATCCTGCCATGCTTCGGCGGAATGTGCGCAGCCGGCTTCATGCAGACGTATATAGGCGTTTTTCATTTCGCCAGTGATCCAGGTTCCATTTTCACCCTTGCGGGGAGTTTTGGAGCAACTTTTTATAACCTTTTCAAATGCCTTATCGATTGTTACCGTAAACTGCTGTTTTTTAATACTTTGCCTTAGGCTATGCGAAATAATCATTTTATCCGGGAAAAGCACCATGCGTGGATCGGGCGACCACCAGAGGATAGGCATTCCGTCTTCGTACCAGGGGAAAATCCCCATCGAATAAGCAAGTTTCACTCTTTCGATACTTAAATCTCCGCCCATAGCGAGCAGTCCAGATTCATCCGCTTCATCAAGGTCGGGGAATTCAAGGCTTCGTCGGGAGATTTCAACAGGCATTTGTACTTATTAACGATGCAAATATAGTTTACTAAAATGTGTTTTGCCAAAAGTATTAATGGTAACAGGTTTAGAACGCTGAATACTCAATACTCATTGTTTTCAATACCAGCCTGTTGCATTAATGCGAAAAGGGTTCCGGTTGGTAAATATTTGTTGTGCATTGGAATAACAACACGCTTGCGGAAAACAGGATGCAGCCATTTCTAATGGCTTCCACGACTTCGATTTAATATTAAACTTTTTTGCTGAAGTAACCTCACAACATCTTTTGGTGACATTGAAGGAATATTGCTCATACAGTAGCGGAATTGTTAAAGCGTATTCGAGCATGTTCGATTCATCAGGCACAGGTTCATTATGCGCAACAAGGCTTTCAACGTATAATTCAATAGCTTCTTTGGCCATCATAGTTGCCTCATCAACCGTTTCACCATATGTTATACATCCTGGCAAAGCTGTTGCTGTATAACCACCTTCAGGTTCACGGTTTGATAATACCCTGTAAGTTAACTGTCTCATTGAAATTGCTTTTAGTATAATGCAAAAATAAGCATAAAATGAGTAAAGCTAAACTATTCGATTATATTATACCAGTTAACATGAGCTTATCATGCATGCCATTATGAAATTTCTTAAATCCCTTGAAGAGCCTTCAAAATCACTTGGCAGGCTTCCCTGATCTGATCTTCACTTATTGTAAGAGGCGGCGCGATTCGGATTGATGAATCGTTAAAAAGGAACCAGTCGATAATTACGCCTTCTTCTATACAGTAGTCAATCACTTTTTTTACATGAGCATAATTATCGAGTTGCAAGGCAATCATGAGGCCTAACACTCTTATCTCAGTGATGAAAGGACTTTTGGAAAGAAGCTTAACAAATAAGTCGCTTTTAGTTTGAACGCTTTCAGCCAGTTTTTCATCCAAGATAACTCCCAGGCTTGCCAGAGCAGCGGCGCAACTTACCGGGTGACCGCCAAATGTGGTGATATGCCCAAGCACAGGATTAACAGTAAGTGTTTGCATAATTTCGCGTGATGAAATAAATGCACCTATAGGCATCCCGCCACCTAAACCTTTGGCTAATAAAAGTACATCAGGTATGAGGCTGTACTTTTCAAAGGCAAACATGGTTCCTGTGCGACCCATTCCTGTCTGTATTTCATCAAAAATCAGCAAAGCACCGGTTTCATCACAGCGTTTTCTCAAAGCAGTCAGGAATTCCTGCGTAGCTACAATAATTCCGGCTTCGCCCTGCACCGGTTCAATAATTACACAGGCAGTTTCGGCTGTTATAACTTTTAAATCATTAATGGAATTAAATTCAATATGCTCAACTCCAGGCAATAATGGCTCAAACGGTATCTGATAGCTTTTATCACCGATAACACTAAGGGCACCATGTGAGCTTCCATGGTAAGCATTTTTAAAAGCAACAATTTTCTTGCGTCCTGTAAATCGTTTGGCTAATTTCAGCGCTCCTTCCACAGCTTCGCTGCCGGAATTTACAAAATAACAGTTATTGAGTTTCTCCGGAAGCAGATCAGCCAGGACGCCGGCCAGTTTTACTTGCGGCGATTGAATATATTCACCGTAAACCATCAGATGCAGGTATTTATCAGCTTGGTCTTTAATGGCTTTAACAACAGAAGGGTGGCGGTGACCGGTATTACTCACCGAAATGCCGGAAATCAGGTCAATATATTTTTTGCCGGAAGCATCAAAAAGAAAGATTCCTTCGGCTTTTACAATTTCGAGAGCCAGAGGCGAATCGCTGGTTTGTGCCAGGTTATTTAAAAAGAGTTGTCGGTCGGTAAGCATTTAAAGTCAGATTTTACCCGCCAAAATTACAATTTATTGAGGCAAAAATATTTTTAGTTTGCATTGAATTTAAAAATTCTGTATTATTGTAAACTGATAAGCAACCTGATATAATAAATTATAAATAGCAAATATGCCAGGCTGGATCAGAATTAATCTCAGATAACAAAAAAATTAAACAGATATAAAAATGGATCTGCAAATAGGATTAAAAAAAGGAATCGGGGAAATAAATTTCGGTGCTACACCCGAAGTAATCAGAGCGGTTTACGGTGAACCTGATGACGTTGAAGAACTTGAAAGTGCCATTGATGGCGATGTCGAAAGCATTGTATGGAATTATCCTGATGAGGGATTGAACTTCTTTTTCGATGCCGCAAACGGTGAGCCAACTTTGAGTACGATCGAATCGGACAACCTTGAAACTGTTTTGTTTAATTCCCGTATTTTTAATATCACACGTGACAGTGTGGTAGCACTTATGAACGAAAACGGGTATAAAGATTTGGACGAAGACGACGAAACCTGGGGCGAGCACCGGGTTACTTTCGAGGATGCCCAGATTGATTTCTATTTTGCTGACCAGGAACTTACACTGGTAAGCTGGAGCTCGCGTTAGTTTTCGGTGAAATAACAGATCGTTGATTCTTGCTTGAATTTAGTTAAATCAATTCTTTGATTTAAGAGCAAGGATCAACCCGGCTTGCAGCAGGCAAGGATTTTTGATTTTTAAAGTACATGAATAAGGTTATAATTATCACGCAAGGCTGAAACCTGTTTCCTCTTTTTTAATTGCCTGTTAACCCTTTTCCATTAACACTTTTCCTTAACTATTTTCCGTCCACCATTTTACGTTAACTATTTTCCATTAACCATTTTCCATTAACTATTTTCTTTAACTATTTTCCATTAACCATTTTCCGTTAACTATTTTCCATTAACTTTTCTTATACAACGGGTGGTGGCTCAAAATATTTTCCCGCAAATATGCTCTGTCGAGATGTGTGTAAATTTCAGTTGTAGTAATACTCGCATGTCCAAGCATCTCCTGTACAGCCCTCAGATCGGCTCCGCCTTCGACCAGGTGAGTGGCAAATGAATGCCGAAGGGTATGTGGACCAATGGTTTTATGAATGCCTGCAATCAAAGCCAGATCCTTAATAATGGTAAATATCATTTCACGTGTCAGTTTGGCTCCGCGCCGGTTCAGGAACAGGAAATCTTCATGCCCTTTTTTAATAGCTACATGACTTCGAATCTCGTGGAGGTATAGGTTTATTTGCTTCATGGCTTTGCCGCTGAAAGGAACCAGACGTTCCTTATCGCCTTTTCCCGTAATCCGCATAAAACCTTCATTAAAATAGATGCAGCTAATTTTGAGATTGACTAATTCCGATACACGCAATCCGCAGCCATAGAGTGTTTCGATAATGGCTTTGTTGCGTTCACCTTCGGGTTTTGAGAGATCAATGGCGGCAATCAGTCGTTCAATCTCGTCTATGGTCAGAAATTCAGGTAGCTTTCTGCCGATCCTCGGCATATCAAGCAATTGGGTAGGATCGTCGCTGATCAGGTTTTCGAGCAAAAGGTATTTGTAGAAAGCCCTGATTCCCGAAATAATCCGCATCTGTGAGCGTGCATTCAGCGAAGTCTGGTTAAGCCATTTCAGGAAATCCTGCAGGTGGTGCAGGCTGATCTCCGTAGGCTGGACGGCGATATTGTTTTCTTCCAGGAATGCTGTAAGTTTTTCAATATCATGCCGGTATGCTTCCACCGAATTTTGTGAAAGCGACTTTTCGAGCCTCAGGAAGGCATCAAATCCGCGGCGGTACGATTCCCATATCATAAAGGCAAAGATAAACTATTGCCTGATGATTTTGCCCCTGAAAATATCCCGTTTTGCCGAAGTGAGTTTATATAAATAGATTCCTGCAGGTAGATTTGCCAGGTCGAATGATTGAATTGCGTGATTCAAAGTGAAACTTCCCGAAATCCTGCCTGAAATATCGAATAATTCGAGTCGGCAAGGAAATAGAATGATGTTCGGAACTGAAACATTGACAACACCTTCTGTCGGGATCGGGTATAATTTAAGTTGCTCGTATATTGTATGTTCAGGTAATCCAACCTGCATCATAGAATCACAGCTTAACGGAGTTCCCCAGGTTGTCGATCCTTTTTTGTAATATTTCAATATGTCACTGTTTTCATCCCAACCTGAACCGTTAAAATATGTATAAGGTCCGCCCAATCCTTTAAAATAATAGTTCACCCGGAAGAAGAAATCATCAATCAACAACTGTTGAAAACAGTTGTAACTTAATTCCTGAAACATATTATACGGAGTAATTACTTTATATGGTATCTTGTTAAATGCTAGTTTTGAGTCATTAAACACTCCCATTCCTGATGATGTAACAGAATTGCCGTATCGTGGAGATTGAACCGGTTCCAACGGCTCGGTTTCCAGTTCTGGATTTGCGGCAGAGGAAAAAGTTTGGATGTCAGTTTTTGTACTGTATGAAAATGTATTTACTTTATCTGACATTCTATAACTACGTAACTCACATCTTTCAATTTTATAAGATACTGAATCATTAGTCGGATAGTTTATCTTTTCAAGTATTTTGGAAATGGTAGAAATTATTTCATCAGGATAGGGAGAAGAATAGAAGTACTTTTCAGTATGAACGATATGGAACTCATCACCTGGCTGAAAATCGTATATCTGCATGGTTTTCAAGTTGGTAATTCCTGTTTCAGGCTTTGTCTTACCTGCAATTTCGTAAAAAGGAGAGTTTGGTTCCCTTGATCTGATGTCATCAAATTTTGGAAGACGGATCAGACCGTAGTTCTTGCTAAGCAATATTTTTTGAGCGTTCAATGGATTTGGCACTATCTCTCCCAAAGCATTCTTTCGTGTAAGTGAAATTACCTTAACCGAATCGGTAATACCGATAAACGTCATTTGTTTAATCTCAGTAACCTGAGCTACAATATATTCACTCGAATAATGAAAACTGTAAAAAATCCAGGGAACATTAATCTTTGAGAGTGTTAGTATCCGGTAGGTGTCGCTCGAATCAAGCGTGCCTTCCTCGTAAACTCCGAAAACGAAAGTGCCATCAGGCATTTCTTTAACCGGATCACCAAGCCAGGAGCTGCCTTTGATATTAAAGCAGCCATAATCCGTTGGCCGAATCTGTTTAAAGTTACCGAAGATTATGTCATCTCCGTTATGGATTACAGTATCAATCCTGATGGCAAGAATATCCTGGTTTATTGAATGCTTGAAAAAATATTCGGCATCTGATTTAATAGCTTCATAGTTTTGTGCCGAAATAGTTTTTGTGCAAATCAAAGCTATAAGTAAAATTATAATGTTTAAAAACCTTATCAAGT
>Ga0105047_10017257_pt1 | contig 11261 bp, 6 predicted proteins | sample MAT04_FD_78384 | JGI IMG/M metagenome (GOLD analysis project Ga0105047, IMG submission 78384) | Freshwater microbial communities from Lake Fryxell liftoff mats and glacier meltwater in Antarctica - MAT-04 (megahit assembly) | ecosystem: Environmental > Aquatic > Freshwater > Ice > Liftoff... | reverse complement strand
GAGCAGCGGATAGAGGGTCGATTCCTCCATCTCCAGCCCGTCGGCGGCCAGCGCCTGACGCAGGGTGTAGCCGTATCGTTCGGTCCTCAGACAGGCGAGAACGGCCAGCACCAGCGACCCGCGCCGCAGCTCCAGCCGCATGGATTCGTACAGGTTCGGATCGACGCCCATACGCTTTCCTGTCCGTCACACAGTGTGTGACACACAGTGTATGCCGCATACTATGTGAAGGAGTCAAGCGGCGGGGGTCGTCGCGGGTTATTCGGGGATGCGCGCGCCGTCCCAGGCGAACACGCCACCGCTGTCCGCAGGCGCAAGCCCGTCGATCACGGCCAGCAGGCGTTCGGCCGAATGGTCGGCTGTGAACAGCCGTTCGGCGCTGACCCCCTTCTGGAAGGGCGCGCTCAGCCCCGTATCGACCGTCCCGGGGTGCAGGCCGCAGACCACGGTCGACCGGTGGGTCCGGGCCAGTTCGATGGCGAGATTGCGCAGGATCATGTTGAGCGCCGCCTTGGACGCCCGATAGCTGTGCCAGCCGCCCAGCCGATTGTCGCCGATCGACCCGACCCGCGCCGACAGGGCCGCGAACACCCCCCGCCGGTCGCGCGCGAACAGCGGCAGCAGGTGTTTGGCGACCAGGGCGGGACCGACGGCGTTGACGCGATAGTCCCGCATCAGATGCTCGGGCGTCAGGGTGCGATAGCTGCGCTCGGGCTCATGCCCGTGATGCAGGACACCGGTCCCGACGAAGACCAGGGTTGGGACCGGCCCGGCGGCGATCCGCGCGGCCGCCGCCGCGATCGAGCCCTCGTCCTCCAGGTCCAGACCGGTCGAACGCGACAGGGCGTGCACCATGGCATAGCGCCCGCTCGCCTGCAGCCGTTGCGCCATCGCGCCGCCAATTCCGCCTGACGCCCCGATGACGACGGCGGCTTCGTCCATACTGTTCAACGGTGACGTCCTATTCCACCGCCCGGACATTGTCGTCGGAGTTGCGGTCGATCCACTTGTTATACGGATCGACCCCGACATGGGACGGCTTGCGGTCGACGATAACGGTGATGGTCTGGGGCCGACCGTTGCGCAGACGACGCGGCTCGAACAGCACGACGTCCTTGCGGTCGAAACTGCCCTCGCCGGGCTCGGCGGTGAAGACGCCGATGTCGAAGGCCTGATCCAGCGCGGCCTCGGTCTCATTGCCCTCGTCGTCGGCGTAGAGCTTGCGGGCCGAGACCGTCATGGTCACCCGCCATTTGCCACCGGCGACCGCCGCGACCTGCACGTCGTCGACCTTCAGGTCATAGATGGTGATCTTCTCGAAAAGGTCGGTGATCAGGGCCTGGTGTTCGGGGCGGGCCTCGGCGCGCAGGGCGGCGATCAGGTCGCGGGAGGTGGCGAACGGCGGACCCTTGAAGGCATAGCGCGCGATGACCCGGCGCAGGGCCCGGTTGACCGCATCCTCGCCCATCACGTCGCGCAGCAGGTACATGACCAGGCCGCCCTTCTGATAGTAGATGTGCTGCTGGCTCTCGACCCGATACAGCGGCGTCTCGCCCAGAATATCGCCGCCGCGGGCCCCCAGATAGGTGTCCAGCTCGAAGCGCAGGAAGCGCCGGATCTCGTCGCGTCCGTACATCTTCTCCATCGTCATCAGGGCCGAATACTGGGCCAGGGTCTCGGTCAGGGTCTCGGCCCCCTGGACGTCGGCGCTGACCACCTGGTGCGCCCACCACTGGTGTCCCAGCTCGTGGGCGGTGACATAGGTGACGTAGTCGATCTTGTCCGGGTCCCGCAGGTCGGCGACGAAGCCGATATCCTCCGAATACGGAATGGTGTTGGCGAAGGCCTGGGCGAAGGTGCCGTAGGCCGGGAACTCCAGCACCCGCACCTGACGGAACTGGTAGTCGCTGAAATTGGTCTCGAAATAGTCCAACCCGGCCTTCAGGGCGGTGACCATCCGGGCCGTGTTCCAGTCGTGACCCGGGTGGTGGTAGATCGACAGGGCCACGCCCTTGTGGGTCGCCTCCATGACGTCGTAGCGGGCGGACTGAACGGAGAAGAAGTTCAGCACCGGAGCCTCGGTCACGAACCGGGCGGTGCGGCGGCCGTCGCGGGTGACATCGGAGACGCGATAGCCGGGGGCCACCGGGGTCTGGTCCGCCACCGTCGTCACGGTGATGTCGGCATTGACCCAGTCGGCGCGGACATAGTTGGTGGCGTGGCCACGGGCATCGTCAAGATCGCGGTCCCTCAGCTGGGCCGGAAGCTTCTGGCGGCGGCGCTGGGTCCGCTCCGCAAGCAGGCCTTGGCGCGTCATTCCGATCAGGGGAGCGAAGGCGTAGTTGTTCACGAACGAGCCATTGTCGACCAGGCTGGTGATATTGGCACCGTTGCGGAAGCCGCGCTGCTGGATCACGCTGCGGAAATCCAGGGCGAAGCGGCCGCCCACCGGCACCGGCGTGCGGAAGCGGTAGATGCGGTAGTTGAAGCGGTCGAAGGCGCGCTCGACCTCGGCATCCTGCACCGTCAGCGCCGGCATTTCGGTGAACTGGTCCCAGCGCACATGCATGTGAGTCAAGGGCCGGCCGGTCCGGTTCTCCAGCTGGTATCGACCGTCGGTCCGAAGCCGGGGCGAATGCGGGTCGAGGTCCAGATTGAACCGGACGTCGGTGATCGTCGGCTGTGGCGTTTCCTCATAGGCCAGCAGAGTCCGCTCATAGTCGGCGAGGTAGACCTCCTGCTCGCGGCTGGTGACGTAGGGGTTCCAGACGGTGGTGTTGACGAAGATGAAGGCACCGATGGCCACGAAGGCGACGGTGGCCGTGCCCATGATCAGCCCCGCCGGTCCCTTGAGGCGCCGCGGCAGGCGCCGTAGCCGGGGCCACAGGCGCGTCTCGGTTCCGCGCCGCCACAGGGCGTGGCACAGGACCAGCAAGATCAGGGCGAAGGCGGACCAGTAGGCGCGCATCCAGGCCGCGCCGACCCAGAAATCACCTTGGCCGTTCATCTCGGAAAGGGGCTCAGTCGAGACGCCGCCGTAGTTGTAGAGGACGTGTTCGAACCCTATCAGGTTCAGGGTGATGCCAGCCACGAAATAGACCAGCATCAGGCCCCAGCCGACGAATTTGTGCGGCGTCATCACCTGGAAGAACATCGCCAGCGCGGCCAGCAGGATCCAGTCGACGCTGCGCGGAATCAGATACCAGACCAGATATTGTCCCAGCTCGACCGGCACCCCGCCCTTGATCGTCTGGACGGCGACCCCGGTCAGGACGCTGGCCGTCAGGGTGGCGATCAGAACCAGGCTGATGGCGATGAAGCGGGGGACCAGAAAGGCCCAGTCGGGCACGGCGCTGGAGTCGACGATCTCATGCGTCCGCTTTTCGCGTTCGCGCCACACCAGTTCGCCCGCGTAGTAGATGGCGATGATGATCGGAAACAGGGTGAAGGCCCCGTTGAGGATGGCGATGGCCACCCGCGTCAGCAGACGGCTGGAGGTACCGTAGATGTCGGGACTCAGCCACAGGCCGCCGGCCGAGTTGAACATACCGATCAGCACCAGCACCAGGAAGGCCGGGCTACGGAACACCTGTCCCAGGTCCATTTTCAGGCGGGCGAAGAACTGGGCGCGGGCCGTCGCGGCGTCGAAACGGGGCGAGGGCAGCGGCCCGGCGGCCGGGCGATCCTGCGGCGCGATCACCTCGACCCGGGCGCGCGAAGCCTTGGCTCCGCGCGCAGCGAACCGGAAGGTCGCATAGGCGAGGGCGACGATCGCCAGCGCTACGGCCGACCAGATCACCCGGTTCCAAAGCAGGGCACCCGCGAGCTCGGGAACGCGCGTGTTTCGCTCCGCCGCCGTCCAGTATTGGGTGGACTGGGCGTAGGCGGCGATGCCGAAGGGTTCCAGCCAGGCCGCGAAATCTTCGAGACTGGGCAGGTTCAGCGCCGCCGAGCCGGCGATCCAGGCGACCAGAAAGGCCATCACGCCGACATAGGTCAGGGACATCGAACGGGTCATCGTCGCCACCGCGAAGAAGACCGCCGAGGTCAGCAACAGATTGGGCAGGGCGATCACCCCATAGGCATAGGCATAGGCGGCGGGCAGGTTCGGGCCGAAGGTCTCCTTGTCGACCCACGGCATCAGCGATCCGAGGAAAAGCGCCAGCGGCACGGCGGCGAAAGACAGCGCCGCAGCCCCGTAGGCGCCGACGAAGCGGCCGATCAAATAGTCGAACCGCTTGATCCGCGTCGCCTGGATGATCGGCCCGAAGCCGGTCTCGTAGTCGCGCACAATGACGTTGGCGACGAAGGCCGCCGTCACGAACATGTAGAAGATCGACAGGATGGCCGTCGTCTGGGCGATGGCGAAAGGCGAGTTCTTGAGGACGTTGCCGCCCGAGCCGATGCTGATCTGGTCGATCACCACCGAGCCGAACGTAATCAGGAAGAACAGGATGGCCACGACCCAGAAGACGGGCTGGCGCAACTGGTAGCGAAATTCGAACGACGCGATCCTGGCGAACATGGCGGTCCCCTCAGGCGGCGCGGCGGGCGGCGGACAGGGTCGAGAAATAGACGTCCTCTAGCCCGCCCGGGACCGGCTCGAACCCGTCACCGGGGTTGGTGTCCGACAGGACGTGGATCACCGTCCGGCCCGCGAACAACCGGGTCGAGATGACGTTTTGGCTGGCCTGCTGGGCCGCCAGGTCCGCCTTGTCGATGATCTTCTTCCAGACCCGGCCGTTCAGGGCCTGGACCAGATCGGCCGGGGCGCCTTCCAGCTGAACCTTGCCGCCGGCCAGCACCGCCATGCGCGGGCACAGGTCGGTGACGTCCTCGACGATATGGGTCGACAGGATGATGACGACGTTCTCGCCGACCTCGGCCAGCAGGTTCAGGAAGCGGTTGCGCTCTTCCGGGTCGAGACCGGCCGTCGGCTCGTCGACGATGATCAGTTCGGGGTTGCCGATCAGGGCCTGGGCGATGCCGAAACGCTGACGCATGCCGCCGGAAAACCCGGCCAGGGCCTTGCCGCGCACCGACCAGAGATTGACCTGGTGCAGCAGGGCCTCGACCGTTGCCTTGCGGTCGCGGCCGTTGGAAATTCCCTTCAGCACCGCCATGTGATCCAGCATGTCGTAGGCCGAAACCCTCGGATAGACGCCGAAATCCTGGGGCAGATAGCCCAGCACGCGGCGCAGACGTTCGGGCTCCTTGATCACGTCCAAGTCACCGAACCGGATCGCACCGGACGTCGGCGTCTGCAGGGTGGCGATCGACCGCATCAGCGTCGACTTGCCGGCACCGTTCGGCCCCAGCAGGCCGAACATGCCCTTGGGAATGGTCAGGGTCACGTCGTCCAACGCGCGCGTTCCGTTGCCGTAGACGTGGGTCAGGTTCTGGATGGTCAGCATGGCGGCCCCGCTCTAAGTCAAGGAGCCTTGTCATCGGCAGCGACGCCGCGCAAGTTAAGCTTCGGTCACATTGGCGGCCGGGAATGCAACGTCGCGGCGGCGCAGGGCTTGCATCGAACCGGACTGGAAGTGGCGACCGGGGCCGTTGTATCGGCGCGCTCCTTTCGCCACCTATCTGTCGTCACGACAACCCGTTACACTGGACCGCCTTCGTCCGCAGGAACCGACCGCCGCCGTGCTGAAAAACCTGCTCCCCAGCAAGCCGGGCACCGAGCCCCTGGCAGAGGCCCTTGTGGCGTGCCGCACCCATTTCGTCTGGGCGGCCGTGTTCTCGGCTGCGGTCAATCTGCTTTACCTGACGCCCACCCTTTACATGATGCAGGTCTATGACCGCGTCGTACCGACGGGGTGTCTGACGACCCTCGTGCTTGTGACGGCGGTCGCCGTTTTCGCCTTGGCGGCGCTGGCCGGGCTCGACTGGCTGCGCGGGCGATTGATGCTGCGGGCCGGCCTGCGGCTGGACCGGATGCTGGCGGGCAAGGTGCTGGCGCGGGTCGTCGATCTGCAGGCCAAGTCGCCCAGCACCCAGGCGCTGCGCGAGTTCGACAATGTCCGCGGCGCGATTGGCGGCCAGGGTATGCTGGCTCTGTTCGACGCGCCGTGGACCCCGATCTATCTGCTGTGTTGCTTCCTGCTGCATCCAGCTATCGGCGTCCTGACCTTGGTTGGCTGCATCATCCTGTTCACCCTCGCCTGGCTGAACGAGCGCGACACACGTCCGCGACTGAACAAGGCGATCCAGACCCAGAACCAGGCCTATGCCGCCCAGGAAGGCATCTCCGGCCAGGCCGAGGTCGTCAGGGCACTGGGCATGCGCCAGTCGTCGATCGCCCGCCAGGTCGAACAGCGCCGACATGCCACCGCCGCCCAGGCCGATGCCCAGCTGACCGGAGGCCACTATTCCGGCGCGATCAAATTCCTTCGCTTGGTGATGCAGTCCGCTGCGCTGGGCCTCGCTGCCTATCTGGCCGTCAAGAGCGAGATCTCGCCCGGGTCGATCATTGCCGCCTCGGTCCTGCTCAGCCGCGCCGTCGCGCCGATCGAGCTGCTTGTCGGCGTCTGGCCCAGCCTGGTTCAGGCCGTCGTCAGCTGGAAGACCCTGACCGACCTGTTCTCCGGGACCGCCTCGGTCGAGCGCGAACGCACCACCCTCCCCGATCCGAAGGGCCGTCTGCAGGTCGAGGGCGTATCGGTGAAATTCCCCGACACCGAACAGCCCCAGCTGCGCGGCGTCGCCTTCGCCCTGAAGCCAGGCGAGACGCTGGGCGTCGTCGGCTCCAGTGGCTCGGGCAAGACCACACTCGCCCGCGTCATAGCCGGTGCGCTGAAACCCCAGGCCGGAGCCGTCCGCCTGGACGGTGCCGAATACGAAGCCCGGGAGGGTGACGAGCTGGCCCGCTGGATCGGCTATCTGCCGCAGGTTCCCAGCCTGTTCGCCGGTTCGATCAAGGACAATATCTCGCGCTTCTCCACCGCCACCGGGGTCGATCAGGAAGTCGCCGACCGCGGGGCGGTCAAGGCCGCCATGGCGGCAGGGGCCCACGAGCTGATCCTGCGCCTGCCCCACGGCTATGACACGATGCTGGGCCCCCACGGCCAGGGCCTGTCGGCGGGTCAGGCGCAACGCGTCGCTCTGGCCCGGGCCCTCTACAACGACCCCGTCCTGCTGGTGCTGGACGAGCCCAACTCCAACCTCGACCAGGAGGGTGAAGCGGCGCTGATGCAGGCCATCCTGGGCAGCGCGGCGCGCGGCGCGGCCGTCGTGATCATCGCCCACCGGGCCGGCGTTCTGGCGCGGGTCGACCGCCTTTTGATGATGCGCGACGGCGTGGTCCAGCTGGAAGGCCCCCGCGAGGAAGTGCTGGAGAAGATGCGCGCCACGGCCGGACGCCCCGGTGCCCCTGCCAGCCAGCCGACGCCGCAACAACCGCCGCAGGCCCAGCCTCAAGGCCAGCCCCAGCCTCAGCCGCAAGGCCCCGGTCAGGCCCTCGCGCGAACCCAGCAGCCGCAGCCACAGCAGCAACAGGCCCAGCCTGATCCGGCGCAGGTTCGTCCGCGGCGCACTCAATGACAGATACCCCGCTTGCCCCTGTCCCCGCCGGCCCGGGGGCACCCCCGCCGACGGCCGGCCCATCCGCGCCGCCGCACGACCCGCAAGGCCCCGTCATCGTGACCGATGCTCCGCGCCGCGAGTTGATCATCGGCGGTACGATTATCGTCCTCTTCTTTGTCATATTCCTTGGATGGGCGGCGATAGCCCCCCTGGACGCCGGTGCCTACGCCCAGGGACAGGTCGCCGTCTCCGGCAATCGCCAGGCGGTGCAACACCGCGAAGGCGGCGTGGTCAGCGCCCTGCTTGTCGCCGAGGGCGACACCGTGCAGCGCGGTCAGATACTGCTGCAGCTGTCCAGCGGCGAGCTAAAGGCGACCGAACGCGGCGTGACCAGCCAGGTCTATGCCCTGATCGCCCAGCGCGCCCGTTTGACCGCCGAACGCGACCGTTTGCGCGCCATCCCGACCCCGCCCGAGTTCGCCAATCTGACGCCCGAGGATTCCGGGCTGGCGCGGGAATCGCTGCGCATCCAGCAGCTCCAGTTTGGTGCCCGCCGCACCGGTCGTTCTACCGAGACCGGCGTGCTGGGTCAGCGCGTGGCCCAGCTGAACGAGCAGATCGCCGGCTATGAAGGCCAGATCGTCGCCAACGTCGAACAACAGCGTCTGATCCAGGAAGAGCTGACCGGCATGCGAAGCCTGGCGGAGAAGGGCTATGCCCCGCTCACCCGGGTCCGGGCCCTGGAACGCACCGCCGCCCAGCTGGATGGCGAGCTGGGCTCCCTGCGGGCCCAGATCGCCCGGTCCCGGGAAGCGGTCGGCGAGACGCGGCTGCAGGTCTCGGGCGTATCGACCAAGATGAATGAAGACGTCGCCGACCAGCTGCGCCAGATCGACGTCCAGCTGAACGAACTGCGTCCGCGGATGGTCTATCTGCGGGCCCAGATCGCACGCAACGAGGTCAGGGCCCCGGCCTCGGGCGAGGTCGTCGGCCTGACGATCTTTACCCAGGGCGGAGTCATCCAGGCCGGTCAGACCCTGATGGAAATTGTGCCCCGCGACGCGTCGCAGGTCATCATCGCCCAGATCAACCCCACTGACGTCGACAACCTGCGCGTCGGCCTCGACACCGAGGTCAAATTCCCCGGCCTGCGCGAGCGGAATCCGCCTGTCATTCACGGACGGGTGACCCGTATTTCCGCCGACAGCTTCACTGTCGAACAGTCCGGTGCCACCTATTTCCGGGCCGAGATCGTGGTCTCCGCCGCCGAACTGGCCAAGATGGGCCGCAGCGCCGAGACCCTGCGTCCCGGTGCCCCGGTCGAGGTGGTCATCCTGCTGCGCAAGCGAACGGCGCTCGGTTATCTACTGGAGCCGCTGACCAACAACCTGTGGCGATCGGGTAGCGGACAGTAGGCCGCAGCGGCAGGTCTCAGCCGGCCGGGACCCTCGAGGCCTTCGCTCTCTGCCGGAACGCATGCAACAGCGGTTCCGTATAGCCGTTGGGCTGGCTGACGCCGTCGAACACCAGGGCGCGGGCGGCATGGAAGGCGAGGCTGCTTTCGGGGTCGGGTGCCATGGGCCGATAGACGGGATCGCCGGCGTTCTGGGCATCGACCTTCGTCGCCATGCGCAGCAGCGCCGCGTCCACCTGTTCGGCGGTGCAGACCCCGTGCAGCAGCCAATTGGCCATGTGCTGGGACGAGATGCGCAGGGTGGCCCGGTCCTCCATCAGGCCCACGTCGTGGATGTCGGGCACCTTGGAACAGCCCACGCCCTGGTCGATCCAGCGCACGACATAGCCGAGCAGCCCCTGGGCGTTGTTGTCCAGTTCCTCGGCGATCTCCGCTTCCGACCAATTGCGCCCTGCCGCCAGCGGCGGGGTCAGCAGATCCTCGAGGCCCGGGACCGGCCGCGCCGCGATCTCGTCGCGCAAGGCGAACACGTCGGTCTGGTGATAGTGCAGCGCATGAAGGGTCGCCGCGGTCGGACTGGGCACCCAGGCGGTGTTGGCGCCGGTCTTCGGGTGAGCGGCCTTCTGCTCCAGCATCTCGGCCATCCGGTCGGGCGCGGCCCACATGCCCTTGCCGATCTGGGCCCGACCCGACAGGCCGCATTTCAGCCCGATGGCGACATTGCGCGCCTCATAGGCCGCGATCCAGGCGGAGGCCTTGATCTCGCCCTTGCGCACCACCGGCCCGGCCTGCATCGCCGTGTGGATTTCGTCACCGGTGCGGTCGAGGAAGCCGGTGTTGATGAACACGATCCGGTCCCTCACCGCATGGATACAGGCCGCCAGATTGGCCGAGGTGCGGCGCTCCTCGTCCATCACCCCGACCTTGATCGTGTGCCGCGCCAGACCCAGCAGGTCCTCGACGGCGTCAAACAGGTCATTGGTGAAGGCGCACTCTTCCGGCCCGTGCATCTTGGGTTTGACGATATAGATCGAGCCGGCCCGGCTGTTCCTGAACCGCCCTCGCCCCTGCAGGTCGTGCATCCCGATCAGGCTGGTGACGATCGCGTCCAGCACCCCCTCGGGCGCGTCGGTTCCGTCCGCCAGCCGCATCGCCGGCGTGGTCATCAGGTGGCCGACGTTGCGCACGAACAGCAACGACCGCCCGGGCAGGGTCACCGCCGATCCGTCGGGGGCGGTAAAGTGCCTGTCGGGGTTCAGGGCGCGGGTCATGGCACGCCCGCCCTTGTCGAAGGTCTCGACCAGATCGCCGCGCATCAATCCCAGCCAGTTGCGCCAGGCCGCGACCTTGTCGGCGGCATCCACGGCGGCGACCGAGTCCTCCAGATCGACGATGGTCGAGAGGGCCGATTCCAGCACGACGTCGGCGATGCCCGAGGGGTCGTCGCGGCCGATGGGATGATCCCGGTCGAACACCACCTCGATATGCAGGCCGTTGTGACGGAACAGCCGCGACCGCTCGCTGTGGCCGACGTACTGCCCGGGATCGCGGATCGCGATGCCGCCGCCCGGATCGCCCAGATCGGCCCAGCGCCCCCCGGCGAGGGGAACCGCCTCGTCGAGAAAGGCCTTGGCCCGCGCGACCACCCGGGTGCCTCGCGCGGTGTCGAACGGTCCCGGCGGCGGCAGGTCGCCCAGCGCGTCGGTGCCGTACAGCGCGTCATACAGACTGCCCCAGCGGGCGTTGGCGGCGTTGAGCACGAAGCGGGCATTCAGGGACGGCACCACCAGCTGCGGCCCCGCCAGGGTGGCGACCTCGGCATCGACATTGCGCGTGCCGATGGCGAAGGGGGTCGGCTCGGCGACCAGATAGCCGATCTCGCGCAGGAAGGCCTCGGAGGCGGCACCATCATGAACCGCGCCGCGCCGTCCGCGATGCCGGGCGTCGATCCGGGCCTGCAGATCGTCGCGCACCGCCAGCAGCCGCCGGTTCTCCGAGGCGAACCGGGCCAAGACATCGGCGACGCCCGACCAGAAGGCCTCGGCCCCGATCCCCAGCCCCGACAAAGCCTCGCCCTCAATGAAGGCGGCCAGGTCCCCGGCGACCTGAAGGCCGGCGCGCGGCGTCATCGACATGGAACTCTCCTCGGGGCAGGCCTGAAACATTCCGTGATGACCCGGCGTAAGTCGAGGGCTTTTCGCGCTGCACCCTGCCCGCCGGTAAACTCCGCGCCTTGACTTGGCCGTCTTTCGCGCCCATTTGCGCTGCGTCGCACAATTGCGATGCCCCGGTGCGCTCCAGCGCGTGTGGGTCTTTCGGT
>Ga0105047_10017256_pt1 | contig 11261 bp, 7 predicted proteins | sample MAT04_FD_78384 | JGI IMG/M metagenome (GOLD analysis project Ga0105047, IMG submission 78384) | Freshwater microbial communities from Lake Fryxell liftoff mats and glacier meltwater in Antarctica - MAT-04 (megahit assembly) | ecosystem: Environmental > Aquatic > Freshwater > Ice > Liftoff... | reverse complement strand
TTTGGCAACTGCTGCAACTTGTGTTCGGGAATGCCCAACGACAAGTTGATGATCTTCGCGTTCCACACGTCCATCGCGTGGCGAATCGCCGCGACCACCGTTTCGACTTCCGAATTGCCGAGGGAACCGAAAACGTCTGCGGAATAGAGCTTTGCCCCCGGTGCAATGCGTAGCAGAATATCGGCGACGATCGTACCGTGGATCGACGATTGTTTGCCCAAATACGGGGCGAATGCCGGTGCGAAGATGGCCCCTTCGATGGGCTTTGCGTGCGGATGCCGGGTTTCGATGACGCTGCGGTCGATGCCGGAATCGACGACGGCGATGGTAATCCCTTCGCCGTTGGCCGCGGCATCGCGGATCAGCGAATCGGGGGTGAGCCGGGCGAAGAGCTCGTCGAACACGTTCACCCTTGCATCTCTTCGAGGAGTTTGCGGACACTTTCGACCATGCGCACGCCGTGGTCGATGGCGGGTTGGCCGTACTGAACGGCGAGCGCCCGGGCCGCTTCGACCAATTTCAATCCGGCGTCCGCTTGGGCGGGCGTTTGCCCCTCGGCGGTCAACCCCGTGCGGAGGCTTTCCATCACTGCCCCGGATTGGAAACTCGCCGAGATGTTCGCACCGGCTTTGAGTGCGGCATCCACGGCGTCGAAGAGCAAGCGTTGCGATTGCCGTTCGATCATGTGATTCCGCAACGCGTCGGTGCCGATCTCCGCGAGGAGGGCGACCACTCGTCGATCGGCGGGCGTGAACTCGGGTTTATCGAAGAGTTCCAACACCGCTTGGGCACCGATGCCGAAGTTCATCGGGGCCGCCAAGATCGATCGGCGGTTCTGCTCGAACGGATAGAGCGTCACCGAACCCAACGCCGCGGGCTGAAAATCGTGGAGAACGCACGGTTCTTGCTGGCTGACCACCCCCGCCGCGAGCGTTTGCGAGAACGGCAGTTCGGGGAGTGCGATCGATTGGCCATTGGCCCCGTAAGCCGCAACCGATTCGCCCTGCCGCACGATGATTGCGGCGTCGGTGGCGCCCGTCATGAGCAGGCACGCCCCGAGCAATTTGTGAATGGTCGCGGGCAGCGGAACGGTTTCGCCGAGGGCGGCGGTGCCGCGGACGAGCGGGAGAATTTGTTCCACGGCTTCGCGGAACTCGCGGAGGGTGCGTTGGACTTCGCGTTGTTGTTTCGCCGGTAGGATCGCATCGAGTTGCTTGCGGATGGCTTTGAGGAACGATTCGCGGGTGAGATCCTGATTCTTATCGAGGTAATCGCGCACGCCCATCCGCATCGCATCGAGCGGCGTGGCCTTGTTGGCGAACCCGGTCACGAGGATCGCCACGAGGTGCGGTTGAAACTCGATCAAATCTTCGAGCAATCGCAAGCCGTCGGAACCGGAACCGAGGTTCCAATCGAGAACCGCGAGATCGATCGATTCCGAGTTCGCCAGCAGTAACGCTTCCTCAGCATCGGCCACGGCGAGCACGCGGGTGTTCGGCAGGGTAGCCAGCCATTCTTGAAACGTCCGGCGGACGCCGTCTTCATCGTCGACGATCAGGATCGTTTCGGTCATTGGCAATCGCCGGTGGAAAGGAGTACCAACGCTTCGCCGAAGTGGCCTTGGTGCAGGAAGAGGGCCGCCCGCAAGCCGTTCACATCCTCGCCGGCCCGCAATTGCTCGGCGGAATCGATCTGCCGAAGGGCCTCGGCCCAACGGGAATCGGCCGCGAAACGTTTCGCCACGTTCACGTGGTAGTTCCGGCGTTCTTCGATCCGGAACAACAGCGTGAGATCGGCCCGGCAACGGCGGCAAGTTGCCGCCGCGTTCGATGCCTTGCAACAGGGGCAAGCGATGGTCATGAGTCTTCCAAGTAAAAGAGCACGTCGGCGAGGGTGTTGCAGGATTCGGTGAGTTCGGGCCAGTTGCGATCTTGCATGGCGTTGCGCACGCCCTTGATCAGCCGATCGAGTTCGAGTTGATCCTCGGCGGACGCTTTCTCGCGGACACGTTCCGTTTTCTCGAGCAAGGCGCGGGCTTGAACCGTTTCGCGTTGGCCTTCGGTTCCCGCCGATGCCTCTTCGGCGGGGACGAATTCCGATTCGGCCTCGTCGAATGCGGCGAGCGAATCGCCTTCCGTTTCCTCGAAATCGGGCTGGGCGAGTCGGGCATCGGTTTCGTCGTCTTCATTCCAATCGGGGTTGGCCCACAAGCGATCGAGGCGGGCTTTCGCGGCATCCCGTTCTTCGAGGGCGAACCGGGCCATGGCATTCTGAATCGACACTTGTTTGACCATGCCGGTGGCCTTCTCGCGGGCGGAAACCTTCAACGTTCCATCGAGATTCAAATCGAGTTGCACCACGATCTGATTCCCGGCGGGCACTTTGGCCAACCCTTCGACCACGAACTTCCCCACGAGGTGGTTCCGGCGCACGTCCGAGCTTTCGCCTTGGAAGATTTCGATATCCACCACCGGTTGGTTTTCGCCCACGGTGCAGAACATCTCCGAACGGGATGCGGGCAGCGGCGTATTCCGCGGAATGATCGTAGCGAATTTGAAGGTGTCCATCGAATGCGAAAAGTGATCGGGCACGTCCAGCACCTTGATGCCCATGGAGTGCGGGGTGAGATCGACGAGCACGGCCCCCACGTTTTCCCCGGCGATGATCGCCGCTTGGATCGCGGCCCCCATGGCAACGCACAAATCGGGGTGAACCTCACGGTGGGCGGGTTGGCCCAACCGGTTTTCGAGAATGCGGGCTATCATCGGCGTGCGGGTGCTGCCGCCGACGAGCACCACTTGCTTCAGTTCCGATGCGGTGATCTTCGCATCATTGAGGGATTTTTGAACGCATTCCATCGTGCGCGCGATCAATGGGGCGATCAGTTCTTCGAATTTCTCGCGGGTGAGTTCCACCGAAAGGTGGAGCGGGATGCCATCCTTCTCGGCAATGAATTCCTCTTCGAGCTTGGCGAACGGGTGATCGGAGATGTGCCGTTTGGCCGCTTCCACCGCGCGCAGCAGCCGCGCCCGAGCCACTTGGCTTTGCCGCAGATCGACGTGGAACTGCTTTTGAAAATCCTCGGCGACGTAATCGAGGAGGAGCTCGTCGAAATCGTCGCCGCCGAGTTGCGTATCGCCGTGGCTGGCGAGCACCTCGAAGATGCCCGACTCCGCTTGGAGGATGCTCACGTCGAAGGTGCCGCCCCCGAGATCGTACACAAGGAACTTTTCGCTGCCGGCGGGATCGGGGGTGTAGGTGAGTGCGGCGGCCGTCGGTTCGTTGATGATGCGAACGACTTCCAACCCGGCGAGTTGCCCGGCTTCGCGGGTGGCTTGGCGTTGCGTATCGTTGAAGTAGGCGGGCACCGTGATCACGGCTTTGCCAACGGGCTGGCCGAGATCCTTCTCCGCGGCTTCCTTCAACCGCCGTAAGATCATCGCCGAGATTTCCTGCGGGCGGAATTGCTGCTCGCCGAGGGGCACCTTCACCTCTTGCCCCATCTTGCGCTTCACGGATTTGATCGTTCGTTCCGGCGCGAGAACGTATTGGTTGCGGGCGGCCTTGCCCACGAGCAACTTACCATCCTCGGCCAAGCCCACCACGGAGGGCAAGATCGGATCGCCATCGACTTCGATCACGCGGGGGCGGCCATCTTGCACCACGGCGACTTCGCTGTTCGTGGTGCCGAGATCGATACCGATAATGATTTCCGACATGGTGTCCGTCCTGGAGTATGTGCAACAGTTTACTTTATCGACGATCCGAAAGACAAAACTACCCCTCTCCCGATTCACTGCGTGAATCGACCTCCGCCACAAGGGGGGAGGTGGGGTGGATTTGGTGATCAACGATCATCAATCTCAGCCACACTCTTCACCTCCCCCCCTTGTGGCGGAGGTCGTCAGAACCGAAGGTTCTGGCGGGTGGGGGTATTCCAAAAAAGACAACCGATAGTTTATCGGGCCACTTTGACTTGGGCGAACCGGAAAACGTTCCCGGCTTGGCGGTAGCCGCGGCGAAGCACATCGACCACCGTGCCCGCCTCTTCGCCGGTGCCCGCGATCACTTCGATCACTTCCATCAATTCGGGGTCGAACGCCTTGCCGAGGGCGTCGATTGGAGTCAGCCCGAGTTGTTCGAGGAGCTTTTCCACCCGCCGTAGGCTCATCGAGTAACCCTCGGAAATCCCCTCGAGCGTGGGTTCGAGCTTGGCGAGGAGTTCTGTAACCGGCGGCGGTTCCGTTGCCCCGCCGAACCATTTGGCGAAGAGGCCACGGCGGGGTTGAGGAATGGGCGCCTGCAATTCTTCTAGGAGGGGCATCAGCGATTCCGTGGATCGCTCAACTTGTTTCAAGGCGAGCGCCAAGGTATCCGCGATTTCCAATATCGGTTTGATCGACGGCGAAGCTGCGGGGGCTTCCGCGGGCCTGGCAAAGGTCTTCAGCACCTCGGCAGTTTGCTCGGCGGAAGCCCTCACCGCCTTCGTTTGCAGGTTCACATCGTGGCGGAGCGCCGTGAACTGCCCGACCATCGCCGCCCAATCGAACGGGGCCGGTTCATTCGCCGGGGCGGCTTCGGGCTCGTGCAGTTCGCGGAGGTAGCTCCGGAAACGATCCAACGTACGTTCGATTACATCTTGGGGTTCCGCAGTTGCAGCAATGTCGTGAGGCTCGGCCGCGGTCGGGGTATCTGGCATTCCACTTCCTCGATGATCGCTTCGATGGTGTCTTCGGTGCCCTGCTTGTACAGGAGGTATTTCGCCCGATCGTCGAGCGTGCGGATCAATTCGTACGCTTCGCGGATCGCAGAGAATTTCTCCGCATGCTGTTCCGGGGGGAACTCGCGCGTGAGTTCGAGATAGCGTTTACGGATCTCGGCATCGGTGGCTTCGAGGGGCACGCCGAGCGTGGTGAACGGGTCGGTTTTCATGGCGGCTCACCTGGGGCGGAAGAAGGCATCGAACATCGACCGCATCGGGCTGAACTCACGCCAGAGTTTTTGAATTTCGGGGAGCAAGTTCGCGTGTTTCCCATTCGGGTCATCTTGAATCAAAGTTTCGGACCGATGGAGCAATCGAATCACCTTCTGCGTATTCAACTTGCCCGATTCCGGTTCGATCATTGCTACCGCTTCGAGATACGGGAAAAATGGGTTGCGCGAATACTGAATACCCAACTTCGCCGCGAGCTTTTGCAGTGTGGCCCACTCCTTCGTTCCCCGCAAGAGCATCGCCAACGCTTCGAATTCCGATTCGCCTCCCGGTTGAGCCGAGGCCGCAATTGCCGCAAGAATTTTCTTCCGCAGTGCGATCTCCCCAACGAACTTCCAATTCTCGTGGTGAATTTCGCACAATTCCAAGTAGAGCGCCATCCAAGCCAATGGTGCCTGAGGTTTTTTGAGTTCGGCAGCGAACTCGGCCGCGGCCGCCTTCTTCTCCGCGGGCTTGTATTTGAGAATCACCGAGTGAGCTTGGTGGAGAAACTTCGCAATTAGGGTGCCATTCGGGTCGGCGTCCAATTGCTGTTGGTATTCCTCCGGGGATCGCCCACGCTTGATGGCGATAGCGGCCCTCAACGCCAACGCGATCACGTATTTCTCGCTGATGTGCAACTCGGCCAGCGATTTTAAGGTTTGCTCGGCGGTATCGTAATCCTTCTCGGCCACGAGCTTCCGGGCCAACGAGATCAACGCTCGAACGGTCGATTGGATTTGAACTTCATCGAGCGGGTTCAACGCGAGGATCTTCCGGTTGCAATCCAAACGTTCCTCTGCGCGGCCATTCAGCGTGTACAACTCGGAGAGTTCGCGGAGCACCGGTATCGAGCTGGGGTCGCGTTGGAGAAAGTCCTTCGCCGCATGCTCGGCCTTCTTGAAATCGCCTGCCTCCCGATGCAGCCCCATTACTTCGATAGTCGGAGCGTCCCAATCGGGAGCGGCCGCCATCGCTTCGAGGAAGAGTGGGTTCGGATCGATCTGGGCGTTGGGTGCCGCTTTCGGTTTCTTTTTCTTCGGAGGTGGTTGAAAGAACGCGAAGAAATCGTCTTCTTCTTCTTCTGGTGGCTCGTCTCGCATCACTTTCGCAATGTCGGCCGCACGCATGAGCACTTTCGCCCGCACCCGTTGCGAGACTTCCTGCGACCACCCCGCGGGAGGCGCTTTCAACCAGTCGGAATACCGCACCCAGTTGAAAAACGACCCTTCGAGTTGATCGGATCGATCCAGAACAATTCCCTGCAACTTGTAAAAATCCGGGTCGAACCGTGGGAGGCCGAACGCTTTCCGGAAGCGTTTCATGTCGTCCGGTTGCCCTTGCTCGAGGATGGCGTGGTAGAAAAAGTTCGCGAGCCGGGCCATCAACCCCGGCGACTGTGCTTTGATCAGGGGTACGGCGGTATCGAGCGCCGCAAACGCGCCCGTAAGCACCCGACCGCGACCGCTCTGTTCCCGGATGATTCGCAATTGCTTTGCGATTCCCGAACTGGCTAGGCCGAGGTATTTCTTCTCCAGCGCCGCGGCGGTTTCTACAGGGAGTTGTTTGCGAAAGCTCTCATCGAGTTTGTAACGAAACGGCGCCGCCAATTGCGCGGGAATCCTTTCCGGATTCAACCGCCCGAAGTTCTCGACCGCGCGGGCGTCGTCGTTGGCGGAAAAGGCCATCAGCCCGCGCAACAGCATCTTCCATTCCAAATACGGCGATTGCAATCCCACCCCGTTGAGGCTCTCACGAGCGGCATCGCTATTTCCGGATTCGTATTTCTGAAACGCCGCGATAATCGCTTCGTACGCGGGGAGATGCTCCGGGGGAAGCAAGCCACCGAGCCGGGCGAGGATAGTTTTATCCGCCGCGAATCCCAATGCTGCCGTCATTGCAGTGGGATTATTGAGCGGTTCGAGCAATGCCTTGGCCCGAGTGAAATGCCCGGCCCGCGCTTGTAGGTGCGCCAATGCGATCGACCATTCCGGGGTATTACCCGGCGTGATGCTCGCCGCCCAATCGTAGTATTTGCTAAAGTCGCCGGGGCGACTATTATCGATGGAATTGAGGCAAGCGGTGCGAATGACCGATTTCAAATACGCCAATGTATCGTCGTTGGGTTCATCGATCCACATCTGGTGGGCCGCGTGCCAAGCATCGGTGAAGCGCTCCGCTTTGATGTCGCTTTCAACGAGTCGGCGCTTCGCCGCGTAAAGTGCCGGTTTCTTTTTCGCCATGCTCGGATTCCTTCGCGGGCTACGCCCGAGGCTTCACCATGTAATATAAATTCAAACCTTCTCCGTCTTCGATTGGTCCGCGATCCATGATCCACCGCGAATCGCACCTGCTCTCGCCTTACCGCCCGCCGACCTCCTACCCCGTGAGCTTGAACCCCGAAGAAGCCTCCGCATGGCTCAACGGATACTTCGCATTGTGGCACCCCGCCGCCTTGATCGGCCAAACCCGCACGCCCCAAGCATCGTCATCGTACGACCACGATAACCCAGTGGAAGGCTATTTATATGCGGTGCCCACCGGCCCGCACCTCTACCAACCCGAAGATTGGCAACACCGAGTACGCGAAGCGAAAGCTGCGGCCTTCGCCGCGACGCCGGACGACCGCGAAACGCACGCGAATTTGATGAACGCCCTCGCGGAATTGCAGATCGAACCGGCTTACCGCGAGGTGCCCGCCGAGGTGGTGAAGCTGTTCGTCGGCCTCGGCTTAGGCTACTTGCTCGTCGAATCTCTATTCGACGCGATGGATCACGAACACCTCCTCGATGCCGATGGCTTCTGGGCCGACGTTCAAACCGCCGCCGCGGCTTCCATCGCCCCCGATGCACACACCGCAGTGCGAACGGCGATGCAACCGGCCATCGAGAAGCTGCGCTCGGCCCGCGAAGCCCTGAATTCCACAGGGATGAAACTCGTCGATTTGGCGATGCCCACGGTGGCATCTCTCGGCGCGCCGTGGCCCGACTCGTTCGCAGCCGGGTTGCCTCTGGGAATCATCGCCTCCGGTGAAATGCTCGAGCAATTGGCGAACGATCACCCCGAACGATTCGCCGAGTTGAAGGCGAAGTTCGTTCCCGATCTGCCCTCGAACGTGGACATCGCGTGCGGAGCGTACCGCGAACGGGACGATGCACTTCTGCCCATCGAATCGCAGTTCTGGAACTTCGAGCAGGCCCGCCGTGCGGTGAAATCGCTCTTCGGTGCGGAAACGCAGGTGTTCGCGCGGAACACCTCTGCGTTCCATCCCGCGTTGCCCTCGTGGCTCCAGCATGCCGGGTACCAAAGTGCGGTGTTGGTGAGTTTCGATGGTGCCCTCAACCCTAACCGCAACGCGGCGATATTGAATTGGTCCGCCCCGGATGGCAAATCGCTCACCGCCTTCGGCCGCGAACCGCTCGATGCCTCCGATCCGCTGACCTACTTCAACCTCGTCTACCACATGCACCAAGCGTTCACGCAGGATTCAATGCCGACGATCGCGTTCAAACACACGGGCAGCGAAGCCGCGCCGGGATACCGGGAATTGATCGCACTCGCCGAGTTGGGGGATGTCGCCGGGGAATGGGTCGGCCTCGGCCGCCATCTTTCGGAGAACCCCTACGGCGATTACCTCGGCAGCACCGGTGCCGACGATTACTTCACCGATTCCCTCGATCAACGCGTGACCAATCGCAAGCGGCCCGATCCCGTGGGCGGTTTCGCGGTTCACCAACGATTGCGGCGCCGCATCGATAGCGCGTTCGCACTCGCCGGGTTGCACCGCATGTTGAGCGCACCCAACGAAGCCGAGTTGGCATTGGTGAATCAGCTCGAAACCGCCGAACGGCAGATTGAACTCCGGGGGGCGGATACCCACGGCGCGCCGGAAGTGACCATCCCCGAAGCCGAGTTCGCACAGTTGTTAGCGGATCGCATTCAAGTACGTTCCGCCGAGAATCAGCCCGGTTTGATCGTCTTCAACCCGTGCAACTTTCCCCGCCGCGTCGGGTTGGAAATCGCCGAGTTCGGCTCTCCGATCCCCGTGGCCGATCCGGTGAAAGCCGCGGAGTTCGCCAACGGCTCGGCCAAACTCGTGGTGGAAGTGCCATCGCTCGGCTTCGCTTGGATTCCCCGCAATGCCCCCGCCGGAACGCTCCCGCCCAAGCCCCGCCTCAAAACGGCGGAGAATTCCACGGTTCGCAACGAATTCTTCGAGGCCGATTTCGATCCGGTCACCGGGGCCCTGCGTGCCTTCCGCGACGGTCGCACCCGCGTCAATCGTTTGGGCATGCAACTTGTCTTCAACCCCGGCAGCAAAACGAAAGCCCGCAAGATCACCGTGACGAATTCGGGAACTGCCCTCGGCGAGGTGGTTTGCGAAGGGGACATTCTCGACGATCACGATCAACCCCTAGCCACGTTCCGGCAACGCTTGCGGGCGTGGGTTGGTCGCCCGGCATTGGAACTCCGCATCGAAATCGAACCGACGCACGCCCCCGGCGGCTATCCTTGGCATTCGTACTACGGTGCCCGCTTCGCTTGCCGCGATGATCGCGCCGCGATCTTCCGTGGCGTGCATGGGGGGAATTTTGCCTCCACCTACACGCGCCCCGTTTCGCCCGATTACCTCGAGTTCCGCATCGGCGGCGAACGCACCTTCCTCTTTACAGGCGGCCTGCCCTTCCTGCAAAAGCACGGTACCCGCATGGCCGATGTGGTGCTGATTCCCGAAGGGGAAACGTGCCGGAGTTTCGAGTTGCTTTTGGCCCTCGACCGCGATTACCCGATGCAAACCGCCGCGGGGTGGAACGCCCCGGCTCCGGTGGTGTTCACCGAGAAAGGCCCGCCGCACATCGGGCCGACCGGTTGGCTCGCCCACGTCGATCTGCCGAGCTTATTAATGACGTCGTTGAAGCCGTGCCCATCGGGCGAAGGAATGACCCGGGCCGTAGCGATGCGACTCACCGAATGCTCCGGCTTCGCCGGGCAATCGCACGTGCAGTTCGCCCGCGATCCGAACCGCGCCAGCAGTTGCGACAACGACGGCATGCCCGGGAACGAAATCACGATCGCCGAGGGCTTAGTGCCCGTCGATTTTTCCTCGAACGAAACATTCCGTATCAAGGCGGAGTGGAAGTGATCGATCTGTTATGCTGATGTCTGCACCCAAGCAAAAGAAGACAGCCAATGAGCATGACCGAAACGAACGATGCTCTACCGGCGCACAAGCCGGCATTCCTCAAACGCGTCCAGATTCGCAACTATAAGAGCATCGCTTTCTGCGACGTGACCCTGGAACCGCTGACACTTTTGGTGGGACGCAACGGCTCGGGGAAAAGCAATTTCTTGGATGCACTGGGGTTCTTGGCGGACTTGATGAGCAAACGGGTTTCGGAAGCATTGGAACCGCGTGGTGGATGGAATAGTGTTTTCCCAAAGTATGATAAATCGGGTAAAATCGAGTTCCAAGTCACGGCCGCATTCACCGACGATCAAAAAATTTGGAAGTGCGAGTATTCAATATCAATTGAGAAGTCTGAAACTGGACGCATTCGCATAAACTACGAATCCCTTGATTGCACGTCGGTAAAACCACCTAATTATTCATTTGGTTTTGAGTTATCAGGCGGAGAACTTCATTGGCATGTAGATCCTCGCATAGAAGCTAAACTCCTATTTGGGAAAATGGGGCCTTCTGCCGCCGACTTACTAAATTGGTTTGGACACGAAAGATCGATATTGGGTGTTCTGGCTACAAACCCGTTTAATGTGCCCGCAGAAATTCTCAGATACTCAAGAGTGTACAATTTTTCTCCGGCAGCAATTCGACACGCAAAAGCTAGACATACTATAAAGATGCTCGAAAATGACGGTGCGAATCTCGCGGATATTGTAGCTTTGCTCTCCACGCATGATTCCGACCGGTACCAGCGAGCAATTCAATATCTTCGTTCAATAGTCCCCGGAGTCGATAGCTTTAACGTTCGGGAAAGTCAGCCAGGATATAAATACCTGTCCATTAAAATGCACGCAGCTGAATCAGAACTTCCAATTGAGCTTTTCACTGATGGTATGTCAGATGGAACGATACGCGTTCTCGCCTCACTAATCGCTGCCTCCCAAAATCCGATTCACCTGAGCGAAGAATCTGTGACGGTATTCGATCCCGGTTTCATTGGAATTGAAGAGCCAGAAACTTCTCTTCACCCAGCTGCGGTAAGCGCTTTGATCGATGCGCTTGATGAAGCAACTCTTCGTACGCAGATCATTCTGACTACCCATAGTT
>Ga0105047_10017254_pt1 | contig 11261 bp, 9 predicted proteins | sample MAT04_FD_78384 | JGI IMG/M metagenome (GOLD analysis project Ga0105047, IMG submission 78384) | Freshwater microbial communities from Lake Fryxell liftoff mats and glacier meltwater in Antarctica - MAT-04 (megahit assembly) | ecosystem: Environmental > Aquatic > Freshwater > Ice > Liftoff... | reverse complement strand
GGCAGCGAGAGTGGCCCGGGCAAGGACGGTGGTCGTGCGGGCCCTGGGCGAGCCCCGCGTCGTGATGAGGATGATGGTCCCCCTCCGTGGAGACGCAACGACGGAGACGAACGTGGGTCCGGTGGGTCCGGTCGAGCAAATTCGGGTGGGTACGGTCGACCGAAGGCGGGGGGCACGACTCGACCGGGTGGCGGCGCGAGGCCGCCACAAACGGGAGCCGGCGACCGGGACCGACGGGCGTCGAGTGGTTCGCGCCCCTACCGTTCACCAGAGGGAGGCAACACTCGACCCGGCGACGATCGTGCACGGCCTCGCCAAGGGCGGCCCTATGAAGGTCGATCCCCCGAGGGCCGGTCGGGGGATGGTCGGTCGGGGGATGGCCGGCCCTCCCAGGGCCGACCGCCGCAGGGCCGATCGCCGCAGGGCCGACCGGGCCAGGATCGTGCGAGCCTGAGTCGGTCGGGTCCGGTTCGACCGAATTCGGGTCGGCCGACTTCGTCGGGTGGTGGCCGGAACGACCGCAATGAGCGGCCGGGCCGGGACGATCGGTATGGACGGGACGATCGGTACGGGCGGGGCGAGCGAACAGCCGACGATCGCGGGCAGAGCAACAACTGGCGTGACCGCCCCAGTACTGACCGTCCCAGCAGTGGTCGGGACAGCAGTGGTCGTTCGTACGGAGGCGGCGGCAGTCGAGACGCTCGGGACGACCGACCACCTTCGGCGCCGTTGCCGCGCGAGGCCGGCGGGCGCACCATGGGAGCCCTCGCTCGTCGGGGGGCCGGGCGGATGAAGCCCTACGAACAGGACGAGCGATTCCGCGACGATCCTCGTTACCGTCAATCTGATGGTCGTGACAGCCGTGGAGGCCCCGGGGATTCCCGAGGCGGCGATCGTCGGCCGGCCGAAGACGCTCGTCCCGCGCGCGGGCGCGTGTCACGGGATGCCGAGTCCTCTGCTGCCCAGACATTTCGTCGCGCCGGGAGTCCGCCACCACCTCGACCCCCAAAGGCGGAGAAGGGGCCGAACGTGTTCACGCCGGCCGGCCGTTCATCGGGGACCAAAGGTGGTCCCGGTCGAGGGACCGATTCGGGGGACCGGCGCCGGGCCGAGAACAAGGGCGGTCGGCCCGCGGCCCGACCATGGCGGCCGGCCACGCAGCCGCAGCGCCCGGTGGTACCCGAGTCGCTCGATGCGCGGGCGTTGCTCGACGACGGCGAGGCGTTCGCCGCTGGCCCGGGGTTGAGCGGCGAGGCCAAGAAGGCCGTGGTTCGCGCCCGAACGGTGGTGCCGCCGCTGGAGAGCCTGGGTGAGCACGGTGGCGCGGTAGGAAGCGCATCAGCAGACGCCGCATCCGGCGAGCGTCGTGGCGTGGCGAGTGGCACCGACGGGGCCGACTCCGCCGCTACGTCCCACCTTGGAAAGACCGGTTGGGGTGAGTCCGAGCGGTCTCCTGAGCCGGCGGAATCCTCTGAGCCTGGCGGCGTGATCGCCGGTGCGGAGCCGGACACGGTGGCCGATGCCGACCCGCACGTATCGTTCGGCGACTTCGGTGATTTCGGCGACTTCGATGACGAAGGCGACGATCTCGGGATGGCGTACATCATCGACGAGGATGACGACGAGGACCCCGACGACCCGGAGGTGCGCGCTCGCGACGCCGACGTGCGGTCGGAGCTCACCACGGCGGTGGGCGTCACCCGTGCCACTCGCCTCGCCGCCCGACTCTCAGACGCCACCCGTTCGTTCAAACGGGAGCAGTTCGACGATGCGGCTCGTACGTTGCGAAAACTCGCGGATGAGGCACCCACGGCCATGGCCGTCCGTGAACTCTACGGGCTCACGCTTTATCGGCAGGGGAAGTGGCGTCAGGCGGCGAAGGAGCTGGAAGCATTTCGCGCCGGATCGGGATCGGCGGATCAGAACCCCGTGCTGGCGGATTGTTATCGAGCGCTCAAACGCTGGCAAGAAGTCGAAGAGCTCTGGATCGAGTTGAAGGAAGCGTCACCATCGGTTGAACTGGTGATCGAAGGCAGAATCGTGGCGGCGGCAGCAAAGGCTGATCGGGGCGAGTTGCGCGACGCCATGAACCTGCTCCAACAAGGCTGGAAGCTTCCCAAACGGCCGGAAATCTCACACCTTCGTCGGGGCTATGCGTTGGCCGATCTGTACGAACGAGCGGGTGAGTTGGCCAAAGCCCGGGAACTGTTCGGCTGGGTGGCCACCCAAATGCCGGACTTTGCCGACGCCAAACGTCGCGCCCGCCAACTTCGCTGAGCACGCCCGAGACGGGGCCGGGGTGCAAGCGGTAGGGTGATGACGGCCCTCCGGTGAGACGTGATGGACCGTTCCACGCCGTGTCGATGTCCGGCGATTCGAGGTCTCGCCCCTTCCGTCCGCGGCGCGTTCGCGCCCGATCCCGAGGTGCCCCATGGCTTCCCCTGCACGTTCCCCCTATCCCTCTCACAACCTGGCGATCCTGTCTGGTGCGCTGTCTTCGACGCCCAAGTCCCGAGTGTTGCCGTCCGGCGACACCGTGGTGCAGCTCGAGCTCACCACCCGGCCGCCGGGCGGATCCACCGCATCGGTTCCCGTCACCGCTGAGGCCACCCTCACCGCCAAGCTCGACCTCGAGGTGGGCACGGATGTTGTGGTGATCGGTGAGGTTCGGCGCCGATTCTTTCGTGCTGGCGGGTCGACGCAAAGCCGAACCGAAGTGGTGGCCACCGCAGTCATCCCCGCACGCCGGGCTGCCGCGGCGGCGCGTGCGGTGGATCGGGCGGTGGCACTTCTGGTCGACGAGTAGGCGCGCCTACTGTGGGGCCTCGTCGGGCCGGCGTGGCCCCACAACCGGCCGGTTGCCAGCCGATCCCGACCGTTCGAGCACTGATACGAGGAGACCGATGACCGATATTGCGAGCTTGCTGGGTGACGATGCCGACGCGCTGCTGAGCTACACCAGCAAAGGCATCCCGAAGGAAGACCTCACGCTTCCGGGCGGCGACATCGTCGACCGGGTCTACAAAGACAGTGACCGATCGCCGCAAGTGCTGCGAAACATCGCGGCGCTGGTCGGGCATGGTCGGCTCGCCAACACGGGCTACGTGTCGATCCTTCCGGTCGACCAAGGAATCGAACATTCTGGGGCGGCATCGTTCGCACCGAACCCGAAGTACTTCGACCCCAAGAACATCGTGGAACTGGCGATCGAAGGCGGGTGCAACGCCGTAGCCACCACGTTCGGGGTCCTCGGGCTGTGCAGCCGACAGTACGCCCACAAGATTCCGATGATCGTGAAGCTCAATCACAACGAGATGCTCACGTATCCGAACGAATTTGATCAGATCATGTATGGCGACGTCGACCAGGCCTACAACCTTGGCGCGGCCGGGGTCGGGGCCACCATCTACTTCGGTGCGTCGGAAAGTCATCGCCAGATCCAGGAAGTGAGCGAAGCGTTCGCCCGGGCCCATGAGCTCGGGTTGTTCACCGTGCTGTGGTGTTACCTGCGTAACTCGGCGTTCAAGGTGGACGGCGTCGACTATCACGACGCTGCCGACCTCACCGGGCAGGCCAACCACATGGGTGTCACGATCGAGGCCGACATCATCAAACAGAAGTTGCCGATGCGCAACGGTGGCTACAACGCCGTCAACTATGGCAAGACCTCGCCGCTCGTGTACGGCGAGCTTGTTACAGACCACCCGATCGACCTGTGCCGGTGGCAGGTAGCCAACTGCTACATGGGCCGAATCGGACTGATCAACAGTGGCGGCGAATCCAAAGGGGCCACCGACCTTGCCGAGGCGGTGCGCACGGCGGTCATCAACAAACGCGCCGGCGGCATGGGCCTGATCTCCGGTCGCAAGGCGTTTCAGAAGTCCACCGCTCAGGGGGTGGAGCTGCTCAACGCCATCCAGGATGTGTACCTCGACCAAGCGGTCACTGTCGCCTGACCGATGGGTGGTGCTATCGCCGCCCGCCGCCAACATCCTCCGATAAGGTGGCCGCCATCGGCCCGATAGGTGCCGGTCACCGGCGGGCCAACGCCGGCGGGGACGGAAGACAAAGAGGTTTTCCTTTGGCTGACACCGCAGAACGGTCGCTCGCACACGAGCTCGACCGGGTCATCATCCGATTCGCAGGCGATTCCGGTGATGGCATGCAGCTCACCGGCGACCGCTTCACCAACGCGAGCGCCGTCTTCGGCAACGATCTGGCCACGCTGCCGGAGTATCCGGCAGAGATTCGCGCTCCTGCCGGCACCGTGTTCGGAGTCAGCGCGTTCCAGGTGCACATCTCCGATCACGAGATCACGACGCCAGGGGATCAGCCGAGCGTGCTGGTGGCGATGAACCCGGCGGCGCTGAAGAGCGAACTCGAAAAACTCGAGCCGGGTGGCACGGTGATCGTGAATGTGGACGCGTTCGAGGAACGCAACCTTCGCAAGGCCGGCTACCACGAGAACCCGCTCGAGGACGATTCCCTGAAGGGGTACATCGTCTACGAGGTGCCGATGAGCACCCTCACAAAGACGGCCTGCGAGCCGTTGGGCGTGAAACCACGAGATGCCGAACGGTCGAAGAATTTCTTCGCCCTCGGGCTGGTTTCGTGGATGTACACACGGCCGGAGCAGCCGACGATCGACTGGATCAACGCCAAGTTCGGAAACAAGCCGCAGGTTCGTGACGCCAACCTGGCGGCGTTCAAAGCCGGCCACGCGTTCGGTGAAACCGCCGAGCTGTTCGACTACTCCTACGTGGTCCGGCCTGCCCCGCAGGCCCCCGGTACCTACACGAACATTTCCGGCAACACCGCAATCGCCTGGGGGCTCATCGCCGCCGCCCAACTGGCCAAGCTGCCCCTGTTTCTCGGTGGCTATCCGATCACCCCGGCTTCCGACATTCTTCACGAGCTCTCCAAGCACAAGAACTTCGGCGTGCGCACACTGCAGGCGGAAGACGAGATTGCCGGCATCGGCAGTGCACTCGGAGCGGCGTACGGCGGTCATCTCGCCGTCACCACAACGAGCGGGCCGGGCATCGATCTCAAAGCCGAGACCATCGGGCTGGCGATCAGCCTCGAGCTTCCGCTGTTGATCGTCAACATTCAGCGCGGCGGGCCAAGTACGGGTCTCCCCACCAAGACCGAGCAGAGCGACCTGTTGCTGGCGATGTACGGCCATCACGGCGAGTCACCCTTGCCGATCGTGGCGGCGCAAAGTCCGTCGCACTGCTTCGACGTGGCGATCGAAGCGGCACGGATCGCGCTCAAGTACCGCACGCCCGTGATGATCCTCTCGGATGGTTTCGTCGCGAACGGCACGGAGCCGTGGAAGCTGCCCGACGTCGCGAGCCTGCCCGACATCTCGATCGAGTTTGCGACGGATTTCAACCACATCGGCGACGATGGGGATCCGGAGTTCTGGCCCTACAAACGCGATCCCGAAACCTTGGCGCGACCACTTGCGCTGCCAGGGACACCGCAGTTGATGCATCGAATCGGCGGGATTGAGAAGAGCGACGGTCGAGGCGATATCAGCTACAGCCCCGAGAACCACATGCGCATGACCGAGTTGCGGGCCGCCAAGATCGCGGGGATCGCCGCCGACATCCCGCCGGTAGAGATGCGCGGCGACGTCGACGACGCCGACATCCTGGTGATCGGGTGGGGGTCCACCTGGGGGGCGATCTGTGGTGCGGTGGATCGATGTCGGGCGAAGGGGAAACGGGTCGCTCAGGCGCATCTGCTCCACCTGAATCCGTTTCCGTCCGATCTTGGCGCGGTGTTGCGTCGGTATCCGACAGTGCTGGTCCCAGAGATGAACATGGGCCAACTGAGCCGGTTGCTCCGAGCGGAGTATTTGGTGGACGCCAAGTCGGTCAACAAGGTGAAAGGCGTGCCGTTCACCGCCGGTGAGCTTGAGCAAGCGATCCTGGAGGCACTGAATGACTGACGTAGCACCCCCCACAACCCGGAAGGACTGGACCTCCGATCAGGAGGTGCGGTGGTGCCCCGGTTGCGGCGACTACTCGATCCTGGCCGCGGTTCAGGCGATGATGCCCGACCTCGGTGTCCGGCGTGAGAACACCGTTTTCCTGAGTGGCATCGGGTGCGCCGCTCGTTTCCCGTATTACATGAACACCTATGGGCTGCACTCGATCCATGGCCGTGCCCCCGCAATTGCCACCGGGCTTGCGATGGCGCGTCCGGACCTCGACGTGTGGGTGATCGGCGGCGACGGCGACATGCTGTCGATCGGCGGCAATCACCTGATCCACGCTCTGCGCCGTAACGTGAACCTGACGATCTTGTTGTTCAACAATCAGATCTATGGCCTCACCAAGGGGCAGTACTCGCCCACGAGCGAGACCGGGAAGGTCACGAAGAGCACGCCGTTCGGTTCGGTCGATCAGCCGTTCAACCCGATCTCGGTGGCGCTTGGAGCGGAAGCGAGTTTCGTGGCCCGAACGCACGACATGGATCGTGCCCACATGCAGGCGATGTTCACTCGGGCGCACGCCCACAACGGGTCCGCGTTGGTGGAGATCTACCAGAACTGCAACGTATTCAACGACGGAGCGTTCGAGCCACTCACCGCCAAGGCCAACCGCGACAACATGCTCATCCCCCTGATCCATGGCGAACCGATCCGGTTCGGTGCGGAACAGGAGCGGGGCGTGATGATGGGCACCGACGGGCAACTGCGGGTGGTGGCCGTGGCCGACGTCGGCGACGCGGCCCTGCTGGTGCACGACGAAACGAACCATGGCCTGGCCTTTCAGCTTTCCCGCTTGGCGAGTGGCCCCCACGAACCCAATCCGGTCGGGGTGTTTCGGGCCGTCGACCGGGCGGAGTATGGCGCGGCGACCAGCCGTCAGATCGCTGCCGCCCAGGAGGCCAAAGGCCCGGGCGACCTGCACGCGCTTCTGCGATCAGGCGCCACCTGGACCGTCACCTGATCGCGACGGTCGGCGTCCGGTGGCGGTCGGTCAGCACAAACGGGCTGGTCAGGTTGTTGTTGTCGATCGCCAGGTCGGCCGTTGTGGATGGGCTGGCCTCAGTCAGGTAGCGGCGTTGCCCCTCCACATAACGGGGGAGCACGGTCCACCACCAGGAGAGGTGATGGAAGAGGGCGGGGCCAGTGTTGGGCGCACTCTGGCAGGCGCGATCGATCCGACCCTGATTGACACGCTCCCACGCTTCCAAGAAAATCGAAAAGTGCCAACGGCCGCGCAACTCCGGACGGTGGAGGAAGATTCCGTCGAAGAGCAACACGCCGCCCGGAGGCACGGTCTGGAAGGGGGCTTCGATCTCGGAAAGGAACCGATCCGTGGGTTCGTCGAACAGTCCGAGCCGGCATGGCCGCGGCGGATCGCCTGCGATCGGGTCGAGTAGCACCTCTTGGAGTCTGGCGAGGTTGTGGGAGTCCTCGTAGAACCCGTCGGGAGACCATCGGCCCTGGATCCCGCGTTCGACGCGAGGCCGGTGGAAGGAGTCGATGGTGCTGCGAATCACCGAGACGCCGTGTGGTCGCAGCACGCCGCCAAGTTCGTCGGCGAAGGTGCTCTTTCCCGCCCCGTCGATGCCGTCGATGGCCACGAGCGTCACGAGGTGGGCACGGTGACGCCGTGCCTCCAGCACGAGATCGGCCGACGCGGCGAGCACGTCGTCGCGAGCTGCAGATCGGATCGGGTCGGGGTTTCCATCGAGGCCGGCGGGCATAGAGCGCTACTCGAACGTACGGAAGACCACGCCGGTGCGAGGCTTGGGGAAGAAGAAGGTGGTCTTGGGGGGCATGCGTTCGCCGCCGTGGGCGATCTCGAGGATCTTGCCGACGGGGCAGGAGCGGAGAAACACGCCAGCCTGGAACTCCCCGGTGTCGACGCGATCGCGCACGTTGCCGACACCATGTTGGTAGACGAGCGTGTGGGGGGGGAGACCGGCAAGGGCGGCGTCGAGGCGACTGGTGTCGAGATCGCGTACGCCGTCGAAAGCGGCGGACTTCGGCGTGAGGAGCCATGCGCCGGCGGGTGTGTAGAGGCAAAGCACCCCGTGGGCTTCGAGTCGGTCCACCAGCTTGGCGTCGACCACCGAACGGTCGACAGTCTCTATTTCGAAGTGAGACCTCAGCGCGTCGGCCAGGTCGAGGTCGGCAGGGAGGTCGCCGATCAGCCGGTGGATCGGAAGCACCGTGAGCTCGTCTTCGGCCAACTCGACGATGTACGTGAGCACGGAACCGGCCCCGGCGAGATCTCCCTGTGCGCCGACCTCGTCTCGGTAGGCGAGCGAGATCGCATAACGGTGATGCCCATCAGCGATGACGACAGGTGCGCTGGCGACGGCATCGGTGATGGCCTTCTGGCGATCGGGCTCGGTGATCGGCCAGACGGCGTGTTCCACATGTTCGCCGTCGGCCCAGGCGAGCACGGCATCGTTGGGCTGCGGCTCGACCAGCTTGGTGAGCCCGACGGCGGGCGACAAGCCCCAGACCGCCGAAAGATTGGCCTTGGTGGCTCGGGTGAGGTCGAGGCGATCGGTCTTGGCCTTGGGCGTGGTGTGCTCGTGAGGAAGGATGCCCCCGGCTTCGGGCTCGGTGAGCTCGAGGGCCCCGAACACGCCTGTGGTGGTTTGGATTCGACCCGCTTCATCGGTGGCGGTCATGCGATAGCCGTAGAACGACGGTGGGTCCCGGAGGAGGGTGCCGTCGGCCTGCCATTCCCCAAGCGTTCGAGCCGCCAACGCATACGGATCGTCGCCACCAACCGGGAGGTCGATGATCACGACGTTGTGCGGATGGCGGGAGGCGAGTTCGGCGCGGTCGGCATCGCTGAGCACGTCGTACGGAGGGGCCGTGACCAACGCGATCGGGGCGAGTTCGGGGTCGTAGCGGACGCCGGGGAAAGGGTGGAACTGGGGCACGGCAACAGTTCTACCTGACGGTCGACGGAAGTCCCGAACTTCGGACAAGGAGCCGGCTTCGGTACGGGTGCGCTCATGTGGGACCATCGACCCGTGGCATGGGCACTCGATCTCGATGGTGTGGTGTGGTTGGCAGATCAGCCGATCCCAGGATCGGTCGCGGCATTGCGAGAGCTCCGCGCCACCGGCGAGCGAATCGCGTTCGTTACCAACAACTCCTCGGTACCGAGGGACGCGGTGGCCGCCAAGCTGGCCAACATGGGCATCGACGCTGGCGACGACGTGATCACTTCGGCGATGGCTGCCGCCACCCTGGTGGAGCCCGGAGAACGGGTGCTCGTGTGTGCCGGACCCGGTGTCGTGGAGGCGTTGGAGGCTCGCGACGTCGACGTGGTGTGGGAGGGCGATGCCGACGTCGTACTCGTCGGGTATCACCGCGACTTCGACTACGAGCGGATGCGTGTGGCGTCCACGGCGGTCCGCAGGGGCGCGCGGCTGATCGCCACGAACGACGACGCCACGTATCCCACACCCGAGGGGCTGATCCCCGGCGGAGGCGCGATCCTTGCGTCGATCATTACGGCCTCGGGCGTTGATCCCGAGATTGCCGGGAAGCCCCATGTGGCGATGGCCCGACTCGTTCGGGCGCACCTCGGCGGCGACGGGTTGATGGTGGGAGACCGGCCAGATACCGATGGGCAGTTCGCGGTGCGGATGGGGTACCGGTTTGCGCTCGTGCTGTCGGGGGTGACCACTCTGGCCGACCTTCCGGTCGCTCCGTCACCCGATCTCGTGGCCGACGACCTGGCCGCGGTGGTGGAGGCACGGTCACGACTGCAGGGGTGACCCGATCACCGACGGCAACCAGCGGATCACTTCGTCCCACCACCGTCGGTCGACGCGAATGACATCGAAATGATCGGCGTTGGGGAGTTCGACATAGGTGGGGGAGTCGCCGGCGCGGGTGGCGGCGTCGGTGAACGATCGGCTGTGCTCGGGCGGCACTCGCGCGTCCTTCGAGCCATGAATGAGCAAGGTGGGTACGCCATACGGGACGAGCTGCACGGGAGACGCGCTGCGGTAGCGGTCGGGTTGCTGTGCCGGGGATCCGCCCAGAAAAGCGCGGGTGCTGTCGCCCAACGTGGCGAGTTCGCCCGCTCCTCCGATCGATGCTCGCTCGAGATCGAGGACTCCGGAAAGGCTCACGAGGCCCTTCGGGAGCACGGCGGCTGGGGGTTGTCCGTCCTGGCCGTCGCGGCTTGCGGCCCACATCATCAACTGTGCGCCGGCGGAATGACCCAGGAACACCACACGATCGAGGGCAAGGTTGTTGGCGGCGCCCACCTTGGCGAGGTGGTCGATACCCGCAGCGACGTCGGCGGGCGTGCCAGGCCATCCGCCCCCATCGTCGATGGTCCGGTAATCGAGGTTCCACGTGGCGTAGCCCAGGCGAGTGAGATCATCGCTGATCGGCACCATCGCGGCGCGGGTGAATCCGGTTCTCCAATAGCCGCCGTGCACCAACACCACCACCGGGCGCGGCGTGGATTCGATCGGGACCCGAAGCTCACCTCGTTGCAGAGCAAGGTCGCCGTAACGCAACTCCTCCGTGCGCACGGCGGCGCTTTCGGGAGGTTTGACCGTCGCGCAACTGGTGATGGTCGACGCGAACGCGATCGCGCCAGCCGAGGCAACCGCGCCAGTGAGCAGTTGACGCCTATGGATCCTGGGCGTCGGCGGCGGACCGAGCGCAGATCCTGGTGCGGGCACAACGGGAACTCGTGCAGGAGGCAAGGGACGGCGAGGGGACACGGCAACCCGTCACGGTACCGATCCCGGACGCGAGGTTGGTGGCATGTGCCATTCGGCTCATGCGGTTGCGTGCTCTTGCGGGCGGCTCTGGTGCCGCTTTACCCTCGACACATGGCCCCACGAGATCTGTTCAAGAATCCGCTCGACGCTGGACGCGAAGTGACCCAGGTCGCACAGGACCGGCTCGAGTCGGTCCTGGTATCGATCCAGCAGGCTGCCGAACAGCAGGCCGATCAAGTACAAACCATGACCAACGACATGATGGAGCGCAGCCGCAAACACAGTGAACGGCTTCTCGAGGTGATCGACCGCGAGATCCGTGCGCAGATTGCCAACGTGGGAATCGCGACCAAGGCCGACATTCGTCGTCTGGAGCAGAAGATCGAGGCCCTGCAGGGCACACGTTCGGCGAACGCCGCGTCGGCAACCACGACGGCCCCGGCCAAGAAGGCTTCCGCCAAGAAGGCTTCCGCCAAGAAGGCACCGGCCAAGAAGGCACCGGCCAAGAAGGCACCGGCCAAGAAGGC
>Ga0105047_10017253_pt1 | contig 11262 bp, 11 predicted proteins | sample MAT04_FD_78384 | JGI IMG/M metagenome (GOLD analysis project Ga0105047, IMG submission 78384) | Freshwater microbial communities from Lake Fryxell liftoff mats and glacier meltwater in Antarctica - MAT-04 (megahit assembly) | ecosystem: Environmental > Aquatic > Freshwater > Ice > Liftoff... | reverse complement strand
TGAGAGCCTTTCCGTATGTCTTGTGTTCGACGGTGGCCTTGATTTGGGAGTCCAAGGAACCGATCGCGTGTTTGGTTTCTATGAGGAGACTCTCCGATCCGTGCCAAAGCAAAAAGACGTGGCGGCGAAGCCGCGTCAAAATACGCATCGCGCCCGGAGGTCACGATCCACCAGCTTCGCCAATTGCGGGGAGGCCCAAGGCGGATCGCGATCTCCGAGCGCGACTGGAAAACTCTGGGCGGCAAAGCCGCGTCGCATGGAGTTTGCACTTATCAGAGATGGGGCTCAAAGGTGATTGCTCAGGGAAAGCAATGTGGAGTAATGGGCATCAACTGCTTCAAGTCGTGTCCCATAAACATGAGCACAGGCAGCAATCACCACATCCGAACCGGGAACGGGGGTGCCAGATTTGCGACAAAGGGCGGCCAAACGGTTGGCGGTCTGCCATACCGCCGGGCTCGTTTCCAAATTCTGTAACACAGACTCAATTTTAGCCACATCGCTGCGGTCTTTCTTTGAACCTGCTCCCATCCACAACTCCACCAAAACCATGGGGCAGGTTACGGCCTCACCCTGTTCCAAAAGGGAACTTACCCGCCTTTTCACCGCAACATCCCCGTTGCGGCGCAGAAAGTGAATCCATGAAGAGGTGTCAACGAGGGTCATTCTGTATCTCCCTGATCCTGAGAATTTTCAAATCATTGGGCTTCATAAACGTGTCGGACCCACCCAACTCCGAGGCCAATTTCCTCATCCTCAGGGTTCGTGTGAAATTCTCCAAGGCTTGCAAAACAACCGCTCGTTTGGTTTTGGCACCCGAGAGGTGCATGGCCTCGAACCAAATTTCTGACGGAATATCCAACGTTGTTTTCATGTATCAATAATCACGAATTTATCCATATAATGTCAAACAATGATATGGACGAATAGTGCTCCTCAAATCTTCCCATTGAGGGTCATTCAATAAGTTGGAGTCGCCGAGCAGCGGAAGACGGCGTCGAGCACGTTTTTGTCGGAGCGGGGGTCGTAGGTGACGGTCATGGCCGTTCGGCGTTTGGGGTCGCTCCAGTCTTTCCAGTGGATCATGAGAGCTTTTCCGTAGGCTTTGTGTTCGACGGTGGCCTTGATTTGGGAGTCCAAGGAACCGATCGCGTGTTTGGTTTCTATGAGGAGAATCTCCGATCCGTGCCAAAGCAAAAAGAAGTGGCGGCGGAGCCGCATCAAAATACGCATCGCGCCCGGAGGTCACGATCCACCAGCTTCGCCAATTGCGGGAAGGCCCAAGGTGGATCGCGATCTCTGAGCGCGCTGGGAAAACTCTGGGCGGCGGAGCCGCGTCGCATGGAGTTTGCACTTATCAGAGTTACAACTCGGTGACCATGGTAGCCGCTGCTGCTTTGACATCGTGTATGCGCGATTTTTAACACGCACGGGGCGACCCCTCTGCCGGAACGCTCTGAGTTTGTTAGATTTTGTTTTCAGAGCCAAAAAAGTCAGAAAAACTGACCCCAAATTTGGACACTTGCTGATAAGACGAATCGCCAAAGCCTCGGCATAACACATTAGATGCCTCAACCCAAAGGTGCAGAAACCTGCATGTCCTTGGGGGGGACGTATTGGAAAAAATCGTCCGGCAGGTTCTCGGATTTTTCGTTGGAGAGAGTGAGGGTGGATTGGTTTCCGTTGGGTGCTTGCACGGAGATTTTTTGAAGGGTCAGATCAGAGTCCAGGGTGATGCCAATGGAGGAGACACTGGTTTTGAGACCACGCTGACGTGGGGTCAGTGTGAGTTGATATCCTCTGGGAAGGCGCTCGCCGGAAATCTCAAACTGTTTATCCAGATCCTTGAGGCGGAACGCACTTGCCAAGGCTTGAAAAGAATCGGCGAGGCTGCGGTTGGCTTTAAGGGGGTATTTTTCGGCCTGCTTTTCATCGGGAAAGACCACCCAGAGCGTGATGCCATCGCTGACATTGATGACGCGACGGGGACGCAGGGCTTCTTTACGAAACTGATTGGGTGGAGAAAATGCCAAGCGGCCTTCTTCGCTTACGGGCTCCTTCAACATGGCCACTTTTCTGACTTCCCGATAGTCGATGGTCAGCCCGCCTGGACCACGTGCGGAGATCACACGTGTCAGGAGATCCTGCGTCTCAGCGGGGGTCATTGGCTGGGCTGAACACGGAGAGCAAGCGAGGAGGAGAAAAAGCAGCGCGGCAGATGTTGTCAGGCGCGGGATCTTTGACGAACCGTGGTGGAGGGTTCTCGGATTTTGAAGGGAGGGGATTTTTTTCAGGAAGCCGGCGGGACGCCAGCGGTCCCAGGGGGTCAGGGGATGAAGTTGCCTCATGGAGAAAAAACCAAGGCGGTGGTTTCAGAGGGGAGGGCCAGTTTGTTGAGGAGGACGGAATGTCCTTCCAAGCGGTGAACTTTTGAGAAGCCTGATGCCCATGAGGAAATCGCGGAGTTGCTGCCCATCGGAATAATGACCCTTGGCCTCAATTGCGCGATGATGGCATTTCGACCTGTTGGTCCCAGACGACCATCAACCGGCAAAAACAACACGTCCACACTGCCAATTTGCAAAGCCTCTGCGGGAGGCAACGTCGAGGGAATATCTCCTAAGAAGCAGAAACGAATTCCGTCAGAGGTCCAAGAAAACACCAGATTCATCCCCACAACATCCGGGGCCGAGGGATTGGGGAAGGTGGCTGTTCCGCGAATGCGTGTGCCGGCCGCATTGTTGGAGCCCATGCCAACAGCTCCGCGAAAAACGACAGGCGCATTTTCGAAGACGTCGGTGTTGTTGGCCTCGCGTTTTTCATGCGAAATCAGAACAACATTAGGGGTCAGGTTCTTGGGAACTGACCTCGAAGAAACTCCAGACGCAAAGGGGTTTGTCAGGATCTTTGTTCCGAGGGACGTTGTCAGCAGGAAGGATTGGTGGCCGAGCCAGTCCAATCGGGAGGTCTTTGGACGAAGCGGGGTGTCCACAGGCGCCGGTCCCGCGCAACCAATCAGAATCAGGGGAACAAAAGCAGAAAAAAACAGTCGAAGCATCCGGATAAGTTATCAGAAAGCGCAAATGGTAAGCAACTGCAGCGATTGATTCTCACCAATTCTCACTTTGAGTGAGCGGGGAGGAATCTTGACTGGAAGCAGCAAATTTATTCGGAGCCGCAAATTTATTCGCCGAACCAATAGAGTACCGGGCGAAGCCCGGGAAGCATAAGAGTGGCGACTAAAGATCACCGATCCCAGTCGGGCCGCGCACAAGGTTTTTTCAAAATAAAAAGTGCTGCTCGATTCTGGACTCGAAACCTGTTCATGTTACTCAGTCCGAGGCTGGGAGGCGTTATCTTTTGATGCGCCTAAAATCCCAATGCCAAGCCAAGTTTCAGTCCGACCCGGCAATCGCAACCTCCTCCGAGGCCTTTTTGTCCCAAAAATAGCGTTTGAGCACTACCTTAAGGGTCGCGGTGAGGGGAACAGCCAGCAAGGCTCCGAGCAGTCCACCAAGGATCAGGCTCCAAGCAAGGACGGAGAAAATAACGGTTAATGGGTGCAGCCCCACGGATTCCCCAACAATCTTTGGCGCAATAAAAATTCCGTCGAGGTTGTTCACCCCAAGGAAAATGATGGTCACGATGAGCGGATGGAACCAATCGCCGAACTGGGCTGCCGCGATGATTACCGCTGGAATCCAACTGATGAGCACGCCGGCGTAGGGGATCAACCCGAGGACGGCCACAAGCAGACCAATCAGCAACGCGAAATCGAGCCCGACGAACATGAGCAGAACGGCGATGATAGCCCCGTCAATCATACTCACTAACAATTGCCCACGAAAAAAATTGATGAGGTAGGAATTGATCTCGCTCAGCAGGGAGACGATCTCGCTTTTTAGCGGGGACGCACGAAGGGGGAGATAATTGCTCCAATTGCTGGAAATGGCCGGGCCTTCTTTGAGGAAGAAAAACAGAAAAATCGGGACAAGGACAAGACTGAGGATTGTTCCGAAGACGCCAAGAAATCCTCCGACGCTCCGTTGGGCAAACTTGCCAACTCCGGCCGCAAGGTTTGGGAGTTGCTGCGTGACCCACGTGACCCCTTCATCAAGACGAGCTTCAAAAAAACCAAGCGCTGCCCCCGTTCCCGTGGTTTCTTCGCCGTTCTTCTTGAATATCGGCAAGGAGGCCAGCTTCTGAGCTTCGGAGATCGTTTTTGTGACCAAGCTTTGCGCCCTCTCGGTGTAGCCAGGCAGATCCCCGATAAACGTCGAGCCCTGCTTGTAGATCGGGGGAAGAATCCAAACAAGGATCCCGCCAATGGCAAGCGTGAAGGCCAGGAAAACAGCGACGACAGATTTGGTTCGCGACAGTCTTCGCTTCTCCAGCCAACGAACGACCGGCTCCAGCAAATAGGCCACAATCCCGGCAATCGCAACCGGCGTGAGAACTGGCTGCAAAAACGAGATCCCCCGGAGAAATAATCCCCCAACCAAAACAATGACCGCCGCCAGCACCACAAAGGACAGCGCTGTTAACGCTGCCCAAAACATTTTCCTCTGAAAGGCGGATGGATGCACCGTGGCTTGATACACACAAGGCCCGTTCATGACCAGACCTGATTTTGCCGGGGACTTATACCCGGGCGAATCTCTGATAAGTGCAAAATCTCAAGATCGAGCGCATGGCGTGCGGAGGGAAGGAACACGGCAGCAGGAGTGCCGTGGCTACAACGCGAGGCGTGCCTCACGCTTGCGCTGGTTGTAGCCGCCCCACTCTGCTGGGGCGTTTTCGCGGCAAAGCCGCCATCTTTTGCCCGTTTGCAACCTTCGGGCATGGTGCCCCTTATACTCCCTGCCAAGAGGGACGAAAAAACTTATGCACATCGCTCTTGACATCGCGGGGCACTTGTCTGATTATCCCACTTCGCGCTTCCAAAAAAACCGCGTCGTAGGTCCTGTGGTTTCTGTCTTCGACTGATGCCGTCGCGCATAGGGAAACCCGGCGTAGAAAAACACTTAAATATCATGCCAGTTCGTCTCGGGCGCTTTGAAATGCCCAAAACCCTCACAAAAGAGGAGTCCACAGATACCTTTGCACGCTTTGTCGCCGAGCCTTTTGAGGCTGGTTACGGGCACACCGTCGGAAATTCCCTTCGCAGAACCCTGCTTTCTTCTCTTGAGGGCGCGGCAATCACAACCGTGAAAATTGAAGGTGCTCCCCATGAGTTCACGAGCCTTCCGGGTGTCGTGGAAGATGTGGTGGATATTGTCCTCAACCTCAAAAAAATCAAATTCAAAGCCCCTGACCACGAGGTTCGTAAAGCCACCATCTCGTTGAACCGGGATGGCATCGTGACGGCGGCTGATATTCAACTTCCTATGGGTGTTGAGATCGTTAACCCCGACCAACACATCGCAACTCTGGACAAAAAACAAAAATTTGAGCTCGAAGTGGAGATTAAAGTGGGTCGTGGATTTGCCACCGGCGACGAAAACAAACCCACGGAACAGATCATCGGAGTGATCCCCATCGATTCCATCTTTTCCCCTGTCACCCGCGTCAAATACGCCGTCGAAAACACCCGTGTGGGTCAGCGCACGGATTATGATAAGCTCATCCTTGAGATCTGGACCGATGGTCGGTTGACGCCGGATGAAGCCTTGCTCCAAGCGTCGGCCATCCTTCGCCATCACCTCGACGTGTTTGTCGGTTTCGATGACGAGCAAATCGAGTTCGATGAAACCCCTGAGGAAGTCAGTCAGGAAAACACCCGTCTCAAAAAGCTCCTCAACATGAGCGTGAACGAGATCGAGCTTTCTGTCCGTGCGGCCAACTGTCTGAATAATGCCAACATCACCAGCGTCGGCCAGCTCGCCATGAAGTCCGAAGCCGAGATGCTCAAATACCGCAACTTCGGAAAAAAATCGCTCAACGAGATCAAGGACAAACTCCATCAGTTGAACCTTGGCTTGGGGCTGAAATTCGAAGCAGGTCTCGTGGAACTTCCTCCCGAAACCACCGAAGTCAAAGAGCCAACCGAAACCAATTAAGCTGCCATGCGCCACCAAAGAAAAACCGTCAAACTGGGACGAACCGCCGAGCACCGCAACGCTTTGCTTGCGAACCAAACCCTGAGCCTGATCGAGCACGGACGAATCAAGACCACCCTCGCCAAAGCCAAGGCGGTCCGCCCGCTTGCTGAGAAAGTGGTCACCCTTGCCAAACGCAACACCCTGCACTCGCGCCGTCGCGCTCTGGCAATCCTTCATAACAACAGTGCCCGCACAGCCAAGGCGGTCGTCAAGTTGTTTTCGGAAATCGGACCACGCAATGCCGCCCGCTTGGGAGGATATACCCGCATCATCAAACTCGGACCTCGTATGAGTGACTCCGCGCCGATGGCCTACATCGAGTGGGTTGACCTCGTCGTCGCTCCCGAAGAAGCGCCTGTCGTGGTGGGAACTCCATCGGCCAAAGCCAAACCCGCAAAAAGCGAAAAATCTGCCAAAGCGGAAAAGCCAGCCAAAGCGGAAAAAGCCGCCAAGCCAGCCAAGGCCGAAAAGCCTGATGCAAAACCCGAGGAAGGCTAATTCCTTTTCAAATAACAACCCCGCAGGGCTTTGCCCTGCGGGGTTTTTTTGTGCTGACGGTTGATCTTGCAGCACGTTTCACGTCGATTAGAATCAGTAACTATCACGTATGAGCAGATTTTTTTTAGAGGCTCCAGCTTGGAATCAGGCAACGGTAGTGCTTTCCGGGTCGGAGAGCCATCATGTGCTTGATGTGCTGCGTCATGGCGTGGGAGACAAGATCACGGTTTTTGATGGGGCGGGTCATGAGGCGACGGCCCGAATCACCGGGATCTCCGGGCGATGCGCTGTTCTCAATCTGGGTTCCACCTCAACGTCGGCGAGGTTGCCGGGGGCCATCACGTTAGCCCAGGCCATTCCCAAAGGCAAAACCATGGATTTGATTGTCCAAAAGGCGGTTGAGTTGGGAGCCATTGCTGTGGCACCGCTCCTTTCTGATCGGACGATTGTGCGTTTGGACGCCGACGACATTGCCCGCAAACGTGAGAAGTGGCAGGAAACGGCGCTGGAGGCTTGTAAACAATGCGGTCAAAATTTTTTGCCGGAGATTTCCGATCCGCAGTCCGTGGCCGCCTACCTTCCAAAACTGCCAAAGGAAGGACTCCATTTGATTGCATCCCTCCAGCCGGACGCGCTACCTATCAAAGACGTCCTGGCATTTCACCGTGAAGAATTCGGAGACTTGCCAAAAGCTGTAACCATTTTTATCGGGCCGGAAGGGGACTTCACACCCGCCGAACTCGCCCTTTGCAAAAGCCATGGGTGCCTGCCCGTGACACTTGGCCCCATCGTTTTACGAACGGATACCGCAGCGATCTACTGCCTAAGCGTTTTGGGTCATGAGCTCTTTTCGTGAGGAACCTTGAACTCCTCTCATCATGATTTGAAAATTGCCTCCGGCGGGGCGGGGAGTGCTGGATGAAGACCAAAGGCGAATATCCCATTAAGAAGCTTGTTCTCCGCCTCTTACGGATGAGTTGGAAATACCGGACGGGTTGTATTGTCGTGCTGGCGCTGACGATGCTGCAACTTGGTCTTGCTCTCGCGGCCTTGGGCCTCACAGGCTTGGGCATTGATATTATCCATGCCGCGACGGACTCGACGAAAGAGCCGCCAGACTGGCTTTTTGGGTTTCGGATTCCATCCGCATGGTCGCCGATGCAGGGCCTTTTTGCCGTGGGGTCAATGATTCTTGCTTTTGCGCTGATGAAAATGCTTGCCGCCATCGGGGGCACTATTGCTGTGAACCAGTTGGTGCAAGCTCAGATTGTTGTGGACCTGCGATCACAGGTTTTTCACAAACTTCAACATTTGAGTTTTCGTTTTTTTGACAGAGGAGCCACTGGCAGCATCATCAATCGAGTCACCGGCGACGTGCAGGCCGTGCGCAGTTTTGTGGACGGTGTGGTTCTTCCCCTGATGGCGGTTGGTATTTCCCTCGTGTTCTACCTCTACTATATGCTCCACATCCATGTGGCTCTGACCCTGGTCTGCCTGGCCACCACGCCGGTGTTATGGATCATGGCCATCCGGTTTTCGAGACTTGTGCGGCCTGCGTATCAGCGCAACCGGGAGCTTGTGGACAAAATGATCCTGCGGCTTGCGGAGACCATCCAAGGCATTGCTGTTGTGAAATGTTTTGCGCGCGATAAGGAGGAACTTGCGCGTTTTGAAGTGACGGCGGAGAATGTGCGAACTCAGCAACAATGGATCTTCCGCCGGGTTTCCATCTTCACACCCACCATCGGATTTCTCACCCAGTTGAATCTGTTTATCCTGCTCTTATATGGGGGGTGGCTTGTGATGCATGGGGCCATCCCGTTGGGCACGGGGTTGGTGGTTTTTGCTAGTTTGCTTGGCAATTTCTCTGCCCAAGTCAACCAGATCGCCCAAATTTCCAACACCATCCAGCAATGTCTCACCGGAGCAAGCAGAGTTTTCGAGGTCTTGGATACGCCCGTTGAAGTGACTAACAAACCGGAAGCCGTCCGCATCACACAGGCCATTGGTGATGTGCGCTTTGAGAACGTGTCCTTTCAATACCGGGACGATTCGTCAGCTTTGCATGGGGTTTCGTTTCATGCGCCGCCTGGTTCCATCACCGCCATTTTGGGAGCGACCGGTTCTGGAAAAAGTGCGCTCTTGAGCCTCCTGCCAAGGTTTTATGACCCCACTGCGGGGAAAATTCTCTTAGATGGGGTGGATCTTCGTGACATCGATCTTTCCTGTCTCCGTCGCCAGGTCGGCATCGTCTTTCAGGAAAGCTTTCTGTTCTCAACGTCCATCGCCGACAACATCGCCTTTGGAAATCCCGAGGCCACGCGCGACAAAATTGAGGCCGCAGCAAAGATTGCCCAAGCCCACGAATTCATCATGGAGATGCCGGAGCGTTACGATTCGCAAGTTCAGGAATCAGGAAACAATTTGTCTGGAGGTCAGCGTCAGCGGCTGGCCATCGCCCGGGCCCTTCTCCTGGAACCCAGGATTTTGTTGCTCGATGACCCCACCTCCGCAATTGATCCGCAAACAGAACATGAAATCCTCGACGCCATGGGGAATGCAATGCGGGGCAGAACCACCTTTGTTGTGGCGCATCGCCTGAGCACCCTGCGCCGCGCGGATCATGTGCTTGTTTTGGAAAAAGGCCAGATCATCGAATTCGGCACTCATAACGAATTAATGGCAGCACACGGTCTTTACTCTCACGCCATCGGGGCTCAACTTCCGGGGCAGGACCTCATTGGCGCACCCACCGAATCCTCTGACAATGAATAAGCCACCTCTCCAAAATAGCGGGGAACCTCGCTCGCAACCAAACTTTGATTGGGGCATGATGAAACGGCTTTTTGCCTTCACAAAGCCCTATGCCAAGAGCCGAAACATCCTGTTTTTTCTCGTCGTGCTGCGATCCATCCAGCTTCCGCTGCTGGCATGGATGACGGGAGCCATTATCAATCAAGTCATCGTGCATGGCAAAGTGGATCTGCTGTTTGTATCCTGCCTCGGGTTCCTCGCTTTTGCCATCTTCACGGATGTGACGTTTAGCTTTCGCATGGTACTCGCCATGAATCTTGGGGAAAGTGTGATCCGGGACCTGCGGCTTGCGGTCTTCCGTCATATGCAAAGTATGCGCATGGCTGCTTTTCATCGGACGAAAGTCGGACGCATCATTAGCCGCTTCACGTCGGATGCCGAGGCCGTGCGTGTGGGGATTCAGGACGTGTTATTTGTCAGTCTTGTGCAAGCGGGGCAGATGATGGTTGCTGCGGCTCTGATGGCATTTTACGACATCGGGTTGTTTCTGGTCATCTTGGTCCTTGTCCCTGTTTACTGGCTCATCAACCGTCAGTTCAGTCACCGCTTGGCTAAGGCCCACCGGGAGGTGCAGGAGAGTTTCAGCCGCATCACCTCCAGCCTTGCGGAAGCCGTGAATGGGATTCGGGTGACCCAGGGGTTTGTTCGTCAGGATGTGAATTCGGCGGTTTTTGCTTCCCTCGTTCAAGATCACGCCAAGGTGAGCATGAAGGTGGCCAAAACCTCGGGCACCTTTATTCCGCTCCTCGAATTTAACAGCCAGATTTTTATCGCCATCCTCCTGGTGCTTGGCGGATGGCAAGTCATTCACACGGAAACAACAGTGACGGTGGGGGATCTGATCCAATTCTTCTTTCTTGCGAATCTTTTCTTCAGCCCGATCCAAAGTTTGGGGAATCAGTATAACAACGCCTTAAATGCTTTGGCCGGAGCGGAGCGGCTATTCGCATTTCTTGACACAAAGCCGGATTGGGTTGAGCCCGATGGTATTTCCGACCTTCCAAAAATCAACGGACATGTGCGGTTTCATGACGTGACTTTTTCTTACAAACCGGCGGAGCCGGTTCTTCATGGAATTTCTTTTGCCGTCGAGCCGGGTTGGAGTGTGGCGCTTGTCGGTCACACGGGAAGTGGCAAAACGTCAATCATCAACCTCCTTGCCAAATTTTATCTGCCAGACAGCGGGCAGGTTTTTATTGATGGGCATGACATTCTCGCCATCCGCGCCGAGTCCCTGCAAAGACAGATCGGGATGGTCCTTCAACAAAACTTTCTTTTTTCAGGAACCATTCTGGAAAACATCCGGTTCTCAAGGCCGGAGGCCACTGAGGACGAGGTGGCGGAGGTTCTTCATAGTCTGGACTGTGATGACCTCTTTGAAAGCCTGCCCGAGGGACTTCTCACCGAGTTGGGAGAGCGGGGCGCCGGGCTCTCGCTGGGCCAGCGTCAATTGCTGTGTTTTGCGCGGGCGATGCTCGCAGATCCCCGGATTTTGATCCTGGATGAGGCCACCAGTGCCATTGATACCATCACCGAAGTGCGCCTGCAAAAAGCCACGAAAAACCTATTAGCCGGCAGGACGAGTTTTGTAGTGGCTCATCGCCTGTCAACCGTTCGGGACGCCGACCTGCTTCTGATTCTGGATCATGGCAAACTTGTCCAATCCTATCGACGTGGCGAAAAAGGTTTTGCCGACTACATTCGCAAAAACCACGCCATGGTCCTGTAGCTCGCAAGGTCATCCGCCAAACCGACAGAGCAGAACCTCAGGGCTCGGTTTTTGGAGCGGTGTCTTCCGCTGGTTGTTGTTGCCGGATGTTCCATTTCTCAACAATTGTCTTGGTATCGT
>Ga0105047_10017252_pt1 | contig 11263 bp, 5 predicted proteins | sample MAT04_FD_78384 | JGI IMG/M metagenome (GOLD analysis project Ga0105047, IMG submission 78384) | Freshwater microbial communities from Lake Fryxell liftoff mats and glacier meltwater in Antarctica - MAT-04 (megahit assembly) | ecosystem: Environmental > Aquatic > Freshwater > Ice > Liftoff... | reverse complement strand
TCGCCGCACCGCTTGGCCATCCAAAATCGATTCAATATCTGCCGGTGGATGCAAACAAGCCGGCCGGCTCGCGTTTCAGCGGCATTGATTGGATCAGCGCCGAGCAGTCGCTTGCGCTCATCGATCAGCTCAGCGCAGTGGTGCAGAATTTGCTCAATGACGATGGATTCTCGCCGTCTGAGCTCGCGGTACTGGTTCGCAGAAACGAGCAGGTGGGCGAAGTGGCGGGCGCGCTTCGACGCTGCGGCGTAGCGGTGCGCGCGGTCACCGGAAAATCGCTGTTCGAGCGCCAAGAGTTCGCCTTTTTACCGGATCTGCTGCGCGCTTTGGGCGGCGACCGCGGTGCGTGGAGCCGGGTCATGCTGCTCGGCCCATTTGAAGTGCGCGATCCGGTGCACGCGATGCAGGACGCTGAAGCGGATTTTATCTGGGCAAACGCCACTTTTGCGCGACTGGGCAGTGCGGCCACGCTGACCCAATTGTGCCAGCGCTGGGCCGCCGCGCTCATTCCGCGCGGTGCTTTTGGCCTGCGCATTTTGGGCGGCATTCAGCAAACCGCGGAGTGGTTAAGCGGCCTTGATCTCGGCCGCCACGACTTATCGCTGCAGCTCAACGCGATGGACGCTGAGGGCATCTCGGGTGATGCCCTGCGTGAGCGCCAAACGGACAGCGGGGCGCAGGTTCAGGTGATGACGCTGCACCAGGCCAAGGGCCTTGAGTTTGGCGTGGTCTTGCTGCCGTTTGCGCTGCGCAGCGCGCGCCATGACGAGATCCACGATCCTTTGTTCCACGATCCGAAAGCAGCCGCTACGCTGACCCTGGATTTGGGCAGCGCGGAGATTTCAACGCACCGCATGATTGCGGCCGCTGAGGCCGACGGCGATGACTTTCGCCTGCTCTACGTGGGCCTGACCCGCGCCATTGAGCGCACCGTGATCTTTACGAATCTCAACAAGAACAGCCATCACAGTGCGCTGGCGCGCTTGCTGTTGGTTGCGCCAGATGCAAAAACACTCGCGTTCGAACTGTCGCAGCGGATCGCCCTGCTGATCACACAAGGCCCCGACAGCATGCGTTTAAGTGGCGCACTGGCGTCGCCGCAAGTGCGCTATGCCGAGCGCGTGCAGGCAATCGAGCCGGTGGCGGTGGCCGCGCCGATCGTCGCGACACCATGGCGGTGGTCGAGCTTTTCATCCCTACAGCGCGCCCTCCATGGCCGCGCGGTAGTGCCGACGATCGTCGGCAATCTAGACCCGCTTATCGTGCCCAAAGGCCCACGCGGCGCGCGCTACGGTGAATGCGTGCATGCGCTGCTGGAAACGCTGGACTTTGCTCAAATCGAGCGCAATCAGGCGGCGCGGGCTCACGTCGCCAAAGCGCTTGCTGCAGCCGATTTGCCGGTTGACGACAGCGCGGTGGAGCTCACCCTTGATCTGCTCCTGAACGCGGTGCGCACCCCGCTCCCGGGCATCAACTGCGCGCTGGCGGACCTGCCCTCTCGGGACGTGATCCGCGAGGCCAAATTCACCATGCGCCAGGCCACCGCTGGCGTTCTCATGGAATTAAACGTCCCGCGCGGCGCGCTGACCGGCTTTGTCGATCTGATCGCGCGGCGCTCGGGCCGGGTGATTGTTTTGGACTTCAAAACCAATGATCTCGGCGATGACCCGGATGCCTATTCGCCCGCCGCGCTGTTGCGCCACGCCAGCGAAAGCGGCTATCACAGCCAGGGCTTGATCTACGCGCGCGCACTGTGCAGGCGGCTCGCGCTGGCCGATCCCGCTTGGCGCCAGCACACCCACTTTGCCGGGGCCATCGTTTTGTATCTGCGCGGCCTCAATCCCGACGCGCTAGGCCATGGCATCGTGCATTTGCCATTCAGTGCAGGCGAGCTCGATGACTGACCCGACCTTAAGTTTCGCCCAACTGCTCGCCCGCGGGGCGCGCCGGCCGGCGCTTTTGACTCGGCTTGCGCGGGCCTTGCTTGAAGACGCACTGCAGGGTGGCTGCGCGCTCGCGCTTGAAGATCTGCGCATAAGCGCGTCAGATTTGCGCGACGAACCAGCCATCGGCGGGCCCGATGACGACGATCGCCCGCTGGTCTTAAGCGGTACGGGTCGGATTTATCTGCGCCGCCACTTTCAAAGCGAGCGCGTTTTAGGCGAGGCGATCCGCAACCGCCTCAAGCCTGTGCAGGCCGCAAGCGTGATCGAGCCTAAGCTCAATCCCGCCCAGCGCCAGGCGCTGGCGCTGGGCTTAAGCGCGCCGCTGACGCTGATTTTTGGCGGCCCCGGAACCGGCAAAACCCACACCGCGGGCGCTTTGATCAGCGCACTGGCGCGCAGCGCAAAGGAACCGCTGCAGGTCGCGCTCGCCGCACCCACCGGCAAAGCCGCGGCGCGTTTGCGCGAGGCGATCGGCCAATGCGAATACCCGATGCTGAAGCTGGAAGTTCTAACCCTGCACCAGCTCTTGGGCTTAAGCCCGCACAACGAGCCGCTCGACGACGACGCCGATCCGATGGGCCACGATCTGATCGTGTTAGACGAGTGCTCGATGGTGCCGCTGGGTTTGCTGGCCGCACTGTTCAAGCGCAGCCCGCCGGAAACGCGATTGCTGCTGATGGGCGACCCCGATCAGCTGGATGCCGTCAACGAAGGCTTTGCTTTTGCGGAGCTTCGCGCGCTTAGCGCCAATCCAAAAAATCCGCTGCATCGCGTCGCGGTAACCCTCACCGAGCAGCGCCGGTTTTCGGCCACCAGCGCGCTCTATCGCTTCGCCGAAGCCACCCGCTTAGGGCACGTCGCGACCGCGCTTGAGGCGCTCAAAGACGACCCCGCCACGCTCAGTCGGCACGACTTCAATGAAGGCAACGCGCAGCTGCTGCTCGGCCACGCCCTTGATCACTACCGCGCGCTTTCCACGCAGCCGCTTGAGGAGGCGCTCGCCGCCCAGCGCAATTTTCAAATTTTAAGCGCACGCAAAACCGGGCCATTCAGCGTAGACGCAATCAACCAAGCGGCGCGCACGGCGCTGGGAGAATCGCAGGCTTATTTTGAGAACCAGCCGCTGCTGATTGAGCGCAACTCGCGCGCGCACGGCTTGCGCAATGGTGATTTGGGATTGCTCCGACGTGACGAGGGCGAGCTCAAGTTTTTTTGCTTGGACAGCGAAGGCGGCTTGCTTGCGGTGGCATTAACCGACCTTCCCGCCTTCCGGCCGGCGTATGCGCTAACCATTCACAAAGCGCAGGGCTCGGAGTTCGCCGAGATCGCGGTGGTCCTCACCGACATCGCGTCGCCAATTCTCAGCCGTCAGTTGATCTATACCGCAGTGACCCGCGCCAAACAAAAGGTGCGCATCTACAGCAGCGTGGCGGCCTTGAGCCAGGGCATCGACAGTGCGCCCAAGCGCGTCAGCGGGCTTGCCGACTGGTTGCCGGCGAGCGCCTTGCTTGATCGCGTCGACCAGCTGCACCTGCCGTTTTGAAAAACGCAAAAAGCGCAGCCCGCGATGGGGCTGCGCCTGCTTGACCGTTAGCCTAGGTCGAAGCGGTCTAGGTTCATTACCTTGTTCCACGCCGCAACAAAGTCGTGAACGAACTTGGCCTGCGACTCGCTGCATGCGTACACCTCTGCAAGCGCGCGCAGCAGGGAGTTCGAGCCAAAGACCAGATCAACGGTGGTGCCTGTCCACTTGATCTCGCCTGTGCTGCGATCACGCCCTTCAAGCACGCCTTCGGACGTTTCAGACTTCTGCCACTGCGTGCTCATATCGAGCAGGTTCGTAAAGAAGTCATTGCTCAGCGTTTCGACACGCTTGGTGAACACACCGTGCTGGGTCTGCCCGACATTCGCGCCAAGAACGCGCATGCCGCCGATCAACACGGTCATCTCCGGCGCGCTCAGCGTCAGCAGTTGCGCCTTGTCGATCAAAAGCTCAGCCTGTGCGCCTTCAAGACCGCTGCGGACGTAGTTGCGGAACGCGTCCGCACTCGGCTCCAGCACCCCAAACGAGTGCACGTCGGTTTGTTCCTGCGTGGCGTCCGTGCGACCCGGTGCAAAGGGAACCTTCACCGCAACGCCGCCGTTCGCCGCAGCCGCTTCAACTGCCGCACAGCCGCCCAAGACGATCAAATCGGCCAAAGACACCTTTTTACCCGACGACTGCGAGCCGTTGAACGCGAGCCCGATCGCCTCAAGCTGCGCAAAGACCACCTCCAACTGGGCAGGCTGGTTGGCTTCCCAACCCCGCTGCGGCTCAAGCCGCAGACGCGCACCGTTGGCGCCGCCGCGCTTGTCGCTGCCGCGAAAGCTGGAAGCAGAGGCCCAAGCCGTGGTGACCAGCTGCGAGATCGAAAGGCCGGAACCAAGAATCGTCGCTTTGAGCGACGCTTGGTCGGCCTCATTGATCAGCGCGTGGTCAACGGCGGGAACTGGATCTTGCCAAATCAGCACTTCCGCGGGAACGAGCGAGCCCAAATAGCGCGGCCGCGGCCCCATGTCGCGGTGGGTTAATTTGAACCAAGCGCGCGCGAAGGCGTCCTCGAAATCCTTCGGGTTATGCAGGAAGTGGCGCGAGATGGTCTCGTAGGCCGGATCCATGCGCATGCCAAGGTCGGCAGTGGACATCATTGGCGCGTGGCGCTTTGATGGGTCGTGCGCGTCGACAACCGCATCGCTGCCGGCGCCGTCTTTGGGCCGCCACTGGTGCGCGCCGGCTGGGCTTTTGCTCAGCTCCCAGTCGAAACCGAACAGGGTCTCAAAGTAGCCGTTATCCCACGTGGTTGGGTTGGGCTTCCACGCGCCTTCAAGGCCGCTGGTGATGGTGTACGCGCCGTGGCCGCTGCCGAAGGTGTTCTTCCAGCCCAGGCCCTGCTGCTCAATACCGGCACCTTCTGGTTCCACACCGACTTGGCCTGCATCGCCCGCGCCGTGTGCCTTGCCGAAGGTATGACCGCCTGCGACCAGCGCGACGGTTTCTACGTCATTCATGGCCATGCGCGCAAAGGTTTCGCGAACGTCGCGCGCCGATGCGACTGGGTCGGGGTTGCCGTTCGGACCCTGCGGATTGACGTAAATCAGGCCCATCTGCACCGCGCCGAGCGGGTTGTCGAGCTGGCGGTCGCCGCGATAGCGCTCATCGCCAAGCCAAGTGGCTTCCGGGCCCCAGTAAATGTCTTCTTCGGGTGCCCAGTTGTCGGCGCGACCGCCGGCAAAACCAAAGGTCTTGAAGCCCATTGATTCGAGCGCGACGTTGCCGGTGAGAACGAACAGGTCGGCCCAGGACAGACTGCTGCCGTACTTTTGCTTGATCGGCCAAAGGAGACGACGGGCCTTGTCGAGATTGCCGTTGTCCGGCCAGCTGTTCAGCGGCGCAAAACGCTGCTGGCCCGTGCCCGCGCCACCGCGTCCGTCGGCGATGCGATAGGTGCCGGCGGCGTGCCAGGTCATGCGGATGAAGAAGGGGCCGTAGTGGCCGTAGTCGGCTGGCCACCATTCCTGCGAATCCGTCATCAGGGCATGCAGATCCTTGACCACGGCGTCGAGATCGAGGCTCTTGAATGCCTCTGCATAATTAAAGCCCTCGCCCATCGGATCGGCCTTGGCCGAGTGCTGGTGGAGGATTTTGAGATTCAGCTGGTTCGGCCACCAGTTTGCGTTGGTCGGGGCTGCCGCCATGGTGTGTTTGCGCGCGCCTTCCGCGAACGGGCACGTGGCTTCGGTGGACATGGGCATGGACATGGATAACTCCTGTGACTGATGGGAACAAATCTAGACGGTCAATATGGCGCTGGTATCCGTATGAAGCAAATAGATTGTTCGAATGCTGTGCATAGACGGAAATCGGCGCTGCACCCTGCGCGCAGGCGCTCGGCTTGTTTGCAGAACCGAGCGCAGGCCATACTCGCGCGCTCCGTTCACCTGCTGGGGTTACGTAAATGTTGGGCTTGGCCGTCTTGGAAAAATCGGCATCGCTGCGCCACTTGGTCGAGCGCACGCTGGGCACCGCAAATCTCACCCTTGGAGAGCGCTTTGTTGATCCAAGCGCGCTCAAGACGCTGCTTGAGACCGATCCGCACAGCTTCGCTGGCCTAGTGATTGGTATTCCACCCTCGCCCACGGATGCGCTGTGGCGTTTGCTTGAGTCGCTTGACGTGAGCCTGCCGGTGGTTCTGATGACGCATCAGCGCCACGCGCGAATCACCCAGTGGCTGGAAAACCGAACCCACACGAAGATGCTTTTCTGGTCGGACTTTGGGCGTTTGCCGAGTGCACTCAAGTCGGTCCTGCCGGCCGAACCGGAAACGCCGGCCCACGCGGTTGAACATCGACCGGTGCACGTGCTCTTGGTGGATGACTCCGCCAGCGTGCGCCAGGCGTTCAGCAGCCTGCTCAAAGCCGCGCGCTATGACGTGGAAGCAGTCACCACGCTTGCAGAGGCGCGCAAGCAGATCCAAAAGCGCAAACCGGATTTGGCCGTGATCGACTATTTTCTGCCAGACGGCAACGGCGATGAGCTGGTGCGCGAACTGAGCCAAAATCCCGAGACCAGCAACATTCTGAGCGCGATTATCACCGGCTCATACAAGGAAGAAATCATCAAGAAATGCCTGGATGCGGGCGCCGTTGAATGCATGTTCAAGAACGAAGCCAAAGAGCTTTTTCTCGCGCGGATCGCCGCTTTGGCGCGCACGGTTGAAATTCAAAAATCCGCGCGCATGGAGCATTTGCGGGTCAAGCGGGTGCTGCAATCGGTGGCCGATGGCGTATATGGCGTGGATCTCGAAGGCCGCGTCACCTTCGCCAATCCGAGCGCGCTCAAATTGCTGGGCTACAGCAGCGAAGCGGATTTAATCGGCAAGTCGGCGTACGCCACTTTTCACTCCGGCGATTCCGATGGCGAGGACATTGCGGAAGAAGAACACAAGCTGGTCATCGCCTACAGCTCAGGAGAACCTAAACTCTCGCTTGAGACCATATTCTGGCGTAACGACGCCAGCCTGCTGCCGGTTGAGTGTTCGGTGGTGCCGCTTGAAACGCCCGATGGGCGCGAGGGCGCTGCGGTTGTGTTCCGCGACATCTCAGAGCGCAAGACGGCCGAGAAGCTGCGCTGGGAACTCTCGCACGATCAGCTCACCGGCTTGAGCAATCGTCGCCACTTCAGCCTAGCGATTGAAGGCGAGCTTAATCGCCTGAAGGGCGACACCGGATACGCAGCACTGCTGCACATCGACCTAGATCGTTTTGGCCACATTGCCGATGTTGCCGGCAAAACCCACGCCGACCGCGTGCTGATTGACGTGGCCACTGGCTTGTCGGCGCGGCTGCGCTCCAAAGACGCGATCTCGCGCCTTGAAGGCGATCAGTTTGCGATTCTGCTAAGCGCCATTCAGCTCGAAAATCTGTTCACCCTCGCCGATGATTTTCGCGAGGTCCTGCATCAAGTGAGCTACCCGGCCTACGGCCAGCTGCGCACGGTAGCGGGCTCAATTGGCGTTGCCATCATGAGCCGCGAAACGCCGTCTGCAGAATACGTGTTGGAACACGCGCGGGTGGCCTGTCAACTGGCCAAACGCCGCGGTCGCGACCAAACCCACATCTTCATCGCCGAGAGCGATTCCAGACTCACCCGCGAACTCGAAGCAGGCTGGGTGGACCGCCTCAAAGAAGCGCTCCGCGATGATCGATTCGTGCTGATGGCGCACCCGATCATCCCCACCGATGCGCTCGGCCGGGCGGAGATTGAAGCCGCTGGCCGCGACCCGTGGAAGCTTTGTCTGGAGCGCTCGCGCTCGCATGAAATCGTCTTCGAAATCCTGCTGCGTTTGGTCGCTCGCGACGGACAGCTGATTTCGCCCGGCGTGTTTGTGCCGCTCGCCGAGCGCGTCAACATGATGCAAAAAATTGATCTGTGGGTGGTTTCAAATTCGCTCAAGGCGCTGGCCAAACTGACCGCCGCCGGCGCGCGGGTCTCTTTCAACATCAATTTGTCCACGCAAACCCTGCAAGACAGCGAATCGCTTTTGATGATCGAAACCCTGCTCAAGGGCCATCGGGTCGATCCGTCGCGGCTGATATTTGAGGTCACCGAAACCCAGGAGCTGCAGTCGATGCACAACGCGCGCAAGTTTGTGCAGGCGCTCAAACGCTGGGGTGCGCGCTTTGCGCTCGACGATTTCGGCACCGGTTTTTCGAGCTTTTCGCACCTGAAAAACCTAGAAGTGGATTTCATCAAAATCGACGGCCAGTTTGTTGAATCGATCGCGCGCACCCAAATCGACCAAACCATCGTCAAGACCATCGTCGATATGGCCCACGCGATGAACTTAAAGACCATCGCCGAACACGTCGACACCATCGAAGCGCTGGAAACGCTGCGCTTGCTCAAGGCCGACTACGTGCAGGGGCATTTGTTTGGCGAGCCGATGGCGCTCAACCAGCTGGATTTTTTTGAGACCGCCGAGAGCTTGGCCTCTTGAAAACATCTGCCCGTCTGCCGCCGCTTAAGCCGGCAGACGCCAAGCGCAATGAGGTCGTCAACAGGCTGCGCATTTATGCCGCGCTCACGCGGCTTGATCGACCGGTCGGTTGGCTGCTGCTGCTGTGGCCCACGCTTTGGGCGCTGTGGCTGGCCGGCAAAGGGGCGCCGAGTGGCCTCAATTTGCTGATTTTTGGGCTCGGCGTGGTGCTTATGCGCTCGGCCGGGTGCGCGATCAACGACTACGCAGATCGACACATTGATGGGCACGTCGCACGCACCCAGGGCCGCCCGCTGGCACTTAAACTGATTGAGCCCAAAGAGGCGCTGCTGGTCGCCGCGGTGCTTGCGCTACTCGCGCTTGGACTGGTGCTTCTAACCAACACCTTGACCATTTCACTCGCAGCAATTGCCGCTGCGCTGGCGATTGCCTATCCATTCAGCAAGCGCTTTTTTCCGGCGCCGCAAATGGTTTTGGGAGCGGCGTTCGGGATGGGTGTGCCGATGGCCTACGCCGTTGAACAAAACGCGATTCCGCCTGAAGCCTGGCTGCTGTTTATCGCCAACTGGTTTTGGTGCGTGGCCTACGACACGCTGTATGCAATGACTGACCGCACCGACGACCTGAAACTTGGGGTGCGCTCAAGCGCGATCTTGTTTGGCGACCTGGATTTGCTCGCGGTCGGCCTGTTTCAGACGGCGTTTGTTGCAAGCCTGATAATGCTCGGCCGCAAGCTTGATCTGGGCTGGCCTTTTTGGGTTGCCGTCGCCATCGCAATCGTGCTGCTTGCGCGCCAGCTTTACCTAGCCCGAAGCCGCGAACCCGCGCAGTGCTTCAAGGCATTTCGCGAAAACAACGCAGTCGGCCTGGTCTTGACCGTGGGCTTTCTGACCGGCTTTCAATTGAATTGAGACACGCATGAAAAGAAGATCCCTGCTGACTTCCGCGGCCTTGGCCACATCAACCGCTGCGCTGGTGGCCTGTGGCCAAGCGCCCAAACCCGTCGCGGGTACCGCGGTTGCCGAGCCGCGGCGCAATTGGAAAATGGTCACCTCCTGGCCCACCAATTTTCCCGGTTTGGGCACCAGCGCTGCGCGCCTGGCGGAGATGATCACCGCGATGTCTGGTGGCCGCATCAGCGTCAAGGTGTTTGGCGCAGGTGAACTGGTTCCCGCATTTGAGGTGTTTGATGCAGTATCTCGCGGCACCTCCGAAATGGGCCACTCGGCCGCGTATTACTGGAAAGGCAAACACGAAGCCAGCCAGTTTTTTGCATCGGTTCCGTTTGGCCTGACCGCGCAGGAGATGAACGCCTGGCTTTACTACGGCGGTGGTCTTGCGCTGTGGCGGGAACTGTACGCGCCGTTCGACTTGCTCCCGTTCCCTGCCGGCAATACCGGCGTGCAAATGGGCGGCTGGTTTAACAAGGAAATCGCAAGCGTGGACGATCTTAAGGGCCTCAAGATGCGCATCCCCGGCATGGGCGGCGAGGTGCTGGCTAAACTTGGCGGCGTGCCGGTCAATATTCCCGGCGGCGAGCTGTTCAGCAGCCTGCAATCGGGCGCAATCGACGCTACCGAATGGGTCGGCCCCTACAACGACCTCGCCTTTGGCCTCTTCAAAGCCGCCAAACACTACTACTACCCCGGCTGGCAGGAACCCGGCCCTACCCTCGAATGCATGGTCAACAAAACCGCGTTCGAGGCGCTGCCAAATGACCTCAAAGCCATCGTTGAAGGCGCCTGCCGCGCAATCAACGACGACATGCTGGCCGAATACACCGCACGCAACCCAGCCGCACTCAAGACCCTGATCGACGAACACCAAGTCAGCCTAAAGCCCTTCCCCGCCGACGTTCTTAGCGCACTCAAAGCCGCAGCTGACGCGATCGTCGCCGAAATCGCCAAAAAAGACCCCCTCAGCCAGCGCATCTTCGATTCCTACACCCAATTCCGCGACAGCGTGCGCCCCTGGATGCAAATCTCGGAAATAGCGTATGCAGCGGCTCGTTAGGGCTGCCGGCTGTGGGACGGGTTTTGTTTGAATGAAAAGCCGCGCTGAGGTGCGGTATTGAGCTCGTGCAGCTGGGAAGCAAGAGTAGGGAAGAATCCTCGCTGATTTCCCCATACACCGGCTCTCAGAATATTGGTCACAAGGTTCCTTTATTTCGTTGATTTCTTGCAACAGACGATTAAATGGAACATCCTTGAGCACCATGCAGCACACGACCCACACCGAGCGCGTCCTCGACCTTCTCACCCAGAAGGGGATGCTGCGACCCAGTGACCTGAACGCGATCGGGACGCCAAGGGTTGTCCTGACGCGTATGACCACTGCCGGTCTGCTCGAAAAAATTGGGCGCGGGCTCTATCGTCTGCCAGATGGCCAAAGTTCCGAGCATGAGAGCCTGGCCGCCATTGCAACCAAAGTGCCGCAGGCCGTGTTTTGCCTGCTCACCGCCCTGCAGTTCCACGAACTGACCACCCAGCTGCCGCGCCAGGTATGGATTGCCATGCCGCGCGGCAGCCACACACCTAAGATCGACTACCCACCCATAAAGATGATCCAATTTGGCCGCGACGCCTATTCGGCTGGCATTGATGTGGTCGAACGCGATCAAGTCAATCTACGGGTTTATTGCGTGGCCAAAACGGTCGCCGACTGCTTCAAGCAGCGCAATCAGATCGGCATTGACGTCGCCTTAGAAGCCCTGAAGGATGCTCGCGCGAAGAGGAAAGCGTCTGCGGAAGACCTCTGGCATTACGCCAAGATTTGCCGCGT
>Ga0105047_10017251_pt1 | contig 11263 bp, 12 predicted proteins | sample MAT04_FD_78384 | JGI IMG/M metagenome (GOLD analysis project Ga0105047, IMG submission 78384) | Freshwater microbial communities from Lake Fryxell liftoff mats and glacier meltwater in Antarctica - MAT-04 (megahit assembly) | ecosystem: Environmental > Aquatic > Freshwater > Ice > Liftoff... | reverse complement strand
TGGCCACGTTGCTCATAGTCGTAATTTGGCTGGCAATGGGGATGCTCGTCTGGTTCTGGCGCGAGCCGTGGTCGAGAGTGCCGGGAAGGGAGAAGCGGAAATATGACAGATTTTATGACGGGAGTTCTTTTGGTGGAACTTCTCCAGATGGAAAGCGCATCGTACAAATGTCGTATTGGTTTGTCGAATTTGTCGTGCGCGATAATCACGTCGGCGAAGCAGGCAACATGTCGACATGGCGCGTTTTTTAACGGTGAAGCCTGACAACTTAGGGACCTTTGGAGGTTCGTTTTTCTTGGACGATGACACGCTTGCGATGGTGAACAACAGGAGGCCGATCACTATGAAATTGTAAAGTACCGCCGCCGTTTTTCCGAAGAGTGGTGGGGACATCTGTACCGGCCGGAGGTTTGGATATTTTTCTGTCTGACCGGAGTGGTCGCCGCGCGCGCTACAATGGAGATTAGAAATCGAAGACGTAATGAAAAGGCACGGGTACTCCAATGATTCACGCATCGGTATACCTGGATGTGAACGTCATATCAGCTCTTCATTATCCCGGCGGTAGTGTGCTGGGCCGTGGACGCAAAACCGCCACTCAGCAGTGGTGGGATCTGGAGAAAAATCAGTTCGAGACGTGGGTCTCGGAATTCGGAGAAAAAGAGCTGAGGAACGGTGTTTACCCCGGCCAATCGAAAGCAATTGCGGCGATACGCCGACTGCGCTATCTGCAGTTTAATGATGAGATACAAACCGTCACTGAATACTTTTTAGAACAGTCGATTATTCCAAAAAGCGCTTCGGGGGACGCAATACATCTCGCCTTTGCGACGTGCTACAAGATTGATTACCTGCTAAGCTGGAATTACGCGCACCTGAACAATGTGGAGGTGCAGCGAAAGCTGACTGAGGCATGCGAAAGAAAAGGCTGGCGGAGGCCGATTCTTGTTTCGCCGGAGACCATCCCAAAAATGAGTCTGGGGCAGAGTGTCAGGAGAAAGCCGTGAAGAAGTGGATTGAACACGATGAAAACGTTTTACGTTGCCGGCGCGCAAGGGAGGCAATTGTAAAGCGATGCAAAACGCTTGAGGGCCTCTTTGAATACTTGAAAGGTCTGGAGAAGGCACGGAGCTTTGAGCATACGTCGGTTGCAAGACGAAAGAGCAAGCCAACGTCAAAACTCAAGTCCAAATCCAAACAGAAAAGCACCACGCCCAGCCGCTTAGCAAATCGGCAGGCCCAATAGAGGCATTATTCCTGGCGTCATGAATCACTTTCTCCCCATCTACACCCTCGCCAAACGCGAGCTCGTTCGCTTCTTCCGGCAGCGCAACCGCGTCGTCGGCGCGCTGATGCAGCCGTTGATTTTCTGGATTCTATTCGGGGCTGCGTTCACTACCACGTTTGTGCCGCCGGCGGCGTACCAGGGCATGAATTACCGCGAGTACTTTTTCCCGGGCACGATCGTGATGATCTTGTTATTTACGGCGATTTTTTCAACCATCTCCATCATTGAAGACCGCAAAGAAGGGTTTCTGCAATCGGTGCTCGTCGCTCCCATTCCGCGCTTGAGCATGGTTGCTGGAAAAATTCTAGGCGGAACGCTGCTGGCCATGATTCAGGGCGTGCTCTTTCTGCTGCTTGGATTATTTGTGCTGCCCATGACGCCGGCCATCTTCGCGACGGCGCTGGTGGTCATGTTTGTGATCGCTTTTTCGCTGACGGCGCTGGGATTTGTGATCGCCTGGCGCATGGATTCGACGCAGGGTTTTCATGCCATTATGAGCGTCTTTCTGCTGCCGATGTGGATGCTCTCCGGCTCGCTTTTTCCGCCCGACGGCGTTCCGGCATGGCTAGGCTGGGTGATGAAACTCAATCCGCTCAGCTACGGACTTGCTGCGATGCGCCAGATTCTGTACGGCCGCACCATTGAGGGCCTGCCGGGACTGACGCTGTCACTGGTCGTGATGGGCCTCTTCGCGGTCGTGACCGTCATCGCGGCTGCGGCCATCTCCGGCACGCGTACCACGGGGGATCTGCATTGAGCGAGCCGGTTCCTCTCTCTCAGCGCGTTGTCTGGACGCTGCTGATTCTGGTGATTGCCGGAATCGTCAGCGCCGCCGTGTACAAACGCATGAATGCGCCGGTGGCCGGTCCGCGTCCGGGGCTCACGCAAGTGGGCGGCGAATTCCCGACGGTGCCAGGTCAGCCAACCATACAACAAGGCAGTGGCGTGCCGATGGGCACCGACGGGTTTCCCATTTACGGCCAGTTGGCCGGTTTTTCCCTTGTCGATCAGAACGGACAGAAGGTCACGGCCGAAGAACTGCTCGGCCGGATCTGGATTGCCAATTTTATCTTCACCCGCTGCGGTGGAACGTGCGTTCAGATGAGCAACGCGATGGCGGCATTGAATAAGGAATTGGCTGCCGAGCCCGAAGTGCGGCTGCTCTCGTTCAGCATGGACCCCGACTTCGACAAGCCCGAGATTCTGAACAAGTACGCGCAGAGATATGGCGCCGAAAGTCCGCGCTGGAAGCTGCTCACCGGCGAAAAGAAAGACATGTACAAACTGACGCGCGACAGTTTCATGCTGCTGGTCACCGACGAAGGCGGCACGCAGGAGGAACCGATCGTTCATTCGTCCAAGTTCGTACTCGTCGATGGCAAGGGCCAGATTCGCGGCTACTACAGCGGGCTGGAGCCCGACAGCGTCGTCAAGATTTCCGGCGAACTGCGCCGGCTCGTGAAAGTTCAAAAGCAATGATCGATTACACACTTCTACCCGCAGTCAACGCCGCACTAAATAGTCTCTGTACGATTCTGTTGCTAGTCGGTTATACGTTGATCAAGCAGCGCAAGATCGAGCAGCATCGGCGCGTCATGATTGCGGCGGGTGTGACCTCAGCCCTTTTTCTTACGTCGTATTTGATTTACCACGCGCATGTCGGATCTGTGAAATTCATGGGAGAGGGCGCGATCCGGCCCGTCTATTACGCCATCCTGATCAGCCACGTTCTGCTCGCGATGGTGATTGCAGTGATGGTGCCGATGACCTTCTGGCGCGCCTTCCGTGACGTGGAACGGCACCGCGCGATTGCGCGGATTACGTTTCCGATCTGGATATATGTTTCGGTGACAGGTGTGGTGATCTACGTTTTGCTCTATCATCTTTACCGGCCGGTGTGAGTCATGTTTCGGCAATAAAGCTCAGCTTTTTGGCGGGAGCATATCGAGCGTGGACAACGCGCGTTCGGCATGGTCGCGAACTACAGAATCCGAATGCTTCAGCAATTCCTGCAAGCGGGCGCGTCCTGCCGGGTCCCGCAAGCGGGCCAGCGCCACGGCGACATTGTCCAGCACGGTCGGGTCTTTGATGTGTTCGAATGCATCGCGAAGCGGCTGCCTGAATTTTTCAAGCTCGCGATCGAAGCTGTAAATTTCATCCCATTTCGCCGGTGTTTTCCCTGCTTCTTTCAGAGCGTAAAACTTCTGGAGCAGAGCGTACTCGCCGATGGCACCCATGGCGTTTGCGGCGGCAGCCTGCACGGCGGGATCCTGATTTGTGTCCTGAAGGATCACGGCGAGCGGCTCGCGCGCGGCAGGGTCTTTGAGCAGGCTCAAGCCCTTCGCAGCAAACATGGCCAGATCTTTTTCCTGCAAGGCCTGCAGCAGCGCCTGCAATCCGCGTTTGCGGTCGATGCGGTCGTCCATGCGCGAGGCAAAATGGCCGACCATCGGCGCGGCCCACCAGCGGATGCGCGAGCCCTCGTCGTCCTTCTTGATCATGGCCGTGGGCGACCAAGCCTCGGCCTCTTTGTCGAGCTCCTTGTTCTCCAGAATGTTGATCAGAGCCGTCAGCACGACGGGATCGTAGATTCTATTCTTCGGCGCCGATGGATTGGGATCAGCGGGCGGAATGCTCTCGGCCAGTTCGCGCGCCGCCGACCAGCGCCGGCGCGGATCGTTGGTGCTCAGCTCGCGCGCAAACTGCTGCGGTTCTTTCGTCTTAAAAACAGTCCAGTAACCCAGGAAGATCACCAGGCAGATTGTGGCCCCGACCAGGCTGGGGAAGAAGACCATCGAGAGCAAAAAACTCTTGCGAACTTCCGGAGGCAGATCCGCGATGTGCGCGTCCTGCTTGGGCACGCCCTCGGGTGTTGGCTGTCCGGGAATTGTCGTTCCCGGTGCGGGTGGTAAGTAGGCCATGACTTCTGTTCCTGGTTCTTGGTTTCTGGTTCCGGAACACGTGCCCTGCGTTTACTTTGACCAGAAACTAGAAACCAGAAACTGGAAACCGCCGTTAAACGTTGAAAAAGTATTCCGGGATGAACACGATGTACTTGAGGTTAAAGCCCCAACGCAGATACATTTTAATCGGAATGGAGAGCATCACAATCAAATGCATCACCACAATTGAAAACCGGATGAAGCCCAGTTGCTGATAGAACTTTTTGAAGATCACCGCGGTCAATCCAGGCAGAATGGTGAAGTAGCCCAGCATGATCACAAATCCGGGTATCTCTCGGATGAACCATTGCGGCGGCAGCGCCCGTCCCATCAATCTCTGCCAGAAAATTTCAGAGACGTTGACGTTGTTTGCCGAGATGATCTTGTGCGGATCCCAGGGCTCGTACAGGCCGAAGAAATTCCAGTTCTGTCCGCGCAGCAACGTGCCGACGAAGATCAGCAGGATCCATAGAATAAGGAAGCCGAAGAGGTACGTTGTGATCGCAAACTTGCGCTGCTCAAAAGTGTAGTAACCCACGCCCTTGGGATTGGGATCGCAGTACGGCAGTGCAATCAAGCCCGTCACGATCATGCCCGGCAGTGCCACGCCGGCGATCCAGGGATCGTAGTACACCAGCAGTTCCTGTAGCCCGAGGAAGTACCACGGCGCCTTGGCCGGATTGGGGCTCTTTGACGGGGCGGCGGGCTGTTCGAGCGGAGCGTCGAGTCCCATCGCCCAGATGAACATCAGCGCCAGCACGAACGCGGCGACGATGGCTTCGATATAAAGGAGGTATGGCCAGACATGCAGTTTTTCGTCGGCGGCTTCCGCCTCGTCGGGGCGCAGGCCCTGTCGTATACGGTCATCGTTATTGACGGCCTGCCAGAAGGCGACCCAAAGGCAGAAGCCGCACAGATAAATCATGATCCAGAGCGGAATGTTATCCGGCTTGAACGCTTCGTGCCGGAAGTGAGGGCTCAAAGTGCTGATGCCGATGAAGATGAGGCTGCCGACCAGAATTCCGATCGCGACCGCTGGCCGGACCAGAAACTTTCGTGCTGCCAGAGCGCCGAAGAACGCGGCGATAAATCCCGTGTAAAAGATCACGGGCTGGCAAAGATAGTTCACCGCATGGAAAAAAGGCTGAAGGATATCTGGGCCTGGGCTGACGGGTGCGGCCATGAAATGGTTCCTGGTTTCTGGTTTTTAGTTTCTGGTTTCCGGTCCGATAGTTGGCGTCTAAAACTAGAAACCAAAAACCCGAACCAGAAACCGCAGTTATAACGGCGCGCTGAAACCGTCTTTACGAATGCGCCAGAAGTGCACTGCCATCAGGAAGCCGGCAACGACCGGCAGGAAGACGCAATGCAAAACGTAAAAGCGCAGCAGTGTCGGCGGGCCGACGACCGATCCGCCAAGCAGCAGAAAACGAATGTCGCTCTTGGAATGAATCACCTGGAAGTCGTCGTATCCCAGCAAGGATGCGCCGGGGCCTTCGTGCCCAATGAACGGATGCGCGCGCGCCATGTTGGTGCCGACAGTAATGGCCCAGATTGCAATCTGGTCCCACGGCAGCAGGTAGCCGGTGAACGAGAGCAGCAGCGTCAACGTCAAGAGGATCACGCCCACGCCCCAGTTGAATTCGCGCGGCGCCTTGTACGAACCGGTCATGAATACGCGGAGCATGTGAAGCCAGACAATGATCACCATCGAATGCGCGGCCCAGCGATGCATGTTGCGCATGAACATGCCTAACGGAACGTCTTCACGCAGCGAGATTGTATCCACGTAGGCGTATTCAGGCGTTGGGCGGTAGTAGAACATCAGGAAGACGCCGGTGATCGTCAGGATCAGAAACATGAAGAAGGAGAGGCCGCCCATGCACCACGTATAGCGCATGCGAACGGCGTGTCCCTTGAGCTTGGCCGGATGAAGATGGAGGAACAGATTCGAGAGCACCACCAGCGTGCGGTTTCGGTCGGTGTCCGGAAAGCCGTGCCGGAAGACCGACTTCCAGATGACGGATTTGTAGACGTTCTCGTCCAGCGCTTTACGAATCTTCTCGCCCATCACGCCCATGTGTAATCAACCCAATCCATTTCAAACGGCATGAACGAAAATGCCGGTACGTTATCAACAGTCTGTGGAATCAGCGCGGGTGACTATAAGCGCGTTTCGTTGACTGTCAAACCTATTGAGCCGCGCGTTGCTTCCTTACGTGCGACTCATTGACTTCACCGCCACGCGGCGCGACGGAGCGACACACAATTGCATCGCGCCGAAACGCTACGGCTTTACATTGTCTGTCTGGGCAAGGGGCGGGCCGGATACAATTTCCAAGAACCAAAGAACGCAAACAAACAAACTCTAAACTCTACGGTTAAAAAAAACGCCGCCTTAAAGGCGGCGATGACGCGATGACTTTAGTCTTGGAAGTTTAGCGTCTTAAGACCGTGACTGCGACTTGCGCGACGACATGGAGGTGTAACGCCGTTCGATGCCCATCAGCGCGTCGAGCTCCGTTTGCAGGTAGGCCGGGGGGCCATTGCGCACGAGCACCCGGTCGATCAGGTTCTCGACCTTTCCCACCAGAGTCCGTCCGACGATACGCCGTTCGATGTGCGATCCGATCGGGTCGGCGAGTTCCATGTTAATCATCGACGAGAGAGTGAAGATGATCAAGGCCGCTGCGGCTACGCGCGCCAGCGGGTGAGTTATCGGGCGCAGCATCCAGAAGACGCGCTTCACCGGAACCCATTTCGAATGGATGTTGGTCATCGTTCGAGCCACCAGGTCGCTTGACGGAGTGGCCTTCGAGAGCCGCGCCACGGCCTCGCCCGCCTGCTGCAACCTCGGATCAAGTTCATCGTTTTCGTTCATGGCCTTCTCCAGTAGCAAGCGTTCCGCTCGCCGTTCTTATGTACACCAATTCTGTACAACTATGGCTGCGGTCTGCAAAGCATTGTGCTCAAGCGGTTCAGCGCCGAGTGCAATCGGCTCTTCACTGTTCCTAAAGGAACGCTCAACGTTTCGCACGTCTCCTGCAAGGTCATACTGTTGAAGAAATGGAGCAGGATCACTTCACGTTCAAGCGGCGTCAGATTGGTCAGCGCGCGCTGTACGACCTGTTCTTCGTCGCGCCGTTCGGCGGACTGGCCGGGGCATTCGCCGGTCGAAGCCGGTTCGGGCATTCGCGCCGTGTCGTCTTTGTTTCGAGCGCCGTTATCGAGGGTCACTTCGCCGCGCACTTTTCGTTTGCGCGCATCGTCGCGAACCAGGTTCACAGCAATGGCCGTAATCCACGGCTTGAAACTCATTTTACGATTAAAGGTTCCGGCCGATCGCATCGCGTGCAGAAATGTTTCTTGAAAAAGATCATCCGCGCGGCTCATGTCGCCGCTGGTCATGCGCACCAGCACTGCAAAAAGGGGTTTTTCATAACGCGCGATCAGCACACCCAGCGAGTCGCGGTCTCCACGCTGCGCTTTTTCAAAAAGCACTTCGTCGGCGATGGCGGGCGCGACCGTTTCGGATGCACGTGCGATTTTTGCAGACGGCGCGGCCTCATGGTGAGCGATCGTCGCTCCGCCAAACGCTGCGAGTAATGGATTCAGCGCTGCCGCCCCTGCCACGGTACCCCTCCTGTCACCCTCTTGAGGTACGCTGAGCTCGCTGGAAAGGTTCAGTGATTTTTTCAAATTCGCTGCCTTGGGAGAATTAACGCTTTTATGTTAAGGAGAATGTCGGTTTCTGGCCAGTTCGCTTATCGCTTTTTCGTGTCATTTCCGAACACTTTCGCAAGTCGCCGTTGACAGTGCACTCGCCACGGGTAAGGTCTCACACAGCGGTTTCTGGTCTCTGGTTTCTAGTTTCTGGTTTGCGTAAACCAGAAACCACAAACCAGAAACTGCTGTCAGGCCGAAACCAGAACCCCTGTCACCATGGCGCAAAATTCCTTCGCTGTATATAGAACCAATCCCTCCTTCCTGAAGTTACAAGATCGTATCGGATATTTGTTCCAAAGCCCCGCTCTGCTCGAGCGCGCGTTGACGCATCCATCCAGTACCGCCGAAGATGATCGCGACAATGAACGCATGGAATTCCTCGGCGATTCAGTCGTCAATCTCTGCGTCGCGGAAGGACTCTACGAACGCCACCCCGAATGGACCGAGGGCGACCTGACGCAGGTCAAGTCGGCCGTGGTCAGCACGATGGGACTGGCGCGCGCCGGCGAATCGCTCGGTCTGCGCGACGTGGCCCGCTTCGGCAAGGGCCTGCCCACGCATGAGCCCCTGCCCGCAAGCGTCTACGCGAACTTGTTCGAAGCCGTCGCTGCCGCCGTCTATCTGGATGGAGGCCTGGAAGCCGCGCGCTCCTTTGTGCTGCGCATCCTGGGCCCCGAGATGCGCGCCGTTGCCGAAAACGGCGGCGAGCCCAATCCCAAATCGATGCTCCAGCATGTGGCTCAGAAAAATTGCGGCATCACGCCCTGCTACCGACTGATCGCCACCACCGGCCCTGATCACGACAAAGTCTTCGAGATCGCCGCGCACGTCGGCCACCGCGCCTTCCCAACCGGCACCGGTAGAAGCAAGAAGGAAGCTGAACAAGCTGCCGCGCGCCGCGCCCTGGAAGTTCTGGAAGCCGAAACCCTGCTCAGCGCCGCCCTGCCCGCCGCCGTCAGCGTTCCCGCCAACGGCGCGGAACAATGACTTCTTGGGCGAATCGGACGGGGTTGAGGGCCACAATCGCTTCTCCGATGCCTTAAGAATTCATACGCCAGATCGTGAAATTCAAGAATGTCGCGAAGCTCACCCAGGCGAGATAGGGTATCAACAAAACGCCTGCGCTCTTTTTGACCCGCCAAAATGACCATAACGTTGCCGCCAGCGCCAGCCAGAGCGCGAGTATGTCCAGCAGGGCCAAGTCCGCGCGGTGCATCCCAAAAAAGAGCGGTGTCCACGCCGCGTTGAAGAGCAATTGGAGAAGAAACAAGCCCAACGACCGTCCCTGGACTTTCCAACCGCCATCGCACCAGACCTGCCACGCCGCAATGGCCATCAGGATGTACAACAGCGTCCACACCGGACCGAAAACCCACGAGGGCGGGTTCCACGAGGGCTTGTTCAGGCCGACGTACCATTCGCCGGTTGACACAAAGATTCCCGTGGCGGCGGCTGTGAAACACACGGCCAGCCAACCGGCCAGTGCCAGAATTCGGTGTGCCGCAGTGCGATTGCCTTCGTGATTTTCGCTGGGCATTGTTGTGATTCCAGTTTCTTAAAACATGTGCTTCTGCCCGCTTGCGTCTTTCTTATGCTAACCTTCTTCGCCGCGGGCGCGTTGACTAATGAGTCGCGCGTAATGAAAGTGACAGAGGATTACGCCCCAACAGCCGGTCGTATTCCTCTATCACTTCACTTTATCAATGCGCGACTCAATAATTCAAAATCATCCCCGCCGCCATCCGTTTTCGCCGCCAGTGAGTGCAGACACAGTGGGCCGCAGGCTCCGTGCGCAATGGGAGCGAATCGGATCAGTGAACCGTTAATAGGATCACGACCATTCGATGTGATACCATTTCCCATTTACAAGTGTCTACGATCACGCATCGGCGATAGCGCGGGCTAATCCGTGAAATTCGGCCCAAAATGCTTTGCTTCATTTTCGGCGGGAGACTGTCTTCGCTCCTTTGGCTACCGTTTTCTTCGCCGTGACTGTGTGAGTCGTTTTCGTCACCTTCGTTTTCTGCGCGGTGCGTTGAGCGTTCTCCTCTTTCGCGGGACCCTTCGTCGGTTTCGGTATCAGTGGAGTGGCTGGCGTTTTAGCCGAAGCAGGGGAGACGGCTTCAGGCAGCGGCGTTGGAACCGCAAGATCGATCCCGAATACGTCTGACAATGCTGCTCCCTCCAAACGTATTCGTCCAGTGCTGGACGCCTTGGATGTCACCGCTTTGGCGGAATCCGTGTTGATTAATTCGGTATGATCGACGCCGCGCAATAAAAACAGCAGGTCCGGCTTCTCGTCCAAGCGCGCACCGACACCGTACAGCACGGCCGCGATATGCTTGCACATGTCGGCCCAATCGGGGCACGAGCATTCCAATTCGATTTCATTCGGACTCGGAAAAAGACCCTGGTCCCGGTCTGTGACGTGGGTCATCACATGCTCGGAGAGCCGCCCTTGCAACAACTCCAATAACGAGCCAATGCCTCCGGCGCACTTTACCTTCAATTGCCGCCACTTTTCGCCGGGCAGCGCTTTGATGCCGATGGTAATCGTGTAGAGTTCCGAACCCATCACCTTCGCTTCAATCTGTCCTTTTTTAATGTCGAGATGACAGACAGAACCGTTGCGCACATACGTCCGCCCGCGCGGAAGGCGATTGGCAAAATCGCTGTACGCTTCGAGATGCTCGCACCATTTCTTGCCCCAGAAAGTCGTGGCGATCAAACGCCCCTCAATCTTGACGGGTTGGGTAGCGACGCCTTTTTTGCTGAGCTTCTCCATCGCCTTCTTCGCGTTCGCCTGCCGTTGAGTGGCAGGCACGTATGGCTTCCAGTATCCGCCCCAGCTCATCGTTCAATCCTCCGTGATTGTGTTGACATCCAATTTAACCAGATTCAGCAAATCCGCGTCGCTCATTTCGGTGACCCGGTTCGGTACGCCGTCGGACTCTAAAATGTTGCCCGCCAATTCAATCTTGTCGCGAATCAGCGCGTCGATTTTTTCTTCAATCGTTCCCAGGCACACAAATTTGTGAACCATGACATTGCGCTTCTGTCCGATGCGGAATGCGCGGTCGGTGGCTTGGTTTTCGACAGCGGGATTCCACCAGCGGTCGAAGTGAATCACGTGCGACGCGGCCGTGAGATTCAGTCCCGTCCCGCCGGCCTTCAAAGAGAGGATCATGAACGGCGGGCCGCCCGCGCTCTGGAATGCGTCCACGATTTTCTTGCGTTTCGGCAACGCCGTCCCGCCATGCAGCACCAGTCCCGGCTGTTCGAAGATCGTTTGTAAATATCCCGCCAG
>Ga0105047_10017250_pt1 | contig 11263 bp, 13 predicted proteins | sample MAT04_FD_78384 | JGI IMG/M metagenome (GOLD analysis project Ga0105047, IMG submission 78384) | Freshwater microbial communities from Lake Fryxell liftoff mats and glacier meltwater in Antarctica - MAT-04 (megahit assembly) | ecosystem: Environmental > Aquatic > Freshwater > Ice > Liftoff... | reverse complement strand
GTCTGCTACGGGATGCAGTTGATGGTAAAGCAACTCGGCGGGACAGTTGAGCGGGCTAAGTTAGCTGAATACGGTAAGGCATCGCTATTTATTGACGATCCTACGGATTTGCTGACAAATGTAGAAGAGGGCAGCACGATGTGGATGAGCCACGGAGATTCCTGTACCGAGTTGCCAGCAGGTTTTGAGATCCTCGCTCACACGGACAATACTCCGTCTGCTGCTGTTGCTAACCACGAGAAAAATTTGTACGGGGTGCAGTTTCACCCAGAAGTGGTTCACTCGATCGGTGGACAAGCTTTGATTCGCAATTTTGTTTACCATATTTGCGAGTGCGAACCGACTTGGACGACAGCTACTTTTGTCGAGGAAACTATTCGCGAAATTCGCGCCAGAGTGGGAGACCAACGAGTTTTGTTGGCTCTCTCCGGCGGGGTTGATTCTTCAACTTTGGCTTTCTTGCTGCACCAGGCGATCGGCGACCAACTTACTTGTATGTTTATCGACCAAGGGTTTATGCGGAAGCAGGAACCGGAACGGTTGGTGAAATTATTTCAAGAGCAATTCCACATTCCGGTGCAGTACGTTAAAGCTCGCGCTCGTTTTTTGGCTAAGCTGGAAGGTGTTACCGATCCTGAAGTAAAACGTAAGCGGATCGGCCACGAATTTATCAGTGTATTTGAAGAAGAATCGAAGCGCCTTGGCCCCTTCGATTACCTCGCGCAGGGTACTCTTTACCCGGATGTGATTGAGTCGGCTGATACGAATGTAGATCCGGCAAACGGCGAGCGAGTTGCTGTTAAAATTAAAAGCCACCACAACGTCGGCGGTTTGCCTAAAGATTTGTGTTTTAAGCTGATCGAACCGCTGCGAAAGTTGTTTAAGGATGAGGTGCGAAAAGTCGGCAGATCGATCGGGCTTCCCGAAGAAATCGTCAACCGACAACCTTTCCCCGGCCCTGGATTGGCGATTCGGATTACGGGAGAAGTTACCGCCGAGAGACTGAATATTTTGCGGGATGCTGACTTCATTGTGCGCCAAGAAATCAACCGGCACGGATTGTACAACGAACTTTGGCAAGCTTTTGCAGTTTTGCTGCCGATTCGCAGTGTAGGGGTGATGGGCGACAAGCGCACCTATGCTTACCCGATCGTTCTACGATTTATTAAGAGCGAAGATGGGATGACGGCTGATTGGGCGCGGGTTCCTTACGATTTGTTGGAATTGATCTCGAACCGGATTGTGAATGAGGTTAAGGGGGTGAATCGGGTGGTTTACGATATTACTTCTAAGCCGCCTGGTACGATCGAGTGGGAGTGATGGGTAATTAGGGCGATCGAGTGGGCGGACAATATTTTTGTCCGTCTGCTGGACTTACCCACTCTTGAATGAGAAACCCGGTTTCTGACTAGGAATTTGGGCGGCACTCTTGCACTGTGCAGTGTTAGGTAACATTTTGATACTTCTATCGTAAAGGAAGAAACCTAACTTGCCCCTCCCATTCTCCCTCAATACTGCACTCAGCAATCAGTATAATTTCCTCGATTGCTAACCCCACTGAGACTCGGCGGCTTACTTCAAATAATCCAGGCATAGACAATCCTGATTCAATCCGTTCGTAAGCAAAAGTGATCATCGTGGCAACATCATGGGTTAGGATAATACGCCCTTGCTGTGCAGCCCATTCTAAAACAGTTGGATCGTCAGTTCCTGATAATTTCACATCTTGAACGCGCACAATATCAACATGACGACTCTGGCGAAAAATACCACGAACAATCTGATTATTGAAATTCTCGTCAGCAAGGAATCGAACCATGTTAGATTACCTCTGCCGATCTCGTCTAGCCAATAAGCGATCGCGTATTCCAATCGGATTAAAACGCTGCTCAGTTTGTTGCCTAATTGCTGCTGCTTGATGTTGACGTTCTAGAAGATAAGCATCAACTTCAGCCTGATGTCTCAAGTAATAACCAATAGTTGAATAAATATCTTGGATCTGAAGTGATGTGTATTGCTCTCCTATCTCTTCTGCTGTAGCACCTTCCAGAAAAGCCATCACAACAGTGTCTAGGGTGATGCGAGTTTTACCGACTCGTACAACGCCATGAGCATCAATTTCTAAAGGCGCGGGTTCGATCGCAATTGCTAATGTCATAGGCTCTACCAAGTTACTACTTCTATATTAGCAAGCATCTGTTATGGTTCTGGATTACCGCAAGCAGTGCAACAAAGTCAACTCACAGCCAGAAGCTCATTCAGCTTATTTTTTAAGTCTGGGGATGCCATTAATGGATTATAGACTTCCCCCTCGTAGGGTTGCCAAACATAACTAGAACTAAATGGTCGGAAAACTGGTAAGGTTTCTCGCCCCTGAATAAGTTCTTGTGCTAAAACTAATCCGGGAAGAGATAAGTTTGACAAATCCTCAATCAATTCACTGTAAGTTCTAAATTCATCAACTTCAACACCAACCAAAGCATAGCGAAACGAAGGAGCAAACCGTAGAGTGTGATAGAGTAAAATCCCTAATTCTGTCATTAAATAAGCACTTTCAGGGCTATCTATTCCTACTTCACTAATATTATTGGGATAAACCCGGCACCACCAGTTTTGATCGATATCTTGAAAAGTGTCTGTGCGACATAGGCATTGGCGACCATTTGAGAGTAGCCATTCTCTTGTCTCAAAGTGTTGAGCAAATTTATTAACATTGCTTTCATCTGAGCCACATTCTGCCGATAAACTGAATATCCACGCCATTGTTATAGACTCCTATGATATATGAGGTTAATCAACTCTTTCCCAATCATTTTGGGTATTTGCCAATGCTGCCTCGTACCTTTCCAGAGACATTGTAGCTCTTGGCAAGATGCTAACGTGCGTCGGGCTATCTTGAACAGCCTGCAAATGTCCAACAATTTTTCTGTCATCAATTTGCCATAGAAAGTCTTTTCCAGTCCCACCAAATTTTGCAGGTCTGCGAAATGCTGGTAAACTTTCAATTGAAAGGGAAACGGACATTCCCTTTGTATTCCTGACAGCAACAGCAACAAGCTCTCCTCGAAATTCACGTTCTGACTCTGCTAACAAATAGCCTTGCTCATTCAGATAACCTGTGGGCATTTGCTCAATATCTATGTCAATGCCAGGTCTTACCCCTAGTAATCTAGCACTGCGACCTATTTTGGGCTTACCATTTTGCTCGGCCATGCCACGATAGTAAAGTTTTGCCATCAGCCAATCTTTTCAACTTGTAAGCTCATCCTTCATCACCTGTAGCGCCATAGATATTGATCGCGCCGCCAGATTAATCACACAATACACTGCCACTCCACAAGAGCGATCGGCTCTTTGAGAAATCCTCCAGTCTCGCCCAACCGACGATGCTTACTATCAAGTCACTTACCGAGTGACAGACTACTACCCGCGCTCGGTGGTTGCGAGCTTTGGGCTCACAAGTCGAAATTCTGCTACCTTGGGACTTGCGACAGAAAATGGCCGTAGAAATCCCAAAAAATGCCAACTTGTACCAATAGTCTTTCGATCGATAATTATCAAATTTATTGTGGAAAACTTGGCTTTTCCTGTGGAAAACCCCCCTTTTCCTGTGGAAAAACGCCACAAAATTAAGATCAGACGGCGGTTGAAACCGCGCCTACAAAAACAAAACCCGAGCGAGCGAGGGGTTGCAGAAAAAAATGTAATTTTCACCGCGCACTCTTCAATCCCTCTCAGCTCGGGTTTTGTCTGTATAGACGTGGTTTCAATGGCCAGGTCTTATTCTTTCCTCATCCGTTGCTTCTTCCTTCTCTTGGGCTTCGTAGCTAATTTGGTCGGACTCGTAAGCGGGCGGCTCAACGTGAATTAAGATGCGTACAGGGCTGAAACGTGCTTCCAAACGGTCTTCTACTTCTTCTGTAATTTGGTGAGCAGTTTCTACATCGACAGCATCGACAATCATGTGCATATCAATAAACACTTGACGCCCGATCGCACCACGAGAGGCGATCGAGTGACAGTTGATAACACCCGGTACATCCATTGCGATCGCCTGAATAACTTCCGGTGCGATCGCCATTTCATCCACCAACCAAGGCAGATTTTCTGTTAAAACCTTCCAACCGCTGCTAAATACCAAAACAGCGACAGGAAAAGACAAAAACACGTCCAGGGATTGTAGTTGAGGTATGTTTAACACCTGACCTTGCCAAACACCGATCAACCCGCCGATGACCATAATTGTCACCCAAACATCGCTCATCGTGTGTTGAGCATCCGCCACCAAAATTGCGCTACCAAGACGTTTGCCAACTCTGCGCTCGTAAAACGTGACAAAAATATTAATCCCCAGTACCAGCAGCAAAATCCACAGTTCATTTGGGGATATGGTGACAACTTTACCGCCGTGTAGCAGCCTTTCGACAGCACTGCTGAGAATTTCAAAACAGGCAATTCCTAGAAAAGCAGCAATTCCCAAAGCTCCGAGAGCGTCAAATTTTTGGTGTCCGTAGGGATGATCGCGATCGGGCTGCGGATTGGCATAATGATTAGTTACCAATCCTAAAATATTATTAGCGCTGTCCGTGACGCTGTGCAAAGCATCGGCCAGCAAACTGAGGGAACCAGTCAGCAATCCCACGGCTGCTTTAATTGCCATCACCACTAAGTTTAGAAATAAGGTAATGATTAAAACATTGCGGACTTCGGAACGGTTATCGGCAACCATAAAATCTCCTCGATCGGCCATTAAGTGTTCTGGCTTCTAGTTTAAAGCTGATCAAGTCATAATAGGTTAAAAGTATTGTAGAATCTAGGTTGCGGTTAGATTTACATTCATTAATTTGGCCGAGCTACTTGAGACAAATTGTAATTAATAGCATTCTCGCAGTCCAATTTAGCTGGCAGGTACTTCTTTTGAGTTACTATATCTTTTATCATTAACAATCGTATGTTAAATTTCATTGCCCATGTCTCTTTCTCCGCTAACACTGAATTTAATTGAAGGTTCTGTCTCCTTTAGCTTTTCCCCGCAAGCCGCGCGGGATTTGCAAAGCGAGATTGCAGCTTTGATGGACAGCTTGAAAGCCGTAGCAGCCAAAACCGCTGGCGGCAAAGCTTCTCCCCAAAAACCGATGGAATATCGGTATGCGGGGGATGTATTTTTGGAGGTTTTTTGCAACCCGAATATCTGGGCGACTCCCTTTGCTGCGAAAGTGTTGATTACGGTTAGGGACGATCGCCTGCGCGTCACCACCGAAGCCGAACTCAGCCGCCTGCGCGACGATCTCGCTCAGTATATCGAACAAGTCGGTTGAGATTAATCCAGCTTGATTGTTTAAGGCCTAAGAACAGGCTATAAGAGCCTGTTCCACAATTTTTGCATTTATCGCACAACTTCTACCGTATTAGCACCACAGACCAAAGTACCATTCTGATTAATAGGATTAGCTGGTTTTGTCGTACTAGCACCATTAGTTTTAATTTGACACAGGATTCTGACTGTTGTGATTCCTGTGGTAGTATCACCTATCAAAAAAACTCCTCCCACCCAACTTTTGAGCTTACCTTGCTTCGATACTCCGTAGTTAAACACAGCTTGGTTTTCCGTACTAATTGAGTATTTGTAATTCGCAGTTTCAGATCTAATACCAAGACCTAGATTGGGAATGGAATTCGTAAATTCACCATTTTCAGCATAGTAAGCTTGCTGAGCTTTATTCATTGAGCTAACATATTGTTTGCCTTCTGTTTCATCTGCTTCAGAGGCTTTAACCGTTGGTGACAATGGAGAAACTTCTATCGTATTAGCACCGCAGGCTAAAGTACCATTCTTATTAGTAGGATTAGCTGGTTTTGTCGTGCTAGCAGCATTAGTTTGACAGAGAATTTTTTGGGTAGCATTTTCTATTAAAAAAACTGCTCCCACAAAACTTTTGAAATTAGGGTTGCGCGAAACTCCATAACTAAATACAGCTTTATTTTCTGTACTAATTGAGTATTGGTAATTTGCATCTTCAGACTTTATGTCAACACCTAAATTAGCAACAGAATTTGTAAATTCGGCCGTTTCAGCATAGTAAGCTTGCTGATTTCTATTCATCCAGCTAACATATTGTCTGGCTGCTAATTCCTCAGCTTTAACCGTTTGTGACAATTGAGCTTCAGCAACTTTATTGAAAATAACTAGCAGAATTAGAATTGTAAAAATAACTCCTATTTGCCAAATTGGGAAATTATCAATTCTGAAGTTTGTCATAAAAAACTGTTGAATTAAGCGGTTGAGTAACATACACATTCCTGGACGCACTTCGACTAAAGAAACCGGGTTTTTTACCTAATCTGTCAGCCACAACACGTCTTTTCGTAAAAAAACCCGGTTTCTGGGCCTCCATGTAAGTCCTAATATAATTAAACTAATTGTTTTGCTTGAAACTGTTTCAACTCCCCAGGAACAACCGTGCCGTGTTCGGTAATAATTCCTGAGATTAAGGCCGCCGGAGTCACATCAAAAGCTGGATTGTAAAATTCTACTCCTTCTGGACAAATTCGGGTAGTTCCAACTTGGTACATTTCCACAGCATCGCGTTCTTCAATGGGGATTTGGCTGCCGTCTGAAAGTTCAAAATCAATTGTTGATAAAGGCGCGGCAACAAAGAACGGGACGTTGTGAGCTTTGGCAACAATTGCTAAACTGTAAGTGCCAATTTTATTAGCTGCGTCGCCGTTAGCAGCGATTCTATCTGCACCGACAACTACTGCGTGAATCATGCCGAGTTTCATGCAGTGGGCGGCCATGTTGTCGGCGATTAATGTGACTGGAATTCCTTCTTGCACGCATTCCCAAGTTGTGAGTTTTGCACCTTGGAGACGGGGGCGAGTTTCGTCTGCAAATACTCTGCCGAGTCTGCCTTCTCGCCAAGCAGAACGAATTACGCCCAAAGCTGTACCGTAACCTGCTGTGGCTAAGGCACCGGCGTTACAGTGAGTTAGTAAGTTCAATTTTTCGGGTGTTGCGGGCAGAACTTCTAAGCCTTTGTCGCCGATATCTTTGCAAGTTTGCAAGTCTTCGGCTTGAATGGTTTTGGCCATTTCTAACAAAGTTTTTTGTATTTGTTCGACGGAACCGCTAGTTTTCTCGGCTGTTTTGAGCATTCGCGATATTGCCCAAAACAAATTAACTGCTGTGGGACGAGTCGATCGCAATAATTCACCAACTTGTTCTAGTTTAGCGAGAAATTCGGTGCGATCGCCCGTTTCAATTTCCCTCGCGCCCAAATACATCCCGTAAGCTGCCGCTACGCCGATCGCCGGAGCACCTCGGACGATCATAGTTTTAATCGCCTCAGCCATATCTTGAGAGCTGGTAATTTCGACTGTAGCGTATTCTTTCGGCAGTCGGTTTTGCTCAATTAGCAGAACTCGGTCTTCGAGCCAGGTGATGGGGGAAACGGGGGAGTTTTGAGCAGTCATGGATTTCTGTTATTTGATTTAGGAATGATTGATTGAACCGCAGAGGGCGCAGAGGACACAGAGGAAGATCAGAGAGATTTTAGATTGACTACAAACTATCGGTTGATATTGCGCTTCATGCGATCGAGTTCTTCCTGAGCTTCCCAGTGTTGAAACTTGTCTTCTAAAGGATCTGCCGCATTAAAACTCTGATAATTATAACTTTGATTCCAACCCTTAGTATCCCAATTCTGCTCTGTTTTAGTAGTAGTTTGAGCTGCCGCTGCCGCTGACGCTGCTTTTGAGCGAACTTCTTTTCGCCGCAATTGAATTTGGCGGTACAGTTCTTTTGCTCTTTCAATTCGTTCTTTGCAGCCCTGCATTTGTCCCCAGCGCTGATTTCCCTGACGCAGCAAAGACGCTTGTCGCTCTTGGGCTGCTTGAGCTAAATCGAGCCTTTGAGCGGCTTTAGCTTTGTTCGCGCGATCGTTCCAGCGCTGAATTTCTTGGGCGGCGGATAGAATTTCGGCTTGCAGTGTTTTTTCTTGTTTCTGGATATCAAGAATCAGTCGCAGGGTATCTTCTTCTTGTTCCTTGAGTTGTTCTTCTATTGCTTGCAATTCCAGATGGGGATTGCTGCGTAAAAATTCTTCTAATTTGGTTTCTAGAAAGCGGCTGAAATCGTCAAATAAGCCCATTTTTTTTATAATTCCTCAGTCATTAGTTATTAGTCATTAGTCATTGGTCATTAGTCATTGGTCATTAGTTGTTAGTTGTTATATTCTGTCCGAGCGCACCTAATAATCGTCATTGGCGATCGCTCATGAGTTGTTAGTTATTATAACTGTTTTCAACCATTGTGAGATACAGCCTCACGCTCGCCGATTACCAATTACCGATTACCAAAATCCTAACTAATGACCGATGACCGATGACTGATGACTCATGACTAATGACTGATGACCTATTAGAACTTTTGACCGACAAAAACCGATCGCACATCTCCGCCCTTGCGAATCACTGCTTCTTGATTTTTGATTTCTGCCAGAGTCCAACCGCTAGCGCCGATGCTTTCCCCCACATAAATCCTGCGGGCTACGCCGTCTACTTCAAACAAAGCAGCCGATCGATCGCCCAACTCCAAAATCCCCACCAGCGTGTGCGCGGAAGTCGAGGCGCTGCTGACTGCTGGTGCGGATTCCCTCGCGGATGGTGCCGGCGCAGATTGCCCTGCGGATGGTGCCGGCGCTGGTGCCGGTTCGGTTTCGCGAGCCAAAATCTTCGGCTGGGGAGCCTCCGACTGGCTAGGGGAAGCGGCGACGGGACTTCGATTCCCGGCTGCTGCGATCGCCCTACCTGAGACTGGAGCCGCCGGCGAGGGAGAACCTGCGACGGTTTGAGGAGCCGCCGGAGCCTGAGTCACCGTCACCTGAGCCGGAGGAGCCTGAGTCACCGTCACCTGAGCGGGGGGAGCTGGAGCCACCGTCACCTGAGCGGGGGGAGGGATGACTACGATTTGGGGCGCGGGTGCTCCCGGCTGCGCGGCGACTTGTTCTAGGGCATCAGCGATGCGGTTCACTGCAGTCGAAAGACCTGCGGTTGGCGGCGGCGCGCCGGAAATTGCAATGCTCGGCAGCGTCCCTGGTGTGGCGGCTCCGGGAACTCCGGCAAGTTGCGATTTGGACTGGGGTGCTTTGTTTTGTTCGATCGATACTAGCGATCGCTGCGCGTATTCTACAAACTGCGTGTCTGGTGTTGTTTTGCCGGTTGCTGCTGGCGTTTCGGCTGCGGGGGCGACGGCGGCGGGCAAACGCACCAGTCCAGACCGGCTGGCGAGCCACAATCCCATGACTAAGAGCAGCGATCCAAATGCTGCTCCGAGCAGGATTTTGTCGAATGATTGTTTGGACTGCTGTTTTTTGGTTGTTTCGAGAGCGACTTGGCGGGCGAGCGCTGCTACGTCTTTTTCGCTGCCTTGCGGAGGCTGGGGTGTCAACTGCGACAAAACTATTTGAGGTACCGAGATCGATTTGAGCGCCACGAATTCTGGCCGTTTCGGCTCGGCTGGCAGTCCGCCGCTGCCGTCGCAAGCTCGATCGACTCCTTCAAACAGTTCGTCCATCAACCGATCGGCGTAGGATTCAACTGCAACTGCTTCGGCTGGAACTTTTTCGACTCTCGCCACTACGGCGATCGGCTCTGACGTTGATTCCAAAGGCATCTGTTTGGCGATTACTTTTTGAGACATAGTTTTCTGTTTACTCCGATCCTCGACCACCCTGAGATTCTCAAGTTCAGACTTCTACAGGATACTTTTGATGTTGACCAATTCTTTGCTCAGAACAGGTCAATTGTAGCTTAACCTCACCATATTTTTAGTCGTCAATCAACTTACTTTGTGCGATCGACTTTTGTTGTACTTGTTTTGGGCTTTTTGACCCTTGTTTTCCTACCGAGCTTACTCAACCTGAATGCTAATACACTTTTAACCATATTTGTCAACCCCGTTTAGCGGTAATTCGCAGGTTTTGACATAAAACTTTAATTTGATGATAGAGGTTCGTAGTGCGTGGGGACACGATATAGCGGTTCTCAAGCGTGGTGAGGATAGCCCATAGCCCATAGCCCATAGTCCATAGCCCATAGCCCATAGCCGGATAATACCTCATCTTTCTGAGAAAGGCTATATCATGTCTTGTTACCAAGTCAAGCTACAGGTTTGATCAAAGATTCTGTTGCTAATTTATCTCAAATTTTGACTGCGGACAAAACCTTTTTAGTGGAGCGTGCGGGAGCGCTACTAGAATCTTTACATGAAGAAGTAGACGAAGGATTGCGAGCAGTTTTGTATCTAGTAGCACATCCCAAATTAACCCACCCGTTCGGCCAATTCCAACCAACGCTCAGTCGCGCGATCGATATCCTGGGTCAATTTAGCTAAACGATCCGATAACTTCTTCACCTCCGCAAACCCGCTCGGAGCATTGTTTGACAAAATCTTCTCAACTTCTTGTTTCTCAGCTTCCAGTCTCGGAATTTGAGCCTCTAACTGCTCGTATTCCCGCTGATCGTTGAACGAAACTTTGGTTGATTTTGTGGTAGAAGCTTTGGCTTGTGAATTGTTGGATTCAGGGGTGCGTGCAAGCTTTTCTTTGTCTTTTTGTCCTTTGAGTTCCTTGGCTTCTTCGGCTTTTTTGTGGTCTAAATATACCGAGTAATTGCCGGGATACAAGCGCAAATTGCCTCCCGGTTCCAAGGCGAAAACCATGTCGATCGTGCGATCGAGAAAATAGCGATCGTGGGACACCACAATCACGCAGCCGTTAAAATCTTCGAGATAATCCTCCAAAACCGCCAGAGTCTGCACGTCTAGGTCGTTTGTGGGTTCGTCCAAAATCAGCACGTTCGGCGCGCTCATCAGCACCTTTAGCAGAAATAACCGACGCTTTTCCCCGCCCGAAAGTTTGCTAATCGGAGCATACTGTTGATTGGGCGGAAACAGAAACTTCTCCAACATTTGAGAAGCAGTAATGATTTCCCCATCAGCCGTTTGCACCAATTCCGCCACACTTTTCAGGTATTCAATAACCCGCTGGTCTTCATTGGGTGTCAAATCCTCTGAATGCTGGTCGAAATAACCGATATGAATGGTTGTGCCAATTTCGACAGTACCCGAATCCGTCTTGATGCGCCCGGTGATGATATCCATCAGCGTCGATTTTCCCGCACCGTTGCAGCCAATAATTCCAATCCGGTCTTCGGGAGTGAAATTGTAGGTAAAATCTTTGATTAAAGTGCGATCGCCATAAGC
>Ga0105047_10017249_pt1 | contig 11264 bp, 8 predicted proteins | sample MAT04_FD_78384 | JGI IMG/M metagenome (GOLD analysis project Ga0105047, IMG submission 78384) | Freshwater microbial communities from Lake Fryxell liftoff mats and glacier meltwater in Antarctica - MAT-04 (megahit assembly) | ecosystem: Environmental > Aquatic > Freshwater > Ice > Liftoff... | reverse complement strand
AGGGGAAGGCCCTGAGAATTCTCACGAATTCTGCGACGCTCTGCTTTCGCTCCGCCGCTTTACCGGAGCACTCCCGTGCCCTCCGCTGTCAACCGGAATTGCTTCAGCCGATCCTGAAGCTCCGGCAACAGCTTCGATTCGGGGTATCTCGCGGCACTCAATTGGCGAATGATCCGCTCATCCAGTGGGGTCTCGAAATTGGTGGCTTGGTCAACGTCCGACTTGGTGTTGGTCAAGTCCCCATACCAATCCTGGATGACTCCCTCGGCCACTTTCTTCGGAAGCATTTGTAGCACCTGCGTACAGTCCGCTTTGAGTTTCTTCTGGATCGATGGAAACTGGCTCTTGGTCGCCACAATCTCGTCGAGGTACGTCCGCTGGCCATTGGGTGCCGGCGTGGCTGGACTCGGCTGATTTGACACCGGTGTTGCTGGCCGTGCGGTCGTGTTTCTAGCGGGAGTTGTATTTTGTTGACGCTTCGCGGGAACCACTTCTTCGCCCGCCAGAGTGTCCGCTGCCCAATCACCCAGCAGTTGGACCAGCGAGCCATCGGCTCCCTCGTTACGCAGGCGTTCCTGGAGTTGTCGTTTCGATTGCAAATTGCCAGATTGCAGGGCATCGGCAAGGTCTTGCTCGATGCGAGCTTTGACCTGGGGGCTGGCTGCCCGCAGCTCGTCTTCTATCAGCCGCGACACCTTGTGGCCCACAGTGTTTCGCAGCTCGGTGGCCAAATCGCTAGCCACAGAGGACTCTTCGACGCTTTTCGTACGAGGCGTCTTCGGCTGAGGCTGAGGAAGCAAATCAAATAGGTTGAAGGGCTCGGACTTTCCCAGCGATGTGTCATCGCCAATCGGCGCCGATTCGTCCTCCATCCCGGTCTCGTCCGGCATGGCTTCGTCGTCTTCCGACACCACCTCTTCGACGAAGCCGGTCTTCTCGAACATCTCAATGTATTTCGCCAATTGAACGTGCAACTTATCGGGCACGATCGGCTCGATCTGTTGAATTAGTTTTGCAGCGATGTGAGCGGCCTTCGAGTCCTTAAGCATCCCCCGCGTCTGCGCCGAGAACGTGACAATCATGAAGGTCGTGACCAGCACCAGCAGCCCGCCTTTGATCAGCCCGAACACGGCTCCCAAGTGGCGGTTGAACTCCTTCAGCTCCAGCTTCTCAATCCACCCGTTGAGCGTCCGAGCAAAGCCGAATGCCACGAATGACGCGAGCAAATAGGTGATGAACATCACTGCCCACTGGTTCGTCGGCGGGGCCAGATTGATATGCGGTCCGATGACCTTGGACGCCGTCCCGGCAAAAGTGATGCACAGCAAAATGCCAGCAATCCCGGCCAGTTGCCAGATGAGACCGCGCGCCGCACCCTTGACCAGAAAAAACAACAGAATGCACACGACTAGAATGTCGTACCACATGGCGATCCCCCTCCTTGGGCAGCACGTCTTGAGACCTGAACACTGGTCGCTTCCAAGGACGCTGTCAATACTTCCGCAGTTTAGCGGGGCACGGGAATCTGGGTAAAGACCGTTTTTGAAATGGTCAAATTGTGGAGTCTGAGACGCTGGCGCTGACACCGACTCTCTCACGAAATCCATGGAAGGTCGGCGAAGGGTCGGGTAGAGTGGTTGTTGACTTCGCGCTCAGCCCCCTTCAGGAGTAACTCCCATGGCCCGCACCGCTTCTACCATGCTACCGCTGGGTAGCCCCGCCCCGGATTTCTTTCTCCCCAATGTCGACGGCCAGAAACTCTCGCTGTCAGACTTCCAGGGAAAGACCGGGCTACTGGTCGTGTTCATGTGCAACCATTGCCCGTTCGTCATTCACCTGCGGTCGCATCTGGCTCAGTTTGCGAAGGACTACACTGAGAAAGGCCTCGCGATTGTCGGGATCAGCAGTAATGATGTCGCCGAGTACCCGCAGGACGGCCCAGAACCGATGAAAGCGGAGCACGCCTCAGCGGGGTATGTTTTCCCGTACCTTCACGATGCGACGCAAGAGGTGGCCAAGGCCTACCGAGCGGCGTGTACACCGGACTTTTTCCTGTTCGATCGTGACCACAAACTGGTCTATCGCGGCCAGTTCGACGACAGCCGCCCGAAGACGACCATCGCCATTACTGGAGCAGATCTGCGAGCGGCGTGCGACGCCCTGCTGGCCGGGCTCCCCATCGTGGCCGACCAAAAGCCGAGTATCGGCTGCAACATCAAGTGGAAGGCAGGGGCCGAACCGGATTACTTCACGGGAGCGTCGGCGTAGGGAGTGAAAGCTGCCGCGGATTAATTCCGAGTCGCGGCCTGAATCGAATTCCACGTTGTCTGTCCAAAAACAACGCCGAGGCGTAGGCCTCGGCGTTGTGAGTTCTTCGGTCACTCAACTGTCCAGTTACTTCTTCGCCAGCTTCGCAGCCGGAACCTTCTCGACGGCCAGAGTCGTTGTCTTTCCGGCGACCACTTTGACTGCGTACTTGCGATTCACGTATCCGCAGCGTTCTTGCCAGACGCGGAACTCGTGATCGCCTGCGGGCAGGTTCTCGATCTTGAACTTCCCGTCGGCGTCAGTAATCACTGCGTACGGGTGGTCGAACACGCCCCAGTTGGAACGCATGAACGCATGGATGTCGCAGTTCACCGGGATCGGCAGGCTTTCCTTCAGCTTGAACACCACGTCGCGACCCGTCCTGTCGTTGGGCTGAACGATAAAGTTCTCGGCACCACCGGCAACGGGTACCGTGTGAACGTTATGTCCGACGTCGTCCGAGCTGACGCAGGTCACAGCCTGGCCCACACGGACGACCATGGCGTGGGGGATGTAGCGACATCCTTTTTGGTCGAAAGTCAACTTCGTGGTCGGGACAGCCTTCAGGTCGGGATGAATATCGGCGGGGGCTTTGTTCAGGTAGATGAACACGTCGGCGATGCCACCGTTAGCGCGATTAATGATGAGCGAGTCATCGGGCATGTCGGCCACACCACAGACAGCTGGGTCTTTGACCGTCACGTCCCCCTTCTTAAACAGGATCGGGACATCGATCTTGCCGTCGATCACAAACTGGCCTTCAATCGAACCCCACTCAGCTGCCTGCACACCCTGGCCGGAGCCGGCGAGCAGGGCGACCAGCAGTCCACCAGCGACGCGTACGCGAGTCAACATGTCATGCACTCCACAAATTCAACGGCGGGATCGCGCCCACGATCTCGGATCGCGCGCGGCGGTAGGGAGGAGTTCCTCCCTGAGTCCTAATTCTACGTCTGCTCGTGGCTCAATGGCCAGTAGAAAACCGGCTGATTCCACGATCCGAGAGGCTTTGCGGTGGCGTTACCGCCTTCGGGAGATCGAGGCCATCCAGTCAGCCTGTCCGGAAATCTTCGCACTCACCTTTACCAGAAGGTCGGCCAGTGCCAGGCGGCGTGAATTTCTGCTCGGCTCCAAGACCACTGACCTCGCATGGCCCGGGTCAGCTTTGGGCGTCAATACGGAATATGGGGAACTTCCACGTATGTGCATCCCCAACGTCGGTGGCGATTCTCCGACTCCCTCTCCCCCGCGATCGGCGTGATTTTCCAGGTGCCCGTCTCTGCCGAGGAGAGGGTTGGGGTGAGGGGGCCACAGAGAAATTCGCTTCGTCCCCTCACCCCGGCTCGCCTCCCTCGCAGCCACGCCTCTCCCGAAAGCCAGATCACCAGCGGGGGACAGGGAGCGGAATCTCGCCATCACCGACGCTTGAGACTCCCACACGTGACAGCAGAGTTCGAACCCTGACTGCTCTACCCCTCATGCCCCCAGCCGCTAGACTAACCGTTGCAGGTCCACGGGCAGGATGCCACCTTCGATCCTCTCCTTTCAATCGGCATCTGAGACCAATTGTGAACGACCTTCCCTGCTATGTCGGCATCGATATTGGCGGCACCCGGATCAAGGCCGGTGTGGTCCGTGAAGATGGAACCGTCTTGGCGAATTCGGCTTTTCCGATCAAGCTCGACGCTGGGCGGGATGAGGGTTTGGCGCATCTGTATGCCGTCATCGATCGTGTCATCGCCGATAGCCAGTCGCGGCCACAGATCGTCGGGATTGGGATCGCTGCTCCCGGCACCATGGACATCCCCGCCGGGATTATCTTCCACCCATTCAACCTGCCGGGGTGGCAAAACCTCCCGATTAAACAGCTGGTGCATGAGAGATTTAACCTGCCGGTCGTACTCCAGAACGATGCGAATGCAGCTGCGCTGGGTGAGGCGTGGCTCGGGCGGGCGCAGGGGGCCAGCAGCCTGATGTTCTGGACGTTGGGTACGGGAGTCGGCGGCGGTATCGTCCTCAATGGCCAAGTCTGGGAGGGGGCTCACTCCCATGCGGCGGAATGTGGTCACATGATTATTCAACAAGAAGGCGGCCCTCGCTCCGACCATGGGATTCACGGTTCGGTCGAGCTGTACGCTGGATCGAAGGGACTATTGCGACGATGTAAAGAGGCCTTGGCCGCTGGGGCGAAGTCCTCGCTCCGGGCGCGTATCGAGAACAACGAAACGGTGACACCGATCTTGATCGCCGAGGAGGCCAAAGCGGGAGACGCATTGGCCGATCGTCTCATCATGGAGACAGCTGTGTACTTGGCGATTGGGACAGTGAACATCATGCATACGCTGAACCCGGCGATGGTTCTGTTTGGCGGAGCGATGACCTTCGACCAGCACGAGAGCGATCTCGGCCGCCGGTTCATCGCCAAGGTGCAGGCAGAAGTGAAGGCCCGCGCGTTCCCGATCCCGGCTCAACGCACCATCATTGACTACGCCTCACTCGGCGGCGACGCCGGGTTTATCGGCTCAGCCGGGTGCATACGGAATTACCTGCGCCGAATGCAGGATTAGAGCGGTTTCAGAATCTGTCTTCAGGTGGGACAGACAGGAATGTCTGTCCCGCCTCTATAGAGCAGGCATTCCTGCCTGCTTTTTTTGGTGGAGACGATCTCGGAAAATGCTCTCGGATGAATAAGCCCCCAATGTACCGAGCCGTTTCGGGAACTCAGTCAGAGATCTGAATATTCCGAAAATCGATTCACTGCATGGGCAATGACCCTGCTGTGTTGCCGTCCTTGCGCGGACTGGAGTTTTTCCCACAGAGGGAAGTCGTAAGAGACCGGATCAAATTGGGGTCGCTGGTGTGGCCAAGGGTATTCCACGTTTGGACCATCTTGAGCTAAGTTTGGTGAGAGGCGTTCCAGATCAAACGCGAACGGCAATGTATTGCGAATCCGTAATTAAAAGTCCCCAAACCGGCTGAACTCGAAAACGTGGGCGACTCGTTCTCGTTCACTCCTTTTGATTTGTCCCAGGAATCTCAGGAATTGGATAAATCCAGCATGGTCTTTCGGCGGAGGCGACCCGGAGCGCCAAAAGTAGGCCTGGGCGTTTTTCTCTGAGGTCATTTGCAGGGAGTGCAGCGGATGGCATTGCTAATTACTGCGAAGACTTCGAAGAAGTTCAAAGATCTTGTGATCGGATCTCGCTTGATTCCACGAGTGAATCTGGAAACTATTCATCTTCCTCGCCCAAGTATTGCGATGCACTGACTCCGCTTGGTATCTGGAAATGAGTAGCCTCACTCAGAGACCAACCCCGCGGAAGCTGAAGTGTTCCGGAGTTGATCCTCTGCCATTGAGAGGGAGTGACATCTAAAACAAACAGTCGGTGCTCTGTCTCAGTTCCGGTGTCGACGCCGAAGTCAATCGGAACAAGTGAAGTGTCGAGCTGTTCCGCTAAGCCGTGATTCACCTCTACGAGCCGGATGTTTCGATATCCGGCGTCATGTGGTAGGTGGTGAACAGACTCAATAAAGGGATCGGTCTTGAGATGAGCGCGGGCATACCAGCGAGCCGTCGCATCGAGATCGAATTGAAGCGGGGGCATGGGATTGTCCTCGGAAACGTCACGGTCAAACACTCAAGTGCAGGATGACGTTCCTGATGACGGATTCGTGCGAAATCGATTCTAGGCTCACCCCTGCGGCGTGATCAACGCGACTTCCAACACGCGCTGGCGGCGGACCTTACGCACGAGGGCTCGGATTCCCGCTTGGTCGACGACCTCTCCGCCCGTCGGTGGCACGCCTAAATGGCCGATCACCCACCCGCTCAGATTGTGGACCTCTCCTTCGGGCATGCAGGTTTCCAGATCGATTCCGGTCAGCTCCCTCAATTTCGGCAGCGAGATTCCTCCGCCCGCGACCCAGCCCGCACCAGACTTCACCACATGGGCTGGTAATAAGTCGTACTCGTCCTGAATGTCGCCGATTAGCTCTTCGATGATATCTTCCAGCGTGATCATCCCTTCGACGGTGCCCGCCTCGTCGCAGATCAACGCGATGTGGGTATGCATCTTCATCAGCTGCTCGAGGACGTTCGAGAGCACCTGATTGCTGCGCATGCGCGGGATGTTCCGGACGATCCCGCGCAGCGAGGGATCGCTCGGATTGAGCTTCATAAAGGCGATGATGTCCTTGAAAGTCACGTACCCCATAATCAGCTGAGCATTCCCCGGATCGGAAGTCACCGGGAACCGCGTGTGCATGTCGAGATGTGCCCGCACCAGACAGTCGCTGATCGAATCTTCCAGATTTAACATGCTGATATGTTCAGCGGGCAACATCACCTCTTCAACCGGTCGAGTCGACAAGCGAGCGGCACCGAGGATGATGTTCTCTTCCCTTGCTCCGATCAGACGCGAGGTCCGGGCCAGGCTCGCAATCGCTCTTAGCTCCTGCAGCTCCAAGGCTTCCGTTCGCGCATCAGCGTGCGGCTTTGGCGTCCAGAGCTTTTCGCTGAGGTCCATCAGTCCCGATGCGGACGACTCCAGCAACCAGACCGCGGGCCACACACTGGTCGCAAACCACTTCATGGGTGGCGAGAGGCGGAGTACGACCCATTCTTTGTTTCTCAGGGCGAACAGCTTGGGAACGAGTTCTCCAATCACAATCGTGACGGCGGTTAGTGGAACGACGATCACCACAATCGCCAGCAAACTGGCCGTTCCGCGAGTGATTCCCCAACTCATCAAGATTGGCTCGATATGCTCTCCCGCACTCGAACCACCCGTCGCTCCCGCAATTAGCCCGACCAGCGTGATTCCAAGTTGAACCACGGCGAGACTCTTTTCGATCTCCTCCTTCATTTGCAGGGCGGAAGCGGCCCCCGCTCGACCATCTCGCGCAAGTCCCTGCAAACGCGAAACAGTGACGGAGGCCAGAGCGATCTCATACGCAGCGAAAATCGCATTGACGAACACCATCAACAAAACAACAAGAAGTTCCATAAACTCCACGGGGCCTCATCAGGGGGGCGAAGAGCTGACGCGTCGCTCATCGCAAATCCAAGATCGACCCACGCCGACCCCGTGCCGTTCACCGGCAGAAGCCCTATCGTGGTGGACGACGATGAGAAATACAAACCCGACACCCTTTGAGCGAGGAGATGGGCACTCGCTCAGCAGTCAGTTTCAAGCCTCGGATTTCATCTCCCACGCGGCGAGCTGAAGCGGGATTCTCAGGCATTCCCGTCGATCCCGATTTGACCTGCCCCATTTTTCCGGCTAATCTTCCTGCTTGGGAAGCGAGCGCTCACTCCCCATTTCTCAACAGGACATCCTCGCGTGGTTGATCGCCGGAACATTTCGATTTGCCTTAACCGCCGGATTATTGGCGGCAGCATCCGAATTATTCCCGCGATCTGGCGGCGTTGAGGACTCTTCCAGTTTGAGTCACTTCACCTCAGGTCGCTGTCGGCCTGAGGTTTTTTCGTTTCTGGGTTCTCGTTCGGGTCGGCATTCTGGCCGGCCCGAGGCGAGGCCCCATGGGAACAGACAGGAATGTCGGTTCTACCGAACACAGACAGGTTCACAGCATGCGAGTCCAGTTGTACGACACCACTCTGCGAGACGGCAGTCAAGGCGAGGGTGTGAACTTTTCACTCCAGGACAAGCTGCTGATTACTCGCAAACTGGACGAGTTGGGATTCGACTTCATTGAGGGGGGTTTCGCGGGCTCCAATGCAAAAGACGAAGAGTACTTTCAACTCGTGGCGGACATGCCGCTGAAGCATGCGGTCGTCTGCGCGTTCGGGATGACTCGCCGCCGGGGAGTGGTCGCCGCAGACGATCCGGGCATTCAAGCGATGCTGAAGACCCGGGCCAAGGTCTGTACCGTCGTCGGGAAAACGTGGGACCTGCATGTGACCGAGGTGCTGCGTGTGTCGCTGGAAGAGAATCTGGCGATGATCCGCGACTCCGTAGCGTACCTGTGCTCGCAGGGCCGCCGAGTCTTCTACGACGCGGAGCATTTCTTCGACGGCTGGAGGGCCAATCCGGAGTATGCCCTCCAGACCGTCACCGCAGCTTCCGAAGCCGGAGCGGAGATGATCGTCTGCTGTGACACCAACGGGGGGAATCTCCCCGAAGGGATCGCCGCCACGGTCAGCGAGCTGAAGGCCAAACTGATCGTCCGTCTCGGCATTCATTGCCATAACGACTGCGAGCTCGCAGTCGCCAATTCACTGACGGCCATCGATCATGGAGCCCTGCAGGTCCAGGGGACAATCAATGGGATCGGCGAACGCTGTGGGAACGCCGACCTCATCAGCGTGGCCGCCAATCTGGCCCTCAAGAAGGGGCAAGAGATCCTCATCCCCGGCGGAATCAAACGGCTGACCGAGCTGTCGCGATACATCTGCGAACTCGCGAACATGAACGTCCGCAACAATCAGGCCTTCGTGGGGCGCAGTGCCTTTGCCCACAAGGGCGGCATGCATGTTCACGCCATCAACCGCATCGCCTGCAGCTACGAACACATCACTCCCGAGACCGTCGGCAACGAACGTCGCGTGCTGGTCAGCGAGCTGTCGGGCCGGTCGAACATCATCGCCAAGGCGACGAAGTATGCTCTCGAAAAGGACGACGATCTCATGCGGCGGATCCTCGCCCAGGTCGTCGAATTGGAGAACCAGGGGTACCAGTTCGAGGCCGCAGAAGCTTCGTTTGATGTCCTGATGAAGAAGTGTGCGGGAACCTACGAGCCAAAATTCGAACGGATTCATTCACGAGTCAGCACTCAGTGGGTGGTCCAGGGCCCAGGGCCAGAGGGGCCAGTGGGGCCAGCTTCCGATTGCTCAACCCTCAACGCTCAACCCTCAGCTCTCTCCACCGAAGCGACGCTGAAGTTGCGAGTCGGGGACTCGATCCAGCATGTGGCAGGCGAGGGAGATGGGCCTGTAAACGCGCTCGATAATGCCTTGCGAAAGGCACTGGTTCCCTCGTATCCGAATCTCTCCCGGATGAAGCTCGTCGACTACAAAGTCCGCGTGATCAACTCCACGGAAGGGACAGCTGCCCGCGTTCGCGTAGTGATCGAGAGCCAGGACGATACCGACTTCTGGAGCACCGTGGGCGTCAGCGAGAACATCATCGAAGCCAGTTGGATCGCGCTCGTCGATGCAGTCGAATACAAGCTGTTTAAGGATGAAGGGGCGCTCGGAGCCGCTGAAGCCTAGAGGTTTGTGATGACCCGTGTCTCCGACTGGGGAAGCCTTCCAGCTTCGCCAGTTCTCACGAGAAGTCGAACACCGTGAGGTTCACGCTGGGAGGCGCGCCTCTTCGCGGTTCGTCTCCGCCTCGCCTCCGAGGTCCGGATGGAACAGACCTCGGAGCCCGTTCCGCATTCGGACTGCTGATGGTTTCGTGACGTGCTCAAATTGGCAAATACTCCCGCGGAGAGCACTCGTTCGCCTCGCCGGTAGTCGTCCCGTGACCGCGAACCTATACTGCCCTGCAACGCACCCTTCGCGTCGTCGTCCCGCACTGACCGCGTCTTTCCTGACGGCGGTCCCTGGAATCCGGCTGTGGCTTACACTCTCAATACCCCCGATCAGCAGGCCGAAATGCTGGCGGCGATTGGTGTGTCGTCGATCGATGAGATCATTCGGCGGCAGATTCCGTCCGAGGTGCTCGTCAACGGGCTCCTCGATCTGCCCCCGGCACTCGGCGAGATGGAGCTGGAAACCCACGCCAGAAAGCTGGCGGCTCTCAACCGGACCGATCGCGTCTGCCTGATGGGCGGCGGGGCGTATGACCACTTCATCCCCGCCGTGGTCGACGAGATCACGTCGCGCGGGGAGTTCTACACCGCTTATACGCCGTATCAGCCCGAGGCGAGCCAAGGCTCACTGCAAGCGTTCTTCGAATACCAGTCGCTGATCTGCCGACTGACCGGCTTGGATGTCTCCAACGCCAGCTTGTACGAGGGCGGCACAGCTGTCAGCGAAGCAGTGTTCATGGCGATGCGGTGTACCAACCGACACAAGCGTGTGGTGATTCTCGGCTCGGTGAATCCCGAGTTCCGGCAGGTGCTGCGGACTTACACCGACACTCTGACCGTAGAAGTTATCGTCATCCCGACGACGAACGGCGTAGTCGATCCCACCCTCGTCGCTCAGGCTCTCGATGACGAGACCGCTTGCCTCGTCATCCAACAGCCGAACTTCTTCGGCTGCATCGAGCAGGCGGAGGAGTTGTGCGCCGCGGCGCATGCGGTCGGGGCGTTGGCCGTTGTCTCGTTCGATCCGATCAGCCTCGGCATCCTACGCCGCCCCGGCGACTACGGTGCCGATATCGCGGTCGCCGAAGGGCAGTCGCTCGGCACCCCGCTGCAGTACGGTGGCCCCTATCTGGGAGTGCTCGCCTGCCGCCAGGAGTTCGTCCGCAAGATGCCGGGCCGACTGATTGTCCAGGGCAAGGACCGCGACGACCGACTCTGTTACATGCTCGGCCTGCAAACCCGCGAGCAGCACATTCGCCGTGACAAGGCGACCAGCAACATCTGCTCGAACCAGGGCCTGCTGGCCTTGCGGGCCACGGTCTACCTCTCCAGCCTCGGACCACAAGGCCTGCGCGAAGCCGCCGAACTCAGCTGCCACATGGCCCACTATCTCGCCGATCAGCTGCAAACGGTGCCCGGAGTAAAGCTGGCCTTCGACCGCCCGTTCTTCAAAGAGTTCGTCATCCGCAGCCGCCACGGAGCTGACGAGTTCCTGTTCGCCGCCCGCGACTGCGGCTTCAACGTCGGCCCCGAACTGAGCCGCTTCCACGACGCCGAGTTGCCGCCAGATGGCGTCCTCGTCGCCGTCACCGAGAAGCGGACTCGCGCGGAACTCGATGCTCTGGTCACCGGCCTCCGATCCAAATTGAGATAGCGAGCCTCCGACGTAAGTCGGGGGT
>Ga0105047_10017246_pt1 | contig 11264 bp, 11 predicted proteins | sample MAT04_FD_78384 | JGI IMG/M metagenome (GOLD analysis project Ga0105047, IMG submission 78384) | Freshwater microbial communities from Lake Fryxell liftoff mats and glacier meltwater in Antarctica - MAT-04 (megahit assembly) | ecosystem: Environmental > Aquatic > Freshwater > Ice > Liftoff... | reverse complement strand
GGTAGGGATGGCGACCCTGCGTGGTCGCCCGCCGATCGGCCTACTCGATGCGCAGTCCGGAGATGGCTCGGGCGATGACGAGCTCCTGGATCTGCTCGGTGCCTTCGAAGATGTCGTAGATCTCGGATAGCCGTCCCGCCAGTGCCAAGCAGTAGCGCTGACCTGCGCCTTGTCCCGTCGTCGTGCCAAGCCGTACCGCCCAGTCGCACGCATTTGTTGGGATGGAGTTGGGATGAGATGCCCCATTGGTCGGGCCGCAGGCCCCGACGTCCGCTCGCCAAGAACACCGGAGAGGCGACCGGTCTCCACTCAGCGGCAGGCCAGAGTGGCCTGGCTGCCGCACCTGACGCTGGTCCCCTGCTTTGACGACCGTTCAACGCTGGATGACAAGCGGGCGTGCTACCGAGCCGCCCCTCCAGCCCTTCGCGATGCACGAGAACCGCGAGTCCGATCGTGCTCAGCGCCGTACGAACGCGACCCGACCAGCACCGCGAATGGGCAGCAAGGTGCTCAGGAATGTGGGAAACTTCGGCACAAGTAGAGCGCTTCAGGAGTTGCTTGTGGCCAGTGATTCGCAGAACCGGCGGGCACCCGCCAGGCGCTCGACCATGCCGGGATTGCATCGCGTGGTTGTTGTCGTGCTGCTGGCTGCCGTGGCGGGGTGTGGAAGTTCGGGAGATGCGGCAACCGGTAGCAGCGGAAGTCTTGCCGGTGACCAGAGTGCGGTTGAGGAGTTCCTTGCAGTGGTCGGGGCGACGGAACAGGCGTCGAGCTACACCATGACCGTCAGCGATCCGGCCGCGAGCGGTCCTCCGTCATCAGTCGTCTACCAAGCACCCGATCGGTACCACCAGACGCTCACCATCGAGGGTGCTCCTCCGCAGGCGGCCGTGCCCGTACCCGAATCTTCCAACGAGATCACTATCGGGGAAACCCAGTGGCGCGAGGATTGGGACGAACCCGGAAGCTGGACGGTCGAGCCTCTGCCACAGGAGCGTGCAGGACTCCGCAGCGATTTTGGGATCTTCGAGATCCTCAACGAGGCGACTGAAGCTGTGCGCACCGACGACGGATTCACGTTCACGACAATGGGCTGGACCGGGTCGGCGACGGTGAGCGATGGGTTCTTGGAGACCGTGACAATCGAGCAACCGGCCTGGCAAACTGAAGACGGTTTCACCTTCCCGGCAAGACGCACCGAGCATCGGTTCTCGGCGATCGGCTCGTCACCGAGTGTCGAGCCACCTCCAGCAGCCACCGTAAGGCCAGCGGACTCGATTCCAAGCTGCGACTCCGCCGGGCCAGAAGAAGGCGTCTGCTTGGAGGCAACCGGATGACCCGCACATGTCTGCCGGACGTGCAGCGGGTGCGATGAGTACCCTCGCCACTTCTTCGGCGGGTTGGGATAGGTGACCGAGGCCGTGCGACAAGACTGTTCTACCCAGGAGTCACTCTCAGCGCAGGCGCCCGTCGGTCATCGGTCCCGCCGGTGGCGACAGCGAACAAGGTTCTCGCCGTTGCCGTTGCGGGCTTCTTCGCCTGGTTCTTGGGGATGATCATCCACGACATGACGATCGGTCGTGGGAGTGTTCCCGACCGAGTCGTGCCGATTCCGGATGACACCTACGTCGTTCTCAGCAAGCCCCGACCAACGGAGGGAGACGGCCATGGCCCAGGACGGGACTTCTACCTATCGTCGGAGGATCTGTCCGAGTCCGAGATGACTGACCGTGTCGTCGCAGCCCTATCCGAGATCGGCTGGGAGCTATGTGCTGACGGCCCCGCAGACAATTCGACCTGGTACTCGACCCAAGATCTTGAAAGCGAGTTCAGCCTCCAGATGTGGGGACGTGTTTCCGATGGCACCAGCACCACGAGCCTCGACGAAATGGTCCCGGCAGGTCAGACGGTCGTCTGGATCTCGATCGACGGTAAGCCCGATCGAGGCAATTGGACCCCTGGCGATGATTGCGTCCCGGTTTCCTAAGATGCGCCGTACCTTGCCGGTGGGTCTGTGCGTGCAGGCGGCCTCGGAGGAAGACCGCGAGACACTCGCCTGGATGCTCACGACGTGCCTCACCGAACTGCGGGCGATCCTCGGCGAGGCCGAATCGAGCGATCCCCTTTCGAACTATCCGTGGTTCGACGAGTACTTCTCGGACCCGACTCGGTCGCCGCTGCTCATCACCGAGGCCGGCGAGGTCATTGGATTCGCCCTCGTTCGCCAGCTCGACCGGCGGGTTCACCAGTTGGCGGAGTTCTTCATCGGCCAGCAACATCGTCGCTGCGGCCTTGGTCGATCGGCCGCAACCCTGGTGTTCGGTCGTTTCCCAGGGCCGTGGTCCGTGGAGTACGACTCGCGGAACGAGCCCGCGGCCAGATTCTGGACCGGCTTCACCGGCGCGAGGACCCCGACCAAGTCCGAGTCCACCGACACGAGTTGCCGGTTGGCGTTGACGTTCACCGCTGGCAGCGACGGTTCGCTGGAATGACGCCTACCCGTACTCGGCCGGGAACACGGCCCCAGCCGTGAGCTCTCGGAACGGATCAGCGGACAACTCGGGGATCGAGCCAACCCTCGAGCCTTCGGCGCATGACCGGCACATGGCCGCGTTGATCCACTCCACGCTCTTCTGGGGGCTGATCATCGTGCCGGCAATCTTCTTCCGCTACCACCGGCACCGATCGCCGGCGCTTCGCCGCCAATCAGCTCTCGCCTTCAACTTTCAGGTAGCCGTGTCCGTGCTGCTCACGGTCGCCGCGTTCTCGAACCTCGCCATCAGCACGCAGGAACCGTTCCTCGGATTCGTGGTCTACATGGTCGCCTACGTGGGGGTCATGGTCGCGGGCGCGGTCTCGACGATCCGCGCGTGGCGAACCGGCGACGCGACCTGCCGACTGCGAATCCCTTTGTTGCACGTCGCTGCCTGACCCGTCACCATCGATGGCTCGGATCAGTTCGAGATCGCTCACCGGTAGCGACGGATCGCCCGTCGCCGGCGCCGAGAAGCCGGACCGAGCAGCCGCTGACGTTTCCGGGCGGTGAGCTCCAGCGCGTCGGCCCCAACGTCGAACTTGGCGCGATCGGACCGCTTGCAAACCAAGTCGACGGCGTCGTCCAGGTCGCCGCGCGTCACGCACAGGACCACGGCCTCTCCGTCGGTGCTCACCGTCGTGGACCCGATGCCCACACTCGACAGCGCCCGCACGATCACTCCAGCCGACGTCGCCGTGGCGGCGGCGGCGAGGGTCCACCAACCCAGATCGTCGGAGCTTTCGACCAGCCCGGACGGCGGCAGCGGCCGGCTCTCGGCCGCCACCTGACCTGCCCGTTCGGCGTCCTCGAACCCGACCAGGACCTCGATGTCGACGGGGCCGGGATAGCCGCCGCGGGTCACCACGTCGAAGGCGATGCCTTCCGCGACGAGCGCATCGCGGACCACGCCGGCCTCGGGCTCGCGCCCGACGAAGACGCTGTGCCACTCATCTCTCGACGCCGTCTCGCGCTCCACAGACCCGCCTTCCCCCACCCCCGCCGCTCGAGCTACTCGATGCGCAGGCCGGAGATGGCCCGGGCGATCACGAGCTCCTGGACCTGCTCGGTGCCTTCGAAGATGTCGTAGCGCTCGGATAGCCGTCCCGCCAGTGCCAAGCAGTACCGCTGACCTGCGCCTTGTCCCGTCGTCATGCCAAGCCGTACCGCCCAGTCACACGCAGTTGTTGGGATGGAGTTGGGATGAGATGCCCCTCCAGCCCTTCGCGATGCACGAGAACCGTGAGTCCGATCCTGCTCAGCGCCGTACGAACGCGACCCGAGCCATAGCCGGTTCCCAAACGATCCGACTGCCGACACCCACTGGCCGGACAATCGGGTAAAATCGTCTTGGGTGAGGTTGGTTTCGGCATTCAGGGACGAATGCTTGTGTACCTAAGCCATCGACTGCGACCGGGGAGGATTCACGGTGCGGAACGGTAGAAGGTTCCAGACTTTTCGAGGTCGGAAGTTGGCGGCAGCTGGCATGGTGCTGACCGTTGTGGCTTCAGGTTGTGGCGCAGGATCCGCTGGCCTGCAAGAGGTTGGTACAGGCGAAGCCGCGCCGGGCAGTGAGACGACGTGGTCTCCGGAGGAGTTCGGTCGATGCGCTCCAGCGGAGGAAGGCGTAGAGATCAATCGGTCCTTGACGCCGGATGTGTTTGCCCGCATGAGCGATCGGTGGGTCATCGCCGAATCCGTGGAGGTCGTCGACGATGGCTCGGCCGTGAAGGTTGTCGCTGGCGAGTGGCTCAGTGGCAGTGACGTCGGCACTTCGGCGTCGTCCCTCGGCCCGCTTCAGATCAGCGAGGGCCTCGCCGATCGACTCCCTTCGAAGCCCGTGGCCGAGCGGTGGCTCATCTCGGTGAGCGCGGACGATGCCATGCCTGATCGAGCGGGGTCTGTGGCCATGGTCCAGGGGTCCATGGTGGCGTTCGTCGGGGACTGCGCATTCGGACTGACGACGTCGCTCGAATCCGCGGCGAAGGTTGCTGGCAGCGCCTCGCCGTTGGCGGGCTTCACGGAGTTCCTGACCAATCGGGAGAGCGAGATCGGACGTGTCCTGACCGGCGACTCACCGCCTCCCACGACGGAGGCGCCCCTCGCGTGGTCCGAGCTTCCGACGGATCAGCGCACCATCGAGGGGGGCAATCCCGCTCCGTCGGAGGTGCGAGAGGCCTTGCACCTTGTCGAGCTGGTCATTCCGGTACCGGGCGATGACTGGCTCGCGACGGGCGCCAACCTCTGTACCCGATCGTCGGCCGGTTGGGGCGGCCGTTGCACGCGTCTTTCGCCCGGCCGTGCCGGTGAGGCGCCCTTCCGGCTTCGGGCGTACGCCCCGCCAGGTGAAGGCCTCGAAATCGTGCTCCAGGACGGAAACTCCTTCCTAGATCCGTACTTCGTGGTCGGCCAGGTCGGCCCGGACCTCACCGCTGGCACGGTCGTGATGGTGGAACTTCGCGGCGCCCCCGTCTCCGGGAAGACGAGTCTCGAGGTAAAGGGAAACTGAGGTGGAACGCGGAGCGCGGCGGCAGGTCGACGCAGCGGTGATCCCGCGAGTACTTCATCGGTACTGGGAGGGCCCGCCGATGCCCGAGTTCGCTTCGGTGGCCGCAAGATCTTGGATGGCCACTCATCCCGTATGGTTCGTTGTGGAGTGGCGCTACAACAACCTCGTACCGATAGTTAGCACGTGGATGGACAGTCAGTCTCATCGAGTCCGTCCAGCCGACAGGATTCGACGTAGGCGCCGAGCTCGTACCGGCCGTCATCGTCCGCAGCCCGGTCCGGGATGGAACCTCAATCGAGGATTCGGTCGCGGTCGGTGCGGTCGAATCGACGGAGATACCTTGGGCCGTCCGTCCAGATTCGGCCGTCACGTCCGTCGATCAAATCGACGGCGTTGCCCTGTTCGATATTTCAGAAGGGACCGTCGTCGTTGATGCGATGTTCGCATCTGATGAGTGAGGCCCAGCGCGATCGGCGCTTCACCATGCCGGCAGTGCGGCTGCCCGTTCGGGTCCATGAGACCGGTCGCCGAAGGGCCGATCGAATGCCCCTCTGCTGAGATCGTCGCGGCCCCGAGGGCCGATGGCTCGACCGCTCGTCAGAACAGGTCCAGCCCGAGGTCGGCTCCGCGAGTCGGTTCGACGGCTTCGCGCCTCCTTGGGATGGCGAGGACCTCGAGACGGGCCATCACTTCGGCCCGTTCGGTCGAGCGACCGATTGGCGAGGCGCGGTCCGGCGTGCCAAGCGTTCGGTCGAGGCCGAGGTGGTAGCGATCGAGGATGGTCGCGCCTCGCATCCAGGTCGCGACGTGCTGGGGGTTCTCGGGTACGGGACCGAGGATGTGGAGGTTGTAGGTGGAGGGGTTCTCGGCGGCGCGCATGGCCCGGAAGGCGATCCTCCCGTCGATCTCATCGTCGATGGTGTGGAGGAACGTCGTGTCGGGGGCGTGTTCAGCTCGGAACTGCTCGCGGGCGGCCATCTCGCTGCGGGCATCCTCGAGCTCTGCGGCGAGGCTGTCGAGGCTGACGGACCGGTCACTGATCTGGTCGCGTAGGTCGCGCATCTCGCTGTGGGTGCGCGGCCCGCGGAGTTTGCGGTCGGCGAGCTCGTTGTAGCGGTAGACGAGAGGTTCGATCTCTCCTTGGGCCTCGTGTTGGCGGGTGGTGAGGGCGGTGATGTCGGGGCTTCGGTCGGGCGGGCACTCAGAGAGGACATCGGTGAGGCGGTGGTGTTCGGTGACGAGGTCCTCGACGCTCCACATGGCGATGGGTTCCCCGGTATCGATGGCGAGGCGTTTGTCGCCTTGGCGGTGGAGCGCGGCTTGGACGATTTCGGCTGGGTCTCCGGTCAGCAGCGGCGGGCCGTGGCCGGTGGCGTCGTCTGTTCGGCTGGTGCCGACGAGGTAGAGGTGGTTGGAGGTGCGGCCGCGGCTGAGGGCGACGTAGCCGCGTTCGCGGAACAGTTCGTCGGTGCCGAGAACGAGTCCCCGATCGACGGTGGCGCCTTGGGCGTTGTGGATCGTGTTGGCGTACCCGTGGGCGATGTGGCCGTCGTCGAGGTACTGCTTCGGCAGTTCGACCTGTCGGTCGTCGACGGCGATGGTGATGGTGGTCCGGTGGGGGTCGACGGTCTCGACGGTGGCGCGGGTTCCGTTGTGGACGCCGAGGCGGCGGTTGTTGCGGAGGCAGACGATCTGGTCGCCGGCTTGGTAGGGGCGGTCGTCGAGCACCAGCTCCGGACCGGACAGGTCGCCGGCTCGGACGAGGTAGGCGCGGGCACGGCCGTTGAGGTCGTCGACGTCGTCGCGCCGGTAGGCGGTCATGGCGACGGTCTCGCCGGCGATCCGGTGCGACCACCAGTCGGCCACCATCGCCCGCCGGACATCGATCGCGGTGGGTGCCGACACGATGCGTTCGTTGTCTCGGTACGCGGCGAACGCGGTGTCGACGTCACCGCAGCGCAGCTCCTCGAGGGCGTCGCGCTCCCACTGGGCGCGTTGGCGTCGGTTCTCGGTCAGCTCGATCGGTTCGAGCCGGCCCGCCAGGCCGTTGAGCACGCCGCCGGCGTCGATCTCGGGGAGCTGGTGGGGGTCGCCGACGAGCACCACCTTGGCACCGGCCTCATCTGCGGCGGCGAGGATCGGCGCGAGGTTGCGGGTCCCGGCCATGCCGGCCTCGTCGATCACGACGACGGTGCGGTCATCGAGACGGACGCGGTGGGCGTCGAGGTCGATCTGCAACATGGCCAACGTCGACGACTCGATCGCCGCGGCGGACTGGAGCTCCCGGCCGGCAATCCCCGCGAGCGCCGCACCGATCACTCGGTGGCCGCTGGCTTCCCAGGCCTCGCGGACAGCGTCGAGCGTGTACGTCTTGCCCGTCCCCGCCGCGGCGCAGACGACGTCGATTCCGTTGCCGCTCGTACAGAGACGGTTGACCATCTCGGCCTGCTCGGCGCTGAGGGTGCCCCGCCGGGCGATCACCTCGTCGACCAGGTCACCAGGTACGACGCACGCTCCCGTCGAGGCACGGGCGGTGGCCCGCTCGACGACGTGACGCTCGATCCCGATCAGCTCCGCGGTCGACCAGCGGACCTCGCTGACGCCGGTGGCGGCCACGACCTTGCCGTCGCCACGCCGAATCACGTTCGACGCCAGCAACCCTGCGCTGCCCGAGTCGACCAGCCGGATGACCTCCGCTCGGGCCAGGACCTCGTCGGCCATCTTCTCGATGTCGGGGACGGTCGCGCCGGTAGGGAGTCGCTGGCAGATCCCTCGGAGCAGATCTCGCCGGTCGAACGACGACGCCTGCTTCGTCAAACCCTCTGCGCTGAGCAAGTCCCCAGCGACGGCGGCGACGTCGATCTCTGCTGGTTGCTCGACGGTGTGGCCAACGGTGTCGGCGAGGCTTACGGGATCCCAGCCGATCTCGGCGGCTTTGGCCTCCCACACGTCACGCATCGACCCTTCGGTGAGCGTCGGGGCCTTCGCTCGGCGGGTGGCGAGCGTTGCGACCTCCGCGGCGCGAGCCGACCGGAACCCGACCTCATCGAGGTGCTCCTCGATCTGCTTGCGGCGATCCGAGAAGTGGTCCCGGACGTCTTCGCTGATGCCGTCGATGTCCGCGATGCCGTTGCGGACCGGCCCCCACACGACACCGAGCCGGGCCGTCAGCTCATTACGCAGATGGGCCTCGTAGAGGTAGCCGGCAGTCGACCCGTACAGGTACTGCCAGCGTGCGTCGAGCGTCCGCCACGCCCCGTCGGCACCCTCGGCCATGTTCGCCACCAGCACGTGGGTGTGGAGATGCGGATCCCCGGCACGGCTGGTGCGATGCCGAAACGCTGCGGCGACTACCCCGTTCACCTCGATCTGGTTCACGCCGGCCTTGCCGGTACGCGACCACGTCGCCTCGCGTTCCACGTAGTCGAGCGCGGCGTCGACCGCCGCCTCGTGCGCGTCCCTGACGATCTTGGCCGTGTCGGCGTCACCGAGCCCGGCGAGCAACGACACGGACTTCGGCGCCCGAAACGTCAGATCGAACCCCGCCACCCGACGGTTCGGGAACCGCCCGAGCGGCGCACCCGTGCCCGGATGCTCGCCCGCCCACACCGCACGCAAGTCACTCGGCTCGACCTCGCCGTCGAGGCCCAGGTCACGACTCGCGGTACCGACCCAACGACCCGGTGCTTCACCCACACCGCGGTAGTACTCGTCGACGCCGTCCGCAACCGCGTCGAGGTAGTAGCCCTCACCCGTGCTCGTGATCTTCCCGATCGACAACAACGACGCGTTCTCCTTCAGGTCTGTCCCGGCCACGACGCAGAACGCCACGACCGGAAACGGCGACGCGGAACCGGGACAGTCCCGGCACCAGGGTGCAAGTTCGTGGATTGCTCATGGGGTCCCAGGTCACTACCGGGACCCCATCGTCGTGCCGGCCAAGTCGCTGGCTGTGGCGCGGCGAGGCCGAGCGGCCCAGGTCAGCCGAGGAGACTCAACTGGTCATCAGAAGGACGATCGTCTGTGCGCAGTGACTCCGTGGCCGGGAGTGCCGGTGTGGCGGGCAGCGACACGGACGCGACGGAGATGCCCGCCGCGGCGAGATCGACCAGGTAGCTCGTCGACACGAACCGACCCGAGCGGTCGTCGCGATGGTCGACACGCTCGACGACACCGGCGTCGGTCAGCGCCCGCAGAGCACGCGCCACCGAGTCCTTCGACACACCCACCCATCCGGCCAGCGAACGAGAGCTGCACCGCACCTCGACCACACCAACGCCCGGCGGCGCCTGCCCGGCGATCACCTCGACCACCACCCAACCGATCGGACCCACCCGACCACGCACCACCCCAGCCTGCTCGACATCCACCACGAGCTGGCGGCCCTCACGCCGCATGCACGCCACCGAGCTGTGCGTCGATCCACTCCAGCAGCGCACGCTTCGGGACCCGCACCGTCCGGCCGATACGGATCGAGGGCAGACCCTCAGCACCACCGGAACGCTGGAACGCCCCGACCTCGTCATAGGCCCGGGACCGACTGATCCGCAGCACCGCCGCGGCCTCATCAACCCGCAGCATGTCGGGCAAGTTCTCGATGTTCATGACGTTCTCCAAAGGGTTCGGCCGACCGAGCCGACAAACGGCCACGGACGACATGGGCTCTCCCTGTACACACCCACCCCTAAGCCGACGAGAGTCCCCAAATCTCTACGTGACACCAGACACACCAGCACCAGACGCAAGTGCCGTGACCGGGCTGGCGCACCGCCGACAGTCCCACGCACTCGGTCTGTGATTGCCTGACCTCGCGCGGCGAAGCGCGACCGCTCCGCTTCGAGCTCGACTACCCCTCGTCGAGGAGTCCGCCGAGCGAGGCGCCGAGCTCGACGTCGCGCGTGGTGATGGCGTGGGCATACACGCGCAGCGTCGTGGCCGCGTCGGCATGGCCGAGCCGGCCAGACACCGTCGCCAGGTCATAGCCCTGCCCGAGCGCCTGGGTAGCGGACCAGTGACGAAGGTCGTGCAACCGCCAGGCCTTGTCGATGCCGGCCAGAGTGCGTGCGCGCTTCCACCACCACCAGATCCGATCGGGCCCTGGCGGGTCCGCCGACTCGGAGAACAGCCACGGAAACCACTCCGCCCGCTCCACCCGGTGCTCCTCGAGCAGCTCGATGGTTCGCCCATCGAGGGCGACGACTCTGCGATCACCGGTCTTGGTCGGCGCGTCGAGCAGCTCTCGCTTGCCTCGACCCGTGCCCGTCTTGACGACCACGATGGCGCTGTCGATGGCCAACACCGACCCCTCGATCTCCACCCACCGCAACGCCGCCAGCTCACCCCGACGAGCACCGGTGACCGCCGCCAACCGAAGCGCCACCGGCGCCATGTCATGCACCTCAGCAGCCGCAGCAATCACCGCTTTGACGTCCTCGGCGGACATCGCACCACGACCGCTGCCCTTGGGGCGGCTGTTCGAGGCCATCGCCGCAGGGTTCTGCCCGATCCATCCCCACCGCACCGCCTGGGCCAACGCCGAGCGCAGCGTCTGGAGCTGGTTTCGGATCGATCCCTCGCCGGCCCCACCCCGACGCAACCGGGCGATCCACAGATCCACCGCCACGACATCCAGCCGCGCCACCGGCACCCCCGCGATCTGATCCGAGCTGATCTGCACGGACCGGCTGGCGACGTCACGACGCGTGTACTGGGCCCACGAGTCGGCCTTTGCCTCCTGCCACACCTTGAGCAGCTCCGCGACCGTGCGCCGGGCGTCGGGCTTCGCCGGCTTGAGCGACAGCTCCGCGGCCACCCGCTCGGCGTCCTTCTTGCCTCCGTGCACCGTGCGCGACACCGACGTCGTGCGACCGTTCCCGTCCCGGCCCAAGAAGACCCGGACCTCCCACACCCCACGCTCGCGCTGCCGAATCGACGCCATGCGCCGACCGTACGTGCGAAAAGTTGGGATAGGTGTTGGGATTCGCCCCTCGTCACTCTCCGTCAACGATCAGTCGCAGCGACCGTCTCGGCGAGTGACGAAGAGACAAAACCCCAGCTCAGAGCTACTCGATGCGCAGTCCGGAGATGGCTCGGGCGATCACGAGCTCCTGGATCTGCTCGGTGCCTTCGAAGATGTCGTAGATCTTCGAGTCGCGGTGCCAGCGCTCCACCGGGTACTCGCGGGTGTAGCCGTAGCCGCCCAGGATCTGGATGGCCCGCTCG
>Ga0105047_10017244_pt1 | contig 11265 bp, 7 predicted proteins | sample MAT04_FD_78384 | JGI IMG/M metagenome (GOLD analysis project Ga0105047, IMG submission 78384) | Freshwater microbial communities from Lake Fryxell liftoff mats and glacier meltwater in Antarctica - MAT-04 (megahit assembly) | ecosystem: Environmental > Aquatic > Freshwater > Ice > Liftoff... | reverse complement strand
GCCGCGGCGCGGCGTGCCGACAGGCAGCGATCAAGAGCCCCAGGAACAGCCAGCCATACACGTTGATGCTGCCCTGCGCGGTGATCTGCCCCATCACCAGCACATAGGCCACGAAGGACAACAGCAGCATCGGCGTCGGGTCGTCGCTCAGGCGCGTCAAACGCAGAACGCGCAGCGTGATCCAGGCTGCCAGCACGAGGCGGAAGGCGATGTAGACCAGGCCCGCGATGGGCCCCAGGTCGACCATGTGGCGCGCGAAGTCGGTTTCGGCCAGCAGCCCCGGTTTCACGCCGTCGATGCTGGCGCCCAGCGTGACGCTGGCGTTGCCGCCGTAACCGAGGCCGTAGCCCAGCAGCGGCACCTCGCCCACCAGTCGCAGAAAGTCGACCAGGCCGTAAATGGCGCGGCCCAGTACGCCCCATTCGAAGTGGCGGCTCTCTGCGGCGTCGGCGGCGTTCCAGCGCTGCATGAAGGAAGCAAAGCCTTCTGGAAACACGAGGGGGTAGAGCAACAACGCTGCCAGCGCCAACGCGGCCGGCCAAACCAGCGCGCGTGTCTTGAGCGCCGCGCTTCGGCCCAGCATGCCCAGCACGCCAGCAAACACCAGGGCCAGCGCACACTGCAGTACCGTGCCTCGGCTGCCGCTCAGCGCCAGGGCGGTGAGCACACCGCCCGAACCCGCCACCAGCAGCCACAGCGACGGCTGCGGCATGTGGCGCGGCATCAGGAAGACCGCCAGTGCGATGACACACGCGGTGACCGTGAACTGCTGCTGGCCCGCACCGGATGCAAACGGCCCCATCGGCCGCGTGCGGTCCACCGTGGCGGTAAGGCCGCGGAACTGCAGCTCTTCGTCGGCCGCACTGCCAACGTTGATGGGCGCACCCGGCGCTGCGAAGAACTGCGCCGCGACCAGCGCCCCTATGGGCACCGCCAGCCAGAGCGTGAGCTTGAAAAATCGCAGCAGGTCGCGCGGGCCAAAAATCTGCCCCACCAGAAAGGCCAGCGGCGCGTACAAGAAGTACGCCCGCCAGCCGTAGACGCCCAGGATCAGGCGCAACTCGCTGGGCGCGCCGGCGGCAGACTGCACCGCGCCCAGCACGACGCCGAACACGGCCAGCCACAGCGTGGCCGTGAAGAGCGGTTGGCGTTTCGGCCACAGGCCATGGCGCCAGGCCAGTGCGTAGGCCAGCACCAGCAAGGGGTCGCGGATGAAGAAGATGTACTGGCTGAACTGCGGCAGCGCCCACTTGCGCAGCGCACCTTCGAAGATGGCCAGCAGGTAGATGGCGAAGACCAGCGCCACGACCTGGCGCCGGCCACGCTCCGCCGCGCCCACAGCGGGCACGGCGAAGCCTGCCGCAGCGCCGGCAAAGCGCCCGCGCCGCAGCGGCGCGGCGGCGGAGCGACTCGCCTCAGGCGGCGCGGGCCAGCGTGCTGGCAGTGCGTTGCGCATGTTGAAGAAGCTGAAGGTAGGCGGCGGCGACGGTGCCGGGCTGGTGCCGCAGCAAGTGGCGCTGCACACGCGGGTCGTCGGCGATGCCGGTGGCCGGTGCGTTGCGCGAATCGCGCAGCACCGGCACCAGGCGGGCCGCCAGCGAGAGCGCGTCGCCCTTGGCAAAAACCACGCCGGCCGGGCCTGCGGCCTGCGGCAGGCCGCCGCTGGCGGCCACCACGGGTATGCAGCCGCAGGCCTGCGCTTCCAGCGCCACCAGACCGAAGGGCTCTTCCCACACCGAGGGCACCACCACCACACGGTGGGCGTTGAGTTCACGCACGAGATCGTCGCCCAGCAGCACCCCCGTGAAGCGCACCTGAGCGTGCAGGCCCAGTTCACGCGCCAGCGCCTGCAGCGCCGCACGCTCGGGCCCGCTGCCAATCACGCTCAGGCGGTGGTGAAAGCCCTGGTCGCGCAGGTGGGCCAGAGCCTGCAGCACCACCGACACGCCCTTGTCGCTGACGAGGCGGCCCACACAGACCAAGTCGCGGCTGCGCACCACGCCGGGCAGACAGCGGAAACGTCCGCTGTCGTAAGGGTTGGGCAGCACCTGGCAGGGCAACCCCAAATCCGCAGCCACCGCGTCGCTCACCGCCACGTTGTGTGCCGCGCGCAGGGCCCAGCGTTTCCAGCGTGCAGCACTCGCGCCTTCGCCTTGGCGCGGCAACCAGGTGTGGTGCGCCACCACCCAGGGCCGGTGCATCAGCAGCAGCGGCCAGGCCAGGCGCAGGCTGATGTTGTTGTGCAGGACGACGTCGCTGTCGCGCACGGCGCGAAACAGCGCGCTGCGGCTCGGCCGCCTCAAGACGCAGTAGGGCTCGCTGTCAACGCCGTCGCCGGGTGTCTGCGTCACCAGCGTGACGCGATGGCCGGCATCGTGGAACCCTTGCCCCAGCAGCGCAGACACGGTCTCGATACCTCCCACCGAGGGGCGAAACGGCACCGAGCACATCAGGATGTTCATGAAACCAGGGGGCTGCACAACGGCGTCGCGCCGCAAAAGAGCAGAAGGTAACGCGGCAATGTTGCGGGCGTGAGTCAGGCGCTGACGGCCGCAGGCAGTCCATTCAGCGCCGTATCGAATTCCGCATCCAGCGTCACATCCAGCGTCAAATCCAGCGTCACATCCAGCGTCACATCCAGCGTCACAAACGGCCGATAGCCTTCACGCCCATGAACAGCCCAGAACCCGGCGCCGTGGTGGTGAACTTCAATGCGCCAGAACTCAACCAGCTGGCCCTGGCGCTGGCGCAACAGGCGCAGTTGCGCCACTTCGTGCGGCCTTACGTGAACAAGGGGCGGGCCTGGGAGCGTGCGCTGGCCGCCTTGCCGGTGAGCGGGCGCCTGTATGGCCAGACCTTCGGCCGCCGTCAACTCGGCCACCCGGCACTGGCCGGGCTCACACGTGAAGCCGGGGTGCCCTATGACTGGAGCTCGGCGCTGGTGGGCCGCTCGACCTGGCTGCCCAGCGAAGTGCGTCACCGCTGGGCGAACGGGCTCAACATGCGCGTGCGCGTGGCAGTGTCGCAAGCCGGCGGGCGGCTCGCGGCCGACGCTCGCTGCGTGGTGGCCTATGAAGGCTTTGCCCTCGAAGCCTTTCACACCGCCGGCCGCACCGGCGCGCGGCGGCTTTTGAATTACCCGGTCGCCCACCACCGGCAGCGCCGCCAGGTGCGTGAAGAGGAATTGGCGCTGGAACCCGCCTTCGCCTCGACCTGGCCGGGCTTCACCGACTGGGGGCCCGGGCACGAAGAGCGGCTGGACGAGGAGATTGCGTTGGCCGACGGTGTGCTGCTGGGTTCTGACTATGCGGCGCAGAGTTTTGCAGCCCAGGGCGTGGCGCCGGGCAAACTTTGTGTCGTGCCGTATGGCGTCGACCTGCAGACCTTCCACACCCCGGAGACACCCCCGCCGCAAGCGCACTTCGAGGTCATCTACGCCGGCCAGCTGACGCAGCGCAAGGGCCTGAGCTACCTGCTGCGCGCCTATGCCGCTTTTGCCCGCGCTGACACGCGGCTGACCTTGGTGGGCAGCGTGGTGGGCGATGGGGCGCCGTTGCGGCCCTTCGAACACCTGTTCACCCACGTGCCGCACCAGACCCGCGCCGCGCTGGCCGAACGTTATCGGCGTGCCCACGTCTTCGTCTTCCCGACGCTCATCGAAGGCATGCCGCTGGTGGTGCTGGAAGCCATGGCCTGCGGCCTGCCTGTCATCGTCACCGCGAATGGCCCGGCCGGCATCGTGCGTGATGGCATCGACGGCTTCATCGTGCCGCAGCGCAGCGCCGAGGCCGTGCAAGAGAAGCTGGAACTGCTGCACCGCGACCGCGACCTGTGCCGGGCGATGGGCCGCCGCGCGGCCGAGCGGGCCTGCGAGTTCAGCTGGGGCGCCTACGCACGCGGCGCCATCGCTCACCTGCAGCTGGGGGCCGCATGACGGCCACCTGCCGCGTGGTGGTGTTGACCTTCAACTGCGAAGGCATCATCCACGAGACCCTGGCGCAGGCGCGGCGCATCGACCCACGGCCGTTTGTCGTCGACTCTTTTTCCAGCGACGCCACGCTGCAGCAGATCGGCGTCGAGGCCGAAGTGGTGCAGCGCGCCTTCAGCAACTATGCCGAGCAGCGCAACTGGGCCATCGCGCAGATGAACGCCCTCGCCAGCTGGCAGTTGCACCTGGACGCCGACGAGGTGCTGGACGACGAAGCCGTGGCCGCCATCCAGCATGTGCTGCAGGCCGGCAACGCCGCGCCGCAGCGCGCTTACCTGCTGCGCCGCATCGACTACTTCATGGGCCGGCGGCTGCGCCACAGCGGCCTGAACCCGTGGCACCTGCGCCTGTTCCGCAGCGGTGAAGGCGCCTGTGAACAGCGGCTGTACGACCAGCACTTCGTCAGCAGCCAGCCCGCCGGCCGGCTGGGCGGCTGCATGCACGACAAGAACACGGTGTCGCTGCACGACTGGACGTCGCGCCACAACCGCTGGAGCGACCTGGAGGTGGCCGAGATGCTCGGCGCCCATCCTGCCCAGCCTGCAGCCCCCACAGCGGTGGGCACAACGCCGCCGCAGCGCCTGCACGGCAGTTTGCGCGGCGACCCGCGCGAACGCACACGCTGGCTCAAGGCGCTGTATTACCGTTTGCCGTCGGGCTTGCGCGCGCTGGCCTATTTTTTTTACCGCTACGTGTTCCGACTTGGTTTTCTGGACGGGCGCGAGGGCCTGTACTTCGCTTTCCTGCAGGGCCTGTGGTTTCGCATGCTGGTCGACGCCAAGATGCACGAGGCACGGCAGGCCGATCGGCGCTGAGCCCGCCTCTTGCGGGTTCAAGACTGCGGTTTGCGCGCCGCCAGCAGCATGGAACGTGCGATGGGTGCGAAGCGCCCCAGGTACTCGATCTGCAGCGATTCGAAGCCCAGCTCCTGCACCAGCGCACCCAGCGTGCGGGGTGAAAAGAACTTCAGGCGTCCGTGGTCCTCCAGCGCCTGCAGCCGCAGGTCGAACCGCCCGCCCAGGGCCACGCCCAGATTCTTCAAGTAACCGTGGTACGGCACGGTCAGCAGCAGCAGGCCACCCGGCCGCAGCATCTGCTGCGCATGCTGCAGCAAGAGCCGCGGCTGCGCCACGTGGTCCACGGCCTCGACAGCCACGATGGCATCAAACCGCGCCTGCAGTTCGGGTGCCGGGGGCTGCAGCGCATCGGCCAGCACAAAGCTCACGTCGGGGTGGGCGCTCTTGGCGATGCCGATGCCGCTTTCGCTGCTGTCCAGCCCGCAGACCTCAAAGCCGCAGCGTGCCAGTGCGGCAGTCAGCCAGCCGTTGCCGCAGCCGAGGTCGAGCACGCTGTGGGCGTCAAAACGGTCCAGGTGCACCACCAGCGGCTGGGCCACGTGGGCGTGCACGGCAGCCGGGCCGTCACCGCGCCAGATGAACTCAGAGCGGGCCGCGCGTGCGCCGGCCGCCACCGCGTTGCGGTCAGCGTCCATCGTCAGCGCCCATCAGCACGTTTGCGCTGCCGCTGCCAGCGTGCAGGCACACCGGCATACACACCCCAGGCCAGCAAGGGCCGTGTTGCCACGGCGCCCAGGCCCAGCACGGCGCCCTCACCCAGTGTCACGCCCGCGCAGACGGTGGCGCGTGCCGCCACCCAGGCGTAAGCGCCGATCTCGATGGGCTGGCTGACCATCGGGAAGGCCGGGTCGTCGATGTCATGGCCGGCACCGCAGAGATACGCCTGTTGCGAAATCACGCAATGCGAGCGCAGCACCACGGGCGCGGGGTTGTAGACCACGGCCTCGTCGGCGATGCACACGGCGTCTTCGCAAACCAGGTTCCACGGCGCCCAGATACGGGCCGCCGGGTAGACGTGGCAATGCGGCCCGAGACGCGCACCGAACACGCGCAGCAGCAGCGCACGCCAGGCAAACGCGGGCCGCGGAGAAGGCCTGAAGAACAGCAGGTGAACCGCACCCCACACCGCACGCCCGGCGCGGCTGGACAGGCTGGTGCTGGCAGCCAGATAGGGGTCGCTGCGGTCCAGCGGGGCCGGTGGCGAAGGAAGGGTGGACATGGGGACTTGTAGACGCAGGGGAAGCGCTGAGCGCGCACCACTGAACTGCGGTTGCGCGCCGCAAACCAACCCGACACCTTAGGGCGCGAGTGTGTCTGCGCCTTGACACCCGCGCTGGCCAAACGGCGCCTGCGCGCCATGCCGATGTCACACAGCCTGCTTAACCTGCAGGCCACTTCTCACGACGCCTGTGGCCACGGCCTTGGGGCCGAAACATCATGTCTTCTACTTTGGCGGCCCCGGGTCCGCTCCTGTCCTGGAAGTCTGGTCCGCCGCACTGGGCAGCGCTGGTCGCTGCCGCCGTGGCGCTGGTGGTGTGGCACTACCCGGCGCTGGAATTCATGGTTGCCACCTGGCAGCAGGTGGAGGAATACAGCTACGGCTGGTTCATCCCTGTCATCTCGGCGTTTCTGATCTGGCAGCGCAGCGACCAGTTGCGCCTGCACGAGCTGAAAGGCTCATGGTGGGGGCTGGCCGTGGTGGCGCTGGGCCTGCTGCTGGGCGCCGTGGGCCAGCTCAGCGCCATCCGTGCCTTCAGCCAGTACGGCTTTGTGCTGGGCGTGGTGGGCATCGCGCTGGCCGGCACCGGGTGGCGCGGCCTGCGCATCCTGGCCGTACCGCTGGCCATGCTGCTGTTCATGGTGCCGCTGCCGCAATTCTTGCTGCGCGAGATGTCACTCAGCCTGCAGCTCGTGTCGTCGGAACTGGGCGTGTGGCTGATCCGCGGCTTCGGCATCAGCGTTCACCTCGAAGGCAATGTCATCGACCTCGGAAGCTACAAGCTGCAGGTGGTGGAAGCCTGCAACGGCCTGCGCTACCTTTTCCCGCTGATGGTGCTGGGCACGTTGGCGGCCTACTTTTTTCAGGCCCCGATGTGGCAGCGTGTGCTGCTGGTGGTGTGCACCGTGCCGCTGACCATCGCCATCAACAGCCTGCGCATCGGCCTCATCGGCGTCACGGTCGAGTACTGGGGCAACGAGATGGCCGAAGGCCTGGTGCACGACCTCGAAGGCTGGTTCATGTTCATCATCTGCCTGGCGCTGTTGATGGGCGTGATGGTGCTGATGGCGCGCCTGAACGGGCAGCGGCGCCCGCTGAACGAGCTGATGGCACTGGACCCACCGCTGAAGCTGCCACCCGGCTCGACGGTGCACCAGCGCCGCTTGTCCATGCCGATGGCAGCGGCCACCGTGTTGCTGCTGGTGGCGGCCGCCGCGGCCTTGTTGCTGCCCGAGCGCGCTCAGCAGCCACCGGCACGCCAGACCTTCGCGTCCTTCCCGCTGGAATTGCCAGGCGGGTGGCAGGGACGCAGCGAGCGCCTGGACGCCGAAATCGTGGCCGCGCTGGCAGTCACCGACTACCACATCGCGAATTACAAGCGCGGCGACGAGCCCTGGGTCAACTTCTACAGCGCCTATTACGCCTCGCAGAGCGGGGGTGAATCCAGCCATTCACCGCGCACCTGCATTCCGGGCGATGGCTGGGCCATCTCGGGCATCGAGGACAAGGTGGTGCCGCTGGCAACAGGGCCGCTGAATGTCAACCGGGTGCTGGTACAGAAAGGCGAGCAACGGCAACTCGTCTATTACTGGTTCCAGCAGCGCGGGCGCAGCATCACCGGTGAGTTCGAGGTGAAGTGGCTGATCCTGCACGACGCCATCGTGCACGACCGTTCCGACGGGGCGCTCATCCGCCTCGTCACGCCGCTTTTGCCCGGCGAGGACGAAGCCCGCGCCGACCGCCGCATTACCGACTTCATTGCCGCCACGCACCCGCTCTTGGGCAAGTTCATTCCCGACTGAGACCTTCATCATGTTCAATGCACGTTTGCGCCTTCCTTTGCGCTTGTCCACGTCTTTGCTCCTGGCCGCCGTCACCCTGGCACTGGCCGCCTGCGGCAGCAAGGAAGACCGTATCGAATCCGGACTGAAGAAAGGCGCCGAGTTCGTGCGTGTGGCCGACTACGACAAGGCCGGCGTCGAATTGCGCAACGTGTTGCAGATCGACCCCAAGAACGCCCGCGCCTATTTGCTGGCGGCCCAGGTCAGCGAAGCCCAGCGTGAGCCGCAGAAGGCCTACGGCCAGTACCTGAAGGCGTTGGAACTGAAGCCCGATCTGCTGGATGCCAAGCTGGGCGCGGCGCGCTTGCTGCTCGTCAACGGCGACCGCGCACGCGCCGAAAGCACGGTGGCCGAAGTGCTGGCAGCCAGCCCCCAGCACCCCATGGCGCGCACCCTGAAGGCGGCGCTCCTGGCCGCCGGCGGGCAAGCGGCCGAGGGCCAGGCCCTGGCGAGCCAGGTGCTGGCCGATACCCAACCAGCCCCGGTGGACGCCAGCCTGCTGCTGGCCGGCCTGCACGCCAACGCCAAGGAATGGCCGCAGGCGCTGGCGGTGGTGGAAACGGCGCTGAAACAAGACCCCCAGCATCTGGGTTTGCTGCAGGCCGCCGTGGAGTTGACCTCGGCCAACCCGCAAGACCCGGCCATGGCCACGAAGGCCACGGGCTTCTTCGAACGCGCCACCGCTGCCGCGCCGCGCAACCACGCGCTGTGGCTGACCTGGGCGCGTTACCACCTCGGCCGCAAGGAAACCGACCAGGCCGAGGCCGTGATGCGAGCGGCGCTGCAAGCCCAGCCCGATGACGCGAAGCGCCGCATTGCGCTGCTGGAATTCGTGGTCGCGACACGCGGGCCCGAGGCCGCCGAAAAAGAGTACCTGGCCGCCATCAAGAACAAACCGCGTGACATGGCCGTGCGCTTCGGCCTGTCCAACCTCTACCGCAATACGAACCGCCCCGAGGAAGCGCAGAAGGTGCTGGCAGAGATCATCGACCTCAGCGACGACGTGCCCAACCAGGGTGTGGCGCGCAACCAGCTCGCCGGGTACCACCTGGCCGCAGGCCGCATGGCCGAAGCGCGCGCGCTGGTGGATGAGGTGCTGAAGACCAACCCGCGCGATGCCGTCGCCTTGCAGATACGCGGGCGTTTGCTGATGGCGCAAGGCAAGCCGAAGGAAGCCGTGGCCGACCTGCGCGGTGCGCTGCGCGATGAGCCCGGCTCACTGCCGGTGGTGCGGCTGCTGGCGATGGCGCACCGCGCTGCCGGTGAGCCGGCCCTGGCGCGCGACGCGCTCGCCGAGGCCGTGAAGCAGCGCCCGGAAGACGCGCAGCTGCGCCTGCTGCTGGTCAGCGACATGGTCGAGGCCAAGGACATGATTTCGGCCCACGCAGAACTCGACACCGCGCTGCGCGTGATGCCCAAGGCCGCCAGCCTCTACCAGGCCAAGGCGCAGCTGGCCGAGGCGCAGAAAGACTACCCGCTGGCGCAGAAAACGCTGCAGCTCTACAAAGCGCAGCTGCCCGCCGACAGCGCGCCCTACCTGCGCCAGGGCCAGATCTACACCGCACAGGGCCGCACCGACCTGGCGCTGAAGGAATACGACGCTGGCGTGCTGGCGTCGCCCGCCGACCCCTCGCCCTATGTGGCTGGTGTCAGCCTGCTCAGCGGCCTGAAGCGGCACGACGAAGCCTTGGCGCGGGTGCAGGCGCGCCTGCGTGCCGAGCCCAACAACCTGGCCATGCACCAGCAGCTGCGGGGCGAGGTGCTGGCCAAGCGCGGCGACCTGGCCGGCGCCGTGCAGGCTTACCGCGCGGCCGTGGCGGCGGCGCCCACGCTGGGCAACGGCCACCTCGGGCTGGCCCGCCTGCTCAGCGCGCAGGGCAAGACCGATGAGGCGCTGAAGGCGCTGGAGGCCGGCGAGCTGGCCGCGCCCGCCGAGCGCCTGTTGCCGCTGAACCGCGCCGAGACCCTGGCGCGGCTGCGCCGCCACGACGAAGCCATCCGCCTCTACGAACAACTCGCCCAACGTTACCCAGATGATGAAACCGTGGCCAACAACCTGGCCTACCTGCTGGCCGAAGTGAAGGGCGACCCGGCGAGCACACAACGCGCGCTGACCCTGGCCGCGCGTTTTGCCAACTCGCGCAATGCGGGCCATCTCGACAGCCTGGGCTGGATTCACTACCGCCTGGGCCAGTACGACAAGGCCGTGCCGCTGCTGGAGAAGGCCGTGGCCTTGGCACCACCCACACCCCTGCTGCAATTGCACCTGGGCAAGGCGCTGGTGAAGACGGGCGAGTTGACCCGCGGGCAGGCGCTGATCCGCAAGGCCATCGAGAGCCAGGCCGACCTGCCGCGCCTTGATGAGGCGCGCGCGCTGCTGGCCCAGGGCTGAACATGGGCGCGGCCGCGCTGCAAGGCGCGCTGTGCACAGCGGCGGCCACCGACGCCACGGCCGCTGAAGTTCAGCGCCTGCTCGAAGAGGCCCGGCAAGCGCTGTCGCGCGGCGAGCTCGCCAGTGGCCAGGCATTGCTGCACCAGGCATTGCAAAAGGCGCCGGCCTGTGGCCCGGCGCACCTGCTGCTGGCCATGGCCTGGGTGCAGCAGGGCGGCGCGGCTGAAGCGCTGCATCACGTCACGCAGGCCGTGGCGCTGTGCCCGGGCGACGCACGCGCGCACCTTGCGCTGGGCCGCGCACACAAGCTGGCCCACGCGCTGCCAGAGGCTGTCAGGGCCTACCGCCACGCGCTGGCGCTGCAGCCCGATCTGGCCGAGGCGCATGTCAGCCTGGGCATCGCCCTGAAGCACGGCGGTGACCTGGCCGGCGCGTTGCAGTGCTACGAACGCGCCGTGGCCTTGAAGCCCGAGCTTGCCGCAGCGCGCGCCAACCTGGCCTACACGCGCGCCGCGCTGGCCGAGCGGGCGCTGGAAGCCGGCGCCGACGCCGCACCCGGCGAAGACGTGATTGAAGAAGCGCGGCAGGCCACGCGGCTGGACCCGGGCAACGCCCAACTGCACTTCAACCTCGGTCTGCTGCTGCGCCACGCGCGCCAGCGCAACGAAGCCATCGACGCCTTCAACCGCGCGCTGGGTGCAGCACCCGGCCGCGAAGACATCTGCCTGAATCTCGGCCATGAGCTCGTCACTGGCGGCATGGGCGCCGCCGCGGTGCGGCTCTACGAACACTGGCTGAAGGCGCATGCGCAGACGCAGCCACCCTCGCCGGCAGTGATGCGCGCGCTGGCCAACCAGCTCACGCGGGAAGGCCGCGCCGGTGAATCCCTGGCCTGGGCCGAGCGCGTGGCGGCACTCGAACCCGAGCCGCGGGCGTGGCTGCAGCTGTGCCACAGCTACCAGCAATGC
>Ga0105047_10017243_pt1 | contig 11265 bp, 7 predicted proteins | sample MAT04_FD_78384 | JGI IMG/M metagenome (GOLD analysis project Ga0105047, IMG submission 78384) | Freshwater microbial communities from Lake Fryxell liftoff mats and glacier meltwater in Antarctica - MAT-04 (megahit assembly) | ecosystem: Environmental > Aquatic > Freshwater > Ice > Liftoff... | reverse complement strand
TGGACTTTCTTGTTGTCGTCCGACGGGCAGATGAAGGCCGACACGTCCGTCTGGGCCACGGCGAGGTTGTTCGCGTTGTTGTGCGGGAAGACCTGGCCCTTGACGAAGTCGTACATGCTGTACAGGTTCCCCTGCTCGATGTACGGGGTCAGGTACACCAGCGCGCTGACGTTCGGCCCTCCGTACCCGGGCCCGCACGGGCCCGTGGCCGCCGACATGATCCCCGACGCCGGGAACTTGGCCTCGCTGCTGTGGAAGTTGTGCAGGGCGACGCCGATCTGCTTCAGGTTGTTGGTACACTTCGCCCGGCTCGCCGCCTCGCGGACTTTCTGCACGGCGGGCAGGAGCAGGCCGATGAGCACGGCGATGATGGCGATCACCACCAACAATTCGATGAGCGTGAACCCCCGGCGCGGGCCGGACGGATGAACGAGCGGACGGAACATGACGTACCCTCCCCAACGCGGAATGAAGGATGAGAGGCGTCGCCGTCGCTGCCGACCAGGGCCACGACAGGCGGCATACGGGAGAGGGGTGCGAGAGCGAGCGAGTCGGGAGAGAATTGTCGGGAGACGGCGAAATTGTAAACAATCGCCGCGACCGATACAATAGCCGGACGGAAATTCTTCGCCCCCCTCCGCCGGGTTCCGCCCCATGCCCACGACTTCGCCCCGCAAGCCGACGAAGGGGTTCCTCGCCTACTCGCGCCTGAAAGCGATGATCCGGGCCGGGCAAGTGTCGGCCGCCGAACCCGTCACCGAGGCGTCCGTGTCGTCGCTCCTCGCCGTGGGCCGCGGCCCGGCCCGGGAAGCTCTGTTGCGGCTGGAGTCGGAGGGGTTGGTCCGCAGCCGGGGGCAACACAAGTCGCGGTACATCGAGTACGTCGAAGACCTCGACCCCGTGAAACTCCGGCACCAGTTCGAGGCGCGCGAGGTGCTCGACGGGCTGGCCGCCCGGGGGGCGGCTCTGCACCTGACCGGCACGCAGGTCAACCGGCTGCGGGCGCTGCACCGGGCGATGACCGAGGCGTGCCGCGGCGGCGACCGCCTCGCCCGGGGGCGGGCGACCCGGGACATCTTCGAGTTGCTTCGCACCGGGTGCGGCAACCCGCTCGTGGCGGCGGCGCTGGACGCCTGCGACATCCTGCCGATCTTCGCCCGGGAGGACGAGACCGACGCGAGCCTGTGGGCCGACAAGGGGTCGGCCGACCGCCGGGTCGGGATGCTGGCGGCCGTGGTCGAGGCCGTCGCCGCCCACGACCCGGATGCGGCCGAGGAGGCGATGCGGGCCGCGATCCGCGAGAACGCCCGCGTCCTCGCCGCCTGGGTCGGCCGGCACGCGGCCGGCCCGTGAGGGCCGCGGTCAGGTCAAGATTTGAGTCATCGGGCTGCCGTGGTCGGCGTCGAGGCGCTTGCGGCCGGGGATTTCCAGCTTGCGGAAGTCCACCCCGAGGCGGTCCATCACGGTCGCATGGATGTCGGTGACGTAGTGCGGGTGTTCGACCGCGTGGAACCCGAGTTCGTCCGTCGCCCCGTGGACGACCCCGCGCTTGAACCCGGCCCCGTAGAACCAGACGGTGAACCCGTGCGGGTGGTGGTCCCGCCCGGTCGCGTTGAACCCCTTGCGGTCTTCCACCGCCGGGGTCCGGCCGAACTCGGTCAGGCACGCCACCATCACGTCCTTGTCCAGCCCGGTCCGCTTCAAGTCTTGGATCAGGCCGGCGAGGGGCTTGTCCACCCGGCTGCACGACAGCGCGTGGTTCTTCTTTAGCTCGGTGTGCGAGTCCCACTCGCCGTACCCGCTCAGGTACGCCAGGTTGAACCGCACCCCGCGCTCGGCCAGCCGCCGGGCGGTGAGTAGCCGGCGGCCGTAGACGGCCGTGAGCGGGTTGTCGATCCCGTACAGCTTCTGCGTCTCGGCCGTCTCTTTGGACAGGTCGAGCGCCTCCGGGGCGGCCGCCTGCATCCGGTATGCCAGCTCGTAGGCCGCGATCCGCGCCCGCAGCTTCGCGTCGTGCGGGTGGCGGGCGGCGGCCAGCCGGTCGAGTTCGTTCACCAGCCCGAACTGGGCCTGCTGCTCCTTCGGCAGCACCCCCTTGCCCGGCGTCCCGAACGGGAGGGGGTTGGCCGGGTCGAGCGAGAGTTCGATCCCGGCGTGCTCGGACCCGAGGTAGTCCGGGTCGAAGTTCTGCCGTACCCGGGTGTCGCTGTAGTTGCCGAGGAAGACGAACCGCGGCAGGTTCTCGTTGAGCGACCCGAGGCCGTAGTTCACCCACGACCCGACGGCCGGCTGCTTCTCGTCCAGGGTGTGCCGCCCGGTGTGCATCTGGAACTCGGCCCCGTGGTCGTTGTCGGTCGTGTACATCGACCGGACGACGGCGAGGTCGTCGGCGCACCCGGCCAGGTGCGGGAGCCAGTCGCTCACCTCCAGCCCGGACCGGCCGTGCTTCTTGAACCCGACCTGGAGGGGCATGATCTTCGTGTACAGGTCGCGGTCGAACCCGACGACCGACCGCGACCGCTGGAGGAACAGCGGCGAGTCCTGCGGGTTCGGCCGGCCGGTCTCCTTGTACGACTTGCCCGCGTACTTGTCGAGCGCCGGCTTCGGGTCGAAGGTTTCGAGCTGGCTCACCCCGCCGGAGAGGAACACCCAGATCACCGACTTGGCCTTCGGCGCGAAGTGCGGCTTGCCGTCCGGCGGGGCGTGGGGCGCTTCGGCCCGGGCGGTGCCGTCGGCGAGGAGCAGGTCGGCCAGCGCCAGCCCGGCGCAGCCCAGGCCCGCCCCGGCGAGGAACCCGCGGCGGTGCGGTCGTGACCGGGTCATGTGCGGCCTCCGGTGGGGTCAGCGGATCGTGACGAAGTCGTTGTGGTTGAACAGGGCGACGACCAGCCCCTCGAACGCCCGCACGGCCGGGTCGGGGGACGGACCGCCTGCGGCCGGGGCGGGGGCGGTCTTGAGCAGCTGTGTCTGGTGGTCGAGGAAGCGGGCGGCGACGGCGGCCTCGTCGGCCGACGGCGGGCGGCCCAGCACCTGCTCGAACGCCGCGCGCACGCACCCGGGGCGGTCGCCCGGGAACTTGGCCGCGAGCTTGCGGGCGAGCGCCCGGCCGCTGCGGAGCGTCAGGTCGCTGTTGGCCATCACCAGCGCCTGCTGCGGCGTGACGGACGCCGACCGGCTGTACCCGTCGCACGGGTTGGCCGCGTCGAACAGTTCGAGGAACCCCATCTTGCTCTCCCCGTGGGACGCGAAGTAGAGGCTCCGGCGGTTCGACGACAGCCCCTCGGCGTGCGGGATTTCCGGCCCCCCGGCCTTCGGGTCGAGGTCGCCGGCGAGGTGGAGCACGCTGTCCCGGATCACTTCCGCCTCCATCCGGCCGGTCGGGAAGCGCCACAGGAAAACGTTGTCCGGGTCGGCGGCGCGGCGGGGGTCGGTCGCGGCCGGCTCGGCCGAGTCCGTCCGGTACGCCCGGCTGGTGACGATCAGCCGGTGGAGCGGCTTCATCTTCCACCCGTTGCCCATCAGCTCGACGGCCAGCCAGTCGAGCAGCGCGGGGTTGGACGGCGGCTTGCCGTTGCGGCCGAGGTCGTAGGTCGGCTCGGCGAGGGCGCGGCCGAAGTGCCACCGCCAGATGTGGTTGACCGCGACCCGGGCGGCGAGCGGGTTGTCCGGCCCGGTGATCCACTGGGCGAGAGCCAGCCGGCGGCCGGAACTCTGCTTCGGGTAGATGAGGCTGAACGCGGTGTAGTCGGCCGAGACCGCGGGCAGCGCCGCCGCGGTCGCCGTGACCGCCTTCGTGGCGGCGGCGACGGCGGCCGCGAGCTTGTCGGCTTCGGGCTTCGCCTTCGGGTCGGTTGTCGCCTTCCGCCGGGCCGGGGCCGCCGTCTGCTCGACCTGCGCCACGGCCGACAGCGCCGCCTCGTGCCGGTGTTGGCGCTCGGCCTTCGACGCGGCCTGCGCCAGCGCGACCGGGTCGCCCGGCCCGCCGAGGTACTTGGCGGCGTCGGCCGCGAGTCGCGCCTGAACCGCAGCCAGATCGGCGCGGGCGGCGACGACCCGGGCGGCGGCGACGCGCTTCGCCAGCGAAGAGTCTTCCCACCCGGCCGCGTCGGTCAGCCCGGGGAGCGGCGGCCGGGTGCGGGCCGCGGTCTCGGCGTCGGCCAGTGCCGCCGTCCGCTTCGATAACTCCTCGGCCCGGACGAACGGCCGGAGGCCCGGATACCACGCGGCCGGCGGCAGGTCGATGGGCTTGGGCGTCATCGCGCCGAGGACGGCGGGGACGCCCGGCGGGATCGGGTCGGCCCCGGGGGTCTTGTTCCGCTCGTCGCCCTTCGCGTAGAGGAACGTCGGGGCGTCCGGCTTCTCGTCGAACACCCGCACCCGGCCGCTGGCGATCGGCCCGTAGGACTGTGTGTAGACGTACTTCTTGAACGCCCCGGGGTCCGGCTCGCCGGGCACCCGGTCGTGGCGCAGCTCCAGCGGCTCGAAGACGGCGCGGAGGCGGAAGTACTCGCGCTGGGTGATCGGGTCGTACTTGTGGTCGTGGCAGTGGCAGCAGTTGGTGGTCAGGCCGAGGAAGGCCTTGCCCGTGTGCTCGACGTTGTCCCGCATCCAGTTGTTGTAATTCCACTTGAACCAGTTGCGGACCAGAAATCCGGTGGCGACCACGTTCGACTCGTCGGCCGGGTCGAGTTCGTCGGCGGCGAGCATCTCCGTCACCATCCGGTCGTACCCCTTGCCGGCGTTGAGCGAGGCGACGATCCAGTCGCGCCACCGCCAGACCATCGGGTAGCTGTTCATCACGTCCGGGACGGACCGCCGGCCGTACCAGTCGGAGTACCGCCACACGTCCATCCAGTGCCGCGCCCACCGCTCGCCGTAACGCGTGTCGGCGAGCAGGCGGTCCACGACCTTCTCATAGGCGTCCGGCGACGGGTCGGCGAGGAAGGCGGCGGCCTCCTCCCGGGTCGGCGGCACGCCGACGAGGTCGAGGGTGACGCGGCGCAGAAGTGTGGCCTTGTCGGCCGGCGGGTTCGGGGTCAGACCCTTTTCGTGGTGCTTGGCGGCGACCAGCGCGTCGATCGGGTTGCCGGCCCAGGCGGGGTCGGCGGGGGCGGGGAGCGGCGGGCGGACGGGCTTGCGGTACGCCCAGTAGTCGCGGGGGTCGGCCTCGGGTTTGTCGGCCGCCGGCACCTTCGCCCCCTGCTCGACCCACGCCCGCAGGGTGGCGATCTCCTTGTCGGTGAGCGGCTGGCCCTCGGGCGGCATCCGCGTCTCGGGGTCTTTGTCGGCGACGCGCGCGAGCAGTTCGCTCGCCGCCGCCTTGCCCGGCTCGACCGCCGGCCCGGTCGTCCCGCCCTTGAGCAGCGCCGCCCCGCTATCGACGCGGAGTTTCGCGTTCTGCTTCAACGAGCCGTGGCAGGCGTAGCAGCGGGCGCGGAGGATCGGCTTCACGTCTTTGGTGTAATCGACGGGTTCCGCGCCGGCGGCGGTGAGCGGCGCGAGGGCGACGGCCCCGAGGAGGGCGACGAGCCGGGCGCACATGGGGAACCTCCGGGCACGGGCGAACGAAGGCGGGGGCGAAGCGAGTCGCACCGGGAGGGGGGAGGTGAGACCGGACGGGACTCGGGTGATTGTAAACAATCGCCTTTTCGTTGACAAGCATTTCCCCGGGGCGGTCGGAAAAGCGGCTCCCGCGATCCGGCGTGTCATTCTAACAATCTTTCTTCTGGCCGAGTCGATTGGTTTTGGCGCGGGGTGGGGAAATCGACCAGAACCAATGACTGCGGCACGAGTGTCGGGCATTCCCGCGACCCGGCCTCAGCCGACGCGCCAGCGCTTCAGCTGCGCCTCGTCGAGTTCGACGCCGAGGCCGGGGCCGTTCGGGACCGTCGCGTGGGGCGGGCCGAGGTCGAGAGGCTGGGTGATGAGGTCGGCGTCGTGGTAGAACGGGCCGATGGTGTCGGCCGGGAAGGCGTCGGTGTCGATCTCCGGGAAGGCGGCCGCGACGTGGAGCATGGCGGCCGTGCCGATCCCGAGTTCGAGGTTGCTGCCGATCGTGCAGCGAACGCCGGCCGCCTTCGCCACCGCCACGATCTCGGCCGTCGCCGCGATCCCGCCGTGCTTGCCGGGGTAGACGCTGAAGATGTCCGCTGCCCGGTGGGTGGTGAGGAGCCAGGCGTCTTGCAGGGTGAAGACGCTCTCGTCGGCCATGATCGGGGCGGGGGTGTCGCGGCGCAGCTCGGCCATCGCCGCCGGGTCGCCGGGCGGGATCGGCTGCTCGGCCAACAGCAGGTTCGCGTCGGCGAGGCGGCGGAGGCAGTATTTCGCCTGTTGGATCGTCCACCCGCAGTTGGCGTCGATCGTCACGGGGATGTCCGGCCCGGTCGCCTCGCGGACGGCCCGCACCCGGGCGATGTCGGTGTCCGGGTCCAGCCCGACCTTCACCTTCACACACGACACCCCGAGGGCCAGGTGCTGCTCGGCCATCGCCCGCGACCCGGGCACGTCGCGCGCCCACACCACGAGCTTGATCCGCACCTTGTCGCGGACCTTGCCGCCGAGGAGCTGGTACACCGGCAGCCCGGCGGCCTTGCCGGCGATGTCCCACAGGGCCATCTCGACGGCGGCCTTCGTGAACGGGTTGAGCTTGATGACGAAGTCCATCGCCCGGCGGGCGAGGGTGATGTCGCGGGGGTCGAGGCCGACGAGCCGCGGGGCGAGGTAGTCGGCGATCACGGCCACGGTACCGGCCTGGGTCTCGCCCGACCACAGCCCGGAGATCGTCGCCTCGCCCAGCCCGACCAGCCCGTCGTCGGTGTGGACGCGGACGATGACGTAGGGCGAGGTGACGTGCTCGCCGTGGGCGGTCTTGGCGGTCAGCCCCTTCTTGAGCGGGACGCACACCGGGATGGTTTCGACGCGGGTGATCTTCATGGACGCTCCAGGAACGACGTGAGGACGTTGGCAGTGATCTTCGACACGTTCGCATCGACCGGCAGGGAGGCGACGTAGGTGATCGAGCCGACGGAGAAGACGGCCCCGCCGGACGGGGTGTCGAACGCCACCATGTCGGCCCCGCCGTCGTCCGGGTTCAACCCCTTGGCCAGCCGCCGGACGGCCGGCGGGGAATTCGCCGACACCTTGTCCGTCTCGTGCCCGGACGCCCCGCCGGGGCAGCGCTGGTGCAGGCACGCCTCGCCGAAGGTGTCGCCGTTGCGGAGGCCGGTGCCGGCGAACGCCGGGTGCGCCGCATCGACCACGCGGTACGGCGCGCCGGTCATGATGCCCGCCGGGGTGAACACGACTCCGACCAGGTTGGCCTCGGACTCGTGCCGGACGTGGAACCGGCTCTCCTTGCCGCCCATCCCGCTCGCCCACAGGCTCGTGATGAGGCCGTTGACGCACTCCATCGCCCCGTCGGCCCGCAGCGTCACCTCGCAGTTCAGCCCGTTCCCGCCGAGGTACATCAGCTTCCCGCCCCGCTCGAACACCCACCGCTTGACCCGGTCGTACATCGCCCGCGTCCAGTACTCGGGGTGGACGCTGCTGACCAGGACGCGGTACGCGGACAGGTCGAGGGTGCCGTCGTCGAGCTGCGTCTCGGCGTACAGGTCGTGGGCGAAGCCCTCGCGTTCGAGCCACCCGAGGAGCCGCCACTCGGCCGGGGCGAGGTGGCACGCCTGCCGGCCCTCGATCGGGTCGGTGATGCGCTCGGCGGGGTCGAGGTGGTTGAACGGCTCCGGCCGGTCGAAGGAGAGCGGGGCGTAGCCGGGGTAGCCCCAGGTGCCGTGGTCGGGGTTGGTGTACCGGGCGAGTTCGGCCCGGGAGTGGACGGTCGGGGCGGGAGGGAGGGCGTCGGCGTGGATGTAGTTGCTCCGCCCGCCGAAGCTGTTGTAGGCGTTCCAGGTGAGGTTCGACGCCAGCACCGCGACCGCGGCCGTCGGGCGGGCCGGGGCGACGACCCACGGGAAGGAGAAGTGCCGGCCGGACGCCGTCGCCGCCCGGAAGTAGTACAGCCCGCTCTCGGCCGGGGCGGCGACGGTCATGCGGTCGGCGGTGCGGGCGAACCCGACCCGGTTCCACCCCACGCCGGTTTGGGTGTAGTCCCCGTCCGGGGTGATCTGCATCATCGCCCGCGGGCCGTGCTCGTCGTGCCACCCGAGCCGGCGGGCCAGGGTTGGCTCCCACCCGTACCGCCACAATTCCAGGTGGTACGGCTCGACCGAGTGGACGCGGACCTCGCCCGGCTCCCCGGCCCGCACCCACTTCGGCCAGACGTACCCGAGCAGGCCGTCGGTGAGGAGGCGAAAGTGGTGCGGCGCGGCCGGTGGGACGGTCAGGACAGACGACTTCGCCCCGTACCCGGGCTTCTGGAGGACGACGCGATATTCGCCCGGGGGCAGGTCGGCGTGGACGGCCCCAGTGGCCCGCGACCGGGCCTCCCACGACCCGCCGGCGGCGTCGAGGAATTCGAGTAGAGCGTCCGGCAATGCGACGTACCGTTCGTCGCTGACGTACCCGAGCAGCATGCCGGTTCCGATCGGAGGTGTGCGGGCGGGGGCGGGCGCGGAGAGGTAGGGGGGATTATGGCGGGCCGGTCGCCGGCGGGCGAGCGGGGCGGCGAACTTTTTTCCGCCGCCGCTGTCCGGGCGGGCGGCGGGCGGTTAGAATCGCCGCACCCTCCCCCTTCTCCCGCCCCCCACCCTTCTCGCCCCCACCCCGGCGGCCGCGATGGCGAACCCGGTCGCGCTCGCACCCGCCCCTCCCACCCACGCCGCCGCGCCGCCGACCCGCGCCCGGCTGGTCCTGGTCGGGTGGCTCGCGGCCCTCTCCGGGGTGCTGTACCTCGACCGCATCTGCATGTCCCAGGCGGCCCCGGCCATCCAGGCCGACCTCGGGCTGACGTTCACCCAGGTCGCCTACGTCCACATGGCGTTCACCGTCGCCTACGGGCTGTTCGAGGTGCCGTCGGGCCGCCTCGGGGACCGGATCGGGGCGCGGGCGGTGCTCACCCGGATCGTCGTCTGGTGGTCGGCCTTCACCGCCCTGACCGGGGCGGCGACCGGGCTGGGGATGCTCGTGGTGGTCCGCTTCCTGTTCGGGGCGGGCGAGGCCGGGGCCTACCCGAACGTGGCCCGGGTGCTCTCCCGGTGGTTCCCGGCCGCCGAGCGGGGGCGGGTGACGGGGCTGATGCTGACCGCCGCCCAGCTCGGGGGGGCGGTCGCCCCGGCCCTCTCCGCCGGGTTGATCGCAGTCGTCGGGTGGCGGTGGGCGTTCGCCGCTTTCGGGCTGGTCGGGGTTGCCTGGGCGGTCGGGTTCCGCCGCTGGTTCCGGGACGACCCGGCCGACCACCCCGGGGTGAACGCGGCCGAACTCCGGCGCATCCGCGGCGGGCTGCCGGCCCCGGCCCACCCGCACGGGAAAATCCCGTGGCGGGCGGTGGCCCGGAGCGCCGGGTTCTGGGTGCTGGCCGGCATCATCGTGTGCAGCTCGTTCAACTCGTACCTGTACTACTCGTGGTTCTCGACCTACCTCCAGGCCGGCCGCGGGGTGTCGAAGGGCGAGGCCGGGTTGCTCACGTCGCTGGTCCTACTCGGGTCGGCGGTCGGGGTGCTGGCCGGCGGGGCGGTCGCCGACCGGTTCGTCGGCCGGGGGGCGGGCCGGGTCCGCGCCCGCCGGGTGTTCGGGGCGGCGGCGTTCACGACCGCGGCGGCCTTGATCGCGGCGGCGGCCCAGGCCGAAACGCCCCTGCTCATGTGCGCACTCGCGGCCCTGTCGTGCCTCGCGGTCCAGCTGACCCTGCCGACCTGGTGGGCGGCGGCGATCGAGCAGAGCGGGCGGCACGTCGGGGTCGTCTTCGGCCTGCTCAACACGACCGGGATCGCCGGGGCGGTGGCGTCGCAGTGGTTCGTCGGGGCGTTCAGCGACGCCCAGCAGGCCCGCGGGCTGACCGGGCGGGACCAGTGGGATCCGATGTTCGGGGTCTACGTCGGGATGCTCCTGGCCGGGGCGGTGGGCTGGTCCCTCTACCGCTTCCGCCCACTCGAACCGGCCGACCCCGCCTGAACTCCGAGGGCCGCCCCGTGCGCCGCGTCACCCGAGACTGCTACAGCTACGTCTTCGACCGCCGCCTCGAACCCGTCCTCCGGGTCGAGCCGGGGGAGACGTTCGAGGTCGAGACCCAGGACGCCCGCACCGGCCGGACCCGGACCCCCGGGACGACCAGCGCCGGGTACGTGAAGGGGCTGCGGACGGGCGGGCCGTACTACGGGAACCCGGTCACCGGCCCGGTGTTCGTCGCCGGGGCGGAGCCGGGCGACGCGCTCGCCGTCCGCGTCCACGCGATCGCCTGCGACAGCCCCGGGTTCTGCGGGTACTGGCCGTTCGTTTACCACCTGCAAGACTGGTTCCAGGAGCCGGTGACGGAGCTGGTCGAGGTCCGCGACGGGGCGGTCCACTACACCCTGCAAACCGCGACCGGCCCGCACCCGCTCCGCATCCCCCTCCGGCCGATGGCCGGGTGCATCGGGACCGCCCCGCACCTGGAGGTGCCGACGGCGGGAACGGCCGGCCGGTTCGGGGGCAACCTCGACGCCCCGGAGGTGTGCCCGGGGAGCACCGTCTACCTCCCGGTCGCCGCCCCGGGCGGGCTGCTGTACGTCGGCGACTGCCACCCGTACCAGGGCGACGGCGAGGTCAGCGGGTGCGAGGTGCAAGCGGTCGTCACCCTGTCGATCGACGTGCGGAAGAATGGGGCGGCGGGGGCCCTGACCTGCCCGCGGGTCGAGACGGCCGAGTACCTCGTCACGGTCGGGATCGGCAGTCCGGCCGAGACCGCCCAGTGGCAGGCCGTCCGGGAGATGATCCTGTGGCTCGAAGAGCGGTACGGGTGGACGAAGGCCGACGCCCGGCTGTTCCTCACGCTGGTGGGCGACCTCCGACCGGGCCAGGTTCAAGTCGCCCCGTATACGATGCGCCTCCTCGTCCGGAAAGGCGACCTCCCCACACTCTCGGCATGATCGCACGTGCTCCCCGGACGGGTCGATTCGGGCCGCCGAACCGGTTCTTTAACGAGTTCAAGATACACCCGGCACGATGACTCGTGGGCGTGGTGCCGCCGCTCCTGCCCGGACCACGGGTCGATCGACAGCTTACCCGACGGGAAGACGTACTGCCAACCGAACTCCCGGTCCGCCGCCGGGAATTTCCGGGCCAGCGCGCCCGGCAGGAACACCCGCTCGCGGCCCGCGGCCGGGTCGGCCTCGT